>OCOJ01033308.1_pt3 | contig 37664 bp, 37 predicted proteins | sample 1539251 | NCBI WGS metagenome assembly OCOJ01 (sample SAMN01911457, study PRJEB22624) | soil metagenome | biome: Soil | place: Malaysia | collected 2012-04-30 | depth RA_metagenome m
GAGCCAGGAGGCGCTCGACAAGGTCAGTCGGCTCACCGAGGAGCTCGATACCGCGCGGGACGAGCTCCAATCGCTCGAGGAGATGGCGGCCCGGTTCCGGAGCTCGGGGTTCTCCACGGAGACGTTCGACCCTGCCTTGGTGCGCATCCGGGGCTCCCTCGACCGAGTCGAGGTCGCCGCGGCGCGGGAGCTGCTCAAGGAGACGGTCGTCCACCTCGGACGGGAGGCGCTCCAGTTCTTCGGTCAGCGGTGTGCCAGTCTCGACAAGATTCGTGACTACGCCCGCGAGCGGCAATTCCTTTCCCCGGACGCCGACCGAGACCTCACCGAGGCTCACGAGCTCCTCGACAAGGGGGAGCTCGCCGAGAGCGCGGAGCGGATCTCGCGGGCCGAGGCCGAGCTCCGGCGCGCGGCCGGCCCGTTCGTCGCGCGTCGTGTCGAGGAGATGGAGCAGGGCCTTTCGGACATCCCGGACGAGGCGCTCGTCGCTCCCGTGCGCCGACTGCTCGCGGACGCGGACGTCACGTTGCGCGTGAAGCAGGACCTGATGGGAGCCATCGACAGCCTTCGGCGGGCCGAACGGGAGTTCGGCGGGGTCGTCGNCGGCGCATGCTTCGGCGCTGGTCGAGGTCCTCGAGGCGGAACGCAACGTCCTCGAATCGATGGGCGGTCCGAGCGACGAGATCCAGCGCCAGATCGACGAGGTCCAGCAGATCTTCAACATGGGCGACTTCGTCAAGGCCTCCCGGGCCTCCCAGGAGATCCGGACCCGCGCCCAGCAGCAGCAGCTCCTCCGGAGCGAGGAGGCGGTCTCCCACGCGAAGCTCTCCCTGGTCGAGCTCGAGACGATGGGCTTCGACCTCTCCAAGTTCCGCGCCCAGCTCGAAGAGGCGCAGGCCGCCTCCCGGACCGCGCGCTACGCCGAGGCGTACCGGGTCGCCACGAAGCTCGAAGAGTCGGCGCAGCGGGCTCGGGCGGCCGGCCAAGCGATTCTCGACGGGATCGCGCGGGCGCAGGAGACCCTCAGCCGTCTCCGGGAGGCCGGCGTCGACCCGAACCCGTACTACGAACCGCTCCGCAACGCTCGTCTCGCGTTCCAGTCGCTCGACTTTGACCTCGCCCGGTCCACGCTCGACACGCTCGAGCAGAAGCTCCTCGGGGAGGCCGCCCGCGGCGAGACGACGAGGCTGCTCGAAGACGTGCAGCACCTCCTCGAGGACGGCCGTCGCCTTTCCTGCCCGATGGAGCCGTTCCAGGCCCGGGTGGAGCAGCTTCGGACCGAGCAGGCGACCGCCCCTCCCGAGGCNGACCTTGACGGGCGCGCGGCTTCTCCACGATGAGTTGATCGCGGTCCTGCGACCGATCCTGGAGGAGAACCTCCGAGGGCTCGAACGGGACCTCGACATCGCGCGGTCGGCGGGGGTCGAGATCGACAAGATCCTCCTTCCCCTCGGTGAGGCCCGGCGCCGGATCGCCCTCCCCGTCCCGATCGGGGCCGCGGCCCTCCTCGACGCCGCCCGCGCCGAGTTCGTCGCGACCCGCGGGTTTGTCGAGCACGCGGAGCGGGTCGCGAAGCGGGCCCGCGAGGCGCTCGCCGAAGCGGACCTCCTCCACGTGCCGACCCCGAACCTTCGGGAGCAGATGGAGAAGATCGAGAAGCTCCTCGCCGACCGGCAGTACGCTCGCGTCGTGGAGCTCGGCGGTCCCCTCGAGCGCGAGCTGATCCAGGCCACGTACCAGCACGTGTCGAAGACCTTGGCCGGATTCCAAGCGACCGTCACCCGGCTCCGCAAGGAGGGGATTGAGTCGTCGCTCGCGGAGAACCTTCTCCACCGCGCCCGAATGGCGCTCGATGAGGGTCGGCCGGTCGAGGCCCTCCAGCTCGCGGGCCAGAGCGAAGGGGAGCTCGAGCGGGCGGACCTTCAGCGACGGATCGCCGAGGGGTCGATCGCCGCCGCCGAAGCCTCGGTCGCGCGGGCCACCGCGGAGGGGGTCGTCTCCCCCCTCGCGGTCGAGGAGCTGGCCGCCGCGAAGCTTGCGTTCCAGGGCCGAGAGTACCCTCCCGTCCTCGAACACGCCCTCCAGGCGTCCGACGCACTCGGCGTGGCCCGCGAGGGCCACCGTCGGGCCCGCGACGCCATCTCGGCCGCCGAGCGACAGCTGAGGGAAGCCACCGAAGTCGGAGCGGACGACTCCGCGGCCCAGGCTCGGCTCGAGCAGGCCCGGACCCAGCTCTCGCAGGGCGTCTATCCGGAAGCAGTTCGTTCTGGCCGAGAAGCGACCGAGGAAGCTCGCTGGGCGATCGAGCGGATGTTCGCCGTTCCGCTCGGCCAGCTCCGACGGCTCGTCGACTCCACCCGGCCCGAAGGAGTGGGGGCCGAGCTCGACCCCGTAGAGGCGATCCTGGGAGAGGCCGAGGCCGCCCTACGCGCCCGGGACTGGGCGCGGGTCAAGGAGGCGATCGGTCGCGGAGAGGCCGCCAGCGTTCGGATCCTCGAAGCGATCGCCGACGGCCGATGGCGCGAGGTCGAGGCCGAATACCTGCGGAGTTCCGACGTTCCTCCGGCCGAACTCGATCGTCGGGCCGAGGTGCGCGCCCAACTGTCGGAGATGCGCAGCCGCCGCGATTTCGCGGCAGCGCTCAAGCTCATCCGGGCCGAGCTCGAGCTCGCGAAACGGCGCCGGCGGGAAGAGGTCGAACGCCAGATGCTCGAGTTCAAGGACCGCCTCTGGGTCGGCGAGCGTCTCGCGATCGACACTACCCCCGTGATGCAGACGTTCAGCGAGGCCCGGGTCGCGCTGGACGCGGGGCGTCCGGACGAGGCCGAGGCGCTGCTCGCCCGAGCGACCAGCGCGCTCGAGCCGGCCGTGCGAGAGCCGTTCGTCCGGCGGTGGCGCGACCTCCAGACGGAGATGAACTTCGCCCAGGAGGGGCTCCACGTCCGCATCGAGCCGATCCGGGAGCGGCTGCTCCAGGTCGAAGCTCTCGACCGGGCGGGACAGCTCCTGGACGCCGCCCGACTTCTCCTCAAGACCGAGGAGGAGCTGAACCTGCGAAAGTCCCTGCACCGCGAGCTGATGAACCTCCACTACCTCATCGACGCTGCGCTCACCCGGGCCCACGAGCTGCGGGTCGACACGACCGAGGTCCGGTCGCTGCTCGCGGAGTCGCTTCGCCTTCGGGAGACCGACTACGCCGCCGCGCTCGAGAAGGCGCGCGAGGCACTCCGCAAGCTCCAGCACGCCGGTGTGGGAACGACGGATGCGGCGGGAGCGGGGCCGTCCCCGGCGACGAATCCGTTCTGGCCGTTCCGCCGGCCCCCCTCCGAGCCCTGAGCGCTCGCGTCAGGGAGTCGAGAGGAATCCGGTCGGAGAGCCGGGCGGGGGGACCCCCGGAAGTCCCCGGGGCGGTCCGAGCGGAAGCCGGTCGTACTCGACCGTGTGCTTGATCCCGCGGCGGCGAAGGAGCGCCGAAACCTGCTCGGTGATCTGCACGACCTCCTGGCAACGCGTCGGCTTCGCGAAGTAGAACTCGGCCCGCTTCTCGTCCGAGATCGGGAAGATCAGGCGGAGCCCGAACGCATCCTGTCGGTTGTAGCCGACCGGCTTGCGGTTCCCCTTGAGGTCGCGAAGGTTCTCATCGAGGAGAACTTCCGGGAGGAGGGGGTCGGACTCCTTCACGAACGGACGGTTCATTTCGACGACCCGTTTGTGGATCTCGGGATAGACCCGGACGAGGTCGCGGTACGAGCGCTTGGGGTCGAGGAGGATGTGGCCGCTGCGGGCCTTCACGGGAGGGGTCACGCACCTCGAAACTCCCGGGGGAACTTAGGCGCTTCGGAGGGGTTCGTCCGACCCCCGCCGGGGAATGGCCCCGTCGGCCAGAGCGTTGGCGAACGGGTTGGCGGGCCATGCGACAAGGCGGTCCGCCGCAGAAAGGCTCAAAGAGGCGGTCCCCTACGCCCCCGTGGCGCTCCCGTAGTCTAGTGGTCAAGGATAGAGGCCTCTCGAGCCTCTGACGCGGGTTCAAAGCCGGCCGGGACCCCCGGTCGGGGAAACTCCCGCCGGGAGCACCTCTCTTTCGGTCGGCCCGGTCGCCGGACGCGTCCGATCGGATCCCGTGTCAATGGGTCGCGGCGCCGGTGGCCGCGCGAGCATGCGTGGCGGGGTGAAGGCCGCACTCCTTGGCCCCCGTCTCCCACCACCACCGTCCGCTGCGCGGGTCCTCGCCCGGCTTCACGGCGCGAGTGCACGGCGCGCATCCGATGCTCGGGAAGCCCTGCGCATGGAGACGGTTGATCGGAACGTCGTGCTCCTTCACGTAGCGAAGGACATCGTTCCACGACCAGTCCGCGAGCGGGCAGATCTTCCAGATCCCGCCCTGGGAGCTGTCGCGCGAGAGCTTCTCGACGGTCGAACGCTCCGCCGATTGGTCGCGGCGCAGTCCGACAACCCACGCCTCCGCGCCGGTGAGGGCACGCGAGAGAGGGTGGACCTTGCGCACGTTGCAGCACGCCTTTCGGTTCTCGACCGAGCTGTAGAACAGGTTCGGTCCCCCGTTCGAGATGAGCTCCTCGAGCTCCTTCGTGTCGGGGGCCACCACATGGATCGGGATCGCGTACTTCTCGTGCGCCTCTTGCATCAGGTCGTAGGTCTCCGGAAAGAGTCGGCCGGTATCGAGGGTGAAGACCCGAATGTCCTGTCCGTCCCCCCGAGCCGCCCGGGAGAGCATGTCGAGAAGCACCATGTCCTCAGCTCCGAAGCTGCACGCGAAGGTCGCGCGGCTTCCGAACTGGGAACGGGCCCAGTCCAGAATCTCTTCCGCGCTCTGATGGGCGACCGCCTGCTCGGGGTTCGCGATGGGGTTCACGGAAGACTCTACCAAAGCATGCTATATTACGACAACTCGGGCCGCGCAATTTCGGGGGCGGTGGGCGAGGATTGCGAGCATCCACCGGAAGCTCCCGGATGCGCCCCAGTGGCCGTGGGCGCGAATTGAGCAAATGAACATATCTCGCCGGGTCGACGAGCTTTTCGGGAAATGACAATGCCGAAACCGAACCCCGTCGACTGGATCGAAACCCTCCCGTGCTCGGTCACGGTATGTGATGCTCAGTTCCGGATTCTCTATCTGAACCGGCGGTCCGCCGAGGTGAACCACGCCGACGGCGGGAAGTCCCTCGTCGGGAAGAACCTCCTCGATTGCCACCCCGCGAAGGCTGCGAAGAAGCTCCGGAGAGTGATGGCCGGGACCCGCCCGAACGTCTACACCATCGAGAAGAACGGCGTCCACAAGATGATCTACCAGGCGCACTGGCGTCGGCGGGGGCGCTTGGCGGGTCTCGTTGAGATCACGTTCGAGCTGCCCGCGCGAGTCCCCCACTTCGTCCGGACGTGACCCGTCGCCGCTCCCCGGCTGACTGCAATGCCCCGAGTCAGTGGCCCGACGTGATCGTTCGCTCGAACCACGAAGAGGTTTGGGCGGCGACCTCCTCGAGCGCTCCGGGTTCTTCGAACAGGTGGGACGCGTGGGGGATGACCACGAGGCTCTTCTCGCAGCGGAGCAACCGCATCGTCCGCCGGTTGACCTCTTCGATGAAGGGGTCTTCGCCTCCCACTAGAATCAGGGTGGGACACCGGATGCGAGGCGCCATCGAGTCACCCAGGTCACTCCGTGCTCCGCGGAGCACGATCCCGTGAACGAGGTCCGGCCGCTCGGCCGCGGCGATCATCGCCACCGCGCCTCCGGTGCTCGCGCCAAAGTAGCCGAACGCGCGCGAGCCCCCGTCGGGCTGGTGGACCAGCCAGTCGGTGACGCCCAACAGTCGTTCCGTAAGCAGCGGGATGTTGAACCGGAGCGAGCCAGTCCGTTCGTCGAGCTCGGCCTCCTCGGAAGAGAGCAGGTCGAGGAGGAGTGTGCCAAAACCTCGGTCCTGGAGGGCCGAAGCGACGAGCTGATTCCGGGGACTCTTTCGCCCGCTGCCGCTTCCGTGCGCGAACAGCACGATGCCTTTCCGAGCGTCGCCGGGGACGAGGTCCGCGTCGAGCGACTTCCCCCCGACGAGGATTCGGACCGGACGAGAACGGTGCTCCATCCGCGGCTCTGGCAACCGCCCGACGAGCAGAAACGCTTACCGCTGCCGGCTCGCCCTACATCACCACGCGGGCGATGATCTCCTCGGCCGAATCGAACACGACGTTCTGGCGGCAGAAACGGGGGAGGTACTTCGCCGCCTTTCCCGAATTCGTGGCGGTCGTGCGCGGGCCCATCCGCTCGATCGGGGCCACCACCATGCAGGTGTCGGCGACGACGTGGCCTCCCGAAGACTCGATCGTGCTGACGTACCCGAGCTTCGCGGACAGATCCTTGACCGCGCGCGACGTGCAGACCCAGAGGCGCACCCCCGCCCGCAGTTTCCGACCGTCCAGGAGGCCGGCGATCTCTCGGACCTCGTTCAGGGATGCGTGGGGGCAACCGAACGTGACGAGGTCCAGCTCCTCGGGTCGACCGGTGTTGAGGGAGCGCTTGACCTCGTCGAGGGACGCTCGGTCGACCGAGATCCGGTCTTCGATTCGGTCGAGAGGGACAAGGCGCTGGGCTGCCTCGGGCGTCACTCCCTCGATGTGGAAGAGGTCGATCGAGCCCGAAGCGGCCCCGGCGGCGCTGAGAACCTTGAGCTCCTCGAGCGTGGGGCGATGGTTGATTCCCCGAAGATAGGGGATCCGGCCCTGGACCACTTCCCCCAGCCGGTAGCCGAGAAGCCCGAAGTCCACCGTGCCGTGGAGATCGCATTCGACCCGGACCTCCACGCGCGGGGCCCGGTTCTCGGCCCGGTGAAGCCCGTATTTCGGCCCGTATCCCGCGATCGCGTAGAGCAGCGTGCTCAGACCGGACTCCCGGTTCGTACGGACGCCGAGGACGGAGTTCGCGTACGCGACCACCGACGACTCCGAAAGGAACGCGTCCGTGAAGGGTGGGGGCATGCTGCCGATCAGGTACGGAGTGCATGTGATCGTCGGTGTCGCTCCCATCCGGAGATAGAGTTCGATGACCTCGCGCTGCTTTTCGGCGAAGTCGCCCGGGACCCCCATCGACTCCCAATCCTCGAGGTCCATCCCGGCGGGGTTGATCGTGACGTTCGGGGAGCGGAACCGGTACCGCTTCGCGAACGAGCGTCGGAGCTCCAGCCCTGTTTCGGTGATCGTCTTGTACGAGACCCCGGCGACCTGGACGTGGTCCGCGGGTACGAATTCCTCGGTTCCGAGGAGCTCCGCCGCGCGGGCGAGCAGCTCCGCGATCTCGTCGTCGATCCCGAGCGTCCGGAGTTTGGCTCGGTCGACGGTCGTGGTGGGGGAGCCCGGGATCTCGATGTCAATCCGACCGAGGATCGCGCCCCACATCGCGATGGGGTCGGGCCGCCCGAGGACGATCCGAGCGGGGGCGTGCCCGCGCGCCGCGAGATTCACGATGCGGTCCGAGCCGACGGTCGAGCCGGAGGACCCGGGGATATGGAGCTCGGTTCCCGCGATGCTCTTCCCGAACAGCTCGTGACGGGGGTTGATGACCTGGCCCGTTTCGTCGACATCGTCGAGCCACGAGATTGACTCGCTGCTCCGGAGGATTACCATGGTTGGCTACCCCCGGGTCGTGGGCGGACTTGCCCGGCGCATCTTGAGCTCCTTCTCGGGGGGGACCTCGAGGGGTCGGGTCGCGTCCAGGCCGAGCTTGCTCCCGACCCCGTCCGCCGTCGCCATCGGGTCGAGGCTCGACCCTTTCACACCGCGAAGGACGACCTCTTTGCCGGCCTCCCAGTACATCGTGACGGCGTAGTTCACTTCGTTCGGGTTCGACACGTCGACATCGCCGTCGACGACCGTGATCTTCTTCAGACTCCGGTGACCCCGAATCGCGGCGTCGATCGCAGCGCGAGGGTCAGCCTCGCTCTTCTTCCGGATCGCAACGACCGCGTCCAGCCAGCCGCTTCCCCCTTCGGTCAGGAACACGTTCACCACGTCAAGACCGGCCTCCCGGAGCGATCGGTAGATGGTGGGCGTACGGGGTGCCCCCATCAGGAGCCGATGCTCGTTCGCGCCCGGAAGGAGGGCATGATACACGGCGCCCTTCTGCCTCATGATCCGGTCGATCACGAAGACCGGTTGCTCCCGGACCACGTCGTACGTGTTGGTCAGGTCGACGAACGGCCCCTCGGCGGTCGTCTCATCGTGGAGGATCTTCCCCTCGAGGACGATCTCCGTGTCGGTGGGGTAGCTCGTACCGTTCGTGCGTGCCGAAGCGACCTCGATTCCGCCTTCGAGCGCGGCGGCGATCCCGAGTTCGTAGGTGTCGCGCTCGACGCTCGTCGCCGCGGCGACCAGGACCCCGGATCGGTTCCCGATCCCGATCGCCACGTCCACGTCCTCTCCGTGGTCGCGGGCGTCCAGGTACATCGTGTGGAGGTCCCGCTTCTCGACCAGCCGTCCCACGAATCGGTCGGGGCCGATCTGAGAGAGCCGGTGGAACGATAGATTCCTCCGGGTTCCCCGGCGGGCAAACACCACTCCCGACGTGATGTACGGTCCTTGGTCCTGAGGGTAATGGGTGAGGATCGGGAGCTGGTTCAGGTCCGGTTCGGACGAGACGAACCGCCCCGCCCCCTCGGTGACCGGCCCGGGTGTCCGGATCGCCGACATGAGGCGGGAGATCCACTCGTCCTTGGGGAAACCGAGACTTGCGCACAGAAGGTCCATGCTGCTGAGAACATTCCCCGCCACGGGAGTCGACCGGTCACGGACGTTCTCGAACAAGACGGGTCGTCCGTCGAAGCGGCGGAGGAGGCTCGCAACCTCGTACTTCGGGTCGACGGTCTCGGAGATCCGGGTGAGGCCTCCGTCCGCATCGATCCGTTCCAGGGACTCTCGAAACTTCATCGTTCTCCGGGCGACTTCTCCCCGCAAAGGGAGGTCCTCCCCCTGGCCCGACGGGTGACCATCATGCCTCTCGGGCGTCCCGTCCGAGGGACGTCGGGCTATCGAGCGACCGGAACCACCGATAATCCTTCCGTCGAGGCCACTCACCTCGCCGACCGCTGACCCCCGGGTGGGTCCCGCTCCCGAACCGCGTCGGAACCATGGGACGGACCAATCCCGAAGGCAGGCGCTCCCAGCCGGATCACAGCGTATACGGCGAGAAATGCCCCGAGGCCAGCAGCGAGCGCGACGAGGAGGCCCCCCGGGACCAGGAGGACCGCGACGACCGCACAGAACGCGGCGAAGCTGAACAGGCCGACGAGAAGCCCGTTCAGGAACACGTAGACGGGGGCCGGTCCGAGCCGGGAGTGCGTGAAGATCACGAGAGTAATGGTGAACACGGGAATCGGGCTCAAGAGGCCGCTCAGTCTCGGCCCGAGAGCGACCGCCGAGGTAGTGACGCCGAACACGAGGAGCGCGGCCAGGGCCATCCGAACTGGGATCTCCCACTTCGGCATCGCTGCGACCGGCGACCGGGCGTTTGGACGAGGGACGATCAAGAGAACAATCACGATGGCGAGCAGCGCGCCGGTGAGCCCGCCGATCAGGTTCACCGGAAGTACGCTGAGGACGAGCGTAGAGGCGACGAACCCGCCCGAGGCCAACGCGAGGCAGGCCGGCCACGGGAAGCGCGTCGCGGAGCGACCGTACCCGACCGCGAAGACTCCCAGTGAGACGATCCCGGCGAGGGCGCCGAGCGCGGCCGTGGCCGCGAAAGCGGTGCCCTCGGTGACCGTGAGCACGACCAGGATTGTGCCCGTATTGATGGGAAGGGAGACGAGCCATCCGGCGGCCCGGTGACCGTAGACGAGGGACGCCACGCTCACAACTCCGACAAAGGCGGGGGCGATCGCCACCCGCAGGAGGAGAAGTTCCGTGGACGGGTTCACCGGGGAGCGACCTCGTCCTCCCGGGGCTCGGTCCGTATTAACCTCGCCCGGCGGCGTCGTCCGCCCGCCAGGTTGCGGCGTTCTTGGGCACCGGACGGGCCAAAGGGGCTTTCCGTTGGGTCGCTCTGTGGAGCCCCATCCGGAACCGGCCCCCAAGGTCCTCCCTCGGCTCCGATAGAGCGAGAACACCGAATGCCAGAAGATCGGACGCGGAAGGCTCCCGGCGGGAGCTCGAAGGAGAGCCGCGCTCAGTGGCAAGCAACGTACGAACGTACCCCGTACGACCAGCTCCCGTGGTTTGACCCGGGACCGAGCCTCGGCGTGGTGCGAGCCGTCGAGGAAGGGTTCCTGCCGATGACCGGCGCGGTCCTCGACGTCGGTTGCGGGGCGGGTTCGAACGTTCTCTACCTCGCGGGGCTCGGCTATCGCGCCCACGGCATCGACCTCTCCCCGGGTGCGGTCGTCGCCGCTCGAGCGCGCGCGGAGCGAGAAGGCCTCAAGGTGGACGTGCAGGAGGGAGACGCTCTCGCACTACGGTTCGCCGACGAGTCGATCGACGCTCTCGTCGACAACGGTTGCTTCCACACGATTCCGATCGGCCGGAGAAGGAGGTACGCCTCGGAGGTTCACCGGGTCCTGCGGCCCGATGGTCGCTTTGTGCTGTCGTGGGTCGCGCGGGAGCACACGTCCGAGCGAGGTCCGCCGCATCGCCCCTCTCTCCGCGAGGTCACCGAGCTCCTGGAGTCCCGCTTCCTCTTCGTGCGGACGGGGTTCCGTCCCGGCGGAGAGGACGACGGTCCCTCGGTCTACTTCGCGTTCCTCGCGCGCCGGACCGAGCCGTATCCCCCGCAGCGCTAGCGGGATTCCCCGGCCCAAAGTTCGACCGCCGAGGGCCGGCGGGGACGGAGATTCCGGCGTCCCGGACAGGCTCTTGAACAACTCGCGGCTAGAGCGTCCGTTGTCGGATGAGGTGCTGATCGTCCTCGCAGAAGATGACCCGGTCGCCGGCGCGGTCGCCGGGGTCTGGGGAACTCTTCCCGCAACCGGGCTTCACGTCGATGGAGCGCCGGTCCGAACGCTCGCCCCGGGGTTCTTGGCCCTTCGACGCCCGGGGTCCCACATCCGCGACGACGGCCTGGATGCTCGACTCCCCGGGACCCTCCGCGAGGCGAAGCCGGTCCTCGTATTCCCGAGCATTCACCGGAGCGAACAGAACGTTCCGTCGTTGACCGTCCATCCGCTCGGAAACCCCGGACCGGACGCCCGGCTCGGCGGACGACCCTGCACGCTCGTCCCGACCGACCCGCTCCGAATGGCATCCGCCCTGCGCGTTCTGGACGAAGGCGCCCGGGCGATCGGTTGGGACGCCACCTTCGAATCCACGCACCACGGACCATTCCTTGAATCGCCGGCGTTCTTCGTCGAGGTTGGGTACGCCGACCTTCCCCACCCGCCGACGGAGGCCGTGCGGGTGCTCGCCGAAGCGATCCCGCGGATCCGGCCCGACGCCCGGGACCGGGTCGCTCTGGGCGTCGGCGGGGGCCACTACGCGCCGCACTTTACGGAGCTCGCACTCGCCCGATGCTGGGCCTTCGGCCACCTCATCTCCCGACACTCTCTCGCGACCATCGACCGCGCGACCGCCGAAAGCGCCTACGCCCAATCCGGTCGGGCCGAAGGGATCGTCTACGCGCGGGCCCAGGACGCGGGCCACCCGTCGATCGCGGGGCTCGCTCCGCGACTCCGAGACCAGGACGCTCCGCCGCGGGACGTTCGAGAAGGAGCGGGCGCTACGGGCGCCGCTCGTTCTGCTTCTGGAACATGATGGCGCCGGACCGGTAGACCGCCTTTCCCAGGCGAACGCTCTGGGTCGACGCGACGCTCGGGGACCTCTCGGCGAGCATCAGGCTCTCGACGATCTGGCGGAAGAGGGCGCTCTGGTTGATCTCGGGATGGCGGTCCAGGAAAGCGCTCTCCTCGGGAGTGATGGTGATGTTCTTCCTCAGCATCCCGTGAGGACCGACCTCTAGCTTCGGGCGCGACGGCATGCGCACCGGGATGACTTACACGTATAAGTGCGTATTGCTGCGCGCCGGGAAGGACCGGGTCTACCGAGCCATGAGCGGCCCGGCCACGACGGTCGTGGCGTTCCGCTCGTCCATGGCGCGCGCGACCGCGGCCCGGAGGTCGTCGGGGGTGACCGTGCGAAGGAGCGAGGACCATCGAAGAAGGAAGTCGGGGGGCTGCCGGTGGTAGGCGACCTCGACCGCGAGTTCGTGAGCTTCGGCGGTCGTCTCGAGGGCGAGGGGAATCTCGCCGATCGAGCTCTCTCGGACCTCGCGGAGCTCGGTCGCGGGGACAGGCCGTCGGGAGATCTCCTGGATCTCGTGATGGAGCATGCCGAGGACCTTCTCATACCGTTCCGGTCCGGTGCCCGCGCCGACCGACCAGTACCCTCCGAACCGCATCGCCTCGAGCTCGCTCGACGCATGGTAGACGAGGCCCCCCCGTTCCCGCACCCGCTGGAACAGCCGACTCAACTGCGCGCGCCCTCCCAGGACCTCGTTCGCGAGAAAGGCGGCCGGGTAGTCCGGGTCGGAGCGAGCGACCGAGTTGCCACCGATGCGGATCTCGACCTGCGACCGCCCCCTCAGGTTCACGTCCAGCCGACGGGGTCGATGAGAACGCACCGGCGGCATCGGGAGGTCAGGACCCCCGGTCTCGGGAATCGACGAGAAGAGGTGGCCCGCCACGGATTCCACCGATCGAAGATGGGCGGGCACCGTCGCGACCAGAAGCGCTTCCCCGCTCAGGTAGTGCCGGTGGTGAAAATTCCGAAGCGTTTCGGTCGTGACCCGGCCCACCGACCGAGCTGTCCCCAGTCCGGCGGTCCGGTAGGGATGACCGGACGGAAAGGTGGCCCGGAAAAGCTCCCGGTCGGCCCGGCTGGCCGGTTGGCTTACCTCCCGGAGCTGGCGCTCGGCCATCTGACGCCGTACCCGCTCGAGGTCATCGGCAGCGAACCGGGGACGCAGCACGACCTCCGCGAGCAAGCGAAGGAGGCGTCGCCAATCCTCCGAGGGACCCCAGATCGTGACCTCCGCCGATTCCGGGGCACATTCGCTGGTCAGAGTCGCCCCGGCCCGGTCCAGATAGCGTGCGAGTTCGATCCGGTCGTACGGCCCGGCGCCGCTCGGTAGTAGGTAGCTCGCAATCCGGGCGGTTCCTTCCTCTCCCCGTCGGTCGAAGCCCCACCCGGCCGGACCGATGTACGTGGCCGAGAAGCTCGCGGCACCGGGCGGGGGCGGTTGACGAACGATCGAAAGCCCGTTCGCGAGAGCGCCGTACTCGAGTCGCAGTGGGTCGGTCGAGCTAGTCATCGCTGGGACCTCCCGTCGGCTCGTACCGTACCACGACTCGTGCATCCGGGGTGAGAAACGTGCGGGCGGCATCGCGGACCGCCCGGGGGGTCACGCGCAGCAGCCGGTCGTACAGTCGGTCCTCGAGGTCGAGGGAGTGCAGGGTCGAGAAGTAGCCGATTCGAAACCCCGTGCTGGTCGCCCCCTCGTAGGAGAGCGCCGCTCCCCGCCGGATCCGGGTCCGAACGTCGCTCATCTCTCGTGCGGTCGGACCGCGACGACGGAGTTCATCGACGGTCCGTTCGACCGCGTTCTCGAGCCGGTTCAGGTCGACCCCGGCCGCCGCCTGGGCCTGGACAGTGAAGAGGCTCGGATAGACCCGTGGGCTCCAGCCGCTGGTGGCGCGCACGGCGAGCCCCTTCTCGACGAGAGAGCGGTACAGCCGCGCGGTGGGGTGCTCTCGTCGTCCCCGCCAGACCACCCCGGCGGAGAAGACCCGACTTTCGCCCCCCAAGACCGTGTCCAGGACCAGCAACGCGGGGGTCTGCTCGTTCGCAAGCGGTGGAGACCGCCATCCGACCTGGAGGTACGGCGTCGTGCCGGGACCCCGAAGCACGGCCCGTCGTTCTCCCGAGGGCGGGGGCTCGACCTCCCGAACTGCCACATCGTCTCCCCACGCGGGCAAACGGGAGAACCTCCGGCGCACCTCCCCCTCGGTGGGTCGGGGGTCGAACCCGCCGGCGATCACGAGCACGGCGTTCCGGGGGCCGTAGAATCTCCGGTAGTACTCGCGAAGCTGGTCGGCCGTCATCTGCTCGATGTCGCCTCGACGACCCAGAACCTCCCAGCGGTACGGATGGACCCGAAACGCGAGCTGGAAGAGCTCCTCCTCGACTCGGAACTCGGGCCAGTTCTCGTTCCCCTCCCGCTCGGAATGGATCACGGTTCGCTCCCGCGCGACCTCCTCCTCCGTGATCGCGGCCCGGGTCATCCGGTCGGATTCGAACCGGAGCGGGAGCGAAAGATGCTCGCGGGGAACCGTCGTGAAATACGCGGTGAAGTCGGTGTCCGTGAAGGCGTTGATCTCGCCGCCGACCAGAAGGACGGATCGCTCCACCGCTCCTTTCGGAAAGCGAGGGGACCCTTCGAACAGCATGTGCTCTACCCAATGAGAGGCGCCCGTAATCCCCGGATGTTCGTTCTTCGAGCCGACGCGATACCAGACCCAGACGCTCACCGTCGGGCTCTCAAGAGTGGGGGCCAGGAGAACGCGCAGGCCGTTCGAAAGGACGAACGACCTCACTCGTGGACGGCGGACCCCGTCCGGGACCATCGGTCCAGCGCCAGCGTTCGGCCCTTATAACGCGCCCGTCAACCCGTCGAATTCTGCCGGGGGCCGCATCCCGTTCCGACACAACCGTTAAGCGAGAGGCTCGGCCATCGGCCCCCGTGCATCCCGCGCTCCGCCTGGTGCGCGCCGGCAACCTGGTCGTCTCGTTCGTCGGAACGGTCGTGGGAGGGCTGGTGGCCCGCGGCACCGGCCTCCCGACTCCGATCTCCTTCTGGGTGTTCGTGCTCCTGGCCGCGACGTCCACCGCGCTCGTGACCGCCGGAGGGAACGTCCTCAACGACGTCCTCGACGTGGAGGGCGACCGAACGAACCATCCGGACCGCCCGCTGGTGACCGGGGAGGTTTCGGTCCCGGCCGCGCGAACGCTGGCGTCGGTCCTGTTCGTGATGGGGGTCGCGGTCGCCGTTCCGGTCGCGTGGGAGGAGCCGCTCGTGGCGGTGATCCTGGCGGCGGCGGTCGGGTTGCTTCTGGCGTACGAGTTCCGGTTCAAAGGCGCGGGTTTCGTGGGGAACCTCACGGTTGCCTTTCTCACGGGGGCCGTATTCCTCTACGGGGGGGCGGCGGCGGGCAATGCGGTCGTCCTCGTCCCGTTCGCCTCGATGGCGTTCCTCGCGACCTTGAGCCGGGAGGTCATCAAGGACATGGAAGACGTTCGCGGGGACGTTGGGAGAGCCACCCTCCCTCAGCGTTTCGGGCTCGGGACGGCGACCCGGGTCGCCCGCGCTTCGGTCGCGGGGGGGATCGCCCTCAGCGTCGCGCCGCTCGCGTGGTTCGTGGCCCCGCTATCGATGGTGGGGATTATCTACATCGGCCTGGTCGGGGCGGCCGACGCGATCTTCGTCGTGTCGGTCGCGTTCCTCCCCGCGCGGTTGCACTACGAGCAGACCATGAGCAAGCTGGCGATGACCGTGGCCCTCTTCGCGTTCCTCGCGGTGGCGTTCCGGTGACGCTCCCTCCTTCGCCCGGGCGAGTGGAACGGTACATCGAAGACCAGCTGGCCGGCGGCCCTCTCCACTTCACCCTCATCGACCCGGACAAGTCGCGCGGGGCGAAGGCGGCCGAGGTTTCCCGGGGAGCGGTCGCGCTCGGTAGCCATGCGATCCTTCTCGGCGGGTCGACCGGCATCTCGCGGGAGGTCATGGGCGAGGCGGCGCGGGCCATCAAATCGGCGGTGAGCATTCCGGCGATCATCTTCCCCGAGGGCCCCGGGTCGCTCACGCCCGATGCCGACGCGGTCCTGTTCATGAGTCTCCTGAACTCGCGCAACCTCGACCTTGTAATTCGGACCCACGCCCGCTCTTCCTCGACGGTGCGACGCATGTCGCTCGAAGCGATCCCGATGGGCTACCTCGTGATCGCCCCGGGCATGCGCGTCGGGGAAGTGGGGGCGGTCGACCCGGTCCCGCGGGACGACCTCGCCAGTGCGACCGGGTACGCGCTCGCGGCGGAGCTCCTCGGAATGCACTTCGTGTACCTGGAAGCGGGCTCGGGCGCCCCGTCGCCCGTGCCGACGGAGATGGTCCGGGCGGTCCGGGAGGCGGTCCGCGTGCCCCTTATCGTCGGCGGTGGCATCCGTTCCGGTCCGGACGCGAAGGCCCTCCTGGGCGCGGGGGCGGACATCTTGGTGACCGGGACGATCACCGAGGAGGAAGGGCTCGGAGCCTCGTTCCACGCGATCCTCGAGGAGGTGCGGCATGCCCGACGCAGGTAATCCCACCCCCGCGACCGACTCGAGCCGCGCGCAGGTTCGCCGGGGCCACGTCCTCTTCCGTGCGCCCTCCCCGGCGGTTGCCTACGGACTGATCTTTCTCTTGGACGCAGCGCTCGCTGCCCTCCTCTTCCTGCCGGATCTCGGTCGGTTTCTCGAAGGTCTTCTGATCGTCTGGCTCCTCCCGTCCGTCCTCACGGCGCTGGTCACGCCCCCCCTCTGCGCCGCGCTGGGAGGGCGGCTCGAGTTCCATCGGAGCTCCTTTCTCGTGCTCACCACCCTCGTCCTCCTGCTTCCGATCGCCGCGCTCTGGAGGCTCGCGGCCGGAGTCGAGCCGTCCTTCGTCCCCGGTCTCGCCTATCTGGGCGTCTTCCTCGCCGGCCCGATGTTCTGGTTTCGCCATTCGAGCCTGTACGGAGTGTCGTACCCCAGCCACGCCCGGATGCTCGCCCCGTCGCTCCTGCAACCGGTCCTCTACCTCGCCGGCCTCTTCGTGATCTATCCGCCGACTCCGCTGCTCTTTGGAGAGGCGGTCACGTTCCTCGCCCTCGCGTTCATCGCCGCCCTCGCGCTCATCCGCGCCTCCGACCGCCCGATCCGTCGCGAGTTCGGCATCTCGGGCGTTTCGTTGATCCGGCCGCTGCTGGACCACGTGGGGGACCGGGACCCCGAGGCGACCGGCGCGCTCGAGGAGTTCTTCGAGAAGGGTGCGATTCCGGGGAACCTCGTCGCTCGCGCGGTCACCTTCTCGCGCGACGGGACCGTCAAGGCGACCCTCGCGCTGCCGACCGTACATCCCGGGCCCTTCGCAGCCCTCGGGTCGAGCGACCTCCCGCGCAAGCTCACGGAGAAGCTGGGAGCGGGCGCGGGCGCGGTGATCGTTCCGCACACCCCGTGCGACCATGACCTCGACCTTCCCTCCGACCGGGAGGTCGACCGGGTGGCGGCGGCGCTGCGCGAGATCCTCGCCGAGCCGCGGAAGGCGGAAGCGAATCGGGCGAGCCCCCTGGTCTCGCCGTACGACGGCAGCATCGCCCGGGCCCAGCTCCTGGGAGACGTCGTCCTCGTGGTCGTGAGCCAGGCTCCCGCGCCCACCGACGACATCGCGTACAGCGTGGCCGACCGCATCGTCCGGGAGGTCGCCCAGGAGGGGGGGCCCCGGGTGGTTCTCGTGGACGCCCACAACTCCTACGTGGAGGGCAAGGGAGACATCATCTACGGTACTCCGCTCGCGGAGAAGCTGGTCGCGGACGCGAAGGCCGCCGTCCGGGCCGCCGTGGCGGCCGCGCGGGACGGCCCAGTCGAGGTCGGCACGGCGGCCCGGACGGGATATTCCATCGGCCGGGACGGGATCGGGCCCGAGGGATTCCGTTCCCTCGTCGTTCGCGTGTGCGGCACCACCACGGGGTACGTCGTCATCGACGGGAACAACCTCCTGATCGGATTGTGGGAGCCGATCGCGCGGGCACTCCGGGAACGGGTCGACGTGGTCGAGGTCTGCACGACCGACAACCACGTCGTCCACGAGGTCGATGGCGGGATCAACCCGGTCGGTGAGCGGTATCCCCTGGAGGGCCTGATCCGGGAGTCGCGCGCCGTCCTCGAGGCCGCGGTCGCCGACCTGACCCCGGTCTCGGTCCAGTTCGGGGAGCGGAACGTCTCGGACGTCCCGATCCTCGGACCCGGGTACACCACTCGACTTTTGACCTCTCTCGGTGACACTCTCTCGATGTTCACCTACATGTTCGCTGCGACGCTGCTCCTTCTCCTGACGAGCTCGCTCGTGATCCTTCTCGCGCTTCGGTGAGGGTCGGATGACGAACGGGTCCTCCGAAGAGAGCCCTCTCTCTGTCGCCCCGGCCCTCGGAGGAGAAGAAAACCTGCGCCTCCTGGCGCAGCTGGTGGCGATCGCGCCGACCAACCTCGAGGACATCGCCCGCGGCCGGTGGGAGAAGCCGAACTATCTCCGCGCCGCGGACGCGATCGTTCGGGCGGCGAGAGCCGCAGGGTTGACAACGCGGGTCTACGACCCGACGGTGGAGGGAGACGTGCCGGGGGATTGGCACCACGCCCCTCGCCCGAACGTGATCGCCGAGCTCAACGTCGGGGCGCCAGAGACGGTATTGATCCTGGCGCACTACGACGTTGTGCCGGTCCCGGCGGAGCAGCTGGGCCGCTGGAAGAGCCCGCCCCACACCCTCACGCTCCGAGCGGACGGCAAGCTTTACGGACGGGGGGCGAGCGACGACCTCGGGAGCGGGGTCGTCTCCTCTCTCTCGGCGCTCCGCCAGCTCGCGACCGAGTCGGACCTCCACCGGAACGTTCGGCTCCTCGTCTGCTGCGACGAGGAGACGGGCGGAGAAGGTGGGGTCGAGGCGATCAAGGCCCACGACGCCCTCCTTCCGCCGGACGACCCCCGCCGACTCCTTCGAGGGGACGTCGCGCTGATCCCCGACGGAAGTCCGGAGGCGACCGCCGGGTCGAGCGGCGTCGCGTTTCTCGAGGCGTCATTCGACGGACCGGTCGAGCTGCGCGATGCGCTCGCGTACGGCCAGGCGCTGGTCGACCTCCACGAGGTGGCCCGTCGCTGGCGGTCCGTGTACGCTTCCCCCGACTGGCCCGACCGCCACGCCCCCGAGCCGGTGATCACGGGGCGGGCGAGCGTGACCTGCTTCGATGTGGACGGCGTCCCCGCCGAGGGTCGGGGCGTTCGGCTCCTTCGCGCTCACGCCGAGACGGCGGCCGCGAACCAGTCCTCGGCGGCCGTCACGCTCGTCTTCGGGGGAGAATCTGAGGCGCTCCGGGCCCTCCCGTCCCAGCTCGATCCCCTCGTGAGGAGCCCGTTCCGCCTCGGACCCGCCGGAGCATCGTCTTTGACCCTTCCCCCGGACGCGCTCTCCCTCCAGCTGTTCGGCCAGGCGGTCCACGGCGGCTACCCGCATCTGGGACACAATCCGGTCCCTGCGACCTTCCAGCTCCTGCGAGCCGCGATCGACCGGGGGCTCGTGGACGGGTCGGCCAAGGGCACGGCGACGTACACGGTCGACCTCCGGCTCATCCCGGAGATGGAGCTCACGGACGGAGTGGATGCCGCTTTGCGCTACGTCCACGCGTTCATCCAGAACCGCTCCCCCCATGCCCGGATCTCGGCACCGCCGGCCCGATGCCGCGCCGGCTACTGTCTGCCGGTCGACCACCCCGACCTGCTGCGGCTCGCCGCGATCCTGCACGAAACCCTGGGGGCGAGCGGGATCCGTGGAGAATACGGAGGAACGGACGCGAGCGCGCTTCGCGACCTCACGACTCCGAACGGCGAGCCTCTCCCCGCGCTCGTGTTCGGCAGCATGGACCATGCGTCGAACATCCACGACGCGGAGGAGAACGCCGACCCCCGCCGGATCGCGGCGGTCGCGACCACGATCGCCCGGTTCGTCCGAGAACCGTAGACCGAGGGAGGGCGCGTGCTTCCCGACTGGCTCTCGTCCCTGATGGCGGTCCTCTGGGTGCTCACCCCGGCGTACAGCGCGAGCGCGCTCGCGACCCTCCCCCGGGGGCGCGGGCCTCCGATGGACTTCGGGGCCGTCTCAAAGCGCGACGGCCGTCGCGTGCTCGGCTCGTCGAAGACATGGTCGGGGTTCCTCGTCGGCGGGTTCGGCGGGATGTTCATCGCGATGGTGGAGGCCGCGCTCATCCTGGCCGCCCCGCCGGACTGGAAGCTCGTCCCAACGCTGGCCCCGAGCCTCGTCGCCGCGCTCCCGGTCGCTGCGATCCTCTCCTTCGGGGCGATGGCCGGGGACGCTCTCGGGTCGTTCGTGAAGCGCCGGCTCGGGCGGGAGAGCGGTTCTCGGGCGGTCCTTCTCGACCAGCTCCCGTTCGTGCTGGTCCCGATCGTCCTCGGCCTGGTCTTCTACCCGGGCGTCTTCGTTCCGGTGTTCGGGAACGCGTGGGGGGTCTTCTGGCTCCTCGTGCTGACCCTCGGCCTCCACACCCTTTTCAACTGGATTGGCTACAAGGCCGGTCTGAAGAAGGTGCCCTGGTGAGCGGATCCGGGCCCGATGCCGGGCCGAGCCACACCGAGATCGTCCGGACGCTCCTCGATGCGGGGGCGGTGCGGTTCGGCGACTTCACCCTGACCTCGGGAGAGAAGAGCGACGTCTACATCGACGTGAAGAAGGCGTGGACCGACCCGAGGAACTTGGAGGTTCTTGCCCGCGCGCTCGCGAGCCGCGTCGGCTCGGTCGACCGGCTTGCGGGGATGGAGCTCGGAGCGGTTCCGCTCGTGGTCGCGGTCGCGCTGCGCACCCGGCACCCGTACGTGGTCCTCCGAAAGGCGGCGAAAGAGCACGGGACGCGCCAGGCATACGAGGGGAACATCTCCCCGGGGCTACGGGTCCTCTTGATCGAGGACGTCACGACCACGGGCGGGAGCACGATGCGGTCGGTCGAGATCGTCCGGGCGGCGGGGGGCGTCGTGGACCGCGTGCTCGTCGTCGTCGACCGGGAGAGCGGTGCGGCCGCCCATCTCGGCGCGGTCGGCGTCCGGGTCGAGCCGCTCGTGACGCTGTCCGAGCTGCGCGGGGCCCGTCTGTGAGCGGGACGGTTCTCGAGGACGGTACGGTCCGGATCGACGACCCCTCCGAGGCGGGACAGGTCTACGGGAAGGGGTACTTCGGTACCCCGAATTCGTCGGGGGGGCTCACGCTGGACCGGTACGAGGCCGTCTACCTCGGAGAGATGGGGCGCGTCGTCCTCCGATCGACCGCGGGACGGGCCGCGCCGTGGCCGAGCGTGTTCCGTCGGGCCGTCCGGGCCGACCCTGGCTTCGCCGTTCGCTACCTCGTCTACCGGGACCTTCGACAGCGAGGGTACGTCGTTCGCGCCAGCCCGCCGCCGGTCGCGTTCTCGGTCCTCCCCCGGGGCGGGGTCCTTCACAAGACCCCGTCGCGGTTCTGGGTCGAGGCGCTCAGCGAGCGCGTTCCGTTCGACCTCGCCCGGCTCTTCGGACTCGCCGAACGAGCCCAATCGGCGAAGAAGCTGCTCCTTCTCGGTCTCGTGGACGAGGAGTCGGACCTGACGTACTACCGCGTACGGCGTCCCGCCCCCACGGGGGCGCTTCCCTCTCGTTCGCTCAACGTCCCCGCCGAGGGCTGGCTCTCCGAGGACCGCGTCACGGTCCATGACCCGAGCGCGGCGTCCGAGCTTGGCCGGGAGCTATCGTACGGCAGTCGGGTGGGCGACCGACTGGAGCTGAGCCTTCTCGAAGCGGCGTATCTCGGCTCGGTCGGCCAGCTCTCGGTCCGCGATTCGAAGAGCGGCCGGTCGATCCCGCTCGCGGCGCTCGAGCGTCGTGCCCGACGCCTCGACCCGCACTTCTCCGAGCGGCTGGCGGCGTACCGAGAACTTCGTCGGAGGTCGCTGGTCGTCAAGACCGGGTTCAAGTACGGAGCTCACTTCCGAGCCTACCCGCGCAGTCCGGAGCATTCGCACGCGCGCTACCTCGTCCAGGCGGTACCGGCCTCTCACACCGCATCGTGGATCGAGGTGGCGGGGGGAGTACGCGTTGCGCAAGGGGTGCGCAAGGAGTTCCTGGTGGCGGGCGTGCGTCCCGACTCCGAGGTCCGGTTCCTCTCCCTGGAGCGGGTCCGTCCGTAGCGCGGGCCGGGGGGTCCGGCGCGGGTCCTTGGGGACCGAGTTCAACTCGCCCTGGACTCGGACCGTCCGCGCGGAGCGGAGGCGATCGAGCGAAGCCAGCGGGTGATTCGGGCGGGCGACGCCTTCCTTCGAATCATCTCCTCGAGGGCCGTCCCGACGATCACACCGTCCGCTCCCGAAGCGAGGGCTCGTGCCGCGGAGGGACGGTCCCGGACGCCGAAGCCGACGAGGACGGGGAGGGACGGAGCGGCGTCATGGGCGGTCCGCACGATCGTCCGGAGGTCGATCGACGCGTGCCTTCCGGTCGCAGCGCCGGTCGTTCCGTAGCGAGAAACTACGTACAGGAACCCCCGGCTCGCACGGGCGATCTCTTGGACGCGGGCCGCGCCGCTTCCGGGCGCGGCCAGAAGCACGAGCGAGAGCCCGGCGCGTTGGGACTCTGTCCGGAAGGCCGGAGACTCTTCGAGAGAGAGGTCCGGCACGATGAGCCCGCTCGCTCCCGCGCGGGAGAGCTCGGCGAGCCCCGGACCGAGTCCCTCCTGCCAGACCGGGTTCGCATACGTCATGACGGCGGTGGGAAGGAGTTCGCTCGTCACCCGGAGGGCCGCAAGTAGGTCCCTCCATCCCGTTCGGTTCCGAAGAGCTCGGGACGCCGCCGCCTCGAGCACGGGGCCGTCGGCGATCGGGTCGGAGAACGGGAACCCGAGCTCGAGCGCGTTCGCGCCTCCCTCCCGAAGCGCCTCGACCGTCCGTCCAAGTGAGCGCGCTCGAGAGCGGTCGACCATCACGTACGGCACCACGATCGGCCGACCGGCAGCGCGCGCGGCCCGCAGCGCATCAGCGAGACGCACCCAGCACCACCTCGAGGTCCTTGTCGCCTCGCCCGGAGAGCGTGACGACGATGTTCTCCTGCGCCGGCCTCCCCTTCGCCTCCCGGAGCGCCGCATAGAGCGCGTGCGCCGGCTCAAGCGCGGGCAGGATTCCTTCGTCCTCGGCCAGCCAGTGGAAGGCGCGTACGGCTCCCGAGTCGGACACCGAGACGTACCTCACCCGTCCGGAATCCTTGAGGAAGGCGTGCTCCGGACCGACCCCTGCGTAGTCGAGTCCGGCCGAGACGCTCTCGGTCTCCGCGACCTGGCCCTCGCGGTCCTGGAGAACATAGGAGTACGACCCATGCAGGATCCCGGGCCGTCCTCTCGTCAACGACGCCGCTCCGTGGGACCCGCGGCGCCCTCCGGCCTCGACGCCCAGGAGCTCGACCGAGCTATGGAGGAAGGGACGGAACGTCCCGATGGCGTTCGACCCACCCCCGACGCACGCTACGACGAGGTCCGGAAGTCGACCGAAGGCACGTCGAGACTGGTCCCGGATCTCCCGGCCGATGACGCTCTGGAACTCCGCGACCATCGAGGGGAAAGGGTGAGGGCCGACCGCCGAGCCGAGCAGATAGTGCGTCGTTCGGACGTTGGCGATCCAGTCCCGAAGCGCCGCGTTGATCGCATCCTTCAGGGTGCGACTCCCGGACCGGACCGGTACGACGGTGGCGCCGAGAAGCTGCATCCGCTCGACGTTGGGCTTCTGGCGAATCGTGTCGACCTCCCCCATGTAGATGGTCGTCTCGAGTCCCAGCGCGGCGCCGATCATCGCGGTCGCGACGCCGTGCTGACCCGCGCCGGTCTCCGCGATGAGTCGAGGCTTTCCCATCCGGGCCGCGAGCAGGCCCTGGCCGAGCGCGTTGTTGAACTTGTGGGCGCCCCCGTGGACGAGGTCCTCCCGCTTCAGCCAGACCTTCGCCCCGCGGCCCCGTCGCGTGAAGTTCCGGGCGAAGTAGAGGGGCGTGGGCCGGCCCCCCAGGGTCTCCGAGAGTCGTCGAAGTTCGGACCGGAACTTCGGGTCACGCCGCGCGAAGTTCCACGCGGATTCGAGCTCCACGAGCGCCGGGACGAGAGTCTCCGGGACGTACGCCCCACCGTAGGGTCCGAAGCGCCTAGCCATGACCGGATTCGAACGCCTCCACCGCGGAGATGAAGCGGTGCATCTTCGCGAGGTCCTTGACCCCGGGCGTGCTCTCGACTCCCGACGAGACGTCCACGCCCCAGGGCCGGACCATCGCGAGCGCATCGGCCACGTTCTCGGGAGTGAGCCCGCCGGCCAGCACGAACTTGCGGCCGGGGTGCGCGTCGACGATCCGCGCGCAAGTCTCCCAGTCCGGACGCACGCCGCTTCCTCCCGGGAGCGGCTGTCCGGCGGCATCGAGATGGACCCTCGGGTAGTCCTCGGCGGCGGGAACCCGGGGCAGATCGGACCCGGTCGGCGTCGGCGCGATCGCCATCGATGGGACCAAGTGGTGAACCTCGAGGAACTCGAGTCCGCTCGGGATCGCGCCGTACACTTGGATCCGGTCCACTCCCACCTCGTCGAAGAGCCGATGGATGAGCTCAGCCGCCGGGTCGACGACGACCGCCCACGCCTCCGCCTCGCTCGGGACGTCGGCGACCAGCTCGGCGGCGGCCGCGGGGTCGAGGTTGCGGGGGGACGCCGGAACGTTGACGACGAACCCTGCGGCTCCCCCCGCCGGCACCAGACGGACCGCCTCTCGCTCCTTCAACCCACAGAACTTCACGAACGTCTTCACGGTCGGCCTCCGTCCGGGTCGCGAACCAAGGAGGAGAGGAATGCCGCGGGATCGCCCGACCGCGCCACGGCGCTCCCGACGAGAATCCCGTCGACCCCCGAATCCCAGAACCGCCGGGCATCCCCGGCCTCTTCGACGCCGCTCATCCCCAGCAACGGCCGGAGGTGGTCGCGCACCGCCCCCCGAATCGTCGCTTCGGCGCTCGCCCGGGCGATCGTCAGCGTGTCGAGGTCGCGAGAGTTGACGCCGTACACGTCCGCGCCCACGCCCGCGGCCCGACTTAATTCTGTTCGATCGTGGAGCTCGAGGAGGACTTCGAGGCCCCGCCGGTGGGCCCGCTCGGCGAGGCGGGCGAGCGGTTGGTCAAGGAAGCCGGGTTCTTCGAGTCGCGCGATCAGAAGGATCGCCGACGCTCCGCAGCGAGCCGCGAGGTCGACTTGGCGGGGGTCGATGACGAACTCCTTGTAGAGCACCGCTCGGTCGGTCGCTCGCGCGAGAGCCCGCACGTCCTGGGGCGAACCCTCGAAGCGGGTCCGGGTGGCCAGGCACGAGTACGCCGAGGGTCTCGCGGATTCGGTCGCACGGACGAACTCTCTGATCGTTCGTCGGGGGAGCCGGGCGTTCGACCGCCCGGGCGAGACGCGCTTGTATTCCACGACGAGCGCGCCCCGGTCGCGGTCCCGCTCGATGGACTCCCGAAACCCGGGGCGCGGATGCGTCGGACGTGGGGAGGGGCTCTCCGGGGTCCGGCTTTCGGCGAGCCCCTCCCGAACTTCGGCGACGATTTGTTCGAGGAATCCCATCCCTACCCTCCCGATGGCGGCGCGAAGTGCGCCGCGATTTCTCGCAGTCGGTCGAGGGTCGCTTCCGCGCGACCGGAGTCGAGGGCGCGTCGTGCGGCCTCCACGCCGTCCGACACGGTTCGAACGCGGCCCGCGACCCAGAGCGCCGCGCCCGCCGTCAGCAGAACCGAGCCTCGCCGCGCCCCACCTCCTCCGGCGAGGACGCGAAGGGCCTCTTCGGCCGCCTCGGAGGGCGGGAGCGGCCCCCACTCTCCCAAGCGGTCCTCCCGAGGCAGGAAGGCGCGGGCCTCGAAGGTCCGCTCGTAGATGCGTCCTCCACTCGACAGAAGACCCAGGGTCGTGCCCGCGGGGGAGAACTCGTCGCACCCCTCGGCGGAAGAGACCGCCATCGCTCGGCGACGGCCGAGAAGGCCGAGGACCCGGGCCGACCGCTCTGCCGCCCGCACATCGGGCACCCCGACGACCTGAAACGGGACGTTGGCAGGATTGGAAAGGGGGCCGAGCTGGTTGAAGATCGTTGGAATCCTCACGGCCTTCCGGGCCGCCGCCACCGATCGCGTCGCCGGATGGTAGAGTGGGGCGTGGAGGAACGCGAGGTGGACCGCCCGGTACGTCGCGCGGGCGAACGGGAGGCTGGTCGTGACGGGAAGCCCGAGGGCTTCCAGGAGGTCGCTCGACCCGCAGGGTCCCCGAGCGCTCCGGTTCCCGTGCTTGATCACGGGAGCCCCGGCCGCCGCGACGACGAACGCGCTGACCGTCGAGACGTTGTACGAGGGGGTGCGAGCACCGCCGGAACCGCACAGGTCGACCGGTCCGTGCGAACGGGGATACGGGAATCGGACCGCTCGCCTACCGATCTCCCGGGCGAAGAGCGCGAGCTCGTCGATCGAGACCTTGCGAACTGCGAGGCCGACCAGAAGGGCCGCCCGTTCGGGGTCGCCCGAATCCGGCGAGACGAGGGCATCGAGCGTCGCGCGCGCCTCGACCGGGCCGAGGGGCTTCGGGTCGATGAGCCGGGAGAGGAGGCTCTCGGTCATCGGCGAGCCTCTCGAAGGAAGTTCGCAAAGAGCGCGGGACCGAATCTCGTGAGATAGCTCTCGGGATGGAACTGCACGGAGTGTACGGGCCTTGTCCGGTGGCGCAGGGCCATCACGAGGCCTTCATCGCTCTCGGCCGTGACCTCGAGCGAACGAGGGACGGACGACGCGTCGACCAGGAGGGAGTGGTAGCGGGCGGCGAGCGCTGGGCTGGGGATCCCGCGGAACAACCCCTCGGAGTTGTGTCGGACGACGGTGACGTCCCCGTGGACCGGCTCGGGCGCGAGCACGACCCGGGCGCCGAAGTGTTCGCCGATGATCTGGTGGCCGAGGCAGACTCCGAGGAACGGCCGCTCCTGGTCCCAGCGCTCGAGCAGGGTCCGGGAGAGGCGTGTCCGGCGCGGGTCGCTCGGATGACCGGGGCCGGGGGATAGGACGACGGTGTCCGGGTCGGCTCGGACCGCGCTCTCGAGTGACTCGGTCGAACGCAGGCATTGGACCGATGCGCCGAGCGTTTCGAGCGCTTGCTCGATATTGTGAACGAACGAATCCTCGTGGTCGACGAGGAGGACCTTCATCGAGGCCCTCCGACGAGAATCGTCTCGAGCTGTTCGAGCTTCGAGAGGGTCTCTTCGAACTCCCGAGTGGGCTCGGACCGGTGGACGATCCCCGCACCTGCGGCAGTGTACAGCCGCGGTCCTGCAGCGAACGCCGAGCGAATCGTGAGCGCGAAGTCCGCGTTCCCGCCCGGAAGGACGCATGCCACCGCGCCACCGTACGGGCCCCTCCAGGTTCCCTCCTCTCGCCGAAGGAGCTCGGTGGCCCGGATCTTCGGGGCGCCGCTCACCGTGCCCGCGGGGAACGCCGCGGCGAGGGCGTCCCACGGCCCGAGGCCGACCTTCAGACGACCCTCCACGCGACTCACGAGATGCTCCAGTCGGGCGAACCGTTCGCGACGCTCCTCCGAGATCAGTCGGACCGACCCCGGGCGGGAGACGGCGCCCAGGTCGTTCCGGGCGAGGTCGACCAACATCCGGTGTTCGGCGAGCTCCTTCGGGTCCCGCCGGAGGGGGAGCCGCCGCTCCTGGTGGGCCGAGCGGGCCGGCAGCGTCCCCGCGATGGGGTTCACGAACGCCCGGTCCCTCCGGACCTCGGCCACCGACTCCGGTGTGGCGCCGACGATCTCTCGGTCGCCGAACCTGAGATAGTAGAAGAAGGCGTAGCGCTCGGTCGATCGGAGCTCCGTCGCGCGGTCAAGAAGGTCGTCCGGCCGGTCCCACTCCCGACGATGTGCCAGTACGACCTGGAACGCCTCCCCCGAGCGGATCGCGCGCAACAGGTTCGCGACCGCCCGACGGTACTTCGGAAACGGAAGGCTGTCGGAGATCGGTCGGGGTCGCGTGCGTCGGCTGGGGAACGGCGCCCTGGGGCTCTCCACTCGGGAGCGCCGCACGTCCTTCACCAGCGCGAGCTCTCCCCACGGAAATGGCGAGTGAGAAAGAGGGCTCCTCGCGAGAACCGGCTCGACGAGCCCGAACGCCTCGAAGCCGAGGTACCCGACGACGGCCGACCGGGGGCGCGTGAGGAATCGGCGGGCGGTGGTCGCGACCTCGCGGAAGCTGGTCGACCGGCCGAGCGAGATCACGCGGTCGGCCCGATCGAATGCGAGGGCGAGCCCGGTCCCGCCGCGATGCTCGGGTGCCCGCTCGAAGTATCCCGCGACCTCCCGACCCGGAGCCGTTCGGACGAAATCGTCCCAGAGCGTCATCCCCCGCTCACCCTCCGCGACCGGTGACGAGCGCCGCGTGGAGCTCGCGAAGGACCGCCGCCCCGCGGTTCTCGGGGACGGCCAACGAGAGCGCTCGAGGAGTCGCGCTGAACCCCTCGGCCCCTCGTACCGCTCGCGCCGGAACGCGGCCGAGGTCATCGAGGACGCCGTCCCCAATGGCCGTCACGAGCGTGACGCGGGACGGCCCCTCGACCATCGCCGCCGCTTCCCGCGTGACGGGGGCGAGGGCCCGGATCGCCGGCACCACCATGGGCGGTTCGACCACGAGGCAGAGAAGCGCGGAGGAGGTGTACAGCTGGACCAGATTGACCCCCGCGGCCGCCAGGCGATGCGAGACTTCCGCCACGATGCCGGGCCGTTGTCTCCCTCCCGGTACGCGGATGCGAAGCATCCGCAGGTGCGGAAGCATCGTGAGCGCTCGGTTGCGACGTTCCGCTCGGCTCGGACCGATGGTCGTCGCGTGCGTTGGGTCTTCCAGCGACCGTACGCGCAGGACGACCCCCTCCGCGCGCGCCGGTTCGATCGTGAGTGGATGGAGAACCCGTGCACCGAACTGGGCCAGTTCCTCGGCCTCCTCGTACGAGAGCTCGAGGATCGGACGAGCGGACGAGACGACCGTTGGGTCCGCCGACAGGACCGAGACGTGGCGCTTCACGAGCTCGACGCGGGAGGCACCGATCAACGCGCCGATCGCGGACGCGGCATAGTCGGACCCACCCCGGCCGAGGGTCGCCACCCGTCCCTCGAGACTCCGTCCAAAGTACCCCGTCACTACCGGAACGAGGCCTCGGCCCAGCATGCGCCCGAGTCCCCGTCGAACGGCGGGGCGAGAGCGGTCGAACAGCACGCAGGAGGCTCCGTACGCATTGTCGGTGATGAGGCCGAGATGGTCGGCCTCCACGGGGGCCGCGGGCACGCCCCCCGCGCGGAGCTGGGCCGAAAGCCAATGGACGGCGAGCCGCTCTCCCTGGCTCAGGAGTCGGTCCGAGAGCGCCGGGTCGGCTCCGCCGAGAGTCGCCACGCTATCGTACAGGCGCCGAAGCCGGTCCACGTGGCGCTTCCCGGCCGCCGGAAGTCCCGGGTGTTTCTCTCGGACCGCGCGAACAATCTCGCGGTGTCGGGCCCGTGCCCTTGGGTGCGCAAGTCCATCCAAGAGTAGGTCGGTGACCCCCTCGCGCGCGGAAGCAACGACGACGAGCGGGGCCCTCTCGGAGCGCGCGCCCTCGATGTCCTCGAGGACCCGGGCGGGGTCGGCGAGAGAAGCGCCACCGAACTTGAGCACGACGGGGCGAGGAGCGGGTGACAAGCTAGCTCCCTCCGGCGCGGGGGAGCACGCTGCGCGCCAGGGCGAGCTCGGCATTGAGGACCGATGCTCCGGCCCCGCCGCGGACGGCGTTGTGCGAGAGGACGAAGAACCGGAGGAACGGTGGGTCCCAACGAACCCGCCCCACCGCGGCGGCCATGCCCCGGGCCCGGGGCGGCTGTCCCTCCCATCGGTCCCGTAGCGGTTGGGGCCGGTCGGGCTCGGACCGCAGGATCACCGGGGGAGAGGGTGCCGTGGGGAGCCCGAGGCCCCGGAGCGGGTCGAAGGAGTTCCACGCGGCGAGGAGCCGTTCGGGGTCGACTTTGCGGCTCGCTTCCACGGTGACGGCTTCGAGGTGTCCTTCCCGGGTTGCGACCCGGACGCAATGCGCAAGGATCGGAACCGGGGACGGCACGATGGCGTCGGATTCTCGACGGCCAAGGATACGGCTCGATTCCGAACGGATCTTCTCCTCCTCGTCCCGGATGAACGGGACGACGTTGTCGGTGATGGCGAGCGAGGGAACTCCGGGGTAGCCGGCCCCGGAAAGGGACTGATAGGTCGCGACGTGGACCGACCGCGGACTCACCTCCGACCAGATCGGAGCGAGAGCGAGCACGAGGCCCGTGGTCGAGCAGTTCGGATTGGTGACGAGAACCGCGCGCGAGCGCCGACGTCCGCGCAACAACCCCAAGTGGTCCGCGTTCACCTCGGGGACGAGCAAGGGCACCCGCCGGTCCATCCGATGGTCGGCTGCGTTCGAGAAGACCGAAACGCCCCGACGGACGAGCTCCGTCTCGAGCGACCGCGCCGTCCCCGAGGGAAGCGCGGAAAAGGCGACCGCCACGCCGTCCCGGGCGAGTTCGGACGCCGACCGGGCGACCAGCCGTTGTCCCGCGAGTGACTCGGGCGGTGCCTCGGCGAGCTGCCAGAGGTCCCCGAGCGTCTTTCCCTCCGAGCGCTCGGTCGAAATCAACGCCGTCGGCTCGAACCACGGATGGTCCGCGAGCAGGCGCGCGAAGTGCTGGCCGATGTAGCCGCTCGCGCCCAGGATGGCGCACGGGAGCCGTTCTTCGCTCACGGGAGGAATCCTCCGCGAAGTCCCAAGTCGGCGAGGGCGATCGCGGTCACCGCCTCCACGACGACGACGGCCCGCGGGACGATGCACGGGTCGTGACGCCCCGCGACCTGGATCGTGGCGGGCGAACGCTCCGCGAGGTTGACCGTCCGCTGAGGGCGCGAGATCGACGACGTCGGCTTGACCGCCACTCGGTACACGAGCGGCATGCCGGTCGCAAGGCCTCCCAGGATCCCGCCTGAGTTGTTCGATTCCGTGCGGACCGCTCCATCGACCCAGATGAATGGGTCGTTGTGCTCACTGCCTCGCATCCGAGAGGCCCCGAACCCGGCGCCGAACTCGATCGCCTTGACCGCCGGAATCGAGAAGGCGAGATGGGCGATCGAGCTCTCGACCGAATCGAAGAACGGTTCTCCGAGTCCGACCGGAAGGCCGTCGGCCCGTGCCTCGACGACACCGCCGAGGCTGTCCCCCTCGCGGCGAACCTGGGCGATCGCTTCCGCCATTCGGGCCGCTCCCTCGGGGTCCGGCGAACCGACCTCGTTCGCCAGCGATCGCTCCCGCAGGGACGAGAGAGGGTCCCCTTCGGGGACCTGGGTGTCGACGGCACCGATGGAACGGGTGAACGCGAGCACCTCGATCCCCCGCGCGCGAAGAAGCCCCTTCGCCACCGCCCCGGCGATCACTAGTCCCACGGTCATTCGTCCCGAGAAGATTCCACCCCCGGAAAGGTCCGCCTCCGGTCCGTAGCGGACCCTCGCGGGGAAATCGGCGTGGCCGGGCCGGGGGGTGTCTCGCGCCCGGTCGTACGGCTCGCGACGCACATCCATGTTCGTGACATGGGCCCGGAACGGACCGCCGTCGGACCGGCCTGAGACCACCCCCGCGTCGACGATCAGTTGGTCCTCTTCCTGACGACGGGTCGCGAGCCGCCGACCCACGGGCCGTCGCCGGTCGAGGTCTCGCTGGATCTCGCTCGCGTCGACGGGCGTTCCCGGGGGGATCCCTTCCACGACCGCCCCGACCTCGGGTCCGTGGCTGGAACCGAAGATCGTGACCCGGAATCGATCCCCGAAGCTCATCATGCGGACACCGACCCTCCCAAGAGAGAGCTCAGGACCTCCCAGAATCCAGGGAAGGACTTGGCCACGGCGTCCCGGTCGCCGACGATCGAGGGGCCATCCGCCGCCAGCGCTCCGACCGCGGCGCTCATGACCATCCGATGGTCCCTCATTGCCGGCGCGCGGATGGCTCTTGGGTGAGAAGTCCCGCGAATCTCGAGACTCCGGGCAGTCGCCCGGGGCGCGGCGCCCAGTTGTCGGGCGAGCGCAGCTGTCTCCTCGCGCCGGTCCGACTCTTTGAGGGTCGCGTGGGCCGCTCCCTCGATTCGACTTCGCCCCGGGGTGATCGCCGCCAGCACTCCCGCGAGCGGGTAGAGGTCCGGCGCGTCGGTGAGGTCGATCCGGAACGGGAGGCGTCGGTCCGCGGAGACCGTCGCCCCATCCTGATGACGGGTTACCCGGGCGCCCCAGGATTCGAGAAGTCCCAGGATCGCCCGGTCCGCCTGGGGCCACGCCGTCGGCACTCCACGGACGCGAACCGACCCGCCCGAAACCGCGGCGGCGGCCCAGAGATATGCGGCCGAGGAGGCGTCCCCCGGAACGACGAACCCCCGCCTGCGGGTGCGCTGAGACCCCGCGATGCGGAACCGGCGGCCGTGCCGCGTCAGCCGAATCCCCTGCTGGTCCAGGACGGCGACGGTCGACTCGATGTACGGTTGGGAAACGAGGGGTCCCTCGAGCGTCAGCACCGAGTCGCCGGCGAGATGAGGGAGGACCAGGAGGAGGGCGGACGCGAACTGGCTGCTCCGAGAGGCATTCAAGGACACCCGTCCCGAGTGGATCGGCCCTCGGACCGTGATCGGAAGGCCGGCCGACCCGGGGCGCTGAGCCTTGGCCCCGAGGGCGCGCAGGGCCTGCAGGAGGTCCTCGATCGGTCGCTCCGAAAGGCGCGGAGCGCCGGTGAGGATTGCCGGGCGGTGGTCCAAGGCGGCAAGGGCGGACGCAAATCGAAGCGTCGTCCCGGACTCGCCGCAATCGATCCGCAGCCGCGGCGATCGGTCGGTCGCTGGACCGGGCCGGAGCCGCCACTCGTTCGACCTGCGCTCGACGCTCGTTCCGAGGACCGTCAGCGCCCCCGCGGTAGCGCGGGTGTCCTCCGAATCGAGGGGATTCCGCACTCCGAACGGATGGTTCGCAAGATGGCCGACCGCGAGAGCCCGGTGGGTATAGCTCTTCGAGGGCGGAGCTCGAACGGTTCCACTCGCGGTTCCGGGGCGGAGACGCACTGCAGTCACGCGAGGACGCCCCCCGTAGGGTCTGGCCCGAGGAACGGGACGACCCGAGTCTGGGAGGGGTCGGCGGGGAGCTCCGCCAAGAGGGCCGGGATGCGCTCCGACGGACCGATTGCAGCGAGGGTCGGTCCGAGACCGCTCACTCCACTCGCGATGGCTCCGAGGTCTCGAAGTCGGCGGCGAAGGTCGCCGTACGAGTACCCCATGGTCCGCTCGACCAGCTCGGTGTTCAGCTGCATGGCCCGCGGCCAGTCGCCGGCCATTGCGGCCCGGACGGCCTGCTCTCCCGCTCGGCGCTCTTTCGCGAACGCTGAGCGAAGTTGCGGGGACGGAGGATGCTGGCCCGAGGGAATGTAGAGCACGACCTTCCAGCTCGGTTCGACCTCGGCTCGAAGCACGAGCTCTCTCCGCGCGTTGTCGGTGACGACGAACCCGGGTCCGAGCCCGGCGAGCGCGTCGTCCAGGGCACCGGTCGCGCTCACTCCGACGCGCTGAGAGACGTCGGCGGACAGGCGTCCGACCTCGAGAGCGGAGGGAGTTCGCCCACAGGCCCGGGCGACCGCCAATAGAACGGCCGAACTCACGGCGCTCGAACTCTTGAGCCCCCGAGCGACAGGAACCTCCGACCGCACCGCGAGAGTAGCTTCGACGTTCGACCGTCCGAGATAGGTCGCGAGGGCGGTGCGCAGCGATTCGCGGACCAACCTCGAGCGGGAGCCGGAGAGAATCCGGAGCCTCGGTTGGGCTCCGGCTCGAGCTGGAGTGATCTCGACTGCCGCCTCGACCGGGAGGTCGACCCCGACGGCGCATCCAAAACCGGTCGTGAGAGCGTTCGTGATCGTGATGGCGCCGTGGCTCCGAGCCGTTCCGATCACGCCGGCCTCCCGACCGCCTGGGTGACCTGGTCCGAAGACGGTTCGCTGCCCCACCAGATCCCATAGCTCGCGGCCGCCTGGTAGACGAGAAGGCGGGATCCGTCCTCGTAGGTAGCGCCGGAGCGCTCAGCGGCGATCCGGATCGCCGGATCGTCCGGGCCGTAGACCCAGTCGATGACGTGCACTCCGGGGCGGGCCCAGCCCAGGTTCGGCAGGGTCTCCGAGGAAGCGGCGCCCCGTCCCACCGTTGTGGCATGAACGACGAGGGAGGGTCGGACCTCTTCGGTCGCCCGCACCGACCGAGCTCCGAACTCCCGGGAAACGGTTTCCGCGGCTTCCTCGCGACGCGACCAGACAAGGGCGTCAGCTCCCAGCGTGCGCGCGGCGGCCAGGGTCGCTCGGGCCGCGCCCCCGGCTCCGATCACCCCGACGGACGCTCCGTCCCAGAGAGCGGTCGAGCGGAGTTCCTCCATCCTCCGAAGGATCGCGGCGAGGTCGGTGTTCTCCGCGGCGATCTCGCCGTCGCGGAAGGTGAGCACGTTCGCTACTCCGCAGGCCGAGGCCCCGGGTCCAACCTCGGTCGCAAGCCGGAGCGCGGTCGCTTTGAAAGGATGAGTCACGTTGAGCCCACGGAACCCGCCGTCCACCAGGGCCGGAATGGCATCCACGAGTTCCTCGTCGCTCTCGAACTCGAGTCCGACGAACAGCCCCGGCCTCTTCTCGGCCCTCATCCATCGCGAGTGCAGGTCCGGGCTCCGAGAGTGTGCCACCGGACGTCCGACGATCGCGAACAAGGGCGCCGTTTCGGCCGGGGAGTCCAGGAAGGCCCGAAGGCGGTCGACCGGGATCTGGCTTGGCTCGACCGGGAGGGCGGCTCCGCCGCCGAGCCCCGTCGGGAGCGAGGCAAAAACCATCGGGAGACCCAGTCGCCGAGACCAGGCCCGAAGGAGGGCGCCCGAGGGGCCGAGCGTTGCCACAGTGAGGCTGTATTCGCCCCTCGGGGGGAGGTCCGGGACCAATTCACGCAAGGTCTGACCGACGGACGCCCGGGCTACCACCTTCCGGAGAGCTCCCGCCGGAACTTGGCAACGGACCAGCTGGGACCAGGCGTGCCGGTCGACCCCATGGAGGAGATGTGTCGACACGATGAGCTCCTGGACGCCCGGGCGGTGCAGGACTTCCGCCGCGGGAAGGTCGCGAGCGAGCTCCACATCGATCCACCGGAACGGATGGTGCGAGAAGCTCACCAGGAGGCGAAGCCGGATCTCGGGGTCGTCGGGCCCCTCGCCCCCTTCCGCCTTCGAGCGGAGCGTGGCGATGTGGGGGAGCGTGGTCGGGAACAGCTCGGCGACCCGCGCGCTCTCCTCGAGCGGAAATCGATCCAGGCGCAGTTCGACGACGTGGGCGCCGGCCTCCCGCGCTTGGCGGGCCTGCGAGCGGGCCTCCGCGACGCTGCGGGCCGGGAGCGAGACCACCACGGCGGGAGGGTTCGAGCTCATCGTTCCACGATCGTCTCCTCGATGGCCCGACCGAGGTGGCGGGCCGGGGTCATCCGGACCCCGTAGACCAGGGATCCCTTGTCGAGCATGGTCGTCGGGATTCGGCCCCCCTCCGAAGAGAGTCGAACGGTCTCGGCCTCCTGAAGGAAGACCGTCCGCTCGACCCCCCCGACCGAGGCCGTCACGACCACGAGCGGTCTTCGTTCAATCTTGACCCGCCCGACGCGCACGGAGCGGGCCGGCCCTCGAGGTCGGCACGCCAGTACGGCCTCGCCGGGCTCGAGCTCCGAGAGATACCGCGTCGTTCCGTCCGCGAGGAGGACATAGGAGTGGGCGGCACCCGCGTTCACGCGGAACGGGCGGGGACGACTAAACTCCGAACCGACCGCCTCGCTGGCGACGTGAAACAGGAACCCGGCCGCGCTTCCGACCAGGAGACCCTCCGACCCGTCGAGGAGCGAGGTTGTGTCGACGAGCACGCGATCCCCGATCCCCGCGGGGCGTACGGAGGTGACCGGGACGGTGGCCCAATCGAGGGACGTCGGCGCCTCTGCTTCGAGGAGACCCTCGACCTCGTCGACCTCCTGGGGCGTGCGGACCGTTACAATCACTCGACGGGCGCCATGTTCGAGCGCTCCGAGCGCCCCGGAGACTTCGCGGGGTTCCCGCGCGAACACCCAGATCTCTCGGTCCGCTCCGGCGGCGGCGATGGCATTCTCGAGGGGGATGACGCGGTCCCCCGTCCATTCGATGGCGAGGATCCGGGTCGACGCCGGACCTCGGAGGGCGGCCTCGAGGGCGACGGGGTCTCCCACGCGCACCACGGGGATCGTCCCGGAGGGGCCGCTCTCGCGATCGAGGGAATCCTGGTGCCGGAAGAGTAACTCCTCTCCCGGCCGAGGGGCGAACCCGTCCTTCGAGCTGAGGACGAACCGGGTGAACCCTCGACGGCGCGCTCGTTCGACGATGGCCGCCTCATCGTCCGGGGCCGATCCGGTCGGTGCGATCAGCACACGGTCGTGGGTCACGGCTCCAACCTACCCCGATTCGTGAAGGATCTTCGAGATCCGTCGTGCGAGCGGGGCTACCGGTCGCCGCTGGAAGAGGTTCCTCCCGATGCAGATGCCGCCCCCGCCGGCCCGGACGCTCTCGGCCACGATCGCAAGGAACGCCTCCTCGTCGTCGAGGCGGACTCCGCCTCCGATCAGGACAGGGACCGGGGTGGTCCGACAGAGCTTCGCGAACTCCGCCGGGGAGCCCGGGTAGCTGGTCTTCACGATGTCCGCTCCCGTGTCGGCCGCCGCGCGCGCCGCATGGCGGAGCTCATCGGGAGTCCCCCCGCCCGTCTTCTTGACGTAAGCCATGCAAAGAAGCGGCAGGCCGAGCTTTCGACACTCGTCCACTGCGACGCCGAGGTCGCGCAGCATCTCGGGCTCCTCCGGAATCCCGAAGTTGACCTGGACGCTGAGGAGGTCCGCTCCGAGCCCGACCGCCTCCTCGGCGGTCCCGACCAGCACCTTCCGGTCCGAGGTCGTGCCGAGGCTCGTGGAGGCGGAGACGTGGATCCCGAGGAAGGTCGTGGGACGCAACGTGGGAGCGATGTGTCGGACCGCCCCTTTCGTCACGATGAGCAGGTCGGCTCCCGCATCCTGAAGCTCCTCGGCGAGCGGAGCGACCTCCTCGAGTCCGTCGATCGGGCCCATCGACACCGGATGGTCGAGCGGCACGGAGAAGAGCTTGCGCTGAGAGCTCGGAAACAGTCGCTTCAGCCGGATCGTCTTTCCTTCCATGGATCCCTCCTTCGGTTTTCCTTCGTTTCATTGGAGGGCCAAGAGAACGCGGTCCGGAAGCGTGTCGAGCACGCTGGGACGGCGCCCTCCCGGCGCCTCCCCTTCACCAGAGCCAGGTCTCGACAGCCCGAACGGACTCTCGCCCGGATCGGGCGGGAACGGTCGCGGCTGTCATCGACCCGAGCCACCTTGACGGTCCTATTTAGCCTTCGTCGGGCGCGATTCGGAAATCGTCCCGGCGAGAACCCCGTCCACGAGGAGCGCGTGGATGGAGAAGCCGCGCAGCATCTGCTCCCACATCTGCTTGCGGATTTCAGGGGTCGACGCGAATGCCGCCACGATCTGACCTACCCACTCGCTGTGCTCGACGTCGGCCGTCACGTGGAGGGTGTAGTACTCGAGGTGCAGCTCGTCGACCCCGTAGTGGTTTCGGAACGCGGGCAGGAGGCGGGCGCAGAGCTCGACATTCGGCGGCTCCGACGAGCCGGCCGCCGAGACGTAGAAGGTGTTCACCC
>OCOJ01033618.1_pt4 | contig 37572 bp, 26 predicted proteins | sample 1539251 | NCBI WGS metagenome assembly OCOJ01 (sample SAMN01911457, study PRJEB22624) | soil metagenome | biome: Soil | place: Malaysia | collected 2012-04-30 | depth RA_metagenome m
CGCCTCTGCCGTGGGAGGCGAGCCTTTGAAGCGCTTGGCGAGTTCCCCCTGGACCAGGTCGCCGAGCTTATGGCTGAGGCCGACAAAGGGTGCCTGGGCCCGATCCCAGGGGATGAGTCCGGTGGCGTCCAAGGAAGGCGGAAATTCCGGCATGACATAAGTGTGCACGGTACCCGTCAAGCCCGTCGAAGCAATATGCAAGGTGATGAACACAGCGCCGCGCTGCGCGTTGGCGCGCGCCGAGCGATCGTCGAAGGAAGGGTTGTCGTTGCCCTCGCGGGTCATAATGACCTGGAAACCCTGAGCCTCCAGCGCCTGTTTCAACTGGGCGGCGAAGAGCAGCACGACATCGCTCTCGTGGATTCCTTCAGTNGCCGCGGGCACCCAGGTCTGTGCCGCCGTGAGCGGGGTCGAGTACGACGATATTGAGACCGGTCCGGGGGGCCGGAGCCGGAGGAGGGGAAGCGACCGGCGGCGCCTGCGGGACGGAAGGCGGAAGCGCGCTCGTGGCCACTGGGGCAGCGCCGGTCGAGGGAGCGCTCGTTTGCCCTGGGGGAGCGGCTTGTGGCTTGTCCTGGAAGGCTCGACTGGGCGAAAGATTCAGCACCAGTCCCAACGCAAAGAGGGTGACCACTCGGAATGTTTTGCGGAAGGCTCTCACGGGAGCAGGATACCAAATCTCGCCGCCACGCTGCTGCGCCTCCGCGCGTCGCTCCACGAAAGAGGGACCTCGGGCGTCGCTGCAAAACGAAGCTGCCCGGCCTAGGTGTGCCGGGCAGAAGAAAATCTAGAGTGAGCCGTGGTTCGTAAACCCGTGCGGGACCCAGTTTAGGCCGTTTCTGTTGCTGCCTGGGTAATCCGGGCGGTGTACTTCGCGCGCACCTTGCTCGAGCCGAAGTAAACTCCAAAGCCTGCGAGCATGATCAGAACCCCGAATAGGAGCGCGTTCATACCCAGGATGGACTCGTGATCACTCTCCACCATGGCCAGAATCAGCAGAGCAAAGGGGAACATGCCGCAAGTCACCGCTCCAGCCATTCCGCCGGGTACACGGAATCCCCGCCGCAACTTCGGCTCATGGATACGCAGTGCCACAAGAGTCACGAACTCCAACATCAGTGCGCTCCCATACAAGAGAATGTCCAGGGTGATCAGCCTCTGGAAGCCGAGCATCAGACACGGCAGCCAGCAGACAGCGCACGCGATGATGGATACCCACGGGGTTTCGTTCTGCTTGGTTACCTTGGCAAAGGCCGGCGGCAACATGCCGTCGCGCGCCATGGCCAGAGGCAGGCGCGAGTAGCTCAGCACCAGGGCATTGAACATCCCAAAGGCGCTCATCATCCCCCCGAGCGTGACCAGGAAGCCCAGCCAGTGGAACCCGGCAATTGTTCCGCCCAAGGTCCCGGCTATCGAGGCCCAGGAGCCTTCTTCATTGAATGCTGACGCAGGCATGCCGGTCAGATAGACCGCCAGGAAGGGAAGAATGTAAGTCAGCGAGACAAGAATCACGGCCGCGATCATGGCCCGAGGGTAGGTCTTGCGCGGCCGCTCCACTTCCTGGGCGATGGTCGACGCGTTATCCCAGCCCATGTAATTCCACATGGCCACCAGCACCGCACCCAGCAAGCCCACACTTGCGCCTGCCGACGCTGCGTGGGGCTCCGCAAAGGCGCCAGCCCTCACAGGCGAGAGCAGCACGATCACGGCAAAGGGCAGCGAGAGTAAGAAGAACAGCCACACCGACGTCAGACCAACCACGCGGATGCCCGCAAGGTTCAATCCCACACAGGTCACCACCACGAACAGGGCGGCCAGCAGCCCATGGTTTACCGTAATCAGCCGGCCAAACAGTTCCCAGTGACCTTGGCCAAACCACGGCACCATCTGCCTGAGATAGATGGTGAACAGCGTCGGGTAGATCGCCATATCAAAGATGCTGGCGGCCAACGACAACCAGGCCTCTTGGAATCCCCAGAAATTGCCTAGTCCCCGGCGCACCCAGGCGTAGTAGCCGCCTTCCGCGGGCAGCGCGCTGGAAAGTTCGCCAATCATGAAAGCCGTCGGCAAGCACCAGAGCACGGGAAGAAACAGCAGAACGAAAATCCCGCGTCCGTACCCCGCGCCTGAAATAATGGCTTCCGTGCCATAGGTGCCGCCGGACACCATGAAGAAGGTCGCGGCGACAAGCGGCCAGAGCGTCAGCTTGGCGACTGTCTTTTTTGTGGAGGGAATTGCCTGGGAGGGGACTTGTGCGGGCAGGGATAATGTACTCAATTTTTTTCTCTCGTCCTCCTAAAGTGAAGCTCGCTTTCCGGCTTCTCGAAGCGAATTCACGATTTGAAGAATACAGGCTCTGTGCGCGCATGCAAGAAAAAAATGCAGGAAAACGAAAAATTTTCGGCTGGGAAACTGTACTTCCGTACGGCAAACACGCCGATTTCGCCACTTTCTCCCCGAGCGGGACAATTTGGCTTCCTGCGTGACGCGCTCGGGATCAAGGGCACCCGCGGCACTGCCTGCTTGGCATGCTAGACTGCCCGTATTCGCACGCATTCCTGAATTCTCGGGGGATCTATCCGCATGAAGGCCCGCCTCGTTTGTTTGCTGTTCGTTCTCATCGCGTGCAGTTCTATTACCCTCGCACAGCCAGCCTCAGCGCTGCGACCGCTTGCCGTCGACGACCTGTTCGGCATCCGTGAGGTGCATGATCCGCAGATTTCGCCGGATGCGCAATTCATCGCCTACACGGTGTCGTCCACTTCCCTCAAAGCGGACAAGAACGAGACGCGTATCTGGATGATTCCATCAGTGGGGGGAGAAGCGATTCCGTTGAGCGCCGAAGAAGTTTCCTCCGACCATCCACGATGGTCGCCCGACGGGAAGTTGCTGGCGTTTCTCTCGGCACGCAAGGACGCGGAGGGAAACGAGGGCAAGACCCAGGTCTACCTGCTCAATTTGCAAGGAGGTGAGGCGCAGCGCCTGACCGACACGGTTCAGAATGTCGAGGATTTCGCTTGGGCCCCGGATAGCAAACGTTTGGTCCTGATTCTTCGGGACCCTTCGCCCGAGGAACTGGAAGAGGCCGCCAACAAGGCGAAAGATGAGGAGGCAGCGGAAAGGACCAGCGCTACGAAGAAACACAAGGCGCAACGCCCTTGGGTCATCGACCGGCTGTATTTCAAGGAAGACACCATCGGTTACCTCGACCGCCGACGCACGCACCTTTATGTGTTTGATGTTGGCTCGAAGGCCATGACCCAGGTGAGCTCCGGCGATTACGACGACAGCGAACCGGACTGGTCGCCGGACGGCAAATTCCTGGCGTTTGCCAGCAACCGCTCCAAGCCGGATCCCGATGCCACTTATGCTTCTAACATTTGGATTGTGGCCGCGGACAACACCGACAAAGGCGCCAAGCCGACGCAAGTGACCACCGGACTCGGGGGCGATCATCAGCCGGCCTGGTCTCCTGATGGTAAGTGGATCGCTTACTCCACCCAACTTGATCCCAAGCTGTTCGAATACAACACGAAAAACATTGCCGTGTCCCCTTCCACTGGCGGACCGGCCAAGGTCCTCACCATCGCGTTGGACCGCAACGGTGTAAACCCCCACTTTGCTCCGGACGGCAAGTCCGCGTACTTCGTCGTCGATGATGACGGCACCCAGAATCTCGCACAGGTAACTCTGGCCGATAGCCATGTCACGCGTCCCATGGGCGATCGCATGATGCTGGAGAGCTTCTCCGTTGCCAAGGACGGCACGCTCGCCGCCAACCTCTCCACTGTGGACCGGCCGTTCGAGTTGTACACAGCGCCCAACGGCAAGCTCACGCGGCTCACGCATGTCAACGACGCCTGGCTCGGCCAGTTCAAGCTGGCTCCCAGCGAATATGTGTCCTTCAAGTCAAAGGATGGCACCGCCGTCCACGGCTATTTGTACAAGCCAGTCGACTACGTTCCCGGGAAAAAGTACCCGGCCATTCTCCGTCCGCACGGGGGGCCGGTGTCGGCCTACTACGCCGAATTTCAACAATTCGCCCAACTCATGGCCGCCAATGGCTACGTCGTGCTGCTGCCCAATCCGCGCGGATCCTCCGGCTACGGGCAGGACTTCTGCAAAGCCATCTACGCGGACTGGGGCAACAAGGACTACCAGGACGACATGGCCTTCGTTGACTACGCCATCGCGCAGGGGATTGCTGACCCGGACAAACTTGGCGTGGGAGGCTGGTCGTACGGCGGAATCTCCACCGACTTCATCATCGCCCAGACCAACCGTTTCAAGGGGGCCATCTCGGGTGCCGGGGCTGCGGAGTTTACCAGCCTGTGGGGCCACGACGAATACGTGCGGGATTACGTCACCGAGCTCGGCCTGCCTTGGGAACGCCGCGACACCTGGGATCACATCGCTCCCTTTTGGCATGTGCAGAACATTCATACGCCCACAATGTTTCTCGGCGGCAATATTGACTGGAATGTGCCGATTCTCGGCGGTGAACAGATGTATGAATCGTTGAAAGCCCTTGGCCGCGACACCTTGCTGGTCGTCTACCCGGACGAGTACCACGAGTTCAAAACGCCCTCGCACAGCAAGGACCGGTTCGAGCGTTACCTGGCCTGGTATGCGCACTACGTGAAGGCCGACGGCACCCCGGCGCGGCCTGAGGAGAAGCCAATCAAAGCCGCCGAGTAGTGCCGCTGGCAAGAGGGAGTGCCCCGCTGAAGACGCCTCCTACCAGATAAACGGAAGCAGTCGGTGACGGGTTCCCTGACAATATTCGGTGTATCCCGGTAATTCGAGACGCAGTACCTTTTCCTCGTTCGTCAGGCGCATTACCAAGACGGGGATGACCAGAGCGAAGAAAGGCAGCGCCACATAAGAACCAAGCGCCGTAGGCGTGAATAGCATCATTATGAGCCCGCCGAAATACATGGGGTGACGAACCCATTTGTAAGGTCCCGTCGATATCACTTTCTGACCTTCCACCACCTCGATAATGCGCGACGCATAGCGATTCGCGTCCATCACCCAGATCGTAATCAAGTACCCGCCCAACACCATGCCCAACGACACGATCTTCAGCCACAGTGGCACTGCCCTGGTCCATCCACGGGTCCACCCAAAGCGAAAATCCAGCCCTGGAATCAGATAGGCCACGGAGAAAACCACGTAGACTGCACTCATGACCAGCTTCTGTTCTTTCACTCTTTCCTTGCCCCTCAGCCTTCGTTCCACTAGCGCTGGATCATGCTTGTAGAAATAGATGGAAAAAAAGAGCCCCGGTATGAACCAAATACTGAGGAACACCCAGGCCTCCCAGAACCTGAGCGTGCCGGCCGGGAGGAACAAGACCAGTCCGAAGAAAATCAACCCGACGACAAATTGCAGTACAAGCTTTAGCCTAAGAGTCATGTGGGAGACCTTCTCGACGTGACGATCCCAGCGCCGCCAACCCAGCCAATACCTTCGAGTACGTTATCGGAATGCGTCCGTCGCCGCTACACGGTTTGCTCTTCTTCCTTCCCTCGCGCTATGCTCCGTTGTTTCGTGGAGGATGCACATGTCTTTTTGGACCAATGGTAAGCGGCTGTCCTTGCTTCTGTTGTTGATCCTGCCTTTGTTCCCGTTGCCTGCTCAACAATACGATCAGAAACTCTTCGCTGAGATGCGCTGGCGTTGCATCGGGCCGTTTCGTGGTGGACGAACCGTAGCAATCACTGGTGTCCCGCACCAGCCCAGCGTCTTTTATATGGCTGCGGTGAATGGCGGCGTCTGGAAGAGCGATGATTTCGGCAACACATGGAATCCCATCTTCGATGACCAGCCCAGTGGCTCAGTCGGCGCGATTGCCGTCGCGCCATCGGACCCGAACATTATCTATGTGGGGAGCGGAGAAGGCCTGCAACGGCCAGATCTGGCGGTGGGCGACGGGGTCTACAAATCCACGGACGCAGGCAAGACTTGGACACATCTTGGTCTGCGTGATGCGCAGCAAATTACCGCGATTGTTGTCGATCCGAAGAATCCCGACCGGGTCTTTGTCGCCGCGCAAGGGCATCCTTACGGACCGAGCGCTGAGCGCGGAGTCTTCCGTTCGCTCGACGGCGGCAAAACGTTTGAAAAGGTTCTCTATAAAGATGAGAACGCCGGCGCGGCAGACATCGTGATGGACCCGAGCAATTCGCAAGTCTTGTTCGCTGCGCTTTGGGCCGCTCGCGTCGCGCCCTGGGAAGTTCGCAGCGGCGAGTATTTTGTGATTCCGGGTAGTGGCCTCTACAAGTCCACGGACGGAGGCACAACTTGGCGCCCAATCAACAAAGGTCTGCCCACGGGGGAGGATGGGCTCTCCCGCATGGGCATTGCGGTCGCACCGAGCAATCCAAAGCGCATGTATCTCAATGTGGAAACGAAAAAGGAGAAGGCAGGCATTTATCGTTCCGATGATTCCGGAGAATCTTGGCAATTGGTGAACTCTGATCACCGCATCGGCGGACGAGGTCCGGGGGCCATGGGCATTGCGGTGGCTCCCGATAATCCGGACACCATTTACGTTGCCAATACCGCGGCGTGGAAATCCATGGACGCGGGAAAAACGTTCGTAGGCTGGAAAGGTGCGCCGGGCGGCGACGACTATCAACGCATCTGGGTTAGTACGGAAAACCCGCAAATCATCGCCATTTCCGCGGACCAGGGCGCGGCCATCAGCGTGAACGGTGGCGCGACCTGGAGCAGTTGGTACAACCAGCCTACCGCGCAGTTTTTTGACGTAACCACGGACAATCGCTTTCCTTATTGGGTTTATGGCGGGCAGCAGGAATCCGGAAGCGTGGCCACGAAGAGCCGCAGCGACTACGGTGAAATTTCTTTTCGCGATTGGAGCTTGCCCGGCGTTTTCGAATACGGCCGGCTCGTTGTCGACCCGAAAGATCCAAATATTGTATTCGGCGCAAAGCTTACGCGCACGCGACAGGACATCGGCGAAGTAGCCGACGTCGCGCCCGAACCCATACGCCGCGGCGAATATCGTTACAACCGCACACTTCCCTTGATTTTTTCTCACTTCGATCCCAAGGTTCTCTATTTCGCTGCTAACGTGCTGTTCAAGACTGCCGACCAGGGCCGCAGTTGGTCCGTCATCAGTCCGGACCTGACGCGCGAGTCGTACGAGATGCCCGCCAATCTTGGAGCCTTTTCGGCTGGTGATCCGGAGAAAGGGACGCACCGCGGCACGATTTACGCTGTAGCGCCGTCCTTCAAAGAGGCAGATACCATCTGGGCGGGAACAGACGACGGGTTAATTCACCTCACGCGCGACGGCGGGAAGACGTGGAAGAACGTGACGCCGCCACAACTCGCGCCCTGGGCAAAAGTTTCCATCCTTGAAGCCTCGCACTTCGACGCGGGAACGGCTTACGCGGCGATCAATACCTTCCGGCTCGACGACCTTCGCCCGCACATCTACCGCACGCGCGACTTTGGCGCCACTTGGCACGAAATCGTCACCGGCCTGCCCTCAAATGCTCCTTCGAACGTAGTGCGCGAGGATCCCCAGCGTAAGGGCCTGCTCTTTGTTGGCACGGAAACTTCCGTCTATGTTTCCTTCAACGATGGGGATTCCTGGCAGCCGTTGCAACTCAATCTACCGCATACCTCGATGCGCGACCTCACGGTCCACGGCGATGATTTGATCGTTGGCACGCACGGCCGATCCTTCTGGATTCTCGACGACATCACACCGTTGCGGCAGTTGAACGATGAAATTGCCAAGTCCGCCGTCCATCTTTTTGCGCCGCAGGAAGCCCTGCGCTGGCGCTGGAATCGCAATCCAGACACGCCGCTGCCGCCGGAAGTACCGGCCGGCGAGAATCCTCCGGATGGCGCCATTCTTGACTATTTCCTGGCCGCCAAAACACAGGGTCCGGTGACACTGGAAGTTTTCGATGCCCACGGTGAGCTGGTCCGCCGTTACGCCAGCACTGACAAGCCGCCCCCAATGGAGAAGCTCGCCGCGCAGCATCCCATCCCCATGTATTGGGTGCGTCCCACGCAGATTCTCTCAGCCGAAGCAGGCATGCACCGCTTCGTTTGGGACCTGCACTATGCCACGCCCGAGGCGCTGGAATATGAATTTCCGATCTCCGCAATTGTGCGCAACACTCCACTGCTCCCCTTGGGCGCTCGGGCGCTTCCTGGTTCCTACACCGCCAAACTTACCGCGGACGGCAAGAGCTACACGCAGCCGCTGACCGTGAACATGGATCCGCGCATCCAGACGCCCCTTGACGACTTACGCAAGCAGTTTGAAATGGAGATCGGCGCCGTCGAGGGGATGAACGAGAGCTATGAGGCGCTCGAGCAGGTCAAATCCGTCCGCGCCCAGATCAAGGAACTGGTGCCGCGGGCCAGCGACAAAGAAAAGCTGGCCAAGGAGTTGGCCGCGCTCGACAAACAATGCGCCGAACTCGAAGGCGCCACCCGGAGCAGTTTCTACGGTGTGCCGCCCAAGGGTAAACAGCCCGAGAATTTATCCACGCTGAACCAGCACTTTGCCGCGCTCCTTGCGATTGCCGACAGCGCGGACGTCGCACCTACCACGCAAGCCACGGCGGCGTACAAGGAAGTCGATGAGAGTTCCAATGTCCTCCGCAAGCGCTGGAGTGCGCTGCGCGAGCGGGAAATCTTGGACATGAATGACAAGTTGAAGGCGCTTGGGCTGCCAGCAATTGACCCCAAGAAGCCCCTTGCCGAGAAGTTGGGCGGTGCCAGTGAGGGGGACGACGAACCGTAGACTCTCAGGGGGCGGACTCGTATAGCAAGGTAGCCGGAGAGAAGAGATGTGCCAGCGGCTATCGAAGAATAAACCACACTATGGTCTGACTATAGCTTGACTATGGTCTCGTCTTTGCCTATCCTTTGCTTATGTAAGGAGTTGCCCATGCAAGAGATTGCCATCTCAAAATTCAAAGCCACCTGCCTGGCCGTCTTGGAGAAAGTCAAAAAGACTGGCCAACCGATACTCGTTACTCGCTTCGGTCACCCCATCGCGAGAATCGAGCCACCTCCTGCAGAGCCCGTTAAACGTATAAAGTTCGGAGGCGGCGTCGGCACCGGCAGGATTTTGGGCGATATTGTGGGTCCGATCGGAGACATCTCCGATTGGGAGGCCGCGCAGGATGAACCCGAAAGTGAGTCGTGATGCGACTCTTGCTGGATACACACATCTGGCTCTGGGTCTATCTCGAACCTCATAAGCTTACATCTGAGGTGCACAAGGCCATCGGGGATCCACACAATGACTGTTTCCTGTCGCCGGTAAGTGTCTGGGAAGCCTTAGTTCTCCTTGAAAAAAAGAAGATCGAAATCGACAAAGATTTTGGTGAATGGTTTGAAGACTTAAGGAACGACCTGGATTTGCGCGAAGCCCCGCTCAATTGGAAGGTAGTCCATGAGATGCGTTTTGTAATGCTGGGGTATAAGGATCCTGCCGACCGATTTTTGGCTGCCACCGCCGTCGCCTACGATATGACTCTTGTAACTGCCGATCTGCGATTACTGCGGATTCCCGGGCTCAGAACTCTTGGCAATGTCTGAACAGAGTCGTGAAGCGGCCAGACAGTTGCTAGGTGCGAATCGCAGTCACTATTTGAGATACTTTGCGAAGAAGGCGTCGATGCGCTTGTCCGAATCGGCGGCCGCTTCGGGACGATAGCCACCCTTGTTGTTGGGGTTCTGGAAGGCGTGCCCTGCGCCTTCGTAGATCTTGATGTCGACATTCTTTCCGGCGGACTTCATGGCTCCTTCGAACGCGTGCACGCTTTCTGGTGGGATGCCCTTGTCGTCCGCGCCGAAATTCCCGAGCATCGGCGCCTGAATCTTCGCAATGATGGCTGGATCCGTGGGCAGAGAACCATAGTTCACAACAAACGCGGCCAGCTTCGGCTGGTCCTCGGCCAGTTTGATTGACCACCCTCCGCCCATGCACCAGCCAATCGAGCCGATTTTCTTCACATCAACGTCGGGCCGCGAAGCCAGGTATGCGTATGCGGCTGCAAGGTCGCGCAACCCACGATCGTCCGGCAAACCCCGCATCAGAATGTGCGCTTCGTCAGGTGTTGTACCTGTCTTCCCGCGGTAAAGATCCACCGCCAGCGCCACGTATCCCTGTGCCGCATATTTCTGCGCCTGTTCTCTCACCCAATCATTCAGACCCCACCACTCGTGGATCACGATAATTGCCGGATGTTTCGTGCCACCCTGTGGCAGCGCCAGGTACCCGCTAACGGTTTCATCACCGCTTTTGTAACTCACCGTCTCGGTCTTCGCTGGCTCCGCCTTCAGGATCAGCCCGAGCCCCANACACCCCAAGCGCGCACAAGGGGAGCAAGAGTCTGCGTTTCATGTTTGACCTCCCAAAGAAAAAGGCCCCGGAACTGTAACTTATTCCTGAGCCCAAATCTACGTTCTGCGAGCAGGTGCGAACAGCTAGGGGGTATTGTTCAGCTCATCCAACGCTGCCAGCACCTCGTCGCTGTGTTTCTTCACGTCCACGTCGGTCCACACCTTGCGAATGATGCCGCTCGGATCGACCAGAAAAGTATGGCGAGCGGAGAGTTTCACGACGCCCAGATTCATGAGCGAACCGTACTTTTCGGAGACCTGTTTCCCGGTGTCGGCCAGAAGTTTAAAGGTCAAGCTCTCCTTTGCGCAAAATTCCTGATGCGTTTTTTCGTCCTGCACGCTTACGCCCAGGATGACCGCGTTTTTTGCATCATACTTCGTTAGGTCGCGCTGAAAATTGTGAGCTTCGATGGTGCAGCCGCTGGTCATGTCCTTCGGGTAAAAGTACAGGACCACCCATGTCCCTTTGAAGTCGTGCAAGCTGACCGGCTTGCCTTCCTGAGTGTTCAACACAAAGTCCGGCGCCGCAGAGCCGACTGCCGGCGCCTTCTCCCCCGCGCGCAGCATCGCGGCCAGGACGGCCACCCCTACGACCGCCACAACCAACGCACCTACGAGAAATGACATACGGAGGTTTTTCATCCCCTCACCCCGCAGACAATAGCAGACTTTTCAGCGCCTGGGCACCACGGTTGGATGCAGAGCAGAGCGGCGAAGCTACTCAGTTCGGTGCGCGAACTGACTGCCCCGGGCTCTTATTTCTTTGCGGGGGTTGGCTTGGCCGGCGTGGTTTCCGAGGCGTAGTGCCTGGCCTCCGGGTTTCGGGGAGTCCAATCTGGCGGCGGGAAAGAAACTCGCCAGAAATGTGCAGATGGCTCAGAAAACTCTACTCCTACCTCGCGACTTGACGGGTTTCCAGGGTTGACGTCCATAACCTCGCAGGGCGTTTCCTCGTTGGTGGACAGATTCTTGATCCGCAGCTTTTGGCCCACGGACACAGGCTCACGCAGTCGAATCAGGGCGCCGTGCGCGTTGACAACCAGCGTGGACGTGCGCTCGGAAAAGGGCGAGCCGTTGGAGCGCATTCCCGAAATGTGGACAGCGACGGACAAAAGGATGCGCTGGCTGCGCCGCTGGTTCGCCGAGGGATTGGATCGAGTCTGAGATGTGTTCACGCTGGTTACCTCCCGGTTGTGGTTCTACACATGCATGAGAGGAGCCATAAAGAGAGGGAATCGGAAGTAGGCGGTTCCAAGAAGTAAGAAAATTCTCAGACAGCACCACACAGCCCCTCCGTTTCTCCGTTGCCTCCGGACGGATTGCTCTCAATTGCTTGAGGGAATTGCCCTTGTTGGGCGTCAGCCAGGGTGATCAAGCAGCGCAACGATCCCAGTAGATCGCTGAGTCTACCTAGGGCAAAGGGCGTACACCCAAACTGCCAAATCGTCACGGAATGGAACATTGTGCCGGAATGGTGAGGGGCGCTCGGTTCAGGGATAAGAATTGCCGCCAGGCAAAAGAGCTACGTCGTTACGCATTCGCCCAGGTATTCGAAACGCTGCGCGTTTCCCCACCCCGCCGCGCTAGAATGATATACACCTCTGACTTTACGATTGTGGTTCTTTGCCTGTTTCCGCTTCCTGGGAACTGGCCCAGACGAGGCAGAGCACGCATGCTGCACAATCGCCATCAAGGCCTGGATCGACGGCTGCTTTGGGTACTTGCCGTTTTGCTTGGCATCGCTTTCTCCTCGCACGCTCAGGACCTTGACAAAAAATTGATGGAAGCGGTGCGAAGCCGCGACACTGCCGAAGTAAAAAAACTACTCCTGCAGGGCGCCAGCGTAAATGCAAAGGGCAATAATGGGCGGACACCGCTGATGGAGGCATCCTCGGAGGGTTATACAGACACTGTTCGAGTCCTTCTGGAAAACGGCGCCGACGTGAACGCCGGGGATGGAGCCGGCTGGACCGCGCTGTTCTGGGCCGCCTTTTCCCGCCGCACGGAAACTCTGCGCACGCTAGTAGCGCACGGGGCGGACGTTAATGCCAAGGACGGCGAGGGAAGAACCGCGCTGTTTTGGGCGAGTTCCTCGGGATACACCGATACTATTCGCATCCTTCTCGAGAAAGGCGCATCCGTTAACGCCAAGGATAACCATGGCTGGACCGCGTTGATGAGCGCGGTCGACCTGGGGCAAGTCGACGCCGTAAAGCTTCTGTTAGACAAAGGTGCGAATCCGGACGTGCGCGGCAAGGATGGGAGCACTCCCTTGCGGCTGGCCGAAAAATACAAATACGAGAGTATTGCGGCTTTGTTGCGCAAGGCCTCTCGCGCGTCTTCTGCCAAGAGCGCGAGCGGCTCCAAAGGCAACGCTGCCACTACCACCGCTGAGACTTCTCCCACTCCAGCCACTGTGCCTCCTGGCACGACCAAATCTTCCGGCCCTCCTCCTGCTCTATCCACAGTGACGCCGAGCGCCACGAAACCTGCTGGCCCTTCTCCAGCTACTTCTATTGTGCCGCCCGACATGACGAAGCCTGCGGGCTCTTCTTCGGCTGCTGCGTCGCAGCCTCCTGCTGGGACCCCTTCGAAGAGCGAGATCCTGAATCAGAAGCTCTTGCAGGCCGCTGAAGCCGGAGACACGGCACAGGTGCTGAGCCTTATCCGGGACGGGGCGGGCGCGAACGCCAGGAGTGCCACTGACGGAAGCACGGCGCTCATGGAAGCCGCGGCAGGAGGTCACACCGACACGGTTCGCACCCTGCTTGAAAAGGGTGGGGAAGTGAACGCGATGGACAACGCTGGCAGGACCTCGTTGATGGAAGCGGCGTTTGAAGGTCACACGGACACCGTTCGAGTCCTTCTGGAAAAAGGCGCAAGCATCAACGCCCGCGACAAGGAGGGATGGACGCCTCTTTTCTGGGCCGCTTTTTCACGGCGCGCCGACATGGTCCGCTTCCTTCTGGAAAAGGGCGCTGGCGTGAATGCCAAGAACCGGTACCAGGATACTCCCTTGATTCACGCGGCTTACGGCGGCGACACAGCAACGGTCACCGTGCTGCTGGACCATCATGCGGACATCAACGCCAGAGATGACATGGGGCGTACGGCCCTGATCGAAGCCGCGCGCCAAGGCCACCTCGACACCGTGCGCGTGCTTCTGGCAAAAGGCGCCGACGTTGACGTGCAGGCTAGTGATGGAAGTACGGCTCTCTCCCTGGCGGAAAAACTGCAATACACTGAAATCGCTGCGCTGCTCAAAAACGCGCCCAGCCGTGGGCCAGAAAACAAAACTCGAGAGACGAATCCATCGGTGACTCCATCGCCGGAAAACAAAGCGCCACAGGCGAAGATCGTCACGCCCGCCCCATCAAGCCCGCCGCCCGCCTCCGTGAGCACCGCCAAACCTGTGGCCGCCGCGACGCCCGCGGTGGACAAGAAGACCAAAGCGCAAGCCTTCTACCGCATGGGCCTGAGCATGCGGAGCGTCGAGGATTTATGGCCGCAGACCGGTCCTGCCGCAGAGCGCGCCGCCGCTGGCATTCTGGACGACCTCACGAAATTGGGCGCCCCGGACGACCTGATCAGTATCGCGCAGCAAGCTTCCGCACGGCTTTCGGCGCCGCCGGAAGAGCGCAAAGGTCCCGTTCCTACGGTCATCAGCGATCTCCGCAAACGTCTTGACTCCTACTGCCTGACCCAGTCCGGCGCGCAGTTCTACTATAACTGGGGCGGCGTTGTCTATGACATGAGCCTTCTCGGTCAGGAACTTTCCAAGCCCGGGCACGACGAGATAAAAACGGAAGAAACCCGCAAAAAGATACTTCCCCTCGCGAAAAACATGGCCGCGCAATGTGCCGGTATCACCCAGTGCAAGCTGCGCGCCTTGTCTTACATCACCGATGCCTCCAATTTGCTCCAGCAGTCTCCGCTCCTTGCCTCCAGTGGCACAACCCTGCAAAAGCTCTGCGACCAGCTCGGCGTCGCTCTCGGCACCGACGAACCGCTCAGCTCCCGCTAGCTTTTCCCCGAATCCTAAATGAGACACGCGGCTTGAATGAAAGAGTTAGGACCAGCAAGTCTACCTGCGACGCAGAGACTCTAGCCTTTTACTTTTCTTTTCCGAGGAGTTGGCGAGCATAAGCGGGCGCCTTGCCTGCGTCTTCGTGTTTGCAGTAGACATACACGTCCACTCCCTGCGCCAGCCAGCCGTCGAATCGTTTCCCCCATTCCTTTAGCTGTTTCGGCGTATATTCCTCCCGCCTCAACCGCACGTACGTGAAATTTGCCGTGAGCACTTCGAGCGGCGTTTCCTTTTCTGTTTCTGCTAGACAGAGAGCCGTCCCCCGTTCCCGAAGGAGCGCGTACGTCTCCTCTGTATACCAGGACGGGTGACGCACTTCGAAGGCGAACAGGAACGCCGGTGGGCGCAGCGCCAGAAACTCTTCAAGCAAGGGCTTATCGAATTTGAACGTCGGGGGAAGCTGCACCAGGACCGGTCCCAGGTGATCGCCATCCTGCAACACGCTGGCCACTTCCAAGAAGCGCTTCAAGGTGTCCTCGCAATTACGCAGCCTCTTGATGTGTGTGATCTGTTGATTGGCCTTCAAGGCAAACCGGAAGCCCTCCGGCACGCTTTTTACCCAGTTCAGCAAATTCTTCTCTGTCGGCATATGGTAAAAGCTGTGATTGATCTCGACCGTCGAGAACTGCTTTGCGTAGAAGCTAAGCATTTCGCGATCCGGAAGCTTCTCCGGATAGAAGCTTCCCTTCCACTCTTTGTAGGAGTATCCCGAAGTGCCTACGCGAAGTTGGCCCGAGTCAGGGATGGTGCACCTCCGTGCCCAGCGATTTAATCACAATCACCGCCAGCGGCAAAACGTGTAGCGGCGGCATAAAGCTACTGCTACGGACGCGGACGGACAATCAAGGAGCCTTTTTCGTTCGCGAGGGCATCCCCTCGCTGAGAAGTTCGATGGCCTGTTCCAATCGTTGGCGGCACTTCCAGAAATCGCCCCAAAGGTCGCCTTTTTGCTTCAGCCGCGCAAGAATTGTTTTCATGTTGAGGGCTTCCGGGCTGAGGCTAGGCCGCAGCTCGCGAGGCAGAATTGGCGCGGAAACGGGCGCTTTGGGAAATGCTCGCACGGAATACGGCGCAGCCAGCGGACGGCCATGCGCATTTTGCTGAACATCAATCAGAATGCGGCCAGCAGGACGGCGCGCGACCGACCGTTCGTTGGTCACAAGATGCGGGTGTTTTGTGGCCACGGTCCGGGCGACGATTTCGGCGAAGGTTCGCAACTGTTCGTACGTATACACGGACTCAACCGGGATGTACAGGTGGATGCCCGTTGCGCCTGAAGTTTTCAGGAAGCTGGTCAGGCGCAGCTCCTTCAACTCTTCCTGCAGGGCTTGAGCAATCGTGACCGCTACGGGAAACTCGGTGCCCTCCGAAGGATCGAGATCGAAGAAAAAGTAGTCCGGGTGGTCCAGGTCGGTAAGGCGGCTGGACCACGGATTGTGGTCGATGCAGCCGAGACCCGTCAGAAACAGAAGGGAGGCGCGGTCATTGGCGGTCGCGTAGTGAATCTCTTTGCCTTTTTCTTCGGATGTAAGCGGCACGGTTACGAACCAGTCCGGCACACCCTCGCGGAGATCCTTCTGAAAGAAGGCCTGACCCTTGATCCCGTCCGGATAGCGGCGTAACACCAAGGGCCGGTCGCGGAGAAAAGGCAAAATAAAATCGGCCATGCGGTAGTAGTAGGCAAACAGATTTCGTTTCGTGTAGCCGGACTCCGGAAAGTAAATTTTGTTCAGGTTGCTTAGGCGAAGCCGTTTGCCATCCAGTTCGATGGTGACCGTTTCCGAGTGGCCCTTGAACAACTCCGCCTCGATCTGCGCCTCGGTCTTCAAAACGCGGCCCACGACCTCCGGAGCATGAACCACCTCCGGCGGAGTTGCAGGCGTTGCCACCTCGCTCTCCCAGCGGCAATCCGTGGGTTGCCCATCTTCGCAGAGCGCAACGAAAACGGGATGGCGCAGTGCATGCTCCTCGGTCCATCCGCTGAACTTGACGCGCGCGACCACTTCGGGAGAGACCCAAGTGGGCTTCTCATTGGTTTCCGGAACTGAGTCAAACGGGCAGGTGGATACTTCCAGCTTCTTCAACCTATTCGCCAGTTCATCCAGCTTCCTCTCCCCGAATCCGCTGCCGACATGCCCGATGAACCGAAGTTTTTTGCCTTCATATAAGCCAAGTAGCAGCGAGCCAAAGGGAATCGCCGAGGTGCGAGCAGCGCTCCAACCACCAACAACCGCGTCGAGCGTCTTGGTCACCTTCAGCTTTACCCAATTGGGGCTGCGGTCGGAAACATACGTGCTCCCAACTCGCTTCGCTACGATTCCTTCCAGGCCGTTCTCCTTTGCCAGTTCGAAGAGTTCTTTTCCGTGCTCCAGTTGATAATCGGAATAGCGAAAGTGCTCCGATGTGTGCAACACCCGTTGCAAAAGCTGCTTGCGCTCGAGAAGCGGTGCTTGGCGAAGGTCGTATCCATCGGAATAAAGAAGGTCGAAAACGTAATACACGACGGGCATCTGCGCAACCAGGTTTTCGCTGGGAGCTCGAACATGCATGCGCTCCTGCAGACGTTCGAAATTGCTGTGGCCCCCGGCGTCGAGGGCCACGATTTCTCCATCCAGAATCGTCGTGGAAGCAGCGATTGCCGCGGGAAGGGAAGCCAGCTCAGGATAGCGCTTGGTGATGTCCTGCCCGTTGCGCGAGCGCAGCGTCAACGCGCCATCGGCAATCCAAGCCAACGCGCGCACTCCGTCCCATTTGATCTCAAAGAGCCAATTTGGATCGGAGAATGGGCCCTCGCCAATCGTCGCCAGCATCGGACCCAAACGAGCGGGCATCGCGCTTTTGCGTGCGCCTTGCAGCTCGCCTGCTTGCAGAGGACTGGCGGTGCGCTTCGGTGGAAGCTCTTCCTTTATTTCTTCGAGCGTCCGCCCCGTAAGCACGGAACCATCGTGCTGTTCGATGTCCCAGCTGGGATCCTCGGCCGCATCCTTGTGCTTGATCATCAGCCATTCGTTGCCCTTTTGGCTGTTCTTCAGTTTGACCAGCACGAAACTGCCGCGCAGTTTCTCTCCGTTCAGATGGAATTTGATTTCGCCGCGCTCCAATTGCTTGAGTGCATCGAGGTTTCCCTCCACCCGGAAAATGCCGCGGTCCCACACCATGACCGTTCCAGCGCCGTAGCTGCCTTCCGGGATTTTTCCTTCAAAGCCGCCGTATTCCAGCGGATGATCCTCTGTTTGCACGGCAAGACGCTTGTCGGCATGGTTGAGCGAAGGCCCCTTGGGAACGGCCCAGGACTTCAATGTGCCGTTGATGGCCAGGCGGAAGTCGTAGTGTAGTCGTCGCGCCGAATGTTTTTGCACCACGAAGAAATTCTCTTTTGCGGGCCCTGGTTCTTTACCCGAAGGCTCGGGTGTTCGATCAAACCGCCGTTTCTGCCGATATTCTTCCAGCTTCGCCATGCCCGGATTCTATCCCAGCGCCGGCACGCTAGCAGACCAGCCTTTCAACCTTATGCCCAACGTGGCGGTGTGCGCCGGTTTCGTTGACTTGGCTCACACCCCGCCATTAAGATGACCTAGCCATGTCGGACTCCCCGTCGCTTCTCAAGCAAACCATTTCCCACTATCGAATCATTGAGAAACTCGGGGGCGGAGGAATGGGCGTAGTGTACAAGGCCGAGGATACTCGCCTGGACCGCTTCGTCGCTCTCAAATTCCTGCCTGAAGACGTAGCCTATGACCGCCAAGCCTTAGAGCGGTTTCGCCGCGAGGCCAAAGCCGCTTCTGCGCTGAACCATCCGAACATCTGCACCATTCACGACATCGGCGAAGAATCGGGCAAAGCCTTTATCGCCATGGAGTATCTGGAAGGCAAGACCCTAAAGCACGCAATTTCCGGGCGGCCCATAGAGTTGGAGAGTTTGCAGGATTTGGCGATTGAAGTGGCCGACGCTCTCGACGCAGCGCACAGCAAGGGAATCGTCCATCGGGACATCAAGCCTGCCAACATTTTCGTTACGGACCGCGGCCACGCCAAGATTCTGGACTTCGGTTTGGCGAAGGTAAGTTCAGCGAAACACACCAGGGATAAAGCGGACACTCTAGCCACCCAAGGCGTGGACGCGGAGCAACTCACCAGTCCCGGCAGCACCCTGGGAACCGTTGCGTACATGTCCCCGGAGCAGGTTCGGGCCAAAGAGTTGGATGCACGAACCGATCTGTTCTCTTTTGGTGTCGTTCTCTATGAAATGGCGACGGGGCAGTTGCCTTTCCGTGGGGAAAGTTCCGGCGTCATCTTCAAGGCGATACTGGATACTGCTCCGACAGCTCCCGTGCGTCTGAATCCCGAATTGCCGCCGGAACTAGAGCGGATCATCAACAAAGCCTTGGAGAAAGACCGTAACTTGCGCTACCAGACCGCTGCGGAGATGAAATCCGACTTGAAGCGCCTCAAGCGTGACCGTGATTCGACGGGACGGCAAGGGATGACAAAAGGGAGTGCGGATGCGTCTGCATCGACCGCGGCGCAGGCGGCGGAGAAGTCCGTCGCAGTGCTTTATTTTGAGAACTTGAGCGGCGCTAAGGAAGACGAGTATTTGCGGGACGGTATGACCGAAGACGTCATCACCGAACTCTCTAAAATCAAGGATCTGCGCGTCTTCCCGCGCGCCGCCGTGCTGGCGTATCGCGACAAGGCCGTCACCGGGCCGCAGGTTGGGCACGAGCTGGGTGCCACCCATGTGTTGTGTTGTAGCTTGCGCCGCGCCGGCAGCCGTCTGCGCATCACCGCCCAGCTTGTGGAGACGCACACCGGCCATTCTTCATGGGCGGAACGATTCGACCGGGAATTGAAAGATGTCTTCGAAGTGCAGGATGAGATCGCCCGCAGAATCACGCAGGCCCTTCGGATTACTCTCTCCCCACAGGAAGAAAAAGCTATTGCCCGCAAGCCGACCGAGAATACACAGGCATACGACGCTTACCTCCGTGGACGCAGCTACGCCCGCCGCGAGACCCGTCCCGATCTCGAATTTGCCATGCAGATGTTTGATCTTGCCATCCTGCTCGACCCGGATTTTGCCTTAGCTTATGCGGGCATCGCACACGCATGCGCGATGATTCACGGATGGCATGACCCAAATTCCCGATGGATCGATAAAGGGCTGGCCGCCTGCGAGCGAGCCCTAAAATTGGACCCTCACCTCTCGGAGGTACTCGTGGCGCGAGGACTGCTCTTCTACGTGCAGAAAAAATACGGGGAAGCTATCGAGTACGCCCGAATGGCCATCGAACGCAACCCGGATTGCCCTGGCGCCTACAACGTGCTGGCACGCTCCTATTTTGCATCGGGGCGCTTGCAGGAGATTGTCGCTCTAGTCGATCGCGCACTGGAAGCAAACGGCGATGATTATAACCTTTACATTCCACTCGCTAATGCTCTGGAAAACCTTGGGCGCACCGAAGCCCTGAGCGACATACGGCAACGCTATAGGCGGGTCCTGGAACAACAATTGGAGATGGTCCCCGAAGACGTCCGCGCCCGGGTTCTGCTTGCTTCGGCCCTTGCTCGGGATGAAGATGCCGACCGGGCTAGACTGGAATTGGAGCGGGCGATTACCTTGCGCCCGGACGACTCCAACATCCTCTATAACGCAGCCTGTGTCTACGCACGTCTCTCGCGAAAACAGGAGGCGCTGGCGACACTCAAAAAGGCCAAAGAACACGGCTACCATAATCTTGCGTGGATGGCCCGCGATCCCGATCTTGCTTCCCTCCACGGCGATCCAGAGTTCAAGCTTTTTATTGGAAGCGCCGAGCGCACGAACTAGCGCTGCTACCCTGCCGCCGCTTGCGTGTCAGAGTGCGCAGAGTTCTCTCCAGTCGGTTGTCGCTTGCCGATTGCGCGCGGATGACGGGCAATACGGAAACTGAAGCACGGGATTCTCGTTTGGCAATCTACTTAGCTTAAAGATGCTAAAGCCCATAACGGTATCCGGTGCGCGCGACCCCCTTTATTTTGGACAGGACGTTTCGCATACGGGTCACGCTCTTAGTGTCCCCTAGTCGCTCCAAGTGGGCGAGCTCGACAGCCAGGAGCCGCGGGTCAAGCAAGGCAGGCTCGCTCTCTGCGACATCCTCTATCGCCCACGCCGCATGGGCACGCTCTTCTCCGACAACGCTGCGGAGCCGCCCATAAAAAATACGCAGGACCTCTGGAAACGAACGCGCCATCGCCTTCAGAGCTGCGTTAGCGGGAGCCTCCACGTACCAATCCTCGTCATATACTGATAGCTTCAGCACGATGTCCAGGGGAACACGATCAGGAGCGGAGTGGGCCAGATCCATGCAAATCGACGCAGCGCAGGACCGGACTGAGAAGTTCCCATGAGCCGCCATGCGGCTAAGCTTGGCGTGATCAATCAACCACGGTGCGAGACGAACGCAGCTTTCAACGGTGTGAAGCGCTCCCCAGAATCTATCGTCGTCATCGGAGCAGTCCTGGTAGTTGAGGAGTGATTCAAACGTTTGATTGCATCCGCGAGAGTCCGTCTCAGCAATTACCTTTAGGGCAGCTCCCGCTGCTAAATCCCAATCGGCTAGCTTTATGCCTCCTAAGAGACCGTCGATGCGAGGATCGCCGATGAACCTTCCAGACGGGCTGTGCGTTGCGTCGTCCACCATGTCCGACTCGTGTGACCCCCTCTTTAGTCCAACGCCGCTGTCCGGTATTTTGTGTTCAAGAATGATGTCTGCAAGTTTGACCAACGACTGTTCGGCTTCGGCCTTCCTCATCTTTGCGAGTGACCGCTCTGGAGAGTTGATGGCCTGGAACTGTTGGAGATCCCGCACGCTGGAAAATAGACAGGGACCCACGACAACGGAAAGGACCTTGCATTCCCTACGCTTTGCCTTTTGAAGCAGTGCTGGGAGCTCTTTCGACGCTATGAATTCGGATGCCAAGAAATCCGCACTTACCAACAGGACAGCGACCTGGGCCTCTGCCAGTGCCGACTCAATCTGCTCGATCCAGTCCTCACCAGGCTTGATGCGCGTATCAGCCCATAGGTCGATTCTAGCGTTTCTCTCAAGCGGCCTCAGGTGGACAAGCAAGCGATTCAGCCAGCGGCTGTCCTTATGGCTGTAACTAATGAATACCCTTGTCATCGCTTTATAATTATTCCGCGTATAAATCGCGTCCCATTGGCTGACGTCCGAGTTGATTTTTCGAGCCCACAAAAGTGAAAAATCCGAGGTAGAAGCATTAAACAACCACGTTGCAAACAAAGGGCACCGAAGGACTCTCAATCAACTTGGCTTCGTTGCTGACAAACCCTAATTGTAAGGCCGCCCATCGTGCATACTCTCCCTCTATTTCTGGGAGATTAGCCTTCCACCCCCCAAAGGGCAACTCGGAAACTGAGGCACGGGATTCTCTTGATTCCCGCCAGCCAAGCGGTCTAACCTTGAAACTCTGTGCTCGTCCTTAGGCTGCTCACCGAAGGAGTGTCCACATGGCTACCACTGTCTGGAAAGGCCACCTCACCTTTGGCTTGATTTCCATTCCCGTGCGGATGTTTGCCGCGGCGCGCGGAGAACGAATCAGTTTCAACCAGCTCCACACGGTGTGTCATTCCCGTCTCAAACAGCCGTTGTTTTGTCCCGTGTGCAACCGGCAAGTGGAGCGGTCTGAGGTCGTGAAGGGCTACGAATACGAGAAAGATCAATACGTCTTGTTCACCGAAGAAGAACTCGACAAGATCGAGCCGCCCTCCGCGAAGGTCATGGAAATTCTGGAATTCGTGAAGCTCTCAGACATGGACCCGCTTTACTTTGACTCATCCTATTACGTTTCGCCGGAGGACGCCGGGGTGAAAGCTTACCAGTTGCTCATGAAAGCTATGGAAGAGTCCGGCTATGGAGCCATCGCCAAGCTCACCATGCATCAGCGCGAACACATCGTGATTGTTCGGCCCAGCGCCAAGGGCATGACGCTGCATACCATGTTTTATTCCAACGAGATTCGCGCCGCCGAGTCTGTTCCGACCGACAAAGTGGAACTGAAAGATCAGGAAAAGAACCTGGCGCAGCAGCTGATTCAAAGTCTCGCCGCTCCGTGGGAGCCGCAGAAGTACCGCGACGAGTATCAGGAAAACTTGCGCGCCATGATTGCTGCTAAACTGAAGGGCCAGGAAGTGACGGAGGTCGCGCAGCCGCACATGGCTCCGGTGATCGATTTGATGGAAGCTCTCAAAAAGAGCCTCGCCGAGAAAAAGGCCGCAGCGCCAACGACCGCGCCTTCCGCGCCCGCTGGGCCGGTTGCCGTGCCTGCGGGCAAGAAACCCCCCGCCCGCGCCGTAGAGCCGGCACCGGCGGCGCAAAAACGGAGTGGAAAGAAGGTAGCCGGCTAACTGTTGAATGGGTGCTACAGATCGATTCAGTCCTGAAGATGTTCAGCGCATTCTGGGTCTGACCGCCAAGCAGTTGGATTACTGGGACCGCCTGCACCTCGTTTCTCCCCAAAAAGAGCAGGAAAGCCGCTTCTACGACTTCCGCGATCTCATTGGTCTCCGCACGGTAAAACAATTGATCGAACAAGGTGTGCCCGCCAACCGTCTGCAGCGCGCCCTTGCCGCGCTGCGTGAGAAGCTCAGTAAGGTGCAGGCACCGCTGGCCGAGCTCCGTGTTCTCTCCGACGGCAAAGACATTATCGTGGAGCGGTATGGAGCCCGGCTCGAACCTCTCTCCGGCCAATTCGTCCTGAACTTCGAAATTCGCGAGATTGACGAACGCGTCCGCGTCATCGCCGAACCTGCTCAGGCGAACAGACGGAGCGCCGACGACTGGATTGCCACGGCTTTGGCCTGCGAATCCCGCACCGGAACGAAAACGGAAGCCATCAGCGCCTACGACAGCGCTTTGCAAGTCGACCCGCATAGGATCGACGCGCTGCTCAACTGCGGAACCCTTTATTATGAGGATGGGAATCTCGAGAAGGCTTCCGAGTACTTTCAGCGCGCCATTGCGCTTGACGCCGACAATGCGCTAGCTCACTTCAATCTGGGAAGCGTGCTGGACGACCTGGGTAAAGTCGAAGCTGCTCGCCAGCATCTTCGGCTTGCCGTCCGTTTGCAGCCGGACTACCCCGATGCGCACTACAATCTCGCTTTCGTGTGCGAAAAGTTGGGCGCATTTCCCGAAGCGCGAGAGCACTGGCAGGCGTACGTCCGGCTTGATCCTGTAGGCCCCTGGTCCAGCTATGCGCGCCAACGCCTCGCTGCCAAAATGGCCAAGTCGGCAGACTCTACAAAGTGAACCAGGCTTCCGAGGGTGGGTTTAGTAGAGTCAGCCGATGACCACGCCATGCTTTTCCTTCTTCGCTGTGTTCATGGTTCTTTCGGCAGTTTCAATCAGAGCCTCGGTATCTCGTTGCCCTAACTCGGAACTTACAACACCGATGCTCACAGTGACTTTCAACGAACCACCGGGATTTTCAGCTTCGACTGCGGACCGGATGCGTTGAGCGGTACTCGCAGCTTCCCCCGCCGTGAAATTACACAAGAGTGCCACGAATTCATTTTCTCCCAGCTTATAAAGCCTGCCTTTACCTCGTACTGCTGCAGACATAATGTGTGCAACACGAGTCAAACACTTTTCCCCTTCGGCATGACCCAACGTCTCGCTCACCTCCTGCAAGCCATCCAAATCCATGTACAGGACCGCTACCAGTTCCTTCTGGCATAGCTTTTCTTGAACATCAAAGACCAAAGTCCTCTTGCCAGGGATTTGCGCAAGCTCTGTCGGAGCCGAAGAATCCACTGTCGAATCCGCCTGGATAGAGAACCCATCCGAGATGAGCGACTGACGAAGCTGCTCCCCAAGCGGTATGTTCTTGTTCGCATCAATGGCGAACGCCAACAGCCGCAGTAATGTCTGCTCGCTGAAGTCGGGTAAAGGAGGGGCGGAGAAATAATCCTTGTCATGGAACTTTCCGATGAACAGGTCCGGTACTATGCTGCTCCACTGAAAATTGTAGCTGGTCGCCATGCCAATGATTTTCGGAGCAAAACCGGCCTCCAAGAGCGCGTCCTGCCAAAACTTCCTTATTCCGGCAGCAGAAAACACTTCATTCGGGAGCATCTGTTCCAGAGTGTGGCGCAAGATGCTCAGGGTCTGCTCGGAAAGTCTCCGTTCCATGAGCGCATTGTACCAGCCTGCGCAGTCAGGTGCCGAAATGGGACGGTTGATCGCGCGAACTACGCACAATGCCAAAGAATTGGTCATACCAAGGGGGGTACTCCCCCCTGTTTTTCGTATGTATGGGAAACAAAGGGCTTACGGGGGAATGGCGCGTATGAAGGGGAAACAAAGAACTTACGGGAACCTTTCGCATAATTCGCTCTGGGCCAGGGGGAAACAAAGGGGTTAGCTGGTGAAAAGCGAGCGAAAAACGAGGAGAAGATGGGGAGTTGTGAAAGGAAACAGACCTGGGAAAGTGGTGCGGGTAGACCCGGCTGCGCCGAAGCTGCGGCGGGCAAGGTGAAGAGGCACAAGGCTGGCGCCGGCAATTCACAGCGCATGATAGCATGGGAAGATTACTGAGGCAATAGATAATTGAGTAGGTATTCCGTTGGTGTGCGGGGGGAGGTGAACGAGGGGCAAGCCCAAGACCCACCCTCCTAAGCCGAGGGTGGGGCACCCGGCCTGCTAGTCCTTGGTCGGGGAGTCAACGTAGAGTCTTGAGGTTTTCACAACGAGGTCATCCGGTGAGAAAAGCTGACCAGCCACGCCTTTTGTCTCGAATTCTACATCTATGCGCAAATATCGGCACTGAGCATAGACATACCTGGTTGACGACGGGAACTGCGCTCCACCGTCCCGCTCAAAATACCTTTCAACCTCGCGTCGAGGAACACCGGCTCCGATCTGTTGGGAATTCTTTAGCGCCTGGCCGATGACGTCGCATACTGAAAACGGCTGCGGACCGGCCTCCTGGCCGACTGTTAGGGGGAACATGACGGCCAAACTCAAGAGCAGTGTCATGAAGAATTTCATTGCGCCTCACCTCCGTACAGCGCCCTCGAATTTCGTGCTGTCGATCGAAATATGGCCTACGTAGAAGAGAAAATATGGTGGAGGCGGGGGGAGTCGAACCCCCGTCCGAAAAGCGCTGCGCCGCGGAGCCTACATGCTTATCTCAGTTCGCTGGGTTTCGCCTGCCGCGCTTAGAACGAGCAAGAAACGCAGCCGGCTAGTCCGATGAATCTCGCCCGCGCCTTACGGACCGAAAGGTTCGAGCCAGCTCACTGTGCGACGCCTCTGACCGGGCCCGTGAGCAAAGCCCGGGGAAGCGTGCGCCTAATTAATTAGGCAGCAAGTGCCAAGTNTGTTGTTGGCAGTTCTAGTTTCCATCCAGTTACGGGCGGTTGGCCCCCGGCATGCCTCCGGGACGCGACAGCTTCCGTCGAAACCGTGTCGCCCCCTTTCTATATTTTAACACTGCAGGCCACTGGATGGCTTCGTGTGTAGCCTCCCGCCCAATGCGCCGAATCCAGCCAGGTGGTTCCTTCCGGCACAAAGACTTCCCTGAAGTTTTCATGCCCGGCCGTTATCTTATTGATACATAAAAGGTTACCAGTATTTTTCGAACCCTCCTTGGTGCCCTGCTTGCTTCCTCGCTGCTTGGGGGTAGCCATGACTGCCTGCTCACGATCTCTGTGTCTCCGGGTCCAACAACTAGCTGTTTTCGCTGCGCTCCTCACGCCCCTCCTCTGCGCCGCTCAAGAGGCTCCCGCATCAACACGACCCACGGATCTCACCACAATGAACATCGAGGACCTCATGAACGTCGAGGTCACCTCCGTCTCCCTCCAGAGACAACCCCTCTCCAAAACGGCCGCCTCTGTCTTTGTGATCGCTCAGGATGATATCCAGCGATCCGGAGCCACGAACATTCCCGATCTTCTGCGCATGGTCCCTGGCATGGACGTCGCCCAAATCAATTCCAATTCCTGGGCGATCAGTGCCCGCGGCTTGAACGGTCTTTTCAGCAACAAACTGCTGGTCATGGTGGATGGCCGCACCGTGTATCTCCCGTCCTTCGGCGGGGTGTATTGGGACGCGCTGGACCTTCCACTGGAGGACATTGCGCGGATCGAGGTGATCCGTGGTCCCGGTGGCACGATCTGGGGAGCGAACGCCGTCAACGGCGTGGTCAATATCATCACCAAAAAAGCCAGCGACACTCAGGGTGCCATGGTTGTCTTGGGAAGCGGCGGAGTCCATCGCGAATTCTCCACTGTGCAATATGGCGGACAGCTCCGCAAATCCGTCAGCTACCGCGCCTATACCAAGTATTTCAACGAAGAAAGTCTGGAGGCCCCCGCCGGCGGTTCGAACGGCGACGGCTGGCACAGCTTGCGCGGGGGGTTCCGCGCGGACTCCACTGTTTCTCCCAAGGACACGCTTACTTTTCAGGGGGACATCTATTCCAACCGCAAAGGCAACCCAACCGCCTTTCTTCCTTCCCCCGCTTCTCCTGCCGTAGTCGACACCGAGATGCAGGAGAACTTCAGTGGCGGGTTTTTCCAGTCGCTCTGGAATCACACGATTTCCGATACCTCCTCCACTCAGTTGAGTGTCACTTTCGACCGTTATGCGCGCATCGACCAGTTGAGTGAGAGCCGCAACTCTTTGGAACTGGCGTTTCAGCACAACTTCGCTTGGGGAGAGCGCCAGAACATTATCTGGGGCCTCGGCTACCGATATTCGTCCTACGACACGCGGGGAAGTTTGCGCTTCTCGTTTCAACCAGCCGCCCGCGCCTACAACCTCTATAGCGGCTTCATTCAGGATGAGATTACGCTTGCGCCTGAAAAGTTCTACTTCACCTTGGGCACAAAGCTTGAGCAGCACTATTATTCCGGATTCCTCGCCATGCCCAGCGCCCGCCTGACCTGGACCCCGAACAACGCCAACACGGTGTGGGCTGCAGTCTCTCTCTCCAGGCGTACCCCGAGCGACTTGAACGTATCCTACCGCGCGAACATTGGCGGCATCCTCGGGCCCGGCGGAACTCTCACGGAATTGGCAGGCATCGGTAATCCTGATTATCAGACGGAAAATCTCGTAGGATACGAACTTGGCTACCGGGCTTCGCTAACAAAGCAGCTCTCGCTCGATTTTGTCTCCTACTTCAACAAATACGACAACCAGGAAACCACCGATCCCGGCGCACCATTCTTCGAGTCCAGCCCTGCTCCCCCGCATATGGTTCTACCTTTCGTTTACAGCAACCTCATGCATGGCGAATCGCACGGTCTCGAAGTCTTCGCGGACTGGCGCGTAACCCAGCATTGGATTCTGAGCCCCGGTTACGCTTTCGAACAGATTCACATGCATCTTGAGCCGGATACCCACGATATCGGCGCGGTCACGGCGGCTCAAGGAAGCAGCCCTGTCCATTCCGCGCAGCTTCGCTCTCACTATGTGTTGCCTCGCGGTTTGTCTTGGGACCTCTCCGCATTTTATAACGGGCGTCTCTCCGACCCGATCGTTCCCTCCTATACCAGACTCGATAGCCAGCTCAATTGGCAGTGGAAGGAAGGCATCACTTTCAGCGCGGTAGGGCAGAACCTGCTCAAGGACGACCATCTGGAATTCGTCGACGGCAACGTGGTTGTCCGCCCCGCACTTATTCAGCGCAGCGTCTACGCCAAGATTACGTGGCGTTTTTAACCGTGGACGTCCGGCAATGTCTTTGGAGTATCGACAAATGACGAATACAGCTTTGGCGCCGCAGGTTAGGCGGCTGGTCCTTTAGGAGATAGATTGCGTGTGAATCGTTTTTCCTCATCTACGCGCAGGCTGGGAGCTTCTTTGGCCATTTTGTTTTTTCTCGCGCCAGCTCGTTCTCCTGCCCAGTCGCAATCCGGCGAATATCAGGTTAAAGCTGCCTTCATTTTTCATTTTGCACAAATGGTGGAATGGCCTCCGGACATTTCCGGACCAGACGGCAGCCCACTGGTTATGTGCACGATTGGCGACGACTCTTATTCCGCCGCATTGGATTGGGTGATTGACGGAAAACAGATCGGCAGCCATCCCATTCAAACCAGGCACTTGCATGACAAGGTCCCCATTCGCGGCTGCCATCTCCTGGTCATCAGCGGGAAAGACAACAAGCGCGCCGCTACCATTCTGGCCGAAGTGGCGGACGAGCCTGTGCTTACTATCGGCGATTCCGAGAATTTTGTAGCTAGCGGAGGGATCATCGGTTTATCTCTTCAAGACAACAAGGTGCGCTTCGACATCAATTTGAATGCCGCGCAACGTGCCAGCCTCAAGATCAGCTCGCGTCTCCTGCTGCTGGCCAAGCGCGTGATTGGCGGGGGCAAACAGGGATGAAGCAATGACCATTCGCCACTTGTCATTTCAGCGCAAGCTGATGCTGCTTGTTCTCGCCGCCACGGTCCTGGCCCTGGCCATGGCCTGTTTCGGATTGACCGTTTACGAGCGGCGCAATTTTCGCAATGCCCGGACTGACGCACTGACTCTCCTGGCGAACACACTCGGCGCCAATGCTGCCGCTTCCATGGTTTTCAATGATCCGAAGACGGCTTCCGATATGCTCGCGGCTCTCCAGGCCGATCACGACATCATCGCAGCGCGCCTGTATGACACCTCCGGCCACATCTTTGCCGGGTACGTGCGCGCCGAGTTGCCGCAGAATTACACAATCCCCCCGCTTCCTGCGGATGGCGCCGCATTCACGGAGCAATCCATCGTTCTGACCCAACCCGTTGTTCTGCACGGGGAGAGAGAAGGTTCCATCGTCCTGATCTCCGATCTGCAGCCGCTCAACGCAAAATTCCGGCAGTACGCCCAGATTTCCGCGCTTGTCCTGATCTTTGCCGTCCTCACCACCTATCTGTTCTCCTCGCGGGTGCTTCGCATCGCTCTCGCCCCTATTCTTCACCTGGCGGGGATCGCAGAAAAGGTTTCCTTCGCGGGAGATTACTCTCTTCGGGCACAGGCCGCCGGCCATGACGAAATCGGAATGTTGATCCGCTCCTTCAATGACATGTTGGATGCCATTCAGCAGCGCGATAACGCCCTACAGAGCGTGAATGATGAACTGGAAATGCGCGTTCACGCGCGCACGAATGCCCTCCAGGGGGAGGTCAACGAGCGCGTCCGCGCCGAGGAAGCGCTGGCCAAGGAACGCCGGGTCTTGCGCGCGTTGATCGACAATGTCCCGGAGTACATGTTTGTGAAAGACAAGGAAAGCCGTTTCCTTGTGGCCAACGCCGCGATGGTTCTCAGCGTCGGCGCGAGGTCTCCAGAAGAACTGCTCGGCAAGAGCGCCTTTGACTTCTATCCTCCGGACACCGCCAACGCCTTCCTCAGGGACGACCAAAACGTCATCCGCACAAAACAGCCTATGTTAGATCGCGAGGAGGAACGCGTTGACGCCTATGGGAACACGATATGGCAACTGACCACCAAGGTTCCTCTGTTCGACAACAACGGCGAAGTCACGGGACTGGCTGGTATCGCCCGCGACATCACCGCGCGTAAGAAAGCGGAATTAGAGTGGCAAAGAGCCAAGGAAGCCGCGGAAGCCGCTAACCGCGCCAAGAGCGAATTCTTGGCCAACATGAGCCACGAGATTCGCACGCCTCTCAACGGTATCATCGGCATGACCGACCTGGCCCTCGACACCGAGATCACCGCGGAGCAGCGCGAATATCTGGAAACGGTCAGACTCTCCGCGGATTCCCTGCTCGGTGTCATCAACGATATTCTTGATTTTTCTAAAATCGAAGCCGGCAAGGTCGACCTCGAACTCAGTGATTTTAATCTGCGCGAATGCCTGGAAACCACACTGAAGACCCTCTCTTTATGCGCCGACAGAAAGGGCCTCGAGCTGCTTTGTGAGATCGCCCCGGATGTTCCGGAGGTCGTCTCCGGCGATCCCAACCGTCTGCGCCAGATCATCATCAACTTGGTCGGCAATGCCCTCAAGTTCACTCAGCGGGGCGAAGTGCAGTTAAAGGTCGAAGCGCAACCTTGCGAGGGCGAAAAACTCTGCCTCCATTTCACCGTCTCGGATACCGGTATCGGCATCCCCCTGGATAAGCAGAAATCCATTTTCGAGCCGTTTTCTCAAGCCGATGCTTCGACCACCCGGAAGTATGGCGGCACGGGCCTCGGCCTCACCATTTCCGCGAGGCTCATCGCTCTGATGGGCGGGCGCATCTGGGTCGAGAGCGAGCCGGACAAGGGCTCACGGTTTCACTTTATGGTTTTCCTCACCGCTTCCACAAAGAAAGTCGAAGCGGCCGCTCCGGTTCCTGTCGAACTGTTGCACGGCGTGAATGTGTTGATCGTCGATGACAATCGCACCAATCTGCGCATCCTTCGGGACATGCTCTCGCGTTGGCAAATGAAACCTTTCACCGTCGGTGACGGGGAAGAGGCTCTTGCCGCCCTGCAGGCCGCCCGTCAGGATGCGACGCCCTTTCAGTTAATTCTTACGGACATGCACATGCCCCAGATGGACGGCTTTGCACTCATTGAGCGCATCCGGCAGCAGTCCCTTTCCACAGCTTCCGCGATTGTCATGCTCACCTCTGCTGGACAACGCGGTGACGCGGAGCGCTGCAGGCAATTGGGCGTAGCCGCTTACCTCCTGAAGCCCATCCGCCAGGCCGAGCTTCGCGAAGCGCTCGCCCTGGTCCTTGGCGCGCATCGGCAGCACGCAGATATTCCGCTCGTCACGCGCTACACCCTTCAGGGAGCTCGGGAGCCAGTCCAAGCCCTCTCCATCCTCGTTGCCGAAGACAATGCGGTCAACCAGCGCCTCGTCGTACGCATGCTGGAGAAGCGCGGCCATCGCGTTACAGTTGCCGGCAACGGCGTGGAAGTCCTTCAACTTCTGGACCAAGCCTCCTTCGACCTCATCCTGATGGACGTCCAAATGCCGGAAATGGACGGCCTGACGGCCACCGCACGCGTCCGCGAGCGCGAGCGCGGTACTCCCCATCACATCCCGATCGTGGCTCTCACCGCTCACGCCATGAAGGGAGACCAGGAACGCTGCCTGGCCGCCGGCATGGACGGCTACCTCTCCAAGCCCATCCGGCCACCGGAATTGGACGACCTTCTCAACAAACAGATTGCCGCGCGTCGTCATTCCTCTCATGAGCAGCCATCTGACGATACTCAACCGACCCCTCATTGCAGCCTATGACAAATGGTTTGTGGCAGGTTGAAGTTGTGCGCTCCGTATTCCGGTTTCCGCTTACTATTAAGAGGCTTTTCTAACGTCGGCTGTTCAGGGGAATACACGGACCATGTCGCTCCGCATCGCACTCGCTACTTTTGCCGATCTGGAAACCGTTCTCCTGCTCATGCGCAAAATGCAGAAGGTCGATCCTTGGTCAGAGCCCTTTAGCGAGACTGTTCTCCGCGCCAATCTCGCCGAGCTTCTGCAAAACCCCATCTACGGCGTTATCTATTTGGCATGGGACGCTGACTGTCCCGTGGCCTATCTCGTCATTTGCTTCGACTACAGCCTGGAGTACCGCGGGAAAGGCGCTTGGATTGATGAACTCTTCGTCGATACCTCTCATCGGGGACAGGGAATTGGCACCCAACTTCTTGATCTCACCGAGCGCGTTTCCCGTGAGCACGACGCCCACTTCCTTCATCTCGAGGTGAGCCACGGGAATCCCGCCATCGAACTCTACCGCCGCCGTGGCTTCGTCGACCACCGGCGTTACCTCATGACCAAGCGCCTCGATGCCGGGAAGCCGACTCTTGGCTCGAAATAAGTTCCGGATTGTCATTCGATCCGAAATCCCAAGAAGTACCGCACTTCTGAGCCGGGGAAAAATTGCGAAAAGGAAATACCGGTCATTTGAGTATCGGAGTCCACCTTTTGCCTCAATCTATAATTCCACGCTAAAATCGCAAAATCATGGACTCTTCACGCGAGGCGCTGAACCCGGACGAGCGTGGGCTTGGGGATACAACTGCCAAGTCTCAAGGGAAGTTAGCGCTGGCTCTGGGAGTGATCGCCATCGCGCTCAGCTTGCTTCTTGGGTTTGTTTATCTAATGTCGGTCCGTCGCCTGGAGCGCGAGGTGGCGCGGCTCAGCCAGCAGACGGAAGGTTTCAGCCGGCTGGTGGAGCGGGCACAGGAGCAATCGCAGACGTTGACTCAGCAGGCTTCGCAAGCGGCTGCGAACGCGCAGGCAGCCGCTCAACAGCGCGACTTGGCGAAGCAGGCTCAATCGAACTCGGAGGCGCAGGCGCAACTTGCGCGGCTGCAGGCCGCCGCCGAGCAGCAAAAGGCAGATCAAGCCACAAAACAGGCTGAGGAATATCGGCAAGAGCGAGAGGCGGAACTTGCACAGCTGCAGCAGGCTCTCGGGCAGATCGCTGAAACGCGCCGCACTGCTATGGGCCTGGTGATGACGCTGGACAGCAAGTCGATTCGCTTTGACTTTGATAAGGCAAACATCAAACCGGAATACCGCGACGTCCTCAATCGCATCGCCGGGATCCTGATGACGCTTAAGGGTTATACGATTGCTGTCTACGGATATACGGACGATATCGGCACGCAGGCGTACAACTTGCAACTCTCACAGCGCCGCGCCGAAGCCGTCCGCGACTTCCTGGTGCAGGCCGGAATTCCCCCGGCGATCATGAGCACCAAGGGCTTTGGCAAGTCCGACCCGCGCGTTCCGGGCGACAGCGAACGGGCGCGTGCTGCCAACCGCCGGGTCGAGATCGGCATCGTGGATTCGACGCTTCTCACCAACGGCCTGGTCGTCGCGCCACAGTGAGTTAGGCGGTGCAGTTTCGTTGTAGACGTCGAGAGCGGACTTCACCTACCCCCAAAGTCGTTGAGTGCTTACCAAGGAAGCCGCGAATAAGTTAGAAACTCCAATCGGACGACCGGCAAATCGGAAGCTATGTCGGGCCTCAAGTTCCCTGGAGGAGATCGCGTCGGGTGGCACGGCTGGCAATCCGATTGTCCCCGAACGCCGTTTCTGGATAGTCTCAGTATTGCCGACAACCCCGAAATTATCCCGGACAAGAAGGAGCGAACTTCAAAACGAAAATTTGGCTGCGAGTTGCAGGATTCGCGGCGGGACAGCACTCACCACGCGCCCGAACTCCGGGCTGCTGATGTTGCCGTCCACAGCGGCCGGTCCGTAGAACTGCGCGTGATTGAAAGCATTGAACGCTTCCACTCGAAACTGCAGTGATTTGGATTCGGTCAGGCGCAGGTCTTTCAGAATGGCCAGGTCGACGTTGGCGATGCCGGGGCCGTAGAAGAAGCGGCGGGAAGCCGTGCCGAGTTGACCGAGCGCTGGAAGACTGAACAGCGCCGTGTTAAAGGCGGGCTTGCCGCTTCGCGGATTCGTGTTAATTTCCACGTCTCCTGGAGCGAAATTCGGCGTGTCCACGCCATTATTGTTGATGCCGTTTGGAATCGTGCCGAGCAGCGAAGTATCGTTGTTGTTGTAAAGCGTGACGGGCAGACCGGTAGAGAATCGCACAACTCCGGAAATGTCCCAGCCATCGGTCCAACGGTTGCTGCCACCGAACAGCTGCCGCATCGGCAAGTTGTACTTGAAGCTTCCCACGAAGTTGTGGCGCATATCAAAGGTGGAAATCGCCCGATTGAGACTGGGGTCGCTCGGGTAATCCTCCTCCGCCAGACTGGAGGCCTGATCGATGGACTTGCTATACGTGTAGCCCGCGAGGAGTTCGAGTGGTCCCTGGTTGTGGCGAAGGCTCACTTCGAGCGCGTTGTAGTTCGAATTGGCAATGGTCTTCTGAAGAGATACTGCGGCGAACTGAGAACTGAAGGGGCCTCGGCTGCTTTCGATGAGTTGTCCAGAAGACGTGGTGTACACGTTGCTCTCACCAAAAGGACCACATGTGGAAGTTCCTGGCAAAACCTCGCTGGGCTGGCTCAGACCAAGACACAAAGCGGGATTGCCGGGATTAGCCGGAACCAGCACCAAGAGGTGGTGCGCTTGTGTCCCTACGTAGCTGACGCTGAGCACGGTGGCACGGGCGATCTCGCGCTGGATCGACAGCATGAAGTTTTCGGCGTACGGCGGCACATTGTTCCACGAAAAAGAGGGAACACCGGTGATCGGCAAGAATTGCGACCAGTTCACCGATCTGTTCGGGCTGTTTGCGGAGGCACCGAGCGCCGGCAGAGCTAACGGGAAGCGCTGGCCGACATTCTGACCGGTCGCTGCCGTAACGAACGGCGTCGCAAACAGAGGCGGCGCAAGACTGTTGTAGTCGTAGCCGTAGGGAGGATTGGCGCTCATGATGCTCGCCGACAATCCCTCAAACGCGGTGAAAAAAACTCCGTAGCCCGCGCGCAAGCTCGTGTGCCCGGCTTCTCCGAAGAGGCGATGCAGCAGTCCCTCGTGAAAATTCGGCGCGTAGGAGAGCCCGACGCGTGGCGCGAATTTGCCGTACTTCGTCGGCGCCAGGGTTCGCGGTACTCCCGGATCGCCGGGGAAAACAAGCCCAGTGGGTGCATCCGGGTACACGCGTGACTGCTCGCCCAGAATCAAAGTCTGCAGCTGATTGTATTTTTCATACCACGGCGGGAGAACATCCCACCGCAATCCGTAGTTCAACGTAAGCGTTGGCCGTAGCTGCCAGGTATCCTGGCCATACAAGCCGATGTATTTGTTGCGATAGTAGAAACTGCGAGCTTCTGCTTGGTTATAATTGCTGGGAATGCCGAGGAGAAAATCGGCGAAATCGAGGCCTGTCTCCGTTCCCGTGAACAGAAACGAGCCATTATCCACCGTGTCAGGATTCACGTTGATCTGGTCGTAGTGGAACTCGCCACCGAACTTGAGGGTGTGTTTCCCGATGACCTTTGAGAAATTATCGATCCACTGAAATGTGTTATTTGCCTGTCTCAGCCCTGTAGTGTCCACGCCGATGGTGAAATCGTTGAAGGCGACGTTCTCGACTCCCTCGATTTGCGGAGCCAAGGGATGGATTCCCGGCTGGCCAGACGCATCGACAAATCCCTGTGAGACCAGACTCGGCCCGACGCCTCCTAAGGGTTGCCCCACGTTGTTTGCGTCGCGCATATAGCTGAAATGAAATTCGTTCACCATGGTTGTGCCAATCGTCTTGGTCGCACCCAAGCTGAGCAGCTGCGCGCGCCCGAAGGTCATGGCGTTGAACCCGGGAACGTTCGCGCCTCCCTGCCCGGCGGGGTAGGGATTGTTCAACGAATAATCGTCGAGAAAGTAGTAAGCGGAGAGGGCCGCCCAGCCGGTGTTGGCGTCGAGCCGCATGGCGCCCTTTTCGTCATGCAGAGTCTGGTCGTACGCTGCCGTGGAGAACGTCCCATTCGCATTATTCGGTGTCGGAATATACTGCAAGAGTTTTTGCGCGGGAGTGGCCCACGCGCTGACGGGAATCTGCGCATTAGGCAGCACGCATTGCGACGAATTCACGCAGCCGGCGGTGTAGTAGGGCTCGCCCTGGCGAACAGGATAACCGAGTTTCTCGGAAAGCAGGCTGGCCCAATAGGATCCGTTTACGGTTCCGGTCAAGGAACTCGTGACGCCCGATAGGTCACCGGCTCGCTCAGCGAGGCTCGGCACGGAGATCTGGCCAGTATCGACTCCCTCCTTCGAACGTGTCCCTTGATAGTCTGCGAAAAAGAAAATCTTGCTGCGTTTGATTGGTCCGCCTAGAGTTCCCCCATATTGATTGCGCACGAACGCCGCGCGCTCGGCGGAAAAGTAATTCTTGGCGTCGAAGGCGGTGTTCCTGAGGAACTCGAAGGCGCTGCCGTGGAATTCGTTCTGGCCGGACTTGGTGGTCACCAGAATCTGGCCTCCGCTGTAGTTGCCGTACTCGGCATCGAAGTTGTTGGTGAGGATGCGGAACTCGGCGATGGAGTCGAGATTCGGAACGATGGCCGTTCCCATATTCACGTCCTCTTCGGAGTCACTCCCGTTGATGCGGAATCCGTTCGAGGTCTCGCGTTGCCCGCTCACGGACATGTTCCCGGGATTGAGATCACCGGAGGGCGGTGTGCTCGTGACTCCGCTCATGACCACGGCGTTCGGCTGCTGCGAGCTGATCGGAACGACGCCCGATTGCAGCCCCAAGAGGTCGGTGAAACTTCGGCCGTTCAGAGGAACCGCCGTGACCTTCGTTCCGGCCACGACCTCCCCCATCTGCGTGCTTGTGGTCTCCACGTCCGTGCCCTGTTCCGTGACGGTGACTTCGTCGGTGTGCTCACCCAAGTCCAGAGTCGCGTCTACCTGAAGTGCGGAACCAATGTCGATCACCAACCCCGTGCGCGAATAGGGCCGGAATCCTGAGGACTCGATTTTGATCTCATACTTGCCCACGGGGAGAAACGTGAAAGCATAAAACCCAGCCTCATTCGTTACTGCTGTTCGTTCTACACTGCGATCAAGATCGCGAAGGACAACCCTTGCGTGGACAATCACTGCGCCACTACGGTCGCTTACCGTCCCTGAAATACTTCCCCCCGTCGTGGCCTGTGCGGTTCCGGCAAGAAGAAGGTTTATCGCTAGGATCAAAAGTGACAATCTAGCAAAGTCTAGCCCCTTGCGGTCGCCGAGTTCAGGGTTTCGGCGGCCTTCCTTATTGCAAATAAGTTTCATCTAGGAGCAACTTAGCAGATATCGGGCCAAATGAGTCCCAGTTCTTCAGTCAATATTTTCAATTACTTACGGAGGACAATACGAACTCTGCCTATGAATTTGCGCTAAACACCGCACCGCTTTCGCAAATCCGCGCAGTGAAGCATTTGGGATCCCTTCCTGGGATGAACCCTCGGTTCACTGATTGTTCCGTGGCTTTGGTCTCGCGGGCGAAATGCCCTCCTGCCGAAGAGACATTTATTCTGGCCGGATCACCGGCAAATCGGAAGGAATCCGGGCCCTTCAGAGTTCAATCCCGCACTCGGGAAACCCGCATTTCTGGCCCTTCCGTCTCGCATACGGCCCCTCAGGATTACTCTCAAATTAGGCACACC
>OCOJ01033101.1_pt6 | contig 37566 bp, 48 predicted proteins | sample 1539251 | NCBI WGS metagenome assembly OCOJ01 (sample SAMN01911457, study PRJEB22624) | soil metagenome | biome: Soil | place: Malaysia | collected 2012-04-30 | depth RA_metagenome m
TTTTACCTGCGCGCCTTCGCCATCGTCATCATCTTCGTGGGCGTGGCGGCCGTGCTCGGCGCCGGTCACGCCGATCTCAAGGACGGCGCCCATTTCATGGAATACGTTTGGTCAGTGGCGAGCGGCCTGCAGGACGTATTCCAGAACCTGGTAATCGCTCTCCTCGTTTACGTCACGTTGATCACCGTGCTGATGGCGGCCCTGAGACGCAAGCAGTGAGCCCGACGCCATGACCAACGAGCACTACCTGATCGTTTCCTATTTCTTCTTTGGTGTCCTGTCGCTGTGCGTCGGTGTGTTTGCGCATCGCGTGCTGCGGAACCCGTTCGCCGCCATTGCCGAGCGGGTCGCCGGGAAAGCTCCCGGAGTATTCCTGCGGCGGACCCTTGCCGCCTCCATCACACTCGCGGCTGTCCTGGGATTTCTGAGTGTCAACTACGAGGCATGCAAGACGTACGAGCAGGTGGTCAGCGACCGCGAATACCTTGTCCAGGTCAACCGTGAACAGTTGCAACATGCAGGCAACTGGACCTCCGGGGTCGTACTTGCTTGGGGATTGGTGGTGGTGATCGGCCTGGTCGTCATGCGGAAGAAAAACAGCGCCGACGAACCGAAGGATTGAACCATCATTTTCCGCAATGTCATCCTGAGCGAAGTGGAAGATCGCGCCAAGTGCGATCTTCGACGTAGTCGAAGGACCCCGTGTCCGTTGACTGCACCACCGGCTACGCGAGGAATTTGTACCACTGGTGAAAGGGAAGAGGGCGAGCGCCGCAGCAAATCTACGATTGAAGCCGATCGTAAACAATAAAAGTGGCCCCATTTCTGGGGCCACGATTCAAAGAGGCAAGTGGAGGGTGATGTCAGGAAAGGCGATGCGAGATACCGTCCCGCCAACCGGGACGGTGGTTCGGGAATTGTCGAGAACAATCGAAGAGAGTGAAGGTCATGTTGCTAGTTTGCGGCCTCTTTTGTTGGGGAGGAAAGGAGCACTTTCTGCACCAAAAGTATGGCAGTATCTTGGGGTCCAGTTACTCGCGTGTAACCCGTTGATGGCAAACGGGTTTATGGGCGTCTTGCGGGACCTCGTTCGACTCGGTTTCAGCATTGCTTGCAAAGCCCAAGTGCAGAACAATGCACACACAATGCACCCGCCCTGACTTCCCGCGTCCATATCAGCCCAAAAGCCAAGCCCCTGGCGGCTTTTGGCCGATCAGGGGCGATTTGGAAATAAAAAACCTGCGAAATCCTAGCTGTTTCCCGCCACCGTGCGCAGCTTCCCGGGCAGGAAATGATAGGGGGGCCACGGCCCGCTGATGGCCACTTCGCAGTTCTTCAGTTGCTTGGCAGCGGTGCTGTAGCGGTTCTGGTATTTTTCTACGCTCTTGGAATCGATCAGGTGGGCGATGTCGATCAGCATGCCCTCGGGGGCAACTTTCTTACAGCTCACTTCCTCTTCCAGCGGGTTGAACAGTTTGTGGACCTGTACCGAGAGAGCCCGCGCCTTAGTCTGGCGCTCGCGCTCGCGCGAGGCTTTCACCCGAAGCTTGGCGAGGTAATCGCCCCCGACGGTGTCGGGCAGCTCCACATCCATCATGGCCTCGCGCAGCGAGCCGTCGCGCAGTACCAGCTTGATGTGCATTTCGGACTTACCGCGCAGCTTTTCAACGCTTTGGCCAAAGGTGCGGCGATTGACCCGGACAGCCTGCCGCAGTGCATCATCGCTGTCGAAAATCGTGCCAAATCGAAATGGCAACACCGTGGAGCTGCGGAAACAACTGCTGACCACGCGGGCGTGCTCGATCGCCGCTTTCTGATCGAGCTCTCCGCTGCTACGGTCATATTCGCTGACCACAACCGCGAATTCACCGCTGGGATAGCTCAGAACAGCGGCTCCGTTCACTCCTTGAATGCCTTCTAACAGGAAAGGGCGGCGAGTGCGGGTTCCATTAGGGAGGGTTTGATGCTCGGTAAGGCAGTATGCGTACCACGCCATGTTTAACTCTCCGAACCGGGATGGAGACGGACGAAAGCACCGTCTCTCACGTCGAGTTTTTCGCCAAAGCTTGAACTGCGAGTTTGGAAGTAAGTAACGGGCGGTACTGGGTTAGAAAACAGGAAGCAAATCACCATCCTGCTTCCCGAATTTCATCTTACTTCGAGCGCAAGCGAAAATGCAACTTTTTTGTAGCATGCAGCATCGCGTCGCGATTATTTCCCAGCCGCCCTGCGGGAGGCGCGTTCCTGCAGCGCCAGCAGCACGACCTTGAGCATTTCGTCCCAGGGGGCAGGCTTGCCCGTCCAGATCTCAAACTGGCGAGCGGCCTGGTGGACAAACATCTCGACTCCCGGGATCACCTGCGCACCCCGCTCCTTGGCCAGTTTCAGCAGCCGGGTTTCGCCCGGATCATACACCATATCAAAGACATAGCGGGCATTGATCTCGCTCGCCTCGAGCGGTGTCTCGCGCGTGTTCCCCATACCTAGTGGAGTGGCGTTGATGATTACGTCGAAGGCTAGTTTCTTTAAGTCCGGACGTTTCGCAGTGCGGGCGCGAGCCTGGCGGGCCAGTTTTTGCGCTGACGCAACCCTGCGGGCCAGGATGTAGACTTCCGATCCACGTTCTTTCAATCCGAAGACGGCAGCGCGCGCCGCTCCACCCGCCCCCAGCACTAGAATTCTGGCTCCCTCCAGCGTGGTCAGGCGGCGTTCTANAAGGCCGCACAATGCCCACTGCGTCGGTGTTGAAGCCGTAAAGCCTGCCGTCCTGCGCGCGCACGACAGTATTGCACGCGCCGATCTTGGCAGTGTGGGAGTCAGTGTTATCGAGGTGCGATACGATCGTTTCCTTGTACGGCATGGTCACGCTGAGACCGTGGATTGGGATCTCGCGCACGCAGTTCAGCAAGTCCTTCAGCGTCTTGGCGTGCAGAGCGAGGTAGACCGCATTGACATTCTCGCGGCGGAACGCGGCNATTCATAATGGCCGGAGAAAGCGAATGGCTCACCGGATCGCCCGCAACGCCATAGACGCGCGTGGCTGCGTCCAGATGTTCAATGCGATAAACGCTACGCAGTTCCTGGGCCGTGACCTGGCCGGGAGCGGTCTCCTCTCCCACGCCTGCCGAAGCGAAGGTGAATACGCTGCCGGCGCGCACTCCCAGGACACGGCTGATGATTCCCTGTTCTCCCATGCACATACCGATCAGGGAATGCTTGTCGCCCGCGCGCCCGAGAAACTGAATCATCGTGACGTTGTCGGAAAGCGTCGTTGCCGTACTGATCNACTTTGTAGAAGTCAGCCGGGTAGGCGCGCATCTTTTCCAGCGTCTCATCCAGCTTCTTCGTGGCACGAAAATCGTGGAACGACAGGATCAACCCCGCACGGGTGCGAAGCTTCTGCAATTGTTCAGGCTTGCACTTGCTGGCGGTTTGCAACTCGACATCCACCAGTTGGCAGCCCGCGGTGGCGGCCTTGCCGAGAACATCCAGCTGCGAAGCCACGGAGCCGCGGAATTTGCCTCCGCTTACGACGCGTCGACAGGTGGCGATAATCGTTGTTCCGGGATGAGCTTCGATGAAGCGCCTGATCTTCGGGAATGCCAAGCCAGGCCGGGAGATGTAATCTAACCTGAACTCCAGAAAAGAGTTATCCCGAACCAAAACCTCTGCCTTTCCCGCCATTTCAGCGGCATCGGTGCCGGTAACGGCCACGCACACCCGCGGCAACCTGAGGGGAAGTAATCGTGGCGGGAAGGTTGGAGCGGAATTCATCGGTAGCGGGATTGACGGCGAATTATTACAGGGGCTTAACTGCAGATGCAACAGGGGATTAACGATCTTGAGGAAAAACTTTTTGCGCTGGTGTGGCTAACACCGTCGTAACCTTGACCCACCCTTACCTGGTTGTTACCTTCCGGCTGAAGCCTTTCTTTTGTGGCATTTAACTGGGGGAGGGAGCGAGGCGATCCTTCCCGGAGGTAACATGAAGAAAACAGGACTGTTAGTGTTGTTGCTCGCGACCGCGGCGTGGGCCCAGTCGGGAACCGAGGGCGCGGCTCCGGATGCTCCGACCGGCACTTACCCAACCTCGTCGAGCTTTCCTACCGAGCGGGTGCAGACGCCCACATACGCGGATTTGTACTGCGCTGGATTCATCAGCAAACAGATCCTGCCCGACGCTAACTTTGTCGCCGGTGGATTGCAGACTCCGACCACGACCAAGTTTGTTCGGGGCGACATGGTTTATCTCCGCGGAACGGGATACAGCGCGGGCGCGGAATACACGATCGTACGCGCCTTGCGGGACCTCGATGAATACGAGGTGTATCCGGGACAGAAGAGACTGCTGAAAGAGACCGGCCAGCCCTATGAGGAAGTCGGCCGGGTGCGTATCATTGACACTCGCAGCAAGAGCGCGATCGCGCAGATCGAATATTCTTGTGACGGCATCAATCCGGGCGATACGGCGATTCCTTTCGCCGAAAAGCAGGCGGTGAGCTTCCACGTGCCCATCAGCTTCGATCGCTTCCTGCCCGCCAGCAATCGCCTTTCTGGCCGAGTGGTGATGGGAAAGGATTTCGATTCGCAAATGGGGACGGGTCACAAGCTCTACATTAACGTGGGCTCGAACCAGGGTGTGAAGGTCGGCGATTTCTTCCGTGTGGTGCGCGGCTACGATGCCGACCTGAAAGATCCGGTGGATTCTTTGTCGTTCAAGGCGGCCATGTCTGAGGACACGCAGAAGAAAACGCCCTCGTTCGATCCGGGCCTGTTCGATTACCGAGGAAATGGCCCCACGATTCACGTGCGCGATCTGCCGCGCCGCGCTGTGGGTGAAATCGTGATCATCGGAGTGACTTCCACCACCGCCACCGGCATGGTCGTGTTCTCGATGGAGGATGTGCACGCCGGCGATGGCGTAGAACTGGACCAGGTGCAGTAGCTTCTCGCGAAACTTGGGGCGCAGTCCGAAACTGGGGACGGGAAACCGTCCCCAGTTTTGTTTGTCGCACTCTCTTACTCCGAACCGGCGTCGAAAATCCTTAAGAAGGGCGCTGGTTTGAACTTCACAAAAGCTGGGGGCGTGGGCTGCAACGAACTACCGATCGGCAGGACATTGAGCCCAGGGCCCAGGAGCGCGGCGTCCTTATTGAGCTCGGGAACCACCAGGTCCCGCCATTTCCCGGTCGTCAGTCGCAGGTCGAGGGTTTGCAGAGCGGCAATGGTTTCGGCCGGGGTAAATTCGCAGTGACCGGCTCGGTGGACGAAGATCTGCCGTAGCAGCGCGCCGTCATGCGCGTCGTCGACAACGTCGCGATAGGCGCTCTCGTTTTCGACGGGCACAAGTCCGTCGCCAGTGGTGTGCATGGTCAGCACGGGGAACGGCAGCTGGCCGTTGTAGATAATGTTTTGGCTGAGGTACGCCACCGCGGCGGGATCAGCCTGAATTCGCTTGGTATTCTTCAGCGTCGTCAAGTCTGCCTCCAGGCTCAGGCCGGCCGCAGCATATAAAGCGCGCACTTCAGCATAATTGATCGAGTGTTTCAGCTTGGCTTCATAGTCAATCCCCACGTTCGACGAGGGGTTGCCGCCGGCGCGGAACTCCATTTCGGCCCGAAGCGCAAAGATGAACGGGAAATCCACATTCTGCAGCCACAGAAACTGATTAGCTTGCCGGGCCGCAAAGTCGTTCCGCGCCGGCTCTGGAGATGCGGGATCGAACCATCCGGGTAAGTCTCCAAGGGCCGCTGCCAAAGCGATGCGGGCTCGACCCTGCGGAGTGGCCTCAGCTGCAGCGAGGATTCCCTCAGCGTTGGTCAAGTTCTGGGTCGCGTTTGTGATGTCGACGACTTGCAACGACCCGCCCGCCACCAGCGTGTTGAAGATGAAGGCAATGTCGAGCGACCCATTCCAAGTGCCGACTGCGCCGCTCAAGACTCCGCANCATGGGAAGCGTGGCGTTGAAGCGATCGGGGAAGTTCTGCACCAGCCCGGCGGTGATCATGCCGCCAAGAGAGTGTCCCCAGGCAATGGTCTTGGCTGGTGTTCCCACTGCGCTTTCAAAAGCATCGAGCGTGGCGATTTGATCGGGGATCGCCTGCTGAACAGCCCAGCCCGTGGTCGCGTAAGACGAACCGGCCAGCGCGTAACCGGACGCCAGCATGAATCCGCCAGTGAGGGGATCGCCGACGTCCAGGGCGGGATTGGGCGATCCAGGCACGACATAGCCGTGACTGTAAAGCAGCAGAGTGCCATTCCAGATCGGCGGAACATCGATCACATAGGTGGCGCCATCGGGCAAAGTGCCCGTGATATGTTGTTGCGCCGCTGCGTTTCCGCAGAACACAGCAACTAGAAGCGCGGTTACGGCAAACGCAATGCGGCCATTCACATTTCCCGACATGGAGAACCTTCCTGGGCGGAGAGTGAAAGCCCTTCAGGGTTAGGGCTGAAGATGCCGCCGTTGAGCGGCAGATCGTCGGAAATTCTCCGCTGTCTGCGTGGCCGTTGTCAAGGTGGATTGCCGTGCTGGGCGCGGTTTCGAACGTACGGCGGCCGCGCTACAACTATCTAGCTGCTTCGTGGTCCCCAAAGACTTCCGCGGTAAAGCTCTCGATGATCGCCCCCTTTCTCCAGGCATCCATCGGCAGGCCGGCCTTGCGGCAGGTTTGTTCGAGGAACGTAATGCGGTCCCAGGCGTGATCGACAGCGACTTGCGGCAGGAGCAAGCCGCGGCTGCCATGCATGCTAACGATCAGCCCGTGGCGACCGACCTCGACGGCGTCGGGGGAGATCTGTTGCGGCACCGAGAGGATGCTGAGCTCAATCTCAAGGAGGGGTGCTTCTTCAGAAGTGACGGGGTAGAAGCGAGTGTCGTCGAAGGCAGCAGCGCGGGCGGTCTCCGCTACAGCGCGGTAAAGGGCGAGTGAGGGGAGCACGTATCCGACGCATCCGCGCAGTTCCCCTTGCAGATGCAGGGAGGTGAAAACGCCGCGAGGTTCGGCCAGGTGGGCCGTGGGCGGATCAAGCGGGATATCGCGCTGTTCGAGCGCGGAAAGAATCGACTCATGCGCGAGACGCAGCAGCACGGTGCGCTCTTCCGCCGAGAATTCGGGAGAAGGGACGGCGGAGGACTCTGCGGCTTGCGCTCGCGGCGAAGAAGAACCGGCGGACGAAACCGAACTATGTAGTGGTGGCGACATCGCGATTGGCCTGCGAGGGCGCCGGCACCGGCTTTCTGCGCCGGCTAAGGATGAAGGCGCGGCGGCGGCGCTTTTCTACGCGCCGGTCAATCTTCGACCAAAAGGCAACGAAATAGTCGATCGCCGACACCAGGGACACGCACACCATGAACCAGATCGCCGAATATGCGATCCAGTGAATGGGAAACACGAAGTAGCTGTACACGGGCCATTCTTTCCAACGGTGGTCGAGAATGACCGCGACCACGGAAACGATCTGCACCACCATCTTTAACTTGCCCAGTTCGCTGGCTTCGATGGTGAATCCCTCGGTGGCCGCGATGGAACGCAGTCCGCTGACCAGGAACTCGCGGCCGATCACGACGATGGCAACCCAAGCGGGAACCAGGCTGGGATTGAACTGCACCAGCGCGACGAAGGCGGCCGCGATCAGAAGTTTGTCGGCCAGGGGATCGAGCAGGATTCCGCTGGTGGTGATCTGGCCGCGCCTGCGTGCCAGGTAGCCGTCTATGCCATCAGTCACGGACGCGGCAATGAACAACGCCGAGGCCAGCAATTCCTTTTCGCCGTTCGCACTGCTGAAGCGGCTGCTCGCCAGAATCCAGATCAGCAGAGGAATGCTCAGGATGCGGATCAGCGTGATGGAATTGGGCAGGTTCAAGCGAAAGTCTCAGGAGAAAACCCGAGACCACGTTGATTATGCTCCACGGCTGGAAGGAAGGCAATGCAGGGATCAGGGGTCAGTAGTCAGCTCAGATGAACAGATAGTGAAGGCGGTGTCACCATTGATCACTGACCACGGTCCCCCTAAACTTGCCCCTGACTACTGACTCCTGAGCCCTGACTATTTCGCTGTTTTCGGCTGTTTGGCGATGATCAGGTCTTTGATCTTGTCGTAGGTCGCCTGGGGGATGATCTTCTTCCGCACCAGGTCGGTCTTCATTTTGTAGGGGCGGCCGTCGATGATCTTCTGCGAGTAGGCGTCGCCGATACCAGGCAGTTCCTTCAGTTGGTCTTTCGTGGCGGAGTTGATGTCGAGCAGACTGCTGGCTGCGGGCTTAGCCGCGGCCTGCGCCGGGGCGGCTGCGGCGGCGTTGATTTCTGGCATGGTGCCACCAGGCTCAGCCTGCTGGGAAGCAACGACTATGCTGAGTGTGATGAGGGAAACGAGAATCAGAAGAATGCGGCGGATGTTTCTGCGAGTCATTTTTTGCCTCCTTGCGATACGTCAGTTGGAATGCGAAGGCCTATAGCCGGCGGCTTTAGCTTCTTCCTCGGTCATGAACTTGCCGTTCTTGGTTTTGCCGTACCAGCGTCCTCCCTTGTGGTAGATCTTGCTGTCGAGATTGACCCAGACTCTGTGTTGGGCTTTGGCGGCGGCGATCTCAGCGTCAGTGGGAGCGCTGGGTTTTGATGTGGAAGTCTTTGTGGGCGCGGCGGCTGTTTGAGACTTGTCGGTCGCCCCGCTGGAACTTTGACTGTTTGTTGATTGTGCCCAGGCCGCGCTCAGGCACAGTGCCGCAACCAGGAACACGCATACACTTCGTACGAATCTCGCCGCGTACCTTTTCACGAAAACTCTCGTACTCATTTCACGAAGCTGAGCGTGCCTCGCGCTCGCATCTCTCTTCTTGGGATGGAATGATGCCAGCCAGGACGCTTCGGGTCAAGCAGGNCCGCCGGGTGCCCCGCGTCTCGCCGATTTTGCGAGACGTGGGAATTAGACAAATCTGGAAAACCGCCCATCCCACATCTCGCAAAGGAAGCGAGATGTGCGGCACCCCAGATTTTGTTTGCAATGTCCGAAACCTGGTGCCGCCCGCCATCCATCGAACAAGTCGCTCAGCGCCGGAGCAATCTTGGAACCACCAGCGAAGCAAACACCCCGGCGAGCCCCAGAACAGCCAGCGACAAAGCGGCATATCGGAAGAAGGAAGAAAAGCCGCGGTAGCCAGCTATGCCAGTCTCAATGAGCACGACAAAGGGCGCGAGTGGTATTAACACCCCCAGCCATGCGAACGCATACGCGAGCTTTCCCCTGCCAAGGTCTATCTCCATCCACTCCATGTCGGGACCCCAAGGCCGAAGAAGAAAAACTGCTAGCGCTGCGAGACCCAGGAGGAAACCGAATTTGTAGAGTGCCTGCGGAATCATGTGGCTTCTTAAGATCAGCACAACCAGAAGCACCACAGCAACAAAATACATAGCTGCTATTCTCGTTCCCATCGGCTTCCTCCTAGTTAAGAACGCTGCTGTTAAACGCGTTTCCGTCCAGGGAGGCCAGTTAGCGACTCGGGACTCACAACTCGGGACTCGCGACTGGGCTACGCGTAAATCCCGCGCTGGCGGATCGTGTACGCGACGCGGTCGATCGCCAGCATGTAGGCCGCGATGCGGTTGTTGACGCGGTGGGTCTCGGCGTAACGCACGACGTCTTCGAACGAAGACCTCATGATGGTTTCGAGCTGTTCGTTGACCACGGATTCCTTCCAGAAATAGCCCTGGCGATCCTGCACCCATTCGAAGTAGGAAGTGGTGACGCCGCCGGCGTTGGCGAGAATGTCGGGAATCACGAACACGCCCTTTTCCGAGAGAACCTCATCAGCGGCGGACGTGGTGGGCCCGTTGGCGCCTTCGGCCAGAATGCGGCACTTCACGCGGTCGACGTTGCGCGTGGTGATGACGTTTTCGGTGGCGGCGGGAATGAGAATCTCACACTCGGTGATCAGAAGCTCGGCCGCGTCACATTTCTCGGCGCCGGGGAAGCCGTGAACGGTGCCGTTTTTCTGGCGGAAATCGACCAGCCCCTTGATGTCGATCCCATTCTTGTTATAGAGGCCGCCACCGACCTCGGCGACCCCGATGACTTTATAGCCGGCTTCGTGCATGAGCATGGCGGCATTGGAGCCGACGTTGCCGAATCCCTGCACGATCACGCGGGCGCGTTGGCGATCGATACCAAGTTTGTTGCAAGCCTCGTCGCAGACGATCATCACGCCGCGGCCGGTGGCCTCGCGCCGGCCGCGCGATCCACCAATGTTGATGGGCTTTCCCGTCACGACCGCAGTGACCGTCTGGCGCATGTGCATGGAGTAGGTGTCCATCATCCAGGCCATGACTTGTTCGTTGGTATTTACGTCGGGGGCGGGCACATCTTTCTCAGGGCCGATGAACTCGATGAGTTCGGCGGTGTAGCGGCGGGGGANCGATGAGTTCGGCGGTGTAGCGGCGGGTCAGGCGTTCGACTTCGCCCATCGACATTTTGTGCGGATCGCAGATCACGCCGCCTTTGGCGCCGCCAAAGGGAATATTGACTACGGCGCACTTCCAGGTCATCCAGCTGGCGAGCGCGCGGACTTCATCGAGCGTAACGTCAGGAGCGTAGCGGATGCCGCCCTTAGCCGGACCGCGCGCGATCGAGTGCTGCACGCGGAAGCCGGTGAAGACCTCGAGGTGGCCGTCGTCCATTTGTACGGGGATGTGGACCGTGATCTCGCGGTTGGGATAGCGCAGCACGCGCCACAGGCCTTCGTCGAGATTGAGCTTCTGGGCGGCGAGGTCGAAGCGCGCACGCTGCGACTCCCAGGGATTGGTTTCTTTGTCCACAAGCGGCGGAGCGGTGAGGGTGCTCATAAAAAGTCTCCCAGATCCTTGCGAATGATTAGTGCGATCGATGAGTGCGATTCCAGTGCGCGCCGACGCCGGGCTTGGCCCCGGAATGGCTGGGCAAACGTTCAAAAGTATATGGGGGCGGATGGCGGGGAAGCAAGCTGCGCGGAGAGAAGTACTGGGAAGCAGAAAGCAGCATGTTGAAATCGTGCCGATTCTGCGGTTCCTCAACAAGATACTGAGTATGAGTTTTCCAGTCCGGCGCATTGTAGAATCTTCGCACTCTCATGAATTCCGTATGCGTGTTCTGCGGGTCCAGCTCCGGCAGGAACGGGATCTACGAAGAAGCCGCCCGGAGCACTGGGCAAGCTCTGGCTCGCGCCGGTCTCCGCCTTGTGTATGGTGGGGGCAAGGTAGGGTTAATGGGCGCCGTGGCGGACGCAGTTTTGGCCGCCGGCGGGCAGGTCACAGGGGTGATGCCACGGGCACTTTTCGAGCGGGAGATCGCCCATAGTGGTGTGAGCGACATGCGGGTAGTCGGGAGCATGCACGAGCGCAAGGAGCTGATGGCCGATCTCTCCGATGCATTCATCGCTCTGCCCGGTGGCGCGGGCACTCTGGAAGAAATGTTTGAGCAGTGGACGTGGTCACAACTGGGTATCCACGAGAAACCGTGCGGGTTCCTGAATGTGAATGGTTATTTCGATCCGCTGCTCCGGATGATTGAGCAAATGGTCAACGAGGGGTTCCTGGTCCAGTCTTTCGCGGCCATGCTCGCCGTCGAAACGGAGCCGGACCAGCTTCTGGCGCGCTTTCGCGGATATCAACCCCCACCGCGAAAGTGGGCGATGCCCAGTGTCCCGGCGGTTCAGCCATGATGCAGGCGACCGCCTCGCTGACTGTTCCGATCCGCATTGCTGCGGCCGTGATTGCCGATCAGGATGGTCGTGTTTTGCTGGTCCGGAAGCGCAATACGCGCTTCTTCATGCAACCGGGAGGCAAGCTTGACGACGGAGAGACGGCGGTCGCAACCCTGGTGCGCGAACTGCGCGAGGAACTGGGATGCGAGCTAGTCAAAGCTGAATTCTTTGGACTATTCTCCGCTCCAGCAGCGAATGAACCCGTGCACACGGTCGAAGCAGCGCTCTTTCAGGCGGAAGTCTCCGGTGAAATCAAACCCAGGGCGGAGATCGAGGAAGTGGTCTGGGTTGACCCGTCGCAACCCGGAGCTATTCCACTTGCGCCCTTAACGCGGGACCATGTGCTGCCAGTCATCGTTTCGCGGCGGTCGCAGTCAGCAGTCGAGCCTCCGCAAGTCGCCTGAACCATGCCCCAGTTTGCGTTGTCATCCTGAGCGAGCCGCACGAAGTGTCGCGCTTTTTGCGGCACAATAATCGCGCGTATGGCTCGCTTCCTTCTTCACTGAGACCCCACCGAATGATATATTTCCTCGAGCAATCGCCACAGCCTTCAGAGCCGAATCTCCATCCCCTCGGCGGCGGCGCGGACCTTGGGATAGTAGTTGCGCGCGTCCTGCACAACTTTATCGACGATCGCATCGGTGTGGTCAGGGTCGTGGTGATAGAGCACCAGCTCCTTGGCGCCGCTCTCCATGACCACGTTGACCGCTTCGCGCCAGTGGCTGTGCCCCCAGCCGCGGCGGCGGGCTTCGTACTCTTCGGGCAGATACTGCGCGTCGTAGATGAGCACGTCGGCTCCCTCGGCGAGCTTGCGCACAGCTTTGTCGAAATCGGCGTCGTCTGGCTCGTTGTCGGTGGCATAGACGAGCACTCCGTCTTTGGTTTCGAGGCGGAAGCCCATAGATCCCTGAGGATGATTCAGCCACGCGGTCTGCATCCGAACGCCGTCTTCCATGGGAATGCGCCCGCTGTCGATGTCGTAGAAGTCGCGCCGCGCCTTCATCTCATTGATGTTGACGGGGAAATAGGGCGCGGCCATCTGCTCTTCCATGACCTGCTTCAGGCTGCGGGTGCGGCTGGAACAATGGAAGGCGAAGCGGCTTTCGGGACTGTCATATAGGGGCCGAAAGAAGGGCATGCCCTGAATGTGATCCCAATGAAAATGCGATACAAAAATGTGAGCGGAGAAGGGACGGTCGCCGAATTCGCTCTCCAGTTGCTGGCCGAGAACGCGGAATCCGGTGCCGCAGTCGAAGATGTAGATGCAGTCGCCAAAGCGCACTTCGACGCACGAGGTGTTGCCTCCATACCGCATGTTTTCGGGTTGTGGGGTGGGCGTAGAGCCGCGCACACCCCAAAACTTGATCAGCATATATTCCCGTGGCGCTTCGTTGGCAATCTTCGATTGCGGCAAATCAGCCCGTCAATTCCGATCTGTGGTTCGCTCCTACTGTTGATTTTGTTGCGCATTAAGAACCTGGAAGCAACCCCGCGCACCACGCGGACGCCGTCCCACGCGGCGCAAGATGCTCATAATACTTGAGATATGCTCGATTCTACCGTTCCGGCAATAGCCAACAAGGTGACGAAAGTTTCGCCGGAGGGCTACGAAGGCACCCTAAAGGTGATTCTTAGGAGGTCAATTGTCGGGGCGGGCGGACTTGTACATGTTCCCTGGCCCGCCAATGAACGGCACCCCATCAATCCGCATACACTGGCAACACAATGCTCGATGCACTTTCTTTCGAGTGGTAGACCCGTTGAGTGGCTTTGACATAATCCGCATCGGTAGCCTTGTAGATGTTATCCACGAATTTCTGCGGATTGCGGTCGTAGAGAGGAAACCAGCTGCTCTGAACCTGCACCATGATCCGATGGCCCTTGAGGAAGACGTGATCGTTGGAGTGCAGGTCGATTTTGTATTCTGTCACCTGGTTTGGGGTAATGGGAGTTGGAGTTTCGAGGCTGTTTCGAAACCGGCCTCGCAGAATCTCGTCAGCAACAATGAGCTCGTAGCCGTTCAGCACTGGCCCGGCACCCTTNCTCCGCGTCAGCTTCGGTGATCTTCTGGTAATCCTCGGGATAGACATCGATCAGTTTTACTACCCAGTCACCATCGCTGCCTGTGGTTGACGCAAACAAGTCGGCAACGATATCCCCGGTCACGGTTATATCTTCTTTCAAGGGCTCGGTCTGCCACGTCAGGACGTCCGGCCGATGCTCGACGAAGCGCTGGTCGCGCACCAGCCAAATCGGCCAGTCCGGTCCGGGGTAAGTTGGAGTGATCGGACGCGGCCGATAAGGAACCGGGTTAGCAGGATCGGAAAGGTAGGAGTCAAACGCGTCTGGCTCGAGGGGCGGATCGAACGACAGCTTACCGCTAGCCCGGAAATAAAGTCTCTTGTCACTGACGTGCTGTTTGGGCGGCCACTCTTCGTAGCTCTTCCACACATTGCTTCCTGTCTGGAAGGTGATCGCTTCAGGCTGCTTCAAAGGCTTGTCATGCAGCCAATGAGCAAACCACGGCGCAAGGATCTGTGCCCGATAGTAGCGCGCTGTATCGTTGCCCCAGTCAATATCGCCAAGTTTGCGGCCAGCTGGGTCCATCCATCCACCGTGGTTCCATGGTCCGGCGACAAAATAATTCAGGTGATCTTTGTCCGTCTTCTCCAGCGTGGCGTAGATCCGCGTAGGTCCGACAAAATCTTCCTGGTCATACCAACCGGCAACGTTCAGGTTAGGAACAGTTGTGTGCTTCAGGTAAGTCGTGACGGCGTGTTGTGTCCAGAAACCGTGATTGGGGTGTTCGACAAAGTCATTCCACGTCGGCAGCTGTCCGTGAAAATACCGCACATTGGCATTGGAGAGGGCGCCCAAGTCGAGATAAAAGCTGTATGTGTCGTATTGGGCAAAGTCGAAGTAGGTGTTCTTTTCCTTCGTCGTTTCCAGCGCCGCCGAGTACTCGAACCCGTAGCTGAGGCGAAAGGCGCCATTATGATGGAAATCGTCGTTCACAAACATGTCGTCGGGTGAGGCTTGCTCGCTCGCGGCTTTGAGCGCGGGATGAGGTTCGAGCAACGCCTGCGTCACCAGCCATCCCGGATACGAAATTCCCCATATTCCTACTCGTCCGTTATTATTGGGGACGTTCTTGACCAGCCAGTCGATCGTGTCATAGGCGTCTGTTCCCTCGTCGACGGACTTGGGATTGCTCTTGCCGCGCGGCGGCCGTTGCATGACAAACTGACCTTCGGACTTGAACCGTCCGCGAATGTTCTGGATGACCCAAATGTAGCCGTCCGCAATCAAGTCGTCCAAGAGCCCGGAGTCGAGTTCCTTCTCATCCTCAGGTACACCATATGGCGTGCGCTGGAGCAGAATCGGAATGGCGGAGCTTTGCTGCTTGGGGGTGAAGATGACTGTCTGCAGGTGAATGCCGTCGCGCACGGGAATCATCACTTCGTTCCGTGTGAAGTGCTCCTGCGCATATTGCGGTTGGACGGGAGGAGTCTGTCCGATCATGGGCGCGGCAAACAATAGGGCGGCTGCAAACCGGCTCACCAGATGAACGGGGAAGCGTTGAAGCGAACCTTGTTTCCTGGACATGGACGCCAAGTATACTCACCCCCTCCCGACCTCACCATAAGGAGTTTCTAACAGCGTCAACTCTGCTGGCCCTTTCCCTATACCATCCCTTGCTCCGCGCGGCTGCCCCCGGACCCCACCGTTACCATCGCGCCCCCCCCGCAACGCCACCTGGAGGTCAATTGACTTGGATTCCCATCCCGCCTAACGAAACTGACCACCGGCCGCTGACCACTGCTCCCCTATAATGAATTTCCCGCACCCGCGGGCGACGAACCATGCTGCAGCCTGACTTCCACGAGTTTTCGCGTCTTGCCCGCACGGCCACGCTCATCCCGGTGGTGAAGTCGGTAAGCGCCGATTTGCTCACGCCGGTCTCTGCATTCCTGGCAATCGCCGAAAAAGAGCCGCACGCGTTTCTGCTGGAGTCGAACGAGCGCGGCGAGCAGATCGGGCGGTACACGTTTCTGGGCGCGCGCCCCTATATGCGGGTGCGGGCCCGGGCAGGAACGGTTGAGATCATCCGCGGACGCAAGCGGGAAACCCTTGAAGGCGATATATTCCAGATCGTCAAGCATCTGCTGCGGGAACATCATCCGGCAACGGTCAAAGGCCTGCCGCCGTTCACCGCGGGAGCCGTCGGATATTTTGCCTACGATGCGGTGCGGCAGCTCGAAAAAATCGGGGCGCACGCGAAAGACGATTTCTCGCTGCCCGATGCCGAGCTGATGTTCTTCGACCGCTTGCTGGCGTTCGACCACCTGCGCCACCAGATCCACATTGTGGCGGCGGCTGACGTTTCGCGCGAGGGTCCGCGCCCCGCCTATGATCACGCGCTTCGCGACATCGCGGCGCTCGAGAGACAACTTGCAGCCGGATTGCGTCCGGCGCTGTGGCGCAGATCCGAGAAGCCCAACGCGGGGAAGCTCAAAGTAAATGCCAACACGAGCCGCGACCGGTTCCTGCGCGGTGTCGAGCGCTGCAAGGAATACATTGCCGCGGGCGACATTTTCCAGGTCGCGCTTTCGCAGCGTCTCGACTTCACACCTGGGGTCCCGGCTTTCGACCTCTATCGCGCGCTGCGGCAGGTGAATCCCTCTCCTTATCTTTATTTTCTGCGCATGGACGGCACGCACATTCTGGGATCATCGCCCGAGATGCTGGTGCGCGTCACTGGACGCAAGCTCGAGTACCGGCCGATCGCGGGCACGCATCCCAGGGGTCGCGACGAAGCCGAAGACGTACGGCTCGAGCAGCAGATGCGGAGCGATGAAAAAGAGCGCGCCGAACACGTCATGCTCGTCGACCTTGGCCGCAACGATCTGGGGCGCGTCAGCGAATATGGTTCGGTCAAAGTGAAAGACCTTATGTATGTGGAGCGCTACTCGCACGTGATGCACCTTGTTTCCGCATTGGAGGGAACTTTGCGCAAGGATCTCGACGCACTCGATGCCTTTGCCGCCTGTTTCCCAGCGGGCACGCTGAGCGGAGCGCCGAAGGTGCGAGCCATGCAGATCATCGAAGAGTTGGAACCGACGCGGCGCGGCATCTACGGCGGATCGGTACTCTACGCCGACTTCGCTGGGAATTTGGATTCCTGCATCGGCATCCGTACGCTGCTCATGCAGGGCAAGCACGCATATCTGCAGGCCGGAGCGGGGATCGTCGCGGATTCCGATCCTGCGAAGGAATACGACGAGAGCATGAACAAGGCGCAGGCGCTGCTGAGGGCGGTGGAAATGGCGAGGGGCTACGGCTAAGAATGCGGGGGCACAATGAAAGGCGCTTCAGACCGCCGCTCCTCTCGTCGCAAATATGGGGATTCGCTGGCACAGCAACCAAGACGATCAGAGCGTGGGAAGTATGTGATTCCTGATTTTCTCAAGGTTCGCCACGAGGCGTGTGACATCCGCTTGTCCAAACACAGTCACGGGCAACTTCTCCATGTATCGAGCATCTTCGCTTTCGCCTTGCAGCTCGCGGTAATCGACGTAGAGGACCCTCAGAAAAGAATCTCTGTAGATGTGGCTGTCTCGAATCGCGTGGGTAGGAGGGTGATCGGCTTTCGTAGCGAGATAGGCCTCGATGTAATGAAGTGCCGCGTAGAAGGTACCAGTTACAGCCCAATCCCAGAATGGATTGCCCAAAGTGGAAACGAAAAATTCGTTATGCTTTGCCTTCTCCAGATGCTCCGCTTTACTTGGCAATGCCGATCACCTTTTTTCGAAGGCAAGTTCCCCTGTTTCATTGATCAACTCGGCAAAGTTTCCGCCTTCATGCGCGAAGATGTGAAAATCAAACTCCAGTCCGGTCAGTTCGTCCATGATGGCGCGCTCCCTGTCATAGATTCGAGAACGAAGCGCTGCATCTTTGCTGGTTACAAAAATGACCACGTCCAACTCCGTGCTCTCCGGGGTATCTCGCCGCACCAGAACCCTCCTGACTTCTGGTATCAGTGACAACTCATACCCGATGAAGTTAAGAGGGTTCAACATCCGCCGAAGAACGAGCCTGTTGGTCCACTGCTCGTACCAGCGATTGGTGTTCGAGCAATCAGACGCAAACACCTTCATCTCAGCATCACGGTTTGACGAGAAGCAGCCAATCATCGCCATCAACTCTTCCTTTTCAGGTGTTCAGGAGCGTTCGTGACAACCACGTTCGACGCATTAACCAAATACAGAGGGTCGCCGTTTGGCGCCCACGCGCCCTCCACCCTGAGAACCTCGGCAAGAACGGTCTTTAACTTTAGAGCAGTACCATCTTGCAGAACGTAGTTGTTCCAGCCTTCGCGTTCGGCCTCAAATGGAACTTCCTCAGCGGTATATTCCCGATCGCCCAGATTGATTTTCCTTTTCGCCATGAGTTTCAGTCTACGGTGCCCGCCTCCGTGAGGGGAGATTACCGAAGGCTTCCCATCCTAAATAGGTGTGCCCTATTGGTTTGCAGCCAAAATCTGTCAACCACAATATATAGCGTGTATCAGGAGTGGCGCAATTGCAATGCTCCATGGAGCACCGAATCATGCTTTTCTTGGTGCTTCCGGTCGCTCACTGGATTGTCCTGATGCGCTTATACGGGAAAGGATTCACTGGGTATGCAGGGCCTTCCAATGCTCCGTCACCTCGCATCCCTGATCACTGCTTCAAGAAATTCTCTACCAGCTTCTTGCCTGCCTCCGTCAGTACGCTCTCTGGATGGAACTGCACGCCTTCGACCGGATGATGGCGGTGGCGCAGGCCCATGATGGTGCGGGAGCCGTCCTTTTCGGTGGTCCAGGCGCTGACTTCCAATTCCGCAGGCAGGCTTTTTTCCTCGACGATCAACGAATGGTAGCGCGTGGCGGTCATGGGCATGGGTAACCCCTGGAAGATGGTCTTGTTGTCGTGCACGATGGCGCTGGTCTTGCCGTGCATGATATGCGCGTTCCGGACCACGTGCCCGCCAAAAGCCTCGCCGATGGCCTGATGTCCAAGGCACACGCCGAGGATGGGAACCTTGTCCGCGAAGTGACGGATCAGATCAAGGCTGATGCCGGCTTCGTGCGGCGTGCACGGGCCGGGCGAGAGCACGATCTTGTCCGGCCGCAGGGCCCCGACTTCGTCCACTGTGACTTGGTCGTTACGGCGGACCTCGACCTCCGCCCCTAGTTCTCCAAGATACTGGACGAGGTTGTAGGTGAACGAATCGTAGTTATCGAGAACGAAAATCAAGCAACCCTCGCTCGTTACCAGCTTACACCGGAATAGCTGGAAGGCGCGCGGTTCAGGCTGTTTGGCAGAGGACCGCCGACGACGCCGCAAGTCTCGCCTGAATGGGCTATTCCCACACACCATAGTGGTATTGACCGTGGGCTAACGATCGCGGTAATGGTATAGCTTAATCGCCCTGGATGTTTTGGAGGAGAGCATGGCAGAGCCCCAGCAAGAAAAGAGGGCCGCGCGGCGGTTCGCGCTCCGGATTCCGGTGACGGTCAACCGTCCCGAAAATCCTGCGCAAAGCGAAGTCGCGCAGATTCGCGATGTGAGCGCTCGCGGCATTTCTTTTTATCTGGACTCCACGGTCGCTCAGGGATCGCCGATCGGATTCACCATGACGTTGCCTCCGGAGATTACGCTGACGGAAAGCATCCGCGTGCAGTGCAAGGGCCGCGTTGTGCGCGTGGATGGCGCTTCCGAAGGCCGTATGGCGGTCGCCGCCGTGATTGAAGAATACGAGTTTCTGCCTGAAGCCGGGTCCTGAGACGTTTCTCATGGACCGAGTTCCGCCGACATTTTTTCCGCATCTTCCCGCAAGTGATCCGTTCCCTTTAAGATAGTTTCTGCGCCGCTCCCGAGGATGTCAGTGCCGCGATTCGTCTTTCCATCTACTCGCCGCGTGTTGCTGTTGGTGCTGTTCGCCGGCGCAGCCACCACCGCGAACTTCGCATCTGGCGCCGCCGGCAAGCCCGCGTCGTCCTTCCCATGGGTGAACAGCGTCCGAGTCGTCCGTGAGCACGGAGTCGCGGCAGTGGAGATCGTTTCCACACACACGCTGGTGCCAACCATCCAAACGCTGGATTCGCCGCCGCGACTGGTGATCGATCTGCCAAACGCTCGCTTGGGATTGGCGCGCAAACGGATTGTTGTCCGGCAGGACAACATTGTGGCCCTCCGTGCCGAGCAATTTCGGCAAGACCCTCCGGTGACCCGGGTCGTCGTCGACTTGCTCGCCCCCAATGGCTACACCTGGGACTCTGCCGGCAATCGCCTGATGGTGCGCCTGAAGCCAGCTGGGGCCGTCAGGGCTGCGGCCGAAAAGTCGCCAGTTGTCGCACCGGCGATTCCCACGTTGGCGACGGGGCCGGTGCCAGTCCTTGCGCCGGTGAGCCGCGGCCCGGGATACGTCGTGCTCGCGGGAACTCGCGTCGGGGCAGGTTCGTCGGTGACAGCGGGATCGGAGACCGCCGTCCTGCGCCTGACCCGCGGAGGGGAAATTCGCGTTTGCCCGGGAACCACGGTTTCAGTGACACCCTCCAAGAATCAACATGATCTTATGCTGGGCTTGAGCACCGGCGCTTTGGAGGCGCATTACATGCTCGATGCTTCAGCCGATTCAGTGGTCACGCCCGACTTCCGCATCTTGTTTCCCGGGCCGGGTGAATTCGATTACGCGATCAGCGCCGACACTCACGGCAACACCTGCGTGCGCGGGCTGATGGGCAACAGCTCTTCGGTGATCGTCTCGGAATTGATGGGGGACCGGATTTATCAGGTCAAACCGTCGGAGCAGGTGGTGTTCCACGCCGGGCAGATCGCCAAGGTCGGCTCCGAGGTTCCGCTCGAATGTGGATGCCCTCCGCCGACCGTGCCGGTGATGCGAGCGAGTGGGGANACCGTCCGCTCCGAACTCGGCTTCCGCGAGCGTGCACTTCGCAAACGCATCGATGCCCGCAGAGGGAATGTCACCGAACAGCAGGCTGGCGGAAAAAAATTCGTCGCCGATGACACTCTCCAGCGGCCCAGAAACTGCGCCGTTGCCCCCGTCCCAACCCAACGAAGTTCACATCCAGGTGGATGCGCCATTCGTCTTCATGGCGCGGAATCGGGCGGCGAACGTGCCTCCGCCGCCAGTCTTGGCGGCCAGCTTATCGATCAACGAAGGGTCTGTGCGGCCGGTCTATCTCGATCCTGTGGTGCAGCCGCCACGCGAGGGCGCGAAAGCGCAGGCCGAGCATCACGGGTTTTTCCGAAGGCTCAAAGGATTCCTCGCGGCGATTTTCGGCTGAGAAGTCCGCTTGCGGTGGAAATCCTTTTTGCAATCCCTGGCGTCTTACGGCAGGTCAAGTTTCTGCTAGGAGAGCTCTATGACCGCCGCGCCCGCCGGACCTTCCGGCAATCACCTCTTCTCCTTGTTTTACGACACGCCCCGTGGCACGAGCCGTTCCCAGCGAGAGGCGTTTCTGCTTTCGCTGCTCGGACAAGCCCTGGCCGTGGCCTTGCTGGCTCTCTTTGCCAGCTATGCGATTCACGATCCCGACGGCATCCGGCGATTGCCCTCCGATTTCGCCGACCGGCTTCCGGTGATCTTTTCCGGACCGAGCGGTGGAGGCGGCGGCGACTTCAGCAAGCTGCCGGCATCGCGCGGCGGGCTTCCGCCGAGCTCAGCGATTCAACTCGCGCCACCGACAGCAATTCTTCCAAGGGAGATGCCAAGACTTGCGGTCGACCCGACGGTGGAGCTAGTGCCGGAAATCAAGCTGCCGGTAAGCAGCCAAGTCGGCGATCCGCTGTCGAAGTTTTCTAGCATTCTGTCGAACGGCCCGGGCGGGCCAGGAGGAGTCGGAAACGGTTGCTGCGATGGTGATGGCCCTGGGCACGGGCCGGGCGCTGGTCTCGGGACTGGTGGCCTTCACCTTGCCGGCGTGGGAGGAGTGACGGTTCCGCGAGCGATCTATAGTCCGGGGCCGAGTTTCTCGGACGAAGCCCGCAAGGCTAAAGCCCAAGGAATTGTGGTTCTATTGCTCGTGGTCGGCGCAGACGGACGCACGCATGACATTCGCGTGCAGCGCAGCCTGGGCATGGGGCTGGACGAGAAAGCGATCGAAGCCGTGAAAACCTGGCGCTTCCTTCCAGCGACTTTCAAGGGGCAGCCGGTCGACGCGCAGATCGCGCTCGAGGTGGATTTCCACCTCTATTGAAGACAGTTGTCAGTAGTCAGTTGTCAGGCCTCAGCACGCGGAGCGGAATCCTTATTGCCTTGACACTGACCCCTGACTTCTGACCACTAACCACTAACCACTGTTTCTCAACCCCGGTCGATGGCACGGCGCAACGGCTCCACTTTGGCGCGGGCCGTCTCGCGGAGCTCTTCCGCCAGATCGGCGCCGCGTTCGCGCACGTGCTCGCCGGCTTCGCGGACCCTCTCTTTGGCCTCGTCCGCCCACTCGCCTAAAGTGTCTTTGGCGTCTTCGTAACCGCGTTTCAGATCGCGGCGCAACTGCTTGCCGCTCTTAGGCGCTAACAAAAGTCCCGCCAGCGCCCCGACTCCCATGCCAATCAGCAGAAAAACCACCGCGGTGCCGACCGTGTCGCGATCAGAGGATTCGTACTTTCCGATTTGCATAAGTACCTCGCTTCCGGCCCAGACTTAAAGTCGAGCCCGGTGCCACCTCACTGCTGAGTAGAATCACCGAGCTGGGCCTCGGTTTTCAAGCATCAATCATCAATCGACAAAAGCTTTCAGTAGGGCGAGAAGCTCATCGTCTTGTCGGACTTTTCCACCCAGACTCGCGCCGGCTCCGGGCGATCGTTCACAGTGACGTCGACGATGACNGCCGCTGCCTCCGCCTGGCGGGGAGCCCACGGCGTAGATTTTGTGCGACTTGATCACTCCCCACTCTCCGCCTGGTCCCCAGTCGCGATAAAACTCGTTGAAGGGATATTTCGGATAACGCTCGGGATGCTGCTTCCATTGCGGATCGTGCATCCAGATGCCGTAGGCCGACGCAAAATCCTGACGCTGCAGGGCGGCGAAGAAGTGGTCGGCAACCCGCTCCTCGGGGTAGTAACGGAACCACCAGACGATCGCCGCCACTACCAGCACAATCAGGATGGCGAGAATAATCCGCTTCTTCTTTCTGCGCTCCTTTGTCGGATCGTAGTCCTTGGCGTCGAGCAGAGTCATGTCTCTAGGATAACGGACACAGCGGGCAAGTCAAAAGTTCCCAGACAATTTCCGATTGCCGATTTTCGATTGCCGACTTGGACAACTGACGTACAGGACCGCAGCTCTTCCCAATCGGCAATCGGAAATCGCAAATCGAAAATGGTTACAGCGTCCGCTTGAACAGCGGAATGGCGATGCTTAGTGTGAGCGCCGCAAAAAACGTCAGAAAAAGCATGTCGCCTAAAACCGCGGACAGAGCCGTTTCCTTGAGCAGCAGGCACTTGAAGCCGTCGACCGCGTAGGTGAACGGATCGACTCTCGCGATGGCGCGCAGCCACGGCGGGAACGCCTGAATGGGATAAACGGAGCCGCTGGGGAAAAACAGCAGCGTGTTGAGAATGCCGAACATGGCGCGCGGCACCAGCGGATCTTCGATACGCACCATCAGGAGAAACATCATGGTGTTGAAGGCCAACGAAGTCAGAACGATCATCCCCAGCAGGCCGACCAGCGCTGCGGGGTTGAAGATCGTGCTCACGCCCGCCAGCATCGATCCGATGACCACGATGACCACACCGGTCATGACCGCCTTGATCGCGCCCGCGAGATTCAGTCCGAGCACGAGTTCGAGCTTGGTGATCGGCGTGACCAGATAGCCCTCGTGCACGCCGCGCGCCTTGTCGTCGATGTAGAGCATGCCGCCGCCGATCATCACCGATACGAACATCGCCAGCACCAGCGAACCGGGCAGCAGATATTTCATGTACTCGATGTACGGATAAAGCTCCACGATCTGCAGCGCCGTCTGCTGCAGGATGCGCGGCTCGACGGTGGGTTGATTCAGCGCGGCAGTCAGGCTGGTGAGTTCATCCTCGAGCGCCGTGCTCATGAAGTTGTCGCTGTTGTCGACGACCAGTGCGATCTGCGGGTGGTTGTCTTCATACACGCGCCGCGAAAACTGCGGCGGAATGATCACCGCGCCTTGCAACCTGCCGTTGCGCACGTCTTCCACGGCTTTTTTCGGATCGTTGTAGGGAACCGGCTCGAAGGTGCGGATGTTGGAGCGCACCGAGTCGAACGCCTCGCGAATCTTGAGCGCCTGCGTGCCGCCGTCCTGATCGACGATGGCGAGTTTGGCGTCGCGTATTTTTCCGCCGAAGGCATTGCCCAGGATGATGAGCTGCACCAGGGGAAAGATCATCGAGGCCAGCATCAGCGCCGGCGAACGGAAGAACTTGCGCATCTCGCGCTCGACAATGGCCATCATGCGGTTCATAAATTAGTCCTGAGTCCCGAGTTCGTCGATTTGCTGACTCAACTTTGCTGCGATCGCGGCGTTCAGATATTTGCGCTGTTGCGCAATCAGAACCTGCGTTTCGATCTCGGCGAGAGACCCGCGCGCATGGCGGAGAAATCTCACAAAATCACGATTGGAGTAGTGGGCCTTTCCCTCGGCAATATTGCTGGGAACCGAGACGGCGGCGCGACGGAGTTGACTGACGAGCCCGAACTGTTCATTCGACGGGAAGCCTTCCGTGGCGTCGTAGATGGCCGCCACCAATTCCATTCCCTTCTGCCATGCGGTCAGGTCTTTGTAACTGTTCTGACTCACAGCATTTTAGTCCCGAGTCCTGAGTCGCGAGGCCTGAGCATTAATCCTGAGTCACGACTCGCAACTCGGGACTCGCAACCCGGGACTCATGACTCGCGACTCCTAAGGCCGCAGCCCCGGGCGCTGCGGCATCACGAAGGCATACGCCTTCTGCAATTCGTCGCGCAGTTGTCGCCCGGTGTAGTGCACGAAGACGTCATCCAGCGTGGTGTTCTGCACGGAAAGTGATTTGACGGAAACCCCGGCCTGCACCGCCATTTCTACAAGTTCGGTGGTGGTTCTCGAGCCGTTGCCAGTCAGGACGCGATACATTCCCGCGCCTTCGTGCTGTACCGAGGTCACGTCATCTAGCGTGTGTAACCGCTGCTCCCAATCGCCGGGCGGATTTTCGAATTGAACTTCGATCACGTTCGATCCCGGCACGCTCCCTTTGAGTGCGGCGGGTGTGTCGAGCGCCACCAGCTTGCCGTGATCGACGATAGCGATGCGATCGCACAGCCGGTCGGCTTCGTCCATGTAATGGGTGGTGATCAAGATGGTGAGCTCACGGTGTTCCTTGATGTTGCCCAGCATCTCCCAGACGGCAACGCGAGAGACAGGATCGAGTCCAGTGGTCGGCTCGTCGAGGAAAAAAATCTTGGGATGATGGACCAGCCCGCGCGCGATCTCCAGCCGCCGCCGCATCCCGCCGGAGAGCGTTTTGGTCTGTGCCTCGCGCCATTTGGCCAGGTCGACGAGCCGCAGCAGTTCGTCGATCGATTTCTTCCGCTCCTTCGCCGGCACGTCGTATAGCTTGGCGTAAATCTGCAGATTCTCTTCCACCGTCAGGTCGAGATCGCTGGTCAGCGCCTGCGGGATCACTCCGATCACGTGCCGCACCGCGTTGGGCTCTTTGGCCACATCGTGGCCGGCGATGCGAGCCTTGCCCGACGTGATCGGAATGAGCGTGGTCATCATCCGGATCAGCGTCGACTTGCCCGCGCCGTTCGGCCCGAGCAAACCGAAGATTTCCCCTTCCTTCACGCTGAAGGAAATGTTGTCCACGGCGGTGAAATCTCCGAATTTCTTGACGATGTGCTCGACTTCGATGGCTGCAGGCGCTGCGGGATCATAGATGGGCTTTTCTATAGCGGAGCCAGTCACCGCTGTCGATTGTGCTGTGGGGGCGCTGCCTCCGTTGCCCTTGGCATTGAGATCGGAAATCATTGCTGCCCCGCCACGGCGGTGTTCTGCGCGCTGTTCTCGCCCTTCATCTGTGCCGGCGAGACCAGCACTTCGGCCGTCATTCCGGGCACGAACGCCCCCTTGGGATTATCGAGGCGAACCTTCAGTACAATCGTTCTGATATCGCGCTTGCGGCGGCTCACGTCGCGCTGGGTGGCGAAGTCGCCCTCGACTCCCTTGAAGAAAACTTTGCCACTGGTGATGGTGCCGCCGGGCAGACGCACGCGGAGAACGTCACCGTATCCGATATGGTCGGCATAGGTTTCGGGGATCGCCGCTCGCACCCAGGTGTCACTCAGGTCGACGATGGTGACGATGGGTGCGCCGATGTTGACGACTTCCCCTTGCCGCGCTGCCCGGACCGAGACTGTACCCGTCACGGGCGCGTAGATTTTCGTGTAACCCAATCGCACCTCAGCCTGGTTTTTCTGCGCGATGGCGTTCTTGAGATCGGCTTCAGTGGATTCGACCGTGCTCTTGGCGGCGTTGGCCTGATGGGTGCGCGCGATGGCGGCGTTCAGATCGGCCTCGGCCGCTCTCACCAGATCCTGCTGCGCCTGCACGCTCGCCTGGGCCGCCTGCAGATTGGTTTCGGCCTGCACGCGATCCTGATCGGAGGCAACGCCGACCTTGGCCAATTCGATGGTGCGGCGGCTGTCGCTTTCAGTGCGATCAAGCGCGGCTTTTGCTTGCAGCAGTTGCGCCTGCGCAGAAGACAGTTTCGCGCGCGCGTTGGCCACGTCGCTGGAGGTCGAGCCCGAGGTGGACGCTTCCGTGTGCCGCATCTCTGCGACTTTGTGCTGCAGGCTGGCAATGGTCGCGATCGCCGCCGCGTCCTGCGCCTGCAGTTCCGATGGATCGAGCTCGGCGATCAAATCTCCTGCTTTCACCGGNCGTGCCTTCGTCCACCAGCAACTTCCGGATGCGGCCCTCGACTTGCGCGCTCACGATCACCTGGTTCGCGTCCACGGTGCCGATCAGAACGAGGTCCTTCGAATGATCCGTGGAAAAGTAGTAATAGGTCGCCGCGATAAGAAAGATGATTCCGAGAAGGATGAAGAAACGGTTGCGCGCGCTCATGAACGGACTCCTTGCGCGGAATTACCGCGAGGCTGGAACAGCGCTGCGGAAATGAAATCGAGCACGGCGGCGCGGCGTTCGGCGATCCGCTCCGGCGCCAGCGGATTGAAGCCCATGATTTTCTGCATGACCGGAGCGCCACTGAAATAGAAAACGATCATGGCGACCATGGAAGGCATAAAATGAGCGGGATTGACCGGGCGGAATTCACCGGCAGCGATGCCCTCGCGCAGCAACTCGCTGACCCGCAGAAAAATCGGCTCAAAATAATTCTTGATCAGCTTGTCGAGGTGCGGCGAGCGGCCCTCGCGGGCCCGCATCATCTCGCGCTGCATTAGGCGGGGATAAACCTGGTTCGAGGCGACGAAATCGAAGTAGGCGCCGACGTAGGCGAGCATCTTCTCGCGCACGGGCAGGGGACGGTCGAGGACGGCGAAGACCGTGGCCTTCAGTCCGGCGAAGGCGTGGTCGAGGACGGCGCCGTAGAGGGTCTCCTTGTCCTTGAAGTAGTAATAGAGCAGGGCCTTGTTGACCNCGAGCCTGGCGGGCGATGGCGTCGGTGCGGGCGCCGGCAATGCCCTGGTCGGCGAACTCCTGGGCGGCAGCCGCCAGGATGGCGGCGCGGCTTTCCTCCGGCTGGCCGCGCGAGCCCATGCGGCCGAGGGAGGGACGCTGGCGAAGCAGACGAGGCACAGTTAATTAACCAGTTAGTTAGATAATAGCATGAATCACACTGATGCGCAAATCGCTTGGAAATCCGGCAGCGATCTAAATGTGGAACTGGATCACTGCCAGAAATCCGGTAGTGGGTCGGTTTGGGTGTCATCCTGAGCAAGCGTTCCTTGCGCAGCGCAGAGCCTGCCCTGAGCTTGTCGAAGCGGTCCCATACTGACGGTGGGTTCGACAACCACGAACCTCATAGTGTTTCCCCCGTGAGTAGCTGACTGTGCGGTGGCAACTGGCAACTGACCACTGACCACTGGTTCTACCGGCTTCCCACCACGCCGCGCACCGACTCAATCAGCTTGGCGGAATCGTAGCCGACGCCATCTTTGAACACCGTTTCCACGTTTTCCATGTCTTCAATGTTTTTCGATGGATCGCCTTTGATCACGACCAAGTCGGCCTGTTTGCCTGCAGCGATGGTCCCGATGCGATCGAGCTCCCCGAGATACTGAGCGCCATTCGCAGTGGCAATGTGGATCGCTTCGATCGGCGTGAATCCCGCCTCGACCAAAAGCTCGACTTCACGCTGATCGCCGAAGCCGGCAACCACGCCTCCCATACCGGTGGGGTCGAGTCCGGCCAGCAGCAGCCCTCCGGCTTTGGAGAAGGCATACTCGAACTCCAGTTCTTTCTTGAAGGCCGCAGACCAGGGCGAGACGTCGCTACCGTAAGTCCTTTGCAGGAAAGCGCTGTCGCTGGAGCGAACGCGATTCGCGAGCCACGCCGTTCGCGCATCGGGCGCCAGCGCGTCGAGCACACGCCTCTGGATCGTCGGCCGGCCGGAGAAACTTCCCATCTCAAACACCGGAAGCGTCGAAGTCACCGCAACATGGTGTTGGACTAAATACAGCATCATGTCATGGAGCGGGCCGGTGTTCACATCGAGCTTGGCCATCAGCTCAGGATTCTCCGATTTTTCGGGACACACCCCCGGCTTCTTGTCGGGAAGGAATTCCGTATCCACGAACAGGCCGTGCTCCAGATCGTCAATGCCAAGATCTGCCGCCTCGCGAAATCCGATAGAACACAGATGCCCGGTCACCTTCACTCCGCGCTTATGAGCAGCCGTAATGGCTGCCGATAGCTCTGCCGGGGTAATGAACATATACGCTTTGAAATTGTCGACTCCCTGGTCGATCCAGAAATTCACAGTCTTGGCGGCGTCCTCGGGACCGGTGAGTTGATGCATTTGCAGGGCCCAGGAACCCGCCCCTTCCAGATACGGCCCGGTGACGTGCATCTTCGGTCCGGGGGTTTGCCCGGCATCGATCTGCTTTCTGAGTTCGAGATCCGTGTACGGTTCGAGCGCGCCCGTAGTTCGGATCGTAGTCACNGCCGCCAGCAAGGTACAGTCGCGGAAAGCTGAACGCCATCTCGCCGAAGATGCCGTTCCCCATGGGATAGACGAGGTGGTCGTGCATGCCGACCAGTCCCGGAATCACGCTGTAGCCATGCAGATCGAGAACCTGCGCATCTTTTGGGACGTTTGCCGAAGACGCATCGCCAACCGATTCGATCTTCCCGTTGGAGATCACCACCGTTTGATCTTCGCGCGCGGCCGCGCCCGTGCCGTCGATGACTCGCACGTGAGTCAGGGCAACCACCGGCGCATCCACTTTGACGAACNCGAACGCCTTCACCTGCGGCGACAGGGTTTGCGCCGCCATAAATGGGCAGCAACTGAGCAGGGCAGCAGCGAAAACGCTTCGCATGATTCCTCCGGCAATCGGATAGCGAGGGTAAATCAAGAAAAGGGATGTGGCAAGATTTCGAGCAGAAATAGCGAAAGGCCCCGAAAACCCGAGGCCTTCAAAACCGTGGGTCGAAACGGCACCCCGCGACAAAGCCAGTATGATCTCGCCACCCGAGTGAGTCAAGTTACTTTTGTTGGGAGCGAAACCTCGCTTTTCGCTCCCACAGAACCAACGCTCCAGAGCATTGAAGCGTGGACCCGACGGGACTCGAACCCGCATCTGCCACCGTCGCGAGGTGCCGTGTTTCCATTACACCATCTCTAACAATGTCGGCTTCGTCAAGTNNNCGCGAAAATGTGCCAACTGTGCTTGCCGTCACATTTAGCGACCATATTTGAGGAACTTAGTCAAATTGGGAATTGGTAGCCTGCTAGAATCAAATTGGCCGTTCTCACCATGGATTCCCAGCACATCCGCAATTTTGCCATCATCGCGCACATCGACCACGGCAAATCCACGCTGGCCGACCGCCTGCTGGAGCTGACCGGAGCGCTTTCGGCGCGCGAGATGCAGGCCCAGGTGCTCGATTCCATGGACCTGGAGCGTGAGCGCGGCATCACCATCAAGGCTCACGCCGTGCGCATGATGTACACCGCGAAAGACGGTCAAACTTATCAGCTCAACCTGATCGACACGCCCGGCCACGTGGATTTCTCCTACGAAGTTTCGCGCTCGCTCGCCTCGTGCGAGGGCGCGCTGCTCGTGGTCGACGCTTCGCAGGGAGTTGAAGCGCAAACGCTGGCAAACTCCTATCTGGCGATCAATCACGGCCTCGAAATCATTCCCGTCATCAACAAAATCGATCTGCAGAGCGCCGACATTCCCCGCACCAAAGAGATGATCGAAAGCGCGGTCGGACTCGACGCCTCCGATGCCGTGCTCATCAGCGCGAAAACCGGCCAGGGCGTGCCCGACGTGCTGGAAGCGATCGTCAAGCGCATTCCGCCGCCGAAAGGCAATCCCGAAAACCGGCTCCAGGCGCTGATTTTCGACTCCTGGTTCGACGCCTACCGCGGCGTCATCGTGCTCACCCGCGTCTTTCAGGGAACGCTGCGCAAGGGACAGAGAATTCGCCTTTGGTCGAACAATCGCGTCTTTGACGTCGAACAGCTCGGCGTGCTCACTCCCAAGCCCGTCGACGTCGACGAATTAAAGGCCGGCGAGGCCGGATTCCTCATCGCCAACATCAAGAACGTCGCTGACTCAAAGATCGGCGACACCATCACCGACGACGACCATCCCGCCTTCGAGCCGCTCCCCGGCTTCGAAGAAATCAAGCCGATGGTATTCGCCGGTCTCTACACCGTCGACGCACACGAGCACACGCGGTTGCGTGAAGCCCTGGAGAAACTCCGTCTCAACGATTCATCATTCTTCTTCGAGCCGGAAAGTTCCGCCGCTCTCGGATTCGGCTTCCGCTGCGGCTTTCTGGGCCTGCTGCACATGGAAATCATTCAGGAGCGCCTGGAGCGCGAATTCGGCCTCGACCTGATCACCACCGCTCCTGGTGTGCGTTACAAGATCACCCTGACCGACGGCCAGTTGATCGAGGTTGACAATCCCTCGCGCTGGCCGAATCCAAGCGAGATCGACAAGGTGGAAGAGCCGGTTATTCTCGCCACGATTCTGACGAATGAAGAGTATGTCGGCGGAATCCTGAAGCTGGTCGAGGAAAAACGCGGCAAGCAGAAGGCGTTCGAGTACGTCGGCTCTTCGCGTGTGATGTTGAACTACGAGCTACCGCTGAATGAAATCGTGCTCGATTTCTACGACCGCCTGAAATCGGTTTCACGCGGATACGCCTCGCTCGATTATCACCTGGCCGGGTACTGGGAATCACCCATGGTCAAGCTCGATATACTGGTTGCGGGTGATCCGGTCGACGCGCTCTCTCTGATCGTGCACCGCGACTTCGCCTACGAGCGCGGCCGCGCGCTGGCCGCCAAGATGAAAGAACTGATCCCGCGGCAGATGTTTGAGGTCGCCATTCAGGCCGCCATCGGCGCCAAGATCATCGCCCGCGAAACGGTTCCCGCGATGCGCAAGAACGTGCTGGCCAAGTGCTACGGCGGCGACATCACCCGCAAGCGCAAGCTGCTCGAAAGGCAGAAGGAAGGCAAGAAGCGCATGAAGCGCATCGGCCGCGTGGATATCCCGCAGGAAGCCTTTCTGGCGGTGCTGAAGGTCGGCGAGGAAAGCTAGGAGCGGACCTTTGCAGGATTTCCTAAACACGCATCCCTTTTTTTTTGTTCCGTTCTTCGTCCTCTTGTGGTGTGCAGTTATGTTTTTGATCGCCGCGTTCAGCGGTTGGATGACGCTGGCACAACGCTTTCGCCTGACTTCGACTTTCATGGGGTCAACCTGGGGATTCCGAGCGCTTATATGCGCTGGCTCTCCCACTACGGCAACTGCCTCAATGTCGGCGCCGATGCGACTGGACTCCACCTTTCCGTGCTTTTTCTCTTTCGCGTTGGCCACCCGCCACTGCTCGTGCCCTGGGGCGAGATCTCGGTTGCGAAGCGGCGGAATTTCTGGTTCTTCAGGCGGGTCACATTACTGCTTGGCCGGGAAGAGCAAATACCCGTCGTGATCGGCAGACGCCTTGCCGACCGCATTCAAGCAGCCGCGGGCACCGAACTGGCCGAGTGAAGCCGTCTCTTAAGTGGCCGAGATGAGGCGGTGCGGTAAGCCGTAAACCGCCGATTCCGGGGTAGCGCCGACATCCGTTCGGCGGGGTCATCGCTCTGACGCCGCCATTCATGCGCAAAAGGGCTAAACCCCGAAATGTGCAAATCTCAAAAGGGGCATAGAATGCGCCTTCGCAAGTGTCCGCTTCATGTTAATCCCCCATGAATTACATAACTGGTTACTATTCAGCCATTTAAGGCCGTTCGCCAAAAGTCTGAGCCACCTGCCAAACAGCTTTTGCCTAAAGCAAACTTGAAACCGGTTTTCAATTCCACAAGCTTTTCCACAGCCTATGGCGCATGCCCGCGCTGATTCCGACCCGTCCCTGGCCACTGCGAGAAAATGCCACACCTCTTGAAACCGCTATTCCTCGGGCACGAAGCCCTCTTCCAGCATGGTCTCAAACCGTGTGCAATTCTTGCGGAAAGCCAGCATCAGCCGGCCGGTCGGCCCATTGCGCTGCTTGGCAATGATGATCTCGGCCCGCCCCTGCAGCTCGGGGTCGTCCTGCCGGTAAACCTCCTCGCGGAAGATGAACATGACCAGGTCGGCGTCCTGCTCGATCGAACCGGACTCGCGCAAGTCGGAAAGTTGCGGGCGGTGATCTCCGCCGCGGCTCTCGGGAGCGCGGCTCAACTGCGACAGCGCCAGAACTGGGACCGCGAGCTCCTTGGCCAGCGCCTTCAGCCCCCGCGAAATGGCGGAGACTTCCTGGGTCCGGTTTTCGTAGCGCTTGCCCCCGCCCGACATCAGTTGCAGGTAGTCGACAACGATCAGATCGAGCTTGCCGGTTGCTTGCTTTAGCCGCCGCGCCTTGGCCCGCATCTCGCTGAGCGAAATGCCGGGGGTGTCGTCGATGTAAATAGGAGCGTGGGCCAGTTGTTCCATGGCGCGGACCACTTTCTTCATGTCATCGGAGAATAGAGTGCCGGTCCGCATACGGTGCGCATCCACTTCAGCGGTCGAACATAACAGGCGCAACAGCAGCGCCTCGCGCGACATTTCCAGCGAAAACACGCCCACCACCTGCTGATCCTTGATCGCTGCGTTCTCGGCGATGTTCATGGCAAACGCCGTCNTTGCCCATCGAGGGCCGGGCGGCGATGATCGCCAGGTCCGAGCGCTGCAGGCCGCTCGTCATCTCATCGAGTTTTTCGTAGTGCGTCTCAAGCCCGGTGATGCGCTGGCCGCGCTGCAACAGGGCATCGACCGACCCGAAGGACTCGCGCACGATTTCCTGCACGCCCATGAAGCCGCGTCCAATGCGCTTTTCCGATAGCTGGAAGATGGCGGCCTCGGCGTCGCTGAGGACTTCGTCCGCCGTGTCGGACTGATCGGCGGCACGCGCGATGGCCGTATTCGATGCGTGAATCAGTCCGCGCAACAAGGCCTTGTCGCGGACGATCTTGACGTAATGCTCGATGCTGGGGCGCTCCGGGACGCCGTCGGTCAAGCTGGCCACATACCCCACATCGCCAACGACCTGCAGTTCCTTGTGGCGCTCCAGCTCCTCGATCAGCGTAATCCGGTCGATCGGCCGCGAAGACTCGGCCAGGTCCACCATGCGCGCGTAAATGCGGCGGTGGGCGTCGAGCGAAAAGTCTTCCGTCCGCAAATGCTCGGCCGCCTGGTTGTAAGCGAAATTGNTCGAGCAGGATCGCGCCCAGGATCGAGCGCTCCGCCTCTACGTTCGCGGGAAGGGTCCCGACGGTGTAATCGGAAGTAGCCAAGCTCTCTGGTCAACTCCGGGACGCAAATCGAACACTAGCCGGAATCGCCCTGTGAATGCGAGGCGAGTCCTTTGGAAAACCAGTTTCCAATCAAAAATTGTTCTCGTGAGTTGCCGGAACCTAGTGTAGGAGAAGAAAAGACGAAAGATCAAGTCTTGACAGATGAACTAGTTGAGAAGGAGCCGGCGGATGGTTTGACTGGAAGCGCCCCAAAAAATCAACGCGGCCCGAGCCAGCCACTCGAGCCGCGTGGTCGTGGGATTCCTGTCCTGCTCTTCCGCCGTTCACGGCGGGGAGACGCTTCAACCCGTCAGCGCTCACCAGGAGCGCCGCCTTTGCCGAAGCTGACTCGAAATCGGCGATCCATGGATCGCAATCCAAAGATTGCAATTCCGGCAGATCGCAAACCCCAGTCACTGTGGTGCCAGCGGCCCAATCCTACTCGCACGAGCAAGAAAGGGGAGGAGGCCGCAACGCCCGGGCAACCAGCACGCGCTCACGCACGTTTCCGGAAAATCCCCCGGCGAATTCACCCTCGAGAACCGCCGGCTGCCGCTGGCTCTGCCACAAATCATCCGGCAGGCGCAGGAAAGTCTCACGTTTTCGCTGAACACACTCTGGGACAGATTGTTTCGCCCCGCAACAACAAAAATTCAACCTCTTGTGAAGAAACTGTGGACGATCACGCTTCCCTGTGGAAAGAGGAGGAAAACTAAGGAGGAACGCCCGCAGCGCCAAGCCTCCGACATAAAGAAGTCACAAAATCTTTGACGTTGGCACGCGCGGACAAGGGCGTCGCTCCCGCATGCCTATGCGCAACAAGCCGGGGAAGTTACAAACTCATGACAAATCCGCTCGTCGGTTTCTCTAACCTGGAGTGAAACCAAACGATCTCAAGCCGCGAATCATCAACGGTTTGCGGTGCCGATGCACCGTTGGGGCGCTCGTCGATGCCAAATTTTCGATTAGTATGAATGTTCTCGGGAGGGAAATGATGCGATCTCAACTGCATGTCTTGATTCTGCTGGCGGCAACACTCGGCCTCACGGGCGGCATCGGCGCCCAGCCGCCGAATCCGTCCCCGGGTGCACCGGATGAAAATCGCGTCATCGACGTCACTGCGAAAAAGTACGAATTCGATCCCTCTCCGATTCGAGTGAAGGCGGGGACAAAAGTGCAGCTCAAGATCACGTCCACCGACCACGTGCACGGCTTCAAGATCGACGAATTCGCCGAGGGCGCCGATCGGAAAGGAAGCCCCGGTCTCGTGTTCTCTGGTTCGCACGACTGTCTGCGCGTTGAAAAGGGCAAAACCGAAACCATCGAGTTCGTGGCGCAAACGCCTGGAACATATCCCTTCCGCTGCTGCGTCCATTGCGGATGGAATCACCGCGGCATGAAGGGACAATTGATCGTCGAGCCTTGAGCCGCGCGGGAAATCCCGCCGTTGCACGGAAGGCGTCTCCATTCGAGGCGACTCCACCGCTCTTTCTGGAGTATGAGGACGTATTGAAGCGGCCCGAGCATCGTCTGGCGCATGGGCTGACGCCAGAGGAAATTGACGAATTCCTCGCCGAGCTGGCGGCCTTGATCGAGCCAGTCGACGTACATTTTCAATGGCGGCCACAGACTCGCGATCCGAATGATGAAATGGTCTTAGAAGCGGCGATCAACGGGCAGGCAGACGCTGTGGTTACTTACAACATCGGAGACTTCGCGGAAGCGGGCGAGCGTTTTGAAATTTCCGTGATGCACCCGGCTGAGTTGCTGAAGAAGGTGAGACTATGAGCAAGGCGACCTACCCGTTAAAACTCCCCCTTTCGATCAAGAAGGCGGCACAGCGCCTGGCAAAAGAAGATGGTGTGTCTTTGAATCAGTGGATTGCCGCGGCCGTCGCGGAAAAAGTGGGAGTGGTCGAAACCGCGGCTGAGTTCTTCAAGAAACGGGCGGGAAGGGCTACGGGGACAGGGCTGATGAAGTTTCTTCGTTCGGCTCCGAAGACTGCGCCGGAGCCGGAGGATGCAGTGCGATAGTTCGATAGCCCCCGTCTCGCAGAAGAGGCGGGCCGCCAGGCAAAAAGCCCGGGCCTCGGTACCGGCCCGCCCACCCTTTCGCACAGAACGCGAAAGAGCCTGCTCTGAGCGACCCGAGTGAAGCGAGGGGAGTCGAACGGGATGGGGCACCCAGGCAGTAGGCGAAGGGTGGGCCACCCGGCAACGATGGAGATCCGGCTGCCTTGATACCAATTCTTAGTTATATGCCTAGAGCTAGCGAGGCAGCCTGCCCCACACCCACAGAAAGGCCAGCCACAGTACGTGAAGTCCCCCTAAGGAGGCGCCGATCGCCGCTGAGATCGCTAGTGGCTTCGCCAGCTTGCTCTCGCCAAGCCTGTACCAGAAGCTAGCCAAGTCCTGGTATTGGGCCGGAGTTAGCATACCGGCGCCCGGTGGAACCGGTTCGAATTGGTCAGGTGGTTTCTTCTTAGCCGGTGACATGCTGCGTCACTCTGACAATCACGCGCCCGTCCCCAGTGTCCTCGGTAGTGACCTCGTAGTTAGTGACGTGCCCACCAGCGAGGTATTTGTTGGCGCGGTTCTTGAAAGTGTCGATGTAGCCCTGGACTTCATCTGGGAAAAACTCGGTCGCCAGCTCCCTGTCAGGGAAGAGAGTGATAACCTGCTCCGTCAGCCCAAAGCCGAGAACTGGGTTGACGCTGGCGTGGATGAGAGGCAACACCGTCAAGTAAAGCTGATTGCTGCGGGCCATCTTGCCTCCAAGCTGCTCGATTCTAGCACTCAATTCACGGGTGGCCCACCCTTCGCGACTTTCGAAGGGGCGATTCCACGTTTGTGGGCATAATACGTGTGTGGCGCAAAGCAGGTTCCTCGCCGGGTCTCCGACTCAGCTCGGAACGACATCCGGCTAAGTTGAACTTGGGTTATCAGCTTGGTTTCCAAATCAGTCCGGAATCGATGTCATTCCGAACCGGCGACTCAGCGGCGGTGAGGAACCTGCTCTTCTCGTCCACCAATTCTGGAGCATTTGCTCCGGCTCGGAAAATGAAAGGGCACGGCTTGTGCCGTGCCAAAGGTAATCCGTGTTGATCCGTGCAATCCGTGGCAGAGAAGTTCGTTCTCTGTGTTTCCGTGGTCTAAGTCGGCTTTTGGCGGGCGAGGGCGCCCGCCCCACACGGTAAAACCCAAGGTCCCTCGACTGCGTAGGGCGATTCGCATTCGCGAATCGTCCTACTTCGCTCGGGATGACAGGGTGGCTGGTTAGTCCCGCACGCCGTCCATGAAGGCTCGCAGCTTGCGTGACCGCGACGGATGGCGCAGTTTCCGCAGAGCCTTGGCTTCGATCTGGCGGATGCGTTCGCGAGTTACGGCGAACGATTGCCCGACCTCTTCGAGCGTGTGCTCGCTGCCGTCTTCAAGACCGAAGCGCATCTTGATGACTTTCTCCTCGCGCGGGGTCAGCGTGCGCAGGACCTGTCCGGTCTGGTCCTTGAGGTTCACGTTGATCACCGCCTCGGCCGGNGGAGACTACGGCGCGGTCTTCGATGAAGTCGCCCAGGTGCGAGTCTTCCTCTTCCCCGATCGGAGTTTCGAGCGAGATCGGCTCCTGCGCAATCTTGAGCACTTTGCGCACTTTGGCGACGGGAATGTCCATGCGCTTGGCGATTTCTTCCGACGTGGGTTCGCGTCCAAGTTCCTGCACCAGCTGGCGCGAGGTGCGGATCAGCTTGTTGATGGTTTCGATCATGTGCACCGGAATGCGGATGGTGCG
>OCOJ01033696.1_pt3 | contig 37463 bp, 36 predicted proteins | sample 1539251 | NCBI WGS metagenome assembly OCOJ01 (sample SAMN01911457, study PRJEB22624) | soil metagenome | biome: Soil | place: Malaysia | collected 2012-04-30 | depth RA_metagenome m
GCGGCAAATGCGTCCCCTGCCGTGTCGGCTCGCAGAAGATGACCGCGCTGCTGTTGCGCTGGACGCAGGGCGGGCTCACCGAGCGGCAATATGCCGCCGACCGCGCGCTCATTGATGAATTGTCGAACGCCATGAGTCTGGCTTCGATCTGCGGCCTGGGCCAGATCGTGCCCGCGCCCGTCGCCTCGGTGCTGAAATACTTTCCGGAAGAGGTGGAGGCTCACGCGCTCCACGGCACGTGCCCCTCGGGGATTTGCCATTTGCCGGGGGCGCCGGCCAAGCGGGCCGCCAGTCAGCGGGTGGGGATCAATCCATGAGCACCCTGTTCGGCACTTTCCTCGGCCCGATGGTGCAGCTCACCATCGATGGGCGGCAGGTCTCTGCTCCGGCCAGCGCCACTATTTTCGACGCCGCGCGTGCTCACGGAATTACCATCCCCACGCTCTGCCATCAGCAGAACGAGACTCCTGTCGGTGTCTGCCGCCTCTGCGTTGTAGACGTCGGCGGCCGCGTGCTCACCGCCTCGTGCGTCCGCCAGGTCGAAAACGGCATGAAGGTCCTCACCAATTCCGACAAGGTGCTCGCCGCTCGCCGCACGCTGCTGGAAATCCTGATGGCCGACCATCCCTCGCCCTGCGCCCGCGAACGCCATTCGGGCGACTGCGAGCTGGAGATGCAGGCGCGCAACGCCGGCATCACGGAAATTCGCTACCCCAAACGCCATTTCACCCGGCCCAAGGACGATTCCTCGCTGGCCATTGCAGTGGACCACGAGGCCTGCATCCTCTGTGACCGGTGCATCCGCGGCTGCAACGAAATCCGCCAGAATTTGGTCCTCGGCCGCATGGGCAAGGGCGGGGGCGCCGGCGTGGCCTTCGACTTGAACACGCCCATGGGTGAATCCACGTGCGTCTCCTGCGGCGAGTGCATGGTGAGCTGCCCCACCGGGGCGCTCACCAACAAACGCGTCGCCGGCACCGAGCTTCCCGTCCCCACCGGCGCGGTGCTTGCCGAGCCGGAAGATTTGCTCGAGTTGCCGGTGTTCAAGGGCGTTTCCGGCACCTTTCTCGAGCTGAACAAAGGCGCCGTCGTCAAACGCGTCTTCCGCGCCGGCGATGTGGTGTGCCGCGAAGGCGAATTCGGCTCCACGGCCTTCTACATTGCGGAAGGCAAGGCCGCCGTCTCCATTTCCACGCCCATGGCCCACGTGAAAACTCACGGCGGCGCCCGCGGGTTCTTCAGCCGGCTCACCAGCAGCCTGACCGGGCGCGATTCCGACGTCCGCGAGGAAGAAACTACGCAGAACTACATCCCCATCGACGCTTCCGTGGATCTGGCCTACGGGAATCCCGTGGCCGAACTCGGGCCCGGCGACCTGTTCGGCGAAATGACCTGCATGAGTTTCTATCCGCGTTCGGCTACGGTGCGCGCCCTCACCGATTGCACCATGTACGAAATGTTGCGGAACGTGCTGGATATCTTGCTGAAGAACAAATCGTTCCGCGCCCGCCTCGGCAAGGAGTACAAGCGCCGGGCGCTACAGACCCACCTGCGCGGCGTGCCCATGTTCTCCGAGTTGTCTCCCGACTTCGTCGAGCGATTGATGGACAACGTCAAGCTCATCCGCCTGTCCCCCGGCCAGGTGATTTGCAAGCAGGGTGAGCCTGCGGACAGCTTTTACCTGGTCCGCATCGGGTTCGTGAAAGTTACTGAAACCTATCCTGGCGGCGAACTCGTCATCGCCTATCTCTCCCGCGGCGATTCCTTCGGCGAAATCGGCCTGCTGGGCGCCGGCGCGCGCACGGCCACGTGCACCGCGCTCGACCACGTCGAACTGGTCAAGATTTCAGCTGAAGACTTTCAGGCCATGGTGGATCAGTTCCCCGGCGTGCGCCGCGGCCTCCAGGCGCTCGCCGACGAGCGCCAGCGGCAGAACGCCGAGCGCATGGCCGCGCTCGGCACGATCTCTCTCGACCAGTTCCTGGGCCAGGGCCTGATGGAAGCGCAGAGCCTGCTCGTGCTCGACCTGGTCCGCTGCACCCGCTGCGACGCCTGCGTGCGCGCCTGTGCTGATGCGCACGACGGCATCACCCGCCTCGTCCGCGAGGGCCAGCGCTTCGACCAGTACCTCATCGCCACGTCCTGCCGCCATTGCAAGGACCCGCTCTGCATGGTCGGCTGCCCTGTCGGCTCCATCCGCCGCCGCAATTCGCTCGAGGTGATCATCGAGGACTGGTGCATCGGTTGCGGCCTGTGCGCCCGCAATTGCCCTTACGGCAACATCAACCTGCATCCCTTCGAGGTCATGGCGGAAGATCCCGACAATCCCGGGCGCCGCATCGCTATGGTCAAGCAGAAGGCCACTTCCTGCGACCTGTGCACCGAGCATGCCGAGCCCAGTTGCGTCTACGCCTGCCCTCACGACGCCGCGCATCGCGTGGATCCGAGAAAATTCTTCTCCGAGTTGCTGGGAATGAGGGGGTAGAGCAGCGATGCGGATTGACGAAACGCACCGCGTGTGGCTCATTGTTTCGGTCCTCATTCTGGCCGCGTCCACGGCTGTCTATGTCCTATACGCGCTCTCGGCACCGCACGGGCCCCGCGGCGGCTCGGCCCTCGGGCTGGTTTTCGGCATTACGGGCTACGCCTTCATGATCTACGCGGGACTGCTCGGCGCGCGCAAGAAGGTACCGGTCTGGCGGCTGGGCCGGGCCCAGGCGTGGATGCGCGGCCACCTGTGGCTTGGCCTTCTTGCCCTCCCTTTGATCCTCTTCCACGGCGGGTTCCATTTTGGCGGCCTGCTGACCTCGATTCTGCTCTGGCTGCTCATCATCACTGTCGTCAGCGGCGTCTTCGGGGCCATCCTCCAGCACTATTTGCCCAAATTCATGTTCGAACGCGTCCCTATGGAAACCATCTACGACGAGATCGACCGGGTCCGCGACCAGCTTCGCGCCGAAGCCGAAGCATTTGTCGCCGATCTCTCCGGCGGCGTTCCTGAGCCTGTCGCCATCGAGCTCGTCCCGGAAGGCGGCATACGCGCTGGAGGTTTTACCGCCATGCGTCCCCGGGGCGGCGGCGGCGGCCAGTACGGCCTGACGGAAGAGGAAGCCGAGCCCATTCGCTCGTTCTACGAGACAGAGCTGCTTCCGTTTCTTCAAAACCCCGACGCGCCGGGCTCGCGGCTGGCCGAAGATATTCGCGCCACGGCCGCATTCACCAAGCTGCGCATGCTGGTTCCACCGGCGGTTCACCCGGTGGTGGCCAATATCGAGAATTTGTGTGAAGAAGAGCGGCAACTCACGCGCCAGGCCCGGCTGCATCGCCTGCTGCACGTCTGGCTGCTCGTGCACATTCCGCTCTCACTGGCTTTGCTGCTGCTCAGCGCGTTCCACGCCGTGATCGCATTGCGGTACTGATTCCGGCGGGGGTGAATGGCCGTCCGTAGAAGGGGAGGAGCGAAGGCGTGCCTCGCGTCCGCACAACCAAGGCTCTCGCGCAGCGGATTGACCTGAACTATTTCAAGCGCCCCATTNCCGCTGCGCCGCTGGCGTTTCTGGCTCTGCCTGGTCCTGCCTGTGGTCAGCTTTCTCTGGATCGGCTGGAAACTCGTGGCCCGTGACTACCAACCCTATTCCAGCGGCCGGCTTTCCGCCGGTCACGTCCTGCTGACGCGCGACTGCACCACCTGTCATGTTCCGGAGAAGAATTCCATCTTCTTCGAGCCCGCCTCCAATCAGGCCTGCAAGACGTGTCACGATGGTCCCATCCACCAGGCCAAGCAGACTCGCGAGCCCGATTGCGGTTCCTGCCACATCGAACACCGCGGCGGCACGCGCCTGATCGCCACCAGCAATGAGAGCTGTGCGCAGTGCCATGCAAACCTTCAAACCGCGCCGGGAACCACCACCAATTTTGTTACCAAGATTTCCGCCCTCAACACCGACCATCCGGAAATCGCGGTGTTCCGCGAACGCCGCAAGGATCCCGGCACCATCCGCCTGAACCACTACGTGCACATGAAAAAGAACCTGCTCGGACCACACGGCGCCGTGGACCTCAAATGCTCGGATTGCCACCGGCAGCCGGCCTCGCACGATCCCTGGCGCTTCGGCTCCACGGAAGCTCTCCCGCTCACGCCGCCGGCTCCCGCGCCCGCGGCCGTGAAGGCGGATCCCTACGCGCCTGATCCCGCGCGCGCGCTGATGACCATGCCCAAGTTTGCGGAATCCTGTTCCGCCTGCCACCTGCTGCAATTCGACAAGCGCTTCGCCGAGCAGGTGCCGCACGACAAGCCGGAGGTCGTGCGCGCTTTTGTGGTTAAGAAGCTCGAGGCCTATATCGCCGCGCATCCCGCCGAGCTGCACGAGCAACCCGAGGAAGAGCGCCGCCTGCCCAGCCGCCCCGCGCCGCCTCCCGCGCGCGTGGTCACGCCCGCGCAGTGGGTGGCCGAACGTACCAAGGAAGCGGAATCATTACTCTGGGGCAAGACCTGCCGGCAATGCCATGCCATCACGATAACGGAGGGCCAGCCGCTACCCAAAGTCGCCGAGTCCAACTACACTCTGCACTGGCTGCCGCGTGCCCGCTTTGACCACGACGCGCACCGCGGCTTTGCCTGCGCGAGCTGCCATCCCGACGCGCTCAAAAGCCGCGACACGGCGGACATCCTCCTGCCAAAGCTCGCCACCTGTCAGGAGTGCCACGCCCCTGGCTCGGCGCACGTGGAGTCGCGCTGCTTCGAGTGCCACGCTTATCACGATTGGTCCAAGCGGAAGGAAATTGTCCCGACGTTTGTACCCCCGGCAATGCGCGCCAGATTGCAGTCAGCCGGCGCTCCCGGCCAGTAAGCGCCGCTCCCGGCCGCTTCGGAAGCGCACGATTTCCGGCTCCGCCCCCGTGTAACCTTGTTGCGCGGCAACGGGCGCCCCGGCAACCGCGGCCGCCTCCGCCGCGGGTTTCTGTTCTTCCATTTGGAGATCAATTAGTAGAGAAACCGCGGGGGGAGCGATTCATCCCGTCTGAATTCGTAGTGCACAAACGAGGCTGCCAGGCCGAACCATCCGCGCGAGCCTTGCGCCTCCGCCCGCACCACCTTGGCCATGGTGGTCATGCGCACCGAGCCCATGCCCATGGGACGTTCCGTCAGAGCAACTTCCATGGCGATGGCCGTGCCCGGCTCGATTCGCCGCGGGGCGAGGAAATATATCCCGCTGGCGCTGATATTTCGCGTCTCGAGCGGGATCGGAAACTCCAAGTCCAGCCCGCCTACTCCCGTCAGGCGTAGCGGCAGGCGCAGGAAGGCCCGCGCGCAGTTCCGCCGGTTCCCCNCGGTTCCCCACCACGCTTACGGCATGGGTCGGCACGCTCAAAAAGTGCTGATTCGTCGGAGTTTTCAGAGAGAAAGGGGACGCGGAAGGCTTTGTGCTCGTACGCCGGTCGGGCCACTCAGGCGACACGCTCGGCTTCGGTTTGGCCACCATCACTCAACCCCAGTAGAGGCAACGCCCAAGAAAGCCGCATCTTCTTCGCATCCGGAAAAAGGGTCAATCCGGGGGGCCATCCCGGTGTCCTAACCGACAACAGGAGGCGTGCGCCCGGCAGTGGCGTCCGTTTGGATCTCGCTCAGCGCTTCATGAGCGGCTTCGAGCTGTGTCCGGGAGCCCATCAGCACGATCAGATCCCCCGCGGCCAGCACGACGGCCGGCGCGGGGTTATAGATCGCGCTGGGATCCCGCACCAACGCCACCACCATGGCCCCGCTTCGACCCTTCAGGTCCACTTCGCCCAGTTCCATGCCGGCCAGGCGCGACCCGGGCATCACAACGAACTGCTCGAGGTCCACCTCCGGAAGCAGGTGGCGCAGGTGCCGCAGCGGCTCTCCCGGCAGCGGCAGGATGCGCTGCATGTCGTAGTCCCCGGCCCGCAGATCGCCGAGCTGTTTCGCCAGCACCTCCCGCGGCACTCCGAAGATCCGCAGGACGCGCACGGCAATCTCGGTCCAGGCCTCGATTTCCTCCGCCACCACATCCGTGGCCCCCGCTTTGCGCAAGTCATTTGCAAACGCAATGCGCTTTACCCGCGCCACAATGTGTATCTCCGGGTTCAGCATCCGCGCATGCGAGATGGCCAGCGGCAGGATGGAAGGGTCGGACACCGCAAACACCACCGCGCGCGCGCGTTCTGCTCCGGCACGGCGCAGAATCTCCGAGCTGGAAAGATCCCCGAAATAAATCCTCTCTCCAGCAGCCTTCGCCGCTCGCACGGCGAGCGAGTTCACGTCCACGATTACGTAGGGCAGATTGTTCCCTCGAAGCAGCGCCGCCAGCCGACGCCCGTTCTCGCCGTAGCCGCAGATGATCACATGGTCTTCGAGAGGCGTTTCCGCCTCGCTCGCGACAGCCTCCCCGGGAAACGCCCCTTTCCGGCCGAACCAACGCGCCACCCGTGGGCCTGCCGCCACCAGCCCCGGCGTGGCAGCCAGTGTCAGCACCGCGGCCGACAGGAAGACCTGGTAGAACGATTCTGGCACCATTCCCCGGTGCGCCCCTTCTCGGAGCAGCACGAACGAAAATTCACCTACCTGCGCCACCGCCAGCCCGCACACGACGGCCAGCCGCGCCGGGAATCCCAGGATGCGCACCGCCGCTCCGCTCGCCAGAACTTTTCCCAGCAGGATTGCCGCCGTCACTCCCAACACGACGGGAGCATGGGCCACGGCGAAGCGCACGCGGATCAGCATCCCGATGGTGACAAAAAATAGGCTCGAAAAGCTGTCGCGGAAAGGAATAACCGCGGCCATCGCCTGGTGTGCGTACTCCGACTCGCTGATCACCACCCCGGCGATGAACGCGCCCAGCGCCAGCGATAGCCCCATCAGCGACGCGCCCCAGGCAATCGCCAGCGTGGAAAACAGCGTTGCGATCACGAACACCTCGCGGCTGCGCACCCCTGCCACCGCATGCAACAGCCGCGGAAAAATGTAGCGTGCGCCGGCCACGATCAACGCCACGACCAGCAGCGATTTCCCCAGCGCCAGCAACACCGCGAGCAGTTGCGCCGACTGCCGCGCTGCCAACACCGGCACCAGCACCATCATCGGCACCACACAAATGTCCTGGAAGAGCAGGATACCCAGGCTGATGCGTCCAGGCGTCGTCTCGATTTCGTTCCGCTCCTCAAGAACCTTCATCACAATGGCGGTGCTGCTTACTGCCACCAGGAACCCCCAGAAGAGCGCATCACCCGCCTTCAACCCGGCGAACAAGAGCACCGCCATCGTCAACAGCACAGTGATCCCGATCTGCAAGCTGCCCCCGCCCAGCGCAACCTGTTTCAATCGCGCCAGCCGCTCGAGCGAAAACTCCACGCCCACCGTAAACAGCAGCAGCGCCACGCCGATCTCCGCCAGATGCTCCACCGTCTCCACGTTGGAGATCATCCGCAGCCCGTAGGGCCCCGCCACCAGGCCGGTCAGCAGATAGCCCACCACCGTGGACTGGCTCAGCCGCCGCATCAGAAACGACATGAGCGTCGCCAGCCCCAGCAGCAGCAGCAAATCTCGAAATATTCCGGCGTCAGGCATTGAACCGGTTATTTTATCGCATCCTTTCTCCTGAGCCGCCGGCTCCCCGGTTTGCCCGCAAGAATCGGATAGCCCGCACGGCATCGGGAAGTGTAGTGTGAGCACATGAGAAGCCCGCGAGCGATAGCGAGAACACCAGCAATGCGGTCCAGCCGCTCGTCCGGGCCGCGCCGCTGGTGGCATGCCGTGGCCACCCGCGACGCCGCCTTCGATGGCCGCTTCGTATTTGCCGTGCGCACCACAGGAATTTTCTGCCGGCCGAGTTGCCCGGCGCGGCGTCCCGCGCTCCGCAACGTGTCTTTTTTTGCCTCGCCGGCGGACGCCCTGCGCCAGGGCTATCGTCCTTGCGCGCGCTGTCTGGGACGCGAGGCCTCTTTTGGCCCCGCGGAACGCGCGCTGGTCCACCGCCTGTGCCGCGGCATTGAACGCGCGCTGGAATCGGGCGACGCGGCGTCCGGCTCGGCCGACCCTGGCCGCCCCACGCTGCAGGCTCTTGCGCGCCAATCCGGCCTGGGACCCTACCGCCTGTTCCGATTGTTTCGCCGCGTTCTCGGCGTAAGCCCGCGGCAGTACGCGGACGCGGTGCGCCTGCGCCGCTTCAAGCAAAGTTTGCGCAAAGGAGGAAACGTGACATCCGCCATCTACGACGCCGGGTACGGCTCTTCGAGTCGCCTCTACGAACGCGCCGCCTCCCAGCTCGGCATGACTCCCGGCGACTACCGCCGCGGCGCGCCCGGCCTAGAAATCCAATATGCGTTGATGGATTCGCCTCTCGGCCGTTTGCTCGTCGGCGCCACCCGGCGCGGCGTCTGCGCCGTCATGCTCGGAAAACCCGATGCTCAGCTCATCCGCGAACTCGCGCACGATTTCCCGAACGCCCATCTGCGCGAGGACGCGCGCGGCGTCGGCGCCTGGGCTCGCGCCGTGGTCGCCCGCCTGCGGCCTGGCGCCACCAGTGGCGAGATTCCTCTGGACATCCGCGGCACTGCCTTTCAGCGACGCGTCTGGGAGGAGCTCCAGCACATTCCCCCTGGCCAAACGCGCACTTACTCGGAAATTGCCCAGCGCATCGGCAACCCGCAAGCCGTGCGCGCTGTGGCCCGCGCCTGCGCCACCAACTCCGTTTCCGTGGTCGTGCCCTGCCACCGCGTAGTGGGTAAAAACGGCAGCCTCACCGGCTACCGCTGGGGAATCGAACGCAAGCAGGCCCTGCTCGAATCTGAAAGGCGCGCCGCCCGCGCCTTCTGACCCCGTAGGACCCGCCTCCCCCTGCCCGTCAGAGACAGGTGGGCGCCCTGGCGGGGGGCCCCGTTCCCTAGGGCCGCACTGCACCCTGAGTGTTTTACGGACTTACCACGCCAGTCTGTCTGGGAATTACAGCCCGGGATTTGCCTGCGGCTTCACCACGGTCACGCCTTTCGGCCAGCGTGGCTTGAAGTCGCTCTCCGGCATCTTTGTGTTCGTGACGATGTTCCGGTAATTGATCACGATGTAGTCGCCCGAGCCCGTCTCAAAGAATTTCTGCTGGATGGCCAGCCACGTCGTTGTCTCCACCCACAACTGGATGCGGTCGAATTGGTTCCTCAATTTCTGGTCCATCGGCACCAGTTCGAGCTGCACCGTCTTCCGCTCCTCCACGCTGGCCTCGCCCAGCACCGTCACCAGGTAGTGCTTCTTCAGCGAGCTCCCCGACGAGCCCAGCCCGATGGTCAGCAACGCATCCGCAAGCGCCCCGTATTTCCCGATGTCGTACTCCTCGACGCGCTTCGTCTTCGGCAGGTAATGCCACACTTTATCCCCGTTCCGCAGGATCATCCGCTGATCGGGTTTCGTCAACTCGATGCGCATCTTTCCATCGGTGCGCATGAAAATCTTGCCGGATTCCGTTGACCGGTCGTTCACCACCACCGTCACCGTCGTCCGTTCGATGTCCGCCGTCAGGCTGTGCAACGCTTTCGCCTCGCGGTCCAGCTCCCGCATGACGGTCTCTTTGCTTGGGGCCGCATGAGCCTGCGGCGCGGCGCCGCGCAGGGGCAATCCGCGCAGTACCGCGAGCAGCAGGATCGCGCAGGCCACCCGCGCGAGCACCCGAATACCTCCGCCATTCGTTTCTATCTTAGGTTTTTGCACCGGGGCGTCATCCTACCACACCGCATCCCGTGAGTTGCCTCAGTCCCCGCCCTCGGCCCGGCACTCCTCCCCGGGGATGCCCCGTGAGCTCACGCCTTCTCAGCGTTCCGCCGCGCGGTCCTATTGTTGGACGGATACCTCGTAGTACAGCACGCCCCCGTCCTGTCCCAGCACCGGTTCCATGCGCACGATCTGAAACGTCCGGTCTTTCAGCGGCTGTGCATTGCGGAGAAGCACTTCGTGGGCTTTCTTCTGAAGCTGGGGAGAGGCCTGCGGTGGGGCCAGGAGCGCAGCATTCACGCGGCAGCGCAGAATCCGTGAAGCAGCCGGGGCCGCTTCGCACGGGATTGCCGCAACCGCGGGCGCTGCGCTGGGTTCGGCCTGGTCATGGAACCAACTCCGCGGCGTCAGGAACACGAACGCCACGATCGCCAGAACGATCACATCGTACGGCCCCGTGCCCCGTTCGTAGTTCCAGAAAAAGATGCGCTTCAGCAGCCGGCCCACGTCATTCCTCCGGAGCGCCGTCCACGATCACTCCGTCCCGCATGTGCACGATGCGGTTGCCGTACGCCGCGGCCTCGGGATTGTGCGTGATCATCACCACGGTCTGGCCCAGGTCCCGGTTCAACTGCCGCAGCATCTCCAGCACCAGCGTCGAATTGGCCGTGTCCAGGCTGCCCGTGGGCTCGTCGGCCAGCAGGATTTTCGGTTCGTTGATGATCGCCCGCGCGATGGCCACGCGCTGCTGCTCCCCGCCCGACAACTCCGAGGGCTTGTGGTGTAGCCGCCCGGTCAGTCCCAGCAGCCGCGTCACCACATCAAACCGGTGCGGGTCGAACCCGTTCCCGTGGATGTGCTGTGCCAGCGCGATGTTCCCGCGCGCATCCAGCGCCGGCAACAGATTGAACCGCTGGAACACGAACCCCACTTTGTGCCGCCGCAGTTTGGTCCGCTCCGCGTCGCTCATGGCCGAAAGGTCGTTTCCGTCCACCAGGACGCGTCCTCGCGTGGCCTGCGCCAACCCTCCGATCACGTGCAGCAGTGTGGACTTCCCGCAGCCTGAGGGGCCCATCACGGCCACAAATTCGCCCGGCAAAACCTCGAACGTCACACCCTGCAGCGCCGGTACTTCGACCTTGCCGGTGCGGTACACCTTCCAGAGTTGTTCCGTCTTGAGCAGTGGTTCCACGTGCGACCCGGGATGCTGCGCGTCCCGTATAGTTATTATATTCGCCCTCGCGCTCGTCTGCGCCGCTGTCATTGTCTCTCCCGTAGGACAGGCTCCCGATCCCGAAGCTTCAGCACTCGCCTGTCCTCTCCTTCCACTATTCAAACGCCAATGCCTCCACCGGGTCCTTCCGGCACGCCAGCCACGTGGGGTACAACGCCCCCAGCAGTCCGCCCACCAACGCGATTACTACCGCTCGCAAAATCCATCCCGGCGTCATCAGGATGGTCAGGTTCGGCCATTTGGCCAGCGCCAGAGCCCGCAGCAGATAGCTTAGCCCGATTCCGCAGACGCTTCCCATCAGACACAGCGTCGCGCTTTCCCCCAGGATGGCCTCCGCGATGTAACCGTTGGAGGCCCCCAACGACTTCAACACCCCGATCTGCCGCGTGCGCTCCATAATCGTCGTATACATGGACAGGAAAATCACCAAGAATCCGATGCACACCGCCAGCGCGATCATCGAATCAATAAACGAATTCAACCCCGGAAGGTCCGTAGCCGTCATCAGCGAGAGATACTCTTTCAGGGGGCGGATCTCGTAGCGCGGGAAGATACTGCGCAATTCCTCCATCACCGCCTCGGTATGCTCCGGCCGCGTGCAACGGATGAAGAAGAGCGAGGCCTTGTCGTGCGCCGCCGCGATCTCCTGCAACGTCTCGATGGGGACAAAAATGCGCGCGCCTTTCCCGTGTTCCACCACGCCCACCACGTGGAAATCATGCTCGAACAGCCGGTAGGTTTCCCCCACGCGGACGTGGTGCAAGTTGGCGTACACGTCGTCCACGATCATGTCGTCCGGCTGGGTCAGGTCGCCTCCTTTGTGGAACACAAACCCTCCCGAGACCTCCCGGAAACTCTCCGGCTCGATCCCGTACACGATTTCCAGCCCCGAGGCGTTGAACTGCAGCAGCACGGGCGCCACCGCTCCGATGTGCCGCACCTGCGCGATCTTTTCCCGCAGCTTCATAGGCATCGGCGCGCTGCTGAAAGCGATAAACGCGGATGCAGCCGGCGGTTGGAGCATGATGTCCGCGCCGACTCCCTCGATGCGTTTTGCCGTTTCCGTGAGCAGCCCGGTGGTGAGCCCCACCACCAGCACCACCACGCTTACCTCCACCGCCACGGCCAGGAGGCACACCATGGTCCGCGCCGGCCGGTGCAGCACGTTCCGCAGCACCATTTCTCCCATCATGGCTGCGACTTTCCTCCCGTGGCCTTCTCCCCCACGCGCACCAATTCGCTCCCCGGCGGCTGCTCGAGCACAAATCGGTCCGCTGGCACCTCCCCGTTCAGCGTCAGCGCGGTGATGTGCAGCTCCAGCCGATAATCGTCGTGCGGCCGGTCTACCGTGATCTGGCGCGGGTACTTCGCTCCCTCACCCGCACCCTCCCAGCGGGAATAGCTGGCCACCGACACCAGCCGCCCGCCCGGCTCGTACAGCTCCACGCGCGACAGGTTCAGGTCCGTGCGATCAAACCAGATCCGCCGCGTCACCTCCGGATTTTCCCCGCCGCTTACAACCGTCAACGTGTAGTATCGCCCCGCCCCGTCTTCCTCCTCGTCAAACAGCAGCAGGCTCGCAGGCTCCAGCGGCGGCCAGAAAACGACCTCCAGGATGTGCTGCGGCCGCAGGTTTTCCAGCGGCTTCTTCGCCGCGTGCTCGAACCGCGCCGGACCGACGATAAATTTCCCCTTGGGGGGGATGAAGATGCGAAACGTCTCACCGTCGCTCACCATGTCGAACACTTTCGAGCCGATCACCGGCGCCTGCCCGATCATCCGGATGTGCTTCGGGCTCACCGCCAGCACATACCCGTTCACCTTTTTGTAATCCTCGATGACGCCTGTGTACTGTGACCCCGTGTGCGGCGCCAGTTCCACTTTCGCATTTATTGTCCGCACCGTGCTGCTCAGCTCCTCATACTGCGCCACGAGCGCGTCTTTGGTCGAGTCCTGCAGCGGCCGGATTTCCGCCGCCGGTACCCTCGTGGTGGTTTTGACGTGGCATCCGCTGAGAATCGCTGCAGCGGCAATCCCAATCAGCCCTGTCGTGCGCTTCGCCGCCAATAGCGAACGATAGCTGGGCTGGGCCTTCATCCATCCTCCCTCTGCTACTGACCATAGCATGCGCCCCGGCACATTTCACTTTACGGGTGTCTTCGAAGTGGCAGCATTGCTTTCTAACGGGGATGCTTCTAAACAGCAGGACAGGAATCCTGCCTGTCTCCTCTTTCAGCGCAGAAACACAACCACGTACGCCAACCCAATCGCCAACAAATCCTCCGGGACGGCAATCATCACGTCCTTTACCTTCAAGCCGCGCACCAAACGCGTCCGCACCTGGTAGCCCGCGAAGGCGCCAATCACCCCGCCGGTCCCGCCCAGCAGCGCCCCGGCCACGGCGAAATTGCCCGACGAGACGCACAGGCAGCTCCCGGACAATCCTCCCGTTACAATCCGCACCAGCAAGGATCCGGGCACCGTTCGGTTCGGAGTCTGCGGCAGTTGATCGGCCACAAACTCCGCAAGGGCCAGAAGCGAGAATATTCCCACTGACGCCGGCGCGCTCATAAAGGCAAGGCGCGAGCCCTGCAGGTCGAGCCTTCCCGCGTGAGCGCCCCAGCTTACTGCCGCCGGCGCCGTGAACGACCGCAGCCCCGCCACAATGCCAATTCCCATCGCCAACGCAAAAACGGGGATCGCGTTCATGCCGGACCATCCCTCGTCGGCCTAACACGCCAGCGCGCTGCGCTGCAGCCGGAACCCGTTCAGGTTGCCGAGCACGGCAACGGCAATCCTCTCGGGCTGGAGCAGGTCCCGCGCGAGCTGCTGGATTTCATCGCGCGTCACGGCTTCAATGGAGTGGGTGACTTCTTTCGTGGAATAAAACCGCCCGAAGTAGAGCTCCTGCCGCGCCAGGTTGGACATGCGGGCGGTGGAAGACTCCAGCGAGAGCATGAGCGACCCGATCAAGTGATCCTTGGCGCGGCGCAGCTCCTCTTCGGTGATGGGATTTGCTTTCAGATTCCGGAACTCCTCGATGATGCAGGCGATTACTTTCTCCATCTTCTCCCGCGCCGTTCCCGCGTACACGCACAGCATGCCAGCATCCCGGTAGGGGTTCAGATCGCTAAAGATGGAATAGGCCAACCCCTGCTGCTCGCGGATGTTCTGGAACAGCCGCGATGACATGCCTCCGCCGAGCACGTAATTCAGCACGGAAAGGGCGTAGCGCCGCTCGCTCGCCGCCGGGCACGAGGGCACGCCCAGGCAGATCTGCGCCTGCTCGAGCCCCTTCTTGCTGTGCGCGGTGATGTGCGCCTGCGGCTCCGGCGGCGTCTCCGCTCCGCGCTCGCGGCGCGTGCGGCGCGCATGCAGGTCCCCGAATTCGCCCAGCACCAGTTCGCGCAGCTCCCCATGTTTCAAATTCCCCGCCGCTGTAATCAGCAAGTTGTCCAGCGAAAACAGGTCGTGGTAGCAGGAAAGCGCCCGGCCTCTGCTGAATCGGCTGACCGTCTGCCGCGTCCCCAGGATCGGCCGCCCCAGCGGGTGCTTCCCCCAGAAGTTCTGCGAGAAAATCTCGTGCACCAGGTACTCCGGGTTGTCCTGCTCCATTTTCAGTTCTTCCAGGATGACCCCTTTTTCCTTGGCCACTTCTGCCTCGGCGCAGCGCGATCGCAGCACCATGTCCGCCATGATCCCGAACGCGACGGGCACGTGTTCGTCCAGCACCTTCGTATTCAGGCAGATCATTTCTTTGGCCGTGAAGGCGTCCAGGTAGCCTCCCACGCGCTCGATCTCCCGCGCGATGTCCTCCGCCGTGCGCCGTTCCGTCCCCTTGAACAGCATGTGCTCGATGAAATGCGCGATGCCGGACAGCTCTGCGGGTTCGCTGCGCGAGCCCGAGCGCGCCCAGATGCCCACCGCCACTGAGCGCACCTGCGGCATGGCCTCTGTGATCACCATGAGGCCGTTGGGCAGCACTTCCCGTTCCACTTGGCGTTCTTCCCTCATGCCTCTTCTCGTTTTCTCCCCGCCGTGGACGTCCCAGGCGCGGTCCGCCGCTCGAGCGATGCGTGGCTCAGCGAGCCGGCGCCGCCCCGCTTCAAATTCCTATTCTAGCCCCGCTTTCTCACCCGTCCAGCATGGAGGGATTCGCGCGCCGACGTGCAGCCTTGCTCGATTGCAGGAGAGATGAGTTACAGAGCGCGGGGCGGGGCTTCCCCAGTGAGCATTTGCAGGTAATCCATTTCCTCGGACACTTCCGGTTCCGGCACGCGGTCCAGAAACTGCCGCACGCGCGGATGCGTGCTGTTCTGCATTTCCACTTTCGAGCCGTGGGCTACGATATCGCCCTTGTTGATCAGGAGCATGCTGTCAGCGATCAAAAAGGCGCTGGCCAGTTCGTGGGTCACCACGATGATGGTCATGCGAAACGCCTTCTTCAGCTTCAAAATCAGATTGTCGATCCCCGCCGCGATGATGGGGTCCAGCCCCGCGGAGGGCTCGTCAAAGAACAGGATCTCCGGGTCCATGGCCATGGCCCGTGCCACCGCCGCGCGCTTCTTCATCCCCCCGCTCAACTGCGAGGGCATGTAGTTTTCGAATCCGGCGAGTCCCACCTGCTCGAGCTTCAGCCGCATGATGATCTGAATAGTGCTCTCTTCGAGCTGCGTGTGCTCCCGCAGCGGCAGGCTCACGTTTTCCCCCACGGTCATCGAGCCGAACAGCGCTCCGCCCTGGAAAGAGAGGCCGATCTTCTTCCGCGTTTCGTCCAGCTCGGCTTCGCTCAGCTTCGCGATGTCCTGCCCGCGGATCCATACTTCGCCGGAGCTCGGCGCTTGCAGGCCCACCAGCGTCCGCAGCAGCGTGCTCTTCCCGGACCCGGATCCGCCCAGGATCACCAGGGTTTCCCCGCGAGCCACATCGAAGTTGATGCCGTGGAGGATTTCCCGCTCGCCATAACGAACGCGCAGGTTGCGGACAGAGATAACGGCTTCTTCTTTGGGCGACTCGCTCATCGTTCCAGCACGTAGAACAGCGAAGTGAAAATCAGGTCCACAACGATCACCAGGAAGATGGACATGACCACCGCAGAGGTGGTGGACCTCCCCACCTCCTCGGCGCCCCCGCCCGTCTCGAAGCCTTCGTAACATCCGACTGCGGTGATTACCGCGCCGAACATCACGCTCTTGATCAGCCCGGTGATGATGTCGCGCTTGAGCAGCGCATCCAGCGTGGCTTGTATGTACCCGCCGAAGGTGAAGCTCGCGCCGGTTATGCCGAAAACTGCCCCGCCCATTACACCCATGAAGTCCGCCCAGGTGGTCAGGCAGGGCAGCATCAGAATCATAGCCAGGAATTTCGGGGTCACCAGGAACTGCACCGGGTTCAGCGCCATGGTGGTCAGCGCATCGATTTCCTCGGTCACCTTCATNGGTCCCGATTTCCGCGGCGAATGCCGAGCCGGACCGCCCGATCACCACTATGGCGGTCATCAACGGCCCGAGTTCTCGCGTCATGGAGACGGCCACACCAGCGGCGACGTATTGCAGCGCGCCGAATTTGCGCAGCTCGTAGGCCCCCTGCAGCGCCAGGATCAGTCCCACAAAAAACGTGATAGTGGAAAGGATGGGCAGCGCCTCGATGCCCACAGCCATGGCCTGGTGGAAGGCCCGGCTCCAGCGCAGATGCTTTCCGCGGAACGGCCCGATCAGCGTGAAGTAGGCCGCGCGCCCGCTCAGGCGCGCCAGCCCGCCGATGTAGGCGAGCCCGCCGATCGTGCTGCGTCCGATGCTCTCCAGCACAGCCATAGTCCAAGTGCCTCGCGGGGCGCACCCTCGCTATTGCGCCTGCACCGCCTCCTGCTCCGTTCCGTACACCTCGAACACGCGGATCAGCCGCGAGAGTTCCAGCACCTCGCGCGCCGCCGGGCTCAGCCCATATAACATGAAGCGGCTGGACATGGTCCGCGAAACCTTCAGCCCCTCCACCAGCGACGCCACTCCCGAACTGTCAATGTAGCGCACCCCCGTCAGATTCACGATCAGCCGCGCTACTTTCTTTTCCTTCAGCTCTTCCAGGATCACTTTGCGCACTTCCGGGGAATTGTAGAGATCAATGTCCCCCTGGACGTCCACCACCGTGTGGGTCCCCTGCTGCCGGGTAGCGATGTGCATCGGTCACTCTCCTGCCGTAGTCTTCGAGCCCTTCTTTTTGAACAGGCGCAATTCGTTGCGCCCCTCCAGGGGCGAATACTGGGTTTCGTTCATGATCTCGCGGATCATGTGGAGTCCCAGGCCGCCCGGGCGCACGTCGTTCAGGTCGCGCCCGCTCATTTGTTCCGGTTTTACGCCCGTGCCGTGGTCTACCAGCAGCACCTCCATGCCCAGGTCACGCTCGCTCAGACGCATTTCCACAGGCTGGTCGTGCCGGTTGTGGTAGGCGTGGCGGATCACGTTGGTCAGCGCCTCGTGCACTGCCAGCGTGATCCAGCGGCACTCCTCTTCGTCAAAGCCTACCAGCGCCGCGTAGCGCTCGATGGCTCCGCGCACCACGCCCAGGTATCGCGGGTCGCTTGGAAAGCTCAGCTTGACGGCGTGCTCCATCAGTCTCACTCAGGCTCCGGGAACTCGCCTTCCACACGCCCAGCGCGGGTCTCCCCAAAAGCGTCTCTTGTGCCAGAGATTGGACGGGTTTGCAACGTCTTTGCGTGCCGCCCGCCTGCAAGGCGTCAGGCTGGCGTCGCGAGGCTCCAGCTCTAGCAATCCATATTTCCATGTGCGGCGTGAGCAGCGCACTTGCGCCTTAGCCCCGCTGCTCGATGGAGACGTAGCCGCGCCGCCCCGGCCCCAGGAACACTTGCCGGGGCCGCGCAATTTTCTGTTCCTGGTCGTCCAGCATCTCCTGCCAGTGAGCCAGCCACCCGGCCGTACGCGGGATGGCGAACAGCACCGGAAACATCGCCGAGGGGAATCCCATGGCCTGATAAATCAGCCCGGAGTAAAAATCCACGTTGGGATACAGCTTGCGCTTGATGAAGTAATCGTCCTCCAGCGCGATGCGCTCGATTTCCAGGGCGATATCCAGCAGCGGGTTGCGACCAAGCACGTCGAACACCTGGTACGCCGCCTGCTTGATGATTTTCGCCCGCGGGTCGTAATTCTTGTAGACGCGATGGCCGAAGCCCATCAGCTTTGACTCGCCCTTTTCGATTCCCTTGATGAAGGCGGGGACTTTGGCCACCGAGCCGATCTCGGTGAGCATGCGCACCACCGCCTCGTTCGCCCCGCCGTGAAGAGGGCCGTAGAGCGCGGCTGTGGCTGCGGCCGTGGCGCAATAGGGGTCCACGTGAGAGCTGCCTACCCCGCGCATCGCGCTCGTCGAGCAGTTCTGTTCGTGGTCGGCGTGGAGGATGAACAGCAGGTCCAGCGCCCGTTCCAGCGTGGGGTTGGGCGTGAACTTCACCTCTGTCGTCTTGAACAGCATGCTCAGAAAGTTGCCCGTGTAGCTCAGGTCGTTGTCGGGATAGGCGTAGGGCATGCCCAGGCTATGGCGGTAGGCGAATGCCGCCAGCGTTGGCATCTTCCCGATCAGCCGGTAGGTCTGCTTCTGCCGCGATTGCGCGTTGAAAATATCTTTGGCGTCCGGATAGAACGTGGAGAGCGCCGCGACCGTCGACACCAGCATCCCCATGGGGTGCGCATCGTAATGGAAACCGTCCAGGAATTTCTTAATGCTTTCGTGGATGAAGGTGTGATGTGTAATGTGCCAGGTCCACTCCTGCAGCTGGGCCCGCGTGGGCAGCTCCCCGTGCAGGATCAGGTAGGCGGTCTCCAGATAGGTGCTGCGCTCCGCCAGCTCTTCGATCGGATAGCCGCGATATTCCAGGATGCCCTTCTCTCCGTCGATATAGGTGATCCGGCTGATGCAAGATGCCGTGTTCAGGAACGCAGGGTCGTAAGCCACGAGGCCGAAGTCCTCCGGTCCGCTGCGGATCTGCCGCAAGTCGTTCGCGCGGATGGCCCCGTGCTCGATGGGCAGCTCGTACTGCTTGCCGGTGCGGTTGTCCGTGATGGTAAGCGAGTTTCGCCGGGCCGATGCACCCGATGAGGACGAGGCTTCTTCCACCCCTGCTTGCGGTTTGACAGGGTTCATCTTGAACCTCCTGCGTGCCCTGTGGCGAACGAGGGAAGGAAGGACGAATCCCGCCCGCCGGCTTCCGGGTCACATTATATACAACTGCGCCTCCCCGGCGGCAGCCGCGCAGCCGTGCGGTCTTCACCTGGTCCTGCGGGCGTGCCGTGCGTTACGCCTCCTCGCGTGCGTCCTGCGACGAGCGCAGGGTTCCGCGCCGCAGCTCGCGCTCCTTCATTAGGGCAAAAAACACCGGCACCAGGATCAGCACATGGATGGTCGAGGTGATCATCCCGCCGACGATCGGCGCGGCAATCGGCTTCATCACGTCTGAACCGATTCCGGTCTCCTTCAGGATCGGGATGAGGCTGGCCAGCACCGCAGTCACCGTCATTAACTTCGGCCGCAACCTCTGCACAGCGCCTTCGATTGCCGCCTGCTCGATATCCTCGTGACGCAGAGGCTGGCCAGACGCCAGGCGTTTGTCGAGCGATTCATGCAGATACACCACCATCACTACTCCCGTCTCTACGGCGATGCCGAACAACGCGATGTAGCCCACCCAAACAGCCACGCTGAAGTTGTACCCCAGCCAGTATTGCAGCAGCANTCCCCCAGCCAGTATTGCAGCAGCAGCCCGCCGGTCATGGCGTAGAGCGTAGGGAAAATCAGTACGGCGGCCTCGGTCACGGAATGGAAGACCATATAGAGCAGCAGGAAAATGACAAAGAATACGACGGGGAGGATGACCTTCAGCCTCTCTTTGGCTCGCAGCTCGAATTCGTATTCCCCCGACCATTTATAGGAATAGCCCGCCGGAAGGCGCAGCTTTTCCCGCAGCAATTCCTCGGCCCGGGTGACGAATCCGCCGTAGTCTTTCGTGCCCAGATTTAGGTAGACGTAGCCGGTGAGCAGGCCGTCTTCGTCCCGGATCATCGCCGGCCCGCGCGACAAGTAAACTTTGGCGACCTCGCCCAACGGGATTTGCGCTCCGCTGGGCGTGGCGATCACCACCCGGCGCAGCGCTTCCAGGTCGTCCCGGAAGTCGCGGCTGTACCGGATGTTCACCGGGTAGCGCTCGCGGTGCTCCACGTTTTCCGCGATGTTTTCCCCGCCGATTCCGGAAGTCACGGCGTGCTGTACGTCCGCCACGGTCAGGCCATACCGCGCGGCTTCCGGCCGGTTCACTTCCAGGTTCACGTAGAAGCCGTCGGCCACACGCTCGGCAAATGCGGACTGCAGTTCCGGAATTGTGGAAAGAATCTGCTGCACCTGCGCGCCCGCCGCCTGAATCCCCTCCGGCTCAGGCCCCTGAATTTTCAGCCCCACGGGAGTCTTGATCCCCGTCAGTTCCATGTCCAAGCGGTTCTCAACCGGCATCGTCCACGTGTTGGTGAGACCCGGAAATTGGAGCTTCTGGTCCATTTCGCTGATCAGCTTTTCGTAGGTCATCCCCGGCCGCCACTTCTCGCGCGGCTTCAGCATCACCGTCGTGTCGTACATATNCCAGCGGCGAGTTATCCGTGGGACTGTCGGAACGTCCGACATAGCCGAGCACGCTTTCCACCTCTGGAAACGACCGCAGAATTCGGTCCTGCTCCTGCAGGAGCTGCGCCGCCTGGGTCACCGAGATTCCAGGAAGCGACGTGGGCATATATAGCGCGGATCCCTCATACAGCGGCGGCATGAATTGGCTGCCGATCTTCAACGCCAGAGGCGCCGTCACGGCGAGGAAAGCCAAATTCAGCAGCAGCGTAGTTTTCCGGTAGCGCAGGCACAGCCGCAGGACAGGAAGATAGAGAGCCTGGGTCCACCGCGAGAAAGGATTCGCCGATTCCGGCCGCAGACGCCCGCGGATGAACAGCGGCATCAGCACGGGCACCAGCGTCACGGCGAGCAGCGAAGAAAACCCCACCGCCAGCGTCTTCGTCCAGGCCAGCGGCCGGAACATCCGGCCTTCCTGCGCCTCCAGCAGGAACACAGGCAGGAAAGACACCACGATAATCAGCAGCGAAAAGAAAATCGCCGGCCCCACCTGCCGGGCCGCCGCCATCAGCACTTTCCGGTGCTCCTTGGCATCGAGAGTGGTTCGTCCGTCGGCCTCCACTACCGCCGGGTGTTCGGAAAGATGGCGGTACCCGTTTTCCACCATCACGATGGCCGCATCCACCAGCACACCGATGGCCAGCGCCAGTCCCCCAAGCGACATGATGTTCGTGCTGATGCCCAGATAGCTCATGGGAACAAAAGAAGCCAGTACGGCAATCGGCAGCGTAAGGATCGGAATCAGCGCAGAACGGAAGTGAAACAGAAAAACGAGAATGACTAGGCTTACGATCACCGCCTCTTCCACCAGGTTGCGTTGCAATGTGCGGATGGATTCGCGAATCAAGCCGGAGCGGTCGTAGCCGGACACGATCTCGACTCCGGGCGGAAGCGATCGTTGAATCTCTGCGAGCTTTTTCTTCACTCCTTCGATTACGTTGAGCGCGTTCATCCCGAAGCGCATCACCACAATTCCGCCCGGCGCCTCGCCCTCTCCGTTCCAATCGCTCACGCCCTCCCGGATGTCCGGCCCCACGGTGACGCTTCCCAAGTCGCGCAGTTGCACGGGCACTCCGTTTTTGGTGGCCACCGGAGTGGTTGCCAGGTCGTCCGGGGAACGCAAATAGCCGAGCCCACGGACCATGAATTGCGCGCCTCCGAATTCGAGCACGCGCCCGCCGACTTCGTTCGTGCTGTCGCGGACGCGGTCCATCACCGTGGCGAGCGGAATGTTGTAGGCGCGAAGACGGTTGGGGTCCAGGTTCACCTGGTACTGCCGCACGAAGCCCCCAATTGAGGCCACCTCGGCGACCCCCGGAACCGTTTCGAGCTGGTAGCGCACGTACCAATCCTGAAGGCTGCGCAGATCGGCCAGCGAATGCTGATGCGAGCGGTCCAGGATCGCGTACTGATACACCCAGCCCGCTCCCGTGGCGTCCGGGCCGAGCATCGGCGAAACGTTTTTCGGCAGCGACCCCTGCAACTGCTGCAGGTATTCGAGCACCCGCGAGCGTGCCCAATAGAGGTCTGTGCCGTCCTCGAAGATCACAAAGATGTAGGAATCGCCGAACATGGTCTGGGCGCGCACCGCTTTCACGTGAGGCGCGGCCAACATTCGCGTCACAATGGGATAGGTCACCTGGTCTTCGATGATGTTCGGTGGTTCCCCTTCCCATGGGATGTGCACGATCACCTGCACGTCGGAAATGTCCGGCAGGGCGTCGAGCGGCACGTGGCCGAGCGACCAGATNGCCGGCCAGTACCAGCAGCAGCGTCCCCGTCAGCACTAGGAAGCGGTTCCGCGCGCACCAGTCCATCAGGTCCGCGATCATGGCTGCATCCCCCCTTCCACGTTGATGCTCAGTTGTTTGGTGGCCAGCGTCGCCCCGTTCTTTGTCGCCGTAATGGTGATCTGCCAGGTGCCCCCGCTCGCGAGCGTCGCCTGACCTTCATACAAGCCGCCGCCTTTTTCGCCGAGTGCCGTGGAGACGTTTATCGCTGCCATGCCCATGGCCGGCATCGCCGCCATGAAGCTCCTGACAGTCACCTGCGCCCCGGCAACCGCCGAGCCGTCGCTGGCGGTCAGTTTCACGCGATAGACGTTGGAGCCTCTGTGGGGCGTTGCCGGGTCGGTAGAGAACTCCAACTTCGTCCCGCCCTGCGCACCCGAAGCATTCATCGCGGCTGCGGCGCCCGCGCCGGGCGGCGGTGGAACAAACGACCCCATGGCCGCCTGGAGCTGGCTTTCTGAATCCACCAGGAAATTCGCCGAGGTGATGACGTGCTCTCCGGCCTTCAGGCCTTTCAACACTACAAAGTCATCTCCGGCCTGCGCCCCGAGTTCCACCTCGCGTGGTTCCAGCGAGCCGCCCCCGTGGTCCACAAACACGATTGTCCGCGTGCCGGTCTGAAGGACGCCGGAGGCCGGGACCGCCAGGTGCCGCCCCAGCGGAATGTCGATCGAAACGTTGACGTACATCCCCGGCTTCAGCTTCAGTCCAGGGTTGGCAAATACCAGCCGGACACGCGCCGTGCGTGTGGTCATGTCCACCTGCGGCCAGATGAAGTCCACGCGGCCGGCGAACGTGCGGCCGGGAAGCGCGTCGGTCGTCACCATCGCCGCATCGCCGGCGTGCAACTGCGCGAGGTCGTTCTGGAAAAGCGCGGCATAGACCCACACCGTGGAAAGGCCGGCCACGGTGTAGAGCCGCGCTTCGGGCGGCGCGTACAGGTTCGGCAGCGCGTTGCGCTCCGTGACGAAACCGGAGACGGGCGAGTCGATTTCCATCTCCTGGCGCGCCTGGCTTGTCGTTTCCAGACGCTCGATTTCCTGTGGCGGCACCTGCCATCGCCGCAGGCGTTCCACCGCCGCGTCCAACAGCACGGAAGACCCCGCGGCCACGCCGGGTACGGTGCTCGCGCCCAGCGTGTGCTGATCGCGTTTGGCCAGCAGGTACTCCTGCTCGGTGGCCACCAGATCGGGGCTGTATACGGTGAACAACGGCTGGCCCTTCTCCACGTATTGGTATGTGGAATTCACGTACACCTTTTGAATCCAGCCCGGAAAGCGCAACTGCACCGTGGCCAGCAGTTGCTCGTCAATTTCCACGTCGCCCACGGTACGGATTTCCTTCCGCAGCGATTTCATTTGTGCCTCGCCCGTGCGGATGCCGATGCTTTGCATGCGCTCCGGGGAGAGTTGCAACGGGGCCAGGGCGGGTTCAGCCGAGTCCGCCGGCGTATTCCGCGTGGCGGACACCGCGGAGCCGCCAGGACTATCGGATACGGCTGCGGACGCCGGGACCATGCCTGCCGCCCCGGCCGACCTCCAAATGCCCGCGCGATACAGCATCCAGCCCGCGTATCCCAATCCGGCGGCCAGCGCGGCGCAGATAACCAACACAACAATAAAAGCGGTGCGATAGCGATTCATGAGTGTTCTCCCTTCTCCTGAAATCTCCGTCGCATTGGGTTCGTTCCGTTCGCCAGTGGTCATGGCTCGACCGTCCCGGTCAGCCGCTCGATCCGCGCGATCCCCAGTTGGTGCGCGAGCAGCGTTTGTTGGTATTCAAGGTCCAGGTTCAGGACGTCCATTGCCGAGGAAAGCAGGGTCTGGAAATCCTCGCGCCCCGATTCATATGCGGCCATCCCTGCCTCGAAAGCGGCCCGGGCCTGGGGAATTAGTCCTTCGCGGTAGATGTGCGCCTGTTCGTCGCTGCCCCGCACGTCCACAATTTGTTTTATCGCTTCGGCCTGTGCGGCCTGCGCCTGCGCGGCCTGCTCCCGCCGCGCGCGTTCCGTATTGATCTCCGCAGCAGCCAGGGCCGCCTGGCGCGGCTTGCGCCGCGGGAAATTCACGTCAAACGTCAGCATGTAATAAGCGCGGTAATACTCGGGATCGGTCCGCTGCCACATGTAGGAGAGGCCGAAATCGGGCCGGAATTCCCGCCGCGCCAGGTCCACTTCCGCCTGGCTTTTGCGCACCAGTTCGGCCCGCTCGCGCACGTCCGGGTTCTCTTCGCGGGCGCGCGCCACTAACGTTTCCTGCGGGAGGGTGAGCTCAGTAAGGGCCAATGGCTCAGTCACCACGTCGGGAGAACCCTGTGGCCGGTTCAGGATGCGCTTCAGCTCCGCCTGGGCTTCCCCGCCTTCCTGGTCCGTCATGGAAAGGTCCCGAAGGACGCGGGTGTGCTCGAGCTGCGCGCGCAGGATGTCCTGCTGGTTGCCCTGTCCCGCGCGGTACCGGATCTCCGCAGCCGCTGCGATCTGCTGGACCAGCGCGTCGTGCTGATGATGGATGGCCAGCACCTGCTGCAGGTAGGCCAGCCGGTAGTAGGCCTCCTTCAATTTTTCGATTTCCTCCCGGCGGACGATTTCCGCGCTCTGCCTTCGCACGTCCGCCTCCCGCTCCGCCACCGCGCTTCGCAGCCCCCGTTTGCCGGGGTAGGGAAATTCCTGGGAAGCCCCGAGGCCGAAGTACGCGAAGTCGCTGTTCGTGTAGCCGGCAAATGGTCGGGGGCTGCCCACCGCGAATTGCTGCGCAATGAAGTGCGGGTCCGGCAGAGCGCGGGCCTGCGCTGGCATTTGTGCCGCTGCGTGCACCGCGTCCTCCGCAGCCAGAATGGCGGGATTGTTCTGGACCGCCTCTGCGATCAGCGCGGCCAGCGAAGTCGGCGCCTGCTGAGGACGACCGGGAGCCGTGTGCTCCTGTTCTTGGGTTCCGGTGTTGCGTCGCGATATCAGCGGAGAGAGTCGCTGCGAAAGCCGCTCGGCCCCGGGGGACTCAGCCGGCGGCGATGGCGATCCCGCGGCTCTCTCCTGCGGGGCGCACTCAGCCGGCCACGCACCTCCCGCGACCAGAACCCCGCAGAGAATCCACCCCGCCAGCCACCGGCAGGTGGGCACATAACGCAGTGCTGCCACAGCACAATTCGCATTCATGGCGCTTCTCCATTCGCACTGGGATTCGCGCGACGACACACGTCCGCGCGGACACAGGAAGAGAGCGCCGGGCTAGATTCTCAGGACGGAAGCGACTGAAGGGCTACTTCGCTGTGGAACGATAGCGGAAGGGTGGCAGCAAGACTGGGTCGCAGCCGCCAGCGAAACTGCAGAACTCGCGATCCCGTGCACAAACAGTGCAGGCAGAGGCCGCAGCGGAACCCTCTCCCTCGCAGGAAGCCAGGAGACTGCTCCGGAATGGACTGCGCGGCAGCACGAATCCTGCGAATTCAGGGTCCGCGCATGGCACGGGTTGCCGAACGCGGTGCCCTCGGACGGATTCATGCACGCGCAGGGTATCGGGAGGGCAGAGCACGGCATTGCCCACGCGGCCAGGATCGCCACCGCCAGGAGCAGCGCCAATCGCCTCCCCAATTTCATGCTCATCAATTTACGCCCCCAGCTCGACTAGCGCAAGATGCGCTCGACCCTTGCGTGCTCCAGTCATTGCAAACCTCTGGATTTCTCCTGGCTGTGATCTTCGTCACATGGGGAGTGTGAGGTCTCCAGCCCGGCCCAGCATTCCATTGGCAGACGGCCCCGCTGAGGCATCTGCCGGGCACCTCGTCCGGCCGTCCGGGTATAAGATTGCCCCTGCCTGTTACGTGGCCAATTCATGTCCAACCCGAATCGCTGGCTCGTTTTCATCGCCCTGCTCGCGTTCCTGGCCCAAGCCTCGGCGCAGAAGCTGCCTTGGCGCGCCAAGCAGGAAGATATCCTGAGCGACGTGACTCGCGTTCTGCTGGTGCCTCCGGACGTACACGTGGACAAATGGACGGTCACCAGCGGCATGGAACTCCAGGGCACCAGCGACCATGTGCGCAGGACCATCTGTGGGGAGCTGGACGAATTGCTCGAGCAGCGCAAGATTGAAGTGAAGGACTACCTGCTCTGTCCGGGAGAGGGAGAGGCCGGCTACGAAAAACTCCAACTCCTCGCCGCCGTCCAATCGCGCTTCCGCGAACTGGTAACTGCCTGGGACAAGCCAGGGCGCCGGGCAGATCTGCTACCGGGCTTCCACCTCGGCGAAGAACTCGCCGCAACGAAGAAGTTGGAGGCCGAGGTCCTGATCGTCGTGACGGCAGACGGGAATCTTTCTTCGAAGGGCGAGAAAGCCATGCAAGCGATGGGCGGCCTGGCCGGCGCCACCGGCCCGGGCCAGGGTTTGATGATTCACTTCGGTGTGATTCGCGCGCAAACAGGGGAACTGTTGTTCTTTTCCGAAAAGTACATTGGAGGGGATTTTCTGAAGCATCCGGACCGACTCGAGCAGGCCATCCGGAAGGCGGTGCAGGCCGCGTTCACGAATCCGGGACCCAAGTAGCACAGGTTGAAGATCCTGAGCGCAGCGACGGACTGCCTGTGCACTCGATCAGCGGCCGCAACCCTTCTGCTTGGTTCCCGCCGCGCGGCCATTTCGCCCTCTCCCCGCTAGATGCCCACTCCGACTTTCCCTATACTCATCCTTTGTCCCGAAAAGGTGACCCATGCACAACCGCAAGTCTTTACGGAAGTTCGCCGCCCCGCTCCTCGCCGCGAGCCTTCTACCCATATCCTCGCCGTCGGTTGCCGCGGGGCAGGCTGCCGGAGCGAAGCCCGCCGAGACAAAATCCAAGCCGGCACCCCCCGCGGGCGGCCATTCCGCCGCTTCGAAGCCCTCCAATGCCCGCCCGCTCGAATTTCCGATCGAACAGCACAGACTCGAAAACGGCCTGCGCGTCGTCTTTTCCGTGGACCATTCCGCGCCCGTTTTCGGCATCTGCGTCACCTACGACGTGGGCTCGCGCAACGAACGCCCGGGACGCACTGGCTTCGCTCATCTGTTCGAGCACCTGATGTTTGAGGGCTCCGAAAACGTGGGCAAAGGCGAGCACTTCTTGCTGGTCCTGAACAACGGCGGCGGCATGAACGGCACCACCACCGAGGATCGCACGAATTACTTCGAGGAGCTGCCTGCCAATCAGCTCGATCTCGCGCTTTTCCTCGAGGCGGAGCGCATGCGCTCTCTAGCCGTCAACCAGTCCAACCTGGACAACCAGCGCGCCGCCGTCAAAGAAGAGCGGCGCCTGGGAATCGACAACCAGCCCTACGGCCTGACCGACGAAGCCCTCTCCGACATCCTCTACGACAATTTTGCCTACAAACACTCCGTCATCGGCTCTATGGCGGACCTGGACTCCGCCAAGCTGGAAGACTTCCAGGACTTCTACCGGCTCTATTACGCACCGAACAACGCCGTGCTCACGCTGGTGGGCGACTTCAACCCGCAGGAAGTTCTGGCGAAGATCAAGAAATACTTTGGCGGCTTCGCAGCGCAGTCCACGCCGCCCCGCCCCGAGCTCTCCGAGCCTCCACAGACTGCGGAGCGCCGCCGCAGGATGGACGACACCTTCGCGCAAGCGCCCCGTCTCGACGAACTCTACAAGGTCTCGCCGGGAGACACCGCGGACTGGTTCGCCGTTCAGGCCGTTTCCAGCATTTTGGGCTCGGGAGAGTCCTCGCGCCTCTACCAGCGCCTAGTGAAGGAAAAAGAGCTGGCCGTGAACGCGGAGACGGATCTGGAGAACCGCCCGGGGCCCTCCCCGTTCCAGATCGAAGTCTCGCTCAGGCCAGGAGGCGATTTTGCCGCAGTCGAACAGATTGTCCAGGAGGAGGTCGAGCGGCTCCAGACCCAGCCGGTGGCCGCATGGGAGCTGGAGAAGGTCCGGCTCACTAGCCGGCGCCAGCGAGCGCAGCGTCTGCGCAGCTCCCTGGTTCGTGCCATCCTCCTCGGCGAGTACACCGCAAAGTTCAGCGACCCCGGCCTCATCAACACTTTCGAAAAACGTCTCGACGCCGTCACCCCGCAGGACGTGCAGCGCGTCGCGCAGAAATATCTGGGCAAGAACCAGCGCTGCATCATCGAGACCTATCCGAAGCAGGCCGCCTCGGGAGGTGCGCAATGACGTGCGGAAGGATGAAAAGAATGACCGGCACAGTGAAGCCTTTCCTCATGCGCCGAGGAGCTGTGGCAGCGCTCGCCGCCGCTCTGCTCGCCGTCACTCCCGCGGCGGGCCAGCAGCCCGGCGAGAAAGCCTCGTCAGTCAGCAAAGTGGTGCGGCTGAACCGCGCGCCCGTTTCCAAAGAAGTGCTGCGTGTCAAACTTCCCAAACCCTTCGAGACCACGCTCCCCAACGGCCTCCGCGTCCTCATCCTGGAAGACCATCGCTTCCCGCTCGTCACTGTGAACCTGCTGATTCTCGGTGCGGGTGCCACCGCCGAACCCACCGATCTCCCCGGCCTGGCCTCCGCTACCGCATCCATGCTCCGCGAAGGCACGTCTACCCGATCCAGCAAACAGATTGCCGAAGAAACGGAACAGCTCGGCGCGGAAATCTCCTTCTACGCGCCCTTCGGTGGCACTACGGCGACCATGGTGGCCTCCGGCCTTTCCGACAATTTCAACGACTGGTTCGCTCTGGCTCTCGATGAGCTCCTCCATCCCGCGTTTCCTGCCACGGAGCTGTCGAAATGGAAGCAACGCACCGGCGTTCGCCTGCGCCAGCAGCGTTCCTCGCCCCAATTCCTGCTGCGCGAGCGCTACTCGCTCGCCGTCTATTGCGGCAATCCCGATGACCCGGGAACCTGTCTGCCCGAAGCGCGCGTGTCTGAGACGCCGGCTTCGGTCGAAGGGATGACCGCGGAAAGATTGGCCGCATGGCACGGGAGTCGCTACGTCCCGCAGAATGCCATCCTCGCCGTTGCAGGCGACGTGGAAACCAAAGCGCTCGTTGCCAAGCTCACCCGCGACCTCGCCGCCTGGAAACGTACCGACCTGGTGGACCAGCCGCCTCCCCCCACCCGGGCCGTGAGCGCGCGTTACATCTACCTCGTGGACCGACCCAACTCCGTGCAGACCTCGCTCTGGCTCGGCAACATCGCCATTGACCGCCGCGATCCCGACTACATCCCCGTCGTGGTCGCCAACCGCATTTTCGGCGGCGGCCCCGCGGGGCGCCTGTTCCTGAACCTGCGCGAAGAAAAGGGCTATACGTACGGTGTGTACAGCTACGTCAACGCCGTGCGCTACGCGGGGCCCTGGGCCGCGGCAGGGGACGTCACCCGCGACGTCACCGAGGGCGCCCTGCACGAATTCTTTTACGAATTCACGCGCCTGGGCAAAGACCCCGTCCCGGAGCCGGAGCTGGACGATGCCCGTCGCGCCGTCGTCGCCGGCTTTGCCCTCTCGCTCGAACAGCCCGACCGCCTAATCAACTACGCCGTGGACGCCGCGATTTATTCGCTCCCGGCTGATTACTGGGACACCTATCCCGCCAAAATCTCCGCGGTCAGTCCCGCCGACGTCACCCGCGTCGCCGCCAAGTACCTCGACCCGGCAAAGCTGCAGATCGTCGGTGTTGGCGAAGCGAAAAAAGTCCTTCCGGCTTTCGAAAAGTACGGGGCGGTCAAACTCTACGACACACAGGGCAAACAGGAAACTTCGCCCGCGGGAGGAAGCGCCGCGGCACCGCCACACGCTCCGATTATGGGTGGCACCGTTCCCCCCGCGTCCAGCGCAGCTTCTGCTGCCGGACAAGTCAGGCCAAAGCGAATCAAGGTCAGTAGCGAAGTCGCACAGGCAAAATTGATCCACCGAGTCGTTCCGGTGTATCCGCCGGAGGCCCGTGCTGCAGGCATTTCCGGCACTGTGCGGCTCCACGCCATCATTTCCGCTGAGGGAGAGGTCCGCCAGCTCGGCGTGGTTTCCGGCGAGCCGGCACTGCGCGCTGCTGCCATCGAGGCCGTGCGTCAGTGGCGGTACAAACCCACGCTTCTCAATGGCGAGCCGGTGGAACTGGAAACGTACATTGACGTCATTTTCTCGTTGGCCGGCTCGTCCTCGCCCTGATCCGCGCACCGAGCGCGGGGACTTTCCAGGTCGAGAGGATCTGCCGACCCTGATTTGCTGTAACTCCCGAGGAGGCTCGAATGGCCAAAGGATACTGGATCACGCTCTACCGCTCGGTTTCGAAGCCTGATGCGCTCGCCGAATACGCGCGCCTGGCGGGCCCTGCCATCGAAGCCGCCGGCGGCCGTTTTCTGGTGCGCGGCATTCCCACCAAAGTGGTCGAGAGCGGAATCAACGATCGCACCGTAGTAATTGAATTCGACAGCGTGGAGAAAGCCATCGCCACCTACCAGAGCTCGGCCTACCAGGCCGCATTGAAGGCCCTCGAAGGCGCCGCCGTACGCGACATGCGCTTTGTCGAAGGATTTTCCTGAGAATCCTTGTGGGGGCATCCGCCGCGCCTGCCCGCCGTGGCGGGGCGGCTCGTGCCCCTACATCTAGGCGCTCGTCAGTTCCCGAAACGTTTATCCGCGTCGCGCTCTCTACCCGAGCTGATACCGCGTTTGCGCCAGGCGGTACATCCGCTTCCATAACAGCCGGTTGATGGTCACCACCACCATCGCCATCACCACCGTGCTCGCCAGCAGCAACTGGAAGTTGCCCGAATCGCTCGCGTAGCTGATCGTCGCGCCCAATCCCGGCGCTGAAAGCACCCGACCCTGGAAGTGGAAATACTCGGCGACGATGCTGGCGTTCCAGGCCCCGCCCGCCGCGGTCACCAGTCCGGTCACCAGGTAGGGAAAAATCCCCGGCAGCACCAGCAGCCGCCAGCGTTCCCATCCGGAAAACCGGAACACGGATGCGGCCTCCTTCAAGTCTGTCGGGATGGCCTGCGCCCCCGCAATAATGTTGAACAGCAGGTACCACTGTGTGCCCAGCAGCATCAGCACGATGGCCGCGATTCCCATCCCTCCGCCCATCCGGATCAGCACCAGCAGCACCACGGGAAACAGCGCCGTCGCGGGTACCGACGCCGCCACCTGCGCCACCGGCTGCGCCAACGCCGCCAGCCGCGGCCGCGAACCAATCGCCACGCCCACCGGCACAGTCCACAATGTGCCGATGGCCAGCGCCAACACCACGCGCCCGAGCGTGGCTTCCGCCCCTCGGAACAGTGCCGAGACGTCGCTTACCGTCAGCTCCATCAGCGAGCGGCCCGCCCGCATCGCGCCGAACAGCACGATCACCAGAAAGGCTGCGCTCACCGCCCGCATCACCAGCCCGCGCCACGGAGCCGGCGGCCCTTCCGGCGCGGCCGCAGCCTCGTGTCGCGCCACCCGCAGCGTCAGCACCTCCCACGCCGGCGCCAGGACCTTCCGCCGCAGCCAGGCCAGCAGCGACGAACGGCCCAGCCCCGCCAGCACCGCGGACTGCGGCGCGCTTGCGCTCTCCACCTGCTCGAACTTGAATTTTTCCGCCCAGGCGATCAGCGGCCGCCATAGCACCTGGTCCAGCAGCAGGATCACCGCGATCATCGCGCCCAGTCCCCACAGAATCGCCCTCGTGTCGCCGTGGTTCGCCGCGGATTGCAAGTACGAGCCTAGCCCCGGCAGCCGGAAGTCGCGGTTGCCAAGCTGGAACATTTCGCAGGCCATCAGGAAAAACCAGCCGCCCGCCACCGACATCAGCGAATTCCACACCAGGCCGATCGTCCCGAACGGCAGTTCGAGCTGGTAGAACCGCTGCCACCGCCCGAACCGGTACGTGCGCGCCGCCTCCCTCAGTTCCTGCGGCAGGCCTTTCAGCGATGCGTAAAAACTGAACGCCATGTTCCATACCTGCCCCGTAAAAATCAGCAGGATGGAACCCATCTCCAGCCCGATCTGTCGCCCCGGGAACAGCGCCACCATGGCCAGCATCACTCCCGGCAAGAAGCTCAGCACCGGAATGGACTGCAAAATGTCCAGCAGCGGAATCAGCAGCCGCTCCGCCGTCCTGTTGCGCGCCGCCGCGTAGGCATAGACCAGCGCGAACACCAGGCTGGCAACGTAGGCCGCCCCCATGCGGCCCAGCGAGTACGTCGCGTAAAGGGGCAGCGACCACGGGCTGCGCGAAATCTGTGCCGCCGGCTGGAACGGCGCCAGCCACACGCGCCCCACGCCGAACAGCGCGTACAGTCCGGCCAGCGCCGCCGCGAAAATCACCGCGTCCGTGGCCAGCGAGCTGCGCCCGCGGTACAGGGGGATGCGCCCGGCCGGAGGCGGCGTGGTCAGGGTGGCCATGCGTTTTCACCGCGAGATCCGCTGCGCGGCACCGACGCTCGCAGGGCGTGCGGCGCCCGGGCCATCATGGCGTGCCCGCCAGGCTGGCGTCGTGCAGCATCAGCCGGTCGGTGGCAGGATCGAACTCAAAAATTTCCGCGTACCGTCCCCAGTCGAGCGCGGTCTCGAACTGGTGCTCAGCTTCCTGTGCGTCAAATCGTTCGTCGAGGATGTCGCGGAAAAACTCCGCGGGCAGCGCGTGATCTACCTTGGAGCGCAGCGCGCTCTGCATGTGACGCAGCAGAGAGACGCGTTCGAGCGCCACTTCGCGGAAAATCTGTTTGCGCTGCTCGATGCCCGCCTCCGCGAAGGCGCGGCCCGCGTCGGTCAGGCGGGCGTCCCCCTCCGCCACTTCCACAAACCCGAGCAGCGTGGACGCCTCCACAATGGGCAGCAGATCGTCCAGCTCCATCACCAGATCTTCGGCCAAGTGATAGAGGTCGTCGGCGCCGCCGCGGTCGGCCAGGATTTCCACCAATCCGGCGATGCCCCCGGGCCGCGCGTGTGGCAGCGGCGCGTGCTTCTCGCGTTCTGCGCGGGCCGCAGGAAGCACGTGGGCCTCGTCCGGCAGCGTGAGTACCTTATAGACATGGTCCACGATCTCCAAGAAGCGCGGCGATTTCCGGTCTCGCGGGTGCGCCAGCCCCACGTCAAAATCATCGTGGATGTGCGCCGGCCGGTGCGCCAGCACGATGATCCGGTCCGCTAGTTCCACCGCCTCTTCGATGTTGTGCGTCACCATGAAGATGGCGTTCGTGGGAATCTTCCGGCTCGTCCACAGCTCCAGCAATTCGCCCCGCAGCGTCTCCGCCGTCAGCACATCCAGCGCCGAAAACGGCTCGTCCATGAACAGAACTTCGGGCTCCACCACCAGCCCGCGCGCAAACCCCACGCGCTGCTTCATTCCTCCGGAAAGCTCTTTCGGGAACGCCTTCTCGAAACCGTCCAGGCCCACCGTGTCCAGAATGCGCAGCGCGCGTTTGCGCCGCTCGAAAGAACCCACGCCCCGCGCTTTCAGCGGCGCCTCCACGTTCTCGATCACGCTCAGCCAGGGAAACAGCGCAAAGCTCTGAAAGACGATGGCCACGTTCGGGCTGCGGCCATTGAGCGCCTGGCCGTGCCACAGCACCTCTCCAGCCGAGGGCCGGGACAGCCCGCTCAGAATGCGCAGCAGCGTGGATTTGCCGCAGCCGGACGCTCCCAATAGCGCCACGATTTTGCCCGGCGCTATCGTGATACTCGTCGGCGCCAGGATCTGCGTGCGGTGGCCGTCCTGCTGCACATAGAACTGCTCGACGGCGCGCGCTTCGATGATGGGCTCGAGATGGCTCATCGCTCTTTCTCCCAAAGAGTCTAATGCATACCCTGTCGCGGCCGCATCAGAATTGGCGAAGCGGGAGCGCCCCCGCCTCATTGCACCTCTGTAAACGCCCGCCCCGGACGGTCTTGTACCCCCGCTCCCGCGGCACTAGAATGACCGTAGTTGTACTCGGGAGGCCCACGTGCAGCTCGACGATAACCTCAAGCAGGTGCTCCGGGAACTCGGCCGTGCCATCAACGAAGCGGTCTCCGATTCCGAGCGCATCCAGAAGGCCATCGCAGGCGTGCGGTCTGCCGGCTACGACATCGTCTTGAAGCTCGACGCCACCATCGGCCTGGCTCCCCGGGAATCGAAGCCGGTTCGCATGACCGTCCAGGACCGCCGCTTCCTCGATTCCCTGCGCATCCGCGTGGACGACGAAATACTCGAGGAGGAGACGGACGAGGAGCGAGTACAGATGACCGCGCAGGACATCAAATTCCTGCGCTCCCTGAAGATCAGCGTGGACAATCTTGAAGAATAGCCGCACATTCGCGCTCGCCGTGGCCGCAGCCGCGGCTCTGACCGTCCCGCTCTGCGGGGCTGCGCAGCAGCCTGCGGCTCCGCAGCAGCAGCCTGCGCCGGCAGTGCAGGCCTCAGTCTCCACGCCGGCAGTGACCGTCAAACGGTCCCGACCGAAACTCGACCGCTACAAGGGCCGCATCCTCGCCTTCAATATCGCTACAATCATTGTCCAGAGCACAGAGAACCAGAGGATGGTCTGGTCGTTCCAGTATTCCACCGAGCTGCGGTCCAAAGTCGCCGATATGCTGTCAGCGGGCGGCTATCAGCCCGGCGACAAGGTAGAGGTGTATTGCAATCCCGGCACCACCGTGGCCGTGAGACTCAAAGGAAAGCCCTCGAAGTCGAGTTGACGTCCCACTCCCCGCGCTGTCCGGGGCCCCTGCCGCCCATCGGAGCGCTCCATGATTCGCGAACCTGCCGTTGCCGGACGCTTTTATCCCTCCAACCGTGCGCAACTCGAACGCGACCTAGGCAAATTTCTCGCCCCGCCAAAGGACACTGCCACCCCCTCCCGCGCCCTGGGCTGCATTGTTCCCCATGCGGGATACATGTACTCCGGCGCGGTGGCCGGCGCGGTCTTCAGCCGGCTGGAGCTGCCGCGGCGCTACATCATCCTGTGCCCTCGTCATTATCCTCAGGGCCAACCTCTGGCAATCCTGTCGGAAGGCTCCTGGCGAACGCCATTGGGTGATGCGCCGCTCGACGGCCCGCTCGCCGCATCTCTGGCGCGCGCCTGTCCGCTGCTGCGCGAAGACGAAGTGGCCCACGCCGCCGAGCACGCCATTGAAGTGCAGTTGCCGTTCTTGCAGAAGCTGACCCCGGAGTTCCGTTTCGTTCCCATCGCCCTGGGCACGGACCGTTTCCAGGCTTTTGACGACCTGGGCCGCGCCGTCGCCGNGGGAGCCGGTGCTCATCGTGGCCAGTTCGGATATGAACCATTACGAAAGCGACGAAATCACCCGCCAGAAAGACGCCCGCGCCATCGACCGCATCCTCGCCCTCGATCCTCGCGGCCTCTACGATGTCGTGCGAAAGGAAAACATCTCCATGTGCGGATACGGCCCGGCAGTCACCATGATGGTGGCCGCGAAGCAGCTCGGCGCCTCCCGCGCCGAATTGATCCGCTATGCCACTTCCGCAGACGTCAGCGGCGATTACGACTGGGTAGTGGGCTATGCCGGGATTGTCGTGACCTGATTCGAGGTAGCCACGGTCAGCGTATTTCTGACCGTGGGTCCTTCAGACTATCGATTGCGCCTTACGGCTTTCCGTGGCTCCCCCCGCCTCCGCCGGCGCCCCCGCCATGTGATGCGGACCCCGCGCTATGCGTCCCCGCAGGTGCGATGGATGACGAAGCCGTCGAGCCGCCGTAGGAAGCGGGGCCGGTGTGGTAGCCAAATCTGGCGCTGCTCGCACTGCTGGGCGGCCGGTACGTCGGTACGCGCCCGGCGAGCATCCCTGCCGTCGCGATCCGTGGCGCGGGCCCTTCCGGCATCCGCTGAGCGAAGTGCACGCTGCTCGGCAGACTCGAAGCCGAAGGCCGCGCACCGGCCTGGACCTGCTGGGAAAAGCGCACCAGCTCAGCGTTGTTCGTCCAATTGCCCACCGGACTAAAGCCCGCCGTCGCCTGGCCGCGTACAATTTCGTTGCGCGAGCGGCCCAGCATTCCTGCAGGTGTGTTCGTAATCACCGCGTGCGTGAGATTCACGGGCGTGCCGGCAACGGTCTCGCGCGGCGCAAGCGGCACCCAGCCAGTTCCTATTGGCGAGCGCACCCAGGCCACCGTCCCCGGACTCCACAGGCCAAACGCCCCTGGGGCCCACACCCACCCATAGAGCGGGGAGAACAGCCAGCCGCCGTAGTGATACGGCAGCCAGCCCCAGGGCTCATAGCTGATCCACGCGAGCCCGAAGTCGCCAAAACTGTCCCAGAAGCCGTTGTAGAATGGCGCCCATCCCGCCCCGACCCCGTAGGGCTGCCAAGCCAAGCCGTACCCCGGCACGTCCAACCATCCCCCATAAAAACTCAAGTCCGCCATTCCGTAGCCCACCGGTGCGCTCAGGTTATCCCTGGTATTTAGCCTCGCGGCCTCCACCGCGTTGTTTCGATCCGAGACCCAGCGGTCCCAGGCGTCGCTCCGTGGACTCGGGTTGACAACCGCCCCTGCGGAAGAAGTCGGGGAATCGTTGCGCAACGCCAGGGTCTTCCGGTTGCTCACATGCTGTGTCACCCCGTGCGCCGTCACGTCCACCTCGCCGTGCTGCACGCTCACCGATGCCCCATCGTCAAACACATCCACGCGGAACCGCGCAGTGTCCGGCGCGACGATCAGCAACTGCCCGGCCTGCACCGCAAACGAATCGTGCCGCCCGGGGTTCACGTCGAAACTCGCCGTGCCCTGCCGCACCGCGAGCTGCGTGAGTTTCGCGCCCTCATCCAGCGCGAGCTGCGGGAATTCCAGCACCGTGTGCGAGGCCATCCAGGCCCCCGCGCCCATTTCCAACTCCACCTCCGCGCGGCCCTCCCCGGTCGCCAGGCTCATGCCCTCCCGCAGTGGCGTATTCACGATGGCTTTCTGCCAGCGGGAGGAGCCCGCGCTCGATTGCACATCGCCCTGGACATAGCTCAGCCGCACGATTCGCGCGTGGCTCAATTCTCCAGCGCGTACGGTAGGCAGGCCAATCAGGCAGGCAATCACTGACAGCAGGGCAATGCAGGCAAACGCGCGGCGGGACATAGACACCTCCCCGAACCTGTCTCTCTCACCGTAGGGGGCAGCTTCGCTGGGCCGACCCCGA
>OCOJ01035183.1_pt1 | contig 37420 bp, 32 predicted proteins | sample 1539251 | NCBI WGS metagenome assembly OCOJ01 (sample SAMN01911457, study PRJEB22624) | soil metagenome | biome: Soil | place: Malaysia | collected 2012-04-30 | depth RA_metagenome m
CTCAGGAAACTCCCACGGAGCGCGACGCCGCCCGCGACGTAGTCAAGCAAATCAGCGAACTGAGCCAAACGCTTGGCGTTCAGGCCATGGTGGCAAAGCTCTCTGCTACGGACAAAGGGCGTGAGGAAGTTATCGCGCGCGTCAAGCAACTGATGCAAACCGATCTTCTGTCCATGAGCGACTGGATCACCCACCATCCCGAAATTGGCTTCCAGGAAACGCAAGCCGTAGCCAAGCTCACTGCCTACCTGCAGGCTCACGATTTTGAAGTCACCATGCCCGTAGCGGGACTCTCCACGGCCTTCATCGCCAAATACAAGCACGGCACGCCGGGGCCGAATCTCGGCGTCATCCTCGAATACGACGCGCTCCGCGGCACCAAAGGCGCCTTTCACGGCGATCAACACAGTGCGCAAGGACCAGTAGGAATGGCGGCCGGAATTGCGATCGCGGAATTTCTCACGCGCACCCACACCCCGGGCACGGTCACTTTCTACGGCACTCCTGGCGAAGAAATGATGCCGCCGGAAGCTAAAACGGTGATGATGGAGGCGGGAGTCTTCAAAGGCGCGGACATCATTGTCCGCAGCCATTCCTCCGCGACAACCTCGCGCTCCGCGGCTGGCTTCGGCACCTGCTGCATGAACATCGACGGCGTGAAATACACCTTCTCCGGAGCGCCAGCGCATCAACTCACAGCCTGGAATGGCCGCAATGCTCTTGAAGCCGTCATCAAGCTCTTCAACAATATCGACAGTGTCCGCAGCAACATTCGGCCTGAGGCGCGGATTCAAGGCGTCATCACCGAAGGCGGCGCTGCTCCCAACGTCGTCCCCGACAAAACTTCCGCCGACTTCTACATCCGCTATCCGGACGGAGTTTATCTTGAGCAAGTGACCCAATGGGTCGATGACGCCGCTCGCGCCGCCGCGCTGGCCACTGGCACCAAAGTGAAAATCGATCACTACGGCAAAGACCGCGATGGAATCTCGGTCGCGACGCTCGAAGAATTGGCCTTTGCTTACATGAAACAGTTTGGCGCTACCGGCGTCGAGCCTGAGCCTGCAAAACCGAAGGGCTTCGAAGAAACCGGCAGCGTCTCCAGCCAGATTCCAGGCCTCGGCGTCACCGCCAAGTCCTCGAACTTCTCAAACCACACTTACGGCATGGAAGCCGACGCGTTGACCGATGTGGGTCATCAGGGCTTCCTCATCGACGCCGAAACTATGGCCGCGGTGCTCTACGATTTCGCAACGCATCCCGAATTTCGCGACGCGGTCAAAACGGAATTTACGCGCATCCAGGCTCTTTTCGGTCAGTATCAGGCTGCTCTCCAAAAAGCCTATCCAAAACCCGAAGTCCCCGAGCCAAAATAGCCTTGGCGCTGCATATTTGAGCGAGCCAAGCGGCGCCCCTAATGGGTCGAGTTGCAGAACAGAGAGCGCTTTTGCTCGAACGAGAAAGATTGAAGCACTCTGTTTACATTTCTTTGGGTTCCAACATCGGAGATCGCGAGGCGAATCTGCTCGCGGCTATTGCCGCTCTGCCCAAAGCGGGACTGCGTGTGATTCGTCAGTCCTCGATTTACGAAACGGAGCCTGTCGATTTTCTGGACCAGCCCTGGTTTTTGAATTGCGTGGTGGAAGGCGAAACCACATTGCCGCCCCTGGAGCTGCTCCGCGCTTTGCGCCAGATTGAATCTCAGATGGGGAGCAAGAAATTAATCGCCAAAGGCCCGCGCCTCATCGACCTCGATATTCTTCTCTATGGCGAAGAAACCATCGAAACGTTCGAGCTGCAAGTGCCCCATCCCAGAATGCTTCTGCGGCGTTTCGTTCTGGTGCCCCTCGCCGAAATTGCGCCGGATCTGAAGCATCCTTCCTGGAACGCCACCGCCGCTGAACTGCTCGCACAAACTCCCGACCGCAGTGTCGTTGCGCGATTCCCTCGCAGCGGGACCGCCAACCCAATGAGCGCTTGAAATCCTGGAGCGCCAGCCAATAGAGCCGGCCCGCCAGGATCGCTGCGTCCTGCGTGTGCTCTGGGGAATCTGCTATCGCGTCCGCTTCGTCACGAAGTCCGGTGCAGCAGCAAGCGGTGCAGTGTCATGACCTTCGGCTGCAGAGCGTCGAGCTCGATGAGCGCCAGTTTGCCTTCCGTAATTTCGCGCCAACGGTAGACTCCCGGCTCGCTCTCTTGAATCTCGCGTCCATTGAGTTGCCGTAAGAATTCGCGGGCGCTGTCCATTGAAGCGACTTCGCGAAGCGTCGGCCGCGCGAGCGCCTCGACGGCATAGCTCCTCAGAAGTTTATTCCAATAATGATCAAACAGCTCGCCTGAGGCGAAGATGTCGCTCCACGCGACTTCACCGCCATAAGCGACGACCACGCCGACTACTCGCTCGCCCTTAAGTCCAGAAGTGGCTTTGGCGAATCGCTTCTGGACCTCTTCTACAAAGCTGTCCACCGAGCCGCCGACACCTGCGGACACGTAGATTTTCTCGTACGCTTCCGAACGTGCGTCCGAAGCGATAGCATTCGTGATGTCAGCTGAAGACACTCGCGCGGGCGGTGCAGCAGCAGGCCTTGTCGCAGTGGTTCCGCTGCGGACCGCGCTCCAAACTTCTTGCTGGCTCTGATTCACCGCAGCTTGCTCGCGCACGCTGGGATGAACGATGGTTTTGGACGCCGCGAACTGCGACCCCGCTGACCAGCGGCCATGCTCGACGCAAAACACATCAAGCGGAAGCGGCTCGGCGCCCGGCGCCACGATGCGGNTCTTTGGCGATGATGCGGTCCTGCTTGCCGCCGCTAACTAGCTCCCCGGCCAGCAGCAGTAAAGGCCGTTTGCTGCGGTTGACCAGCACGAGCTGGTTGACCGAAGCGCCCGTATTGTATTGTGGCGTGGTCGGGCGGCCGTCGCGGTTACGCACCAGGCCTACAGAGCCCTGTTCGCTGACCACCACTTCGCCGCTCGAAAGCCCTTCGTCCAGGGTCAGAAACGGGCTCGTATCCTGCCCGTAAGAAGTGACCACAGGAAAGATCGAAATGTTCTCGTAAGTGACCGGATCTAAGAGCCGCCAATTGCCTTCCGGCTTTTGCGGCCCAGAACCGCCCGGGGCGGCCCAGAGAAACGCCAAAGCTCCTAACGCGCTGATTCCAAATAAGCTAGAGTAGATGGCACTCAAAAACGTCCGTTCCATGAAACCCTCCTGTGCATGACCCCTCGAGGAACGCAGCACATTGTTAGAACGGCTCGACCCAACTTTCTTGCAGCAACGAGGAAAAGGAAGCGCGCCTAAGAACCCCCCTCCAGTGAGCCGTGCGGTGCGGTACTGCCGAAGCGCTGAACAAGTACCTGGAACTTGCTCCGGAAGGCCTCCATGCCAATAACGCAAAACAGATGCTCGAGTACATCGGTTTCAAAGTAGAATCGACCTATAAGGGCAGGAAGAAGTAGCTTTTCGGACCAGAACTAATCCGCATCGAGGAGAGATGTTTCAAGCAGGGCAACTCGTTCGTGTCAATCTTGCTGGCTTGCAGGCTGAGGGTGTGATGTTCCAGGCAGCGGTTACGGACGCCGTCGGGCACATTGTGCGGCAAACCTCCGAACAGCCGCCGAAGTATCTCGTTAAGCTCCTCTTCTCCTTCCGTGGAGTTAGCGAAGTAGAAGTTCCCGCGGAGCGAATTCACTCCGGAAAATAATTACCTGACTCGTTTAACGGGCGGGGATGAAAGTGACTGTGTCTCCCGTGAAAATCCTCGTGTATACGGTTCCTTCGATGCGTTCCGGCGTTACGGTCTTGAGAGTCATGTTCCAATCGCTGTTCGTGCCGTTGGCATTGCGCTGGTGCCATTTGCCCTTGTAAATGACGGCGCCTTTTTTGTCCGTGGTCTTTTCCGCGTCACCAGTTGCGAGCACGTCTATGCCCGTGATGTAAATGTGGTCCTGCACCCACGTGATTTTGAAGATGTGATTCACCTGCAACAGCGTCCAGCGTTCCGGAAAGGCCGGCGCAGTGTTCGCGGATGCATTGGGCTGCGTGTTGGCCTGAGTGTTGGCGGGCGGAGTATTGGGCGGAGCCATCATCCGGGCCGCTTGATCCTGGTCCGCTTTGGCCCCGGGCGCATCGCCGAGAGCGGTCTTGATCCTGGCGCGCTCGAAGTAGCCCGTGGGATCGCCGGGATCCAGGCGCATGAACGTGTTTATGTCCTGAAGCGCCGGCTGGTAATTCTTGAGCTGAAAATAGACGGACGCCCGGTAGATGTAACCCTCGGGATTCCCCGGGTATTGCTGAATCAACTGGCCGTAGTAATTCAGCGCCTCGTCTCCATCGAGGGGGCGCGGGAACGCCACCAGTTGCAAGGTCAGGGCCTGTCCTTGGCGTTGGATCTGGAGATTCACCGCCGCGCCGGGAGTTAGCTTTCCCGAATTCAGGTATTGCTGCTGGTAGTCCTTCACGGAGAGACCGTTCATTGCAAGCACTATATCGTCCACCAGCAGACCGCCGCGTGCCGCGCTGCCCGACGGCAATACGCCAATCACCACGGCGTCATTCGTCCGAAAACGCCACCGAAATCCCAAAAATCCCGCGTGTCCTTCCGCTGGGATGTTTGTACCGAGCGAGCCGGGGCTTCCTCCCGCCTCCAGACTCTTGGCGCTCAACAAATAGCGCCGCGCTTCGGCGTTCGCAGGGACGATTTCCAGGGCGATTTCGAACTCCGCCTCCGCTCGCTTGGCCTGGTTGTTCGCAAGGTAGATTCGGCCACGCACCACGTACGCGTCGGCATTGTCGGGATCTAGGTCCACCGCCTGGTTCACCACAGGAAGGGCACTGTTAATGTCGTGCGCATCGATCAGCGCACGCGCCGACTTCACCAGGTTGGCCGCATTGGTGCGATCGGCCTGGGATACTGCGGCGCCGCGATAATGTTTTTTAACTGCTTCAACGACTGCGGGCGACGCGCCCGCGTCGAGCAGCTCTTGCTCGTCGTCGTAGGTCACCCGGAAATTGACGCCACGTTGACTGATCAGGTCGATGAGTTCCGCGGCGGAGAGGCCCCCCGTCTTCAGAGCATCAATTAGTCCTTTCTTTTTAATCGGTGCGGAATGTTGCGGCGAGGCGGAGGCCAGAGCCGCAAGATGCAGCAGCAAAACAACCACCAGCCAGGGCAGCACTGCGAGTCGCGGCTTCATGCGGAAACGCTCGGTTCTGGTTTTTTTCCTACGGTCGCGCTGGAATGTAATCGATTCCAATTATAGTGTCAAACACCGGCTACGTCACCGCGAATGGAAGGGAAGAGAAAATTCTTCGAGCGAATTGAACTTGCGCCAAGGGCGAGTCACTGCTTCGTCGCCTGGCACCCTACGAAGGAAAATTCTGCCTGAATGGGAGTCCCACCGTAGGAGCCCGTTAGCTTGACCTTCTGTGGGAACTGCAGCCCACTGAGCTCTTGATAGTCGATCCCGACTTGCAAGTCCGTGGCATCATTTGGCGAGCCGGAGCGATAACTGGCCTGATAGCCCGACAAAATGAAGCCCTTGGCTATCTTGGTGAGTTGCGGCTTTAGGGTGGTGTCAAATTCCGGCGTCACGACTCTTTGACTGCTGATCGCGAAATCTCTGCCTAGAATCGTGGTGATGTCCGTGGAGGTCTCTTTGTAGGAGATGCGGTACGCCGCCGGCAGTTCTTCCAGTTGGAAATCCGAGCCAACTTCGGGGAGCGCGGGAGTGATCATGTATGCGGACCACGTCTGGAAGAAACCCGTAACCATCTGCTCGATGCCGCCATAAACCTGCTTTAGGGCGTTGGCGGCTTGCTCGTTCTGCGCGGGGAGGTCGTTGTGCATCACCGTGGCCTTCCCGTCGCTGTCCACGGACACCGAAAAGTGCAGCGTCTGGAACCTCTTTATGGCCTCGTCAATTTGTTCGGGGTTTGACTTCCGCGCTTCTGCCAACTGGTAGTCCCAGTTGTTCGCCACGCTGCACTGCACGCCGGAGAGGCCTTCATTCCTCAGGCTGTAATAAGCTTGCCGCGCTTTTCTCAGGAATTCCGTTTTGTCGGTTTGTTGTGCGCCGCGGGCATACGGCAGCACGAGGGCTAAAGTGCAACAGCCAACCAGCAACAGTTGCCCCATGGACGGCTTCGCTTTGATCATTTTCGGCTCCAATCTGTGCGGACTCGCATGGCAGCTTTGCAGCCGGCGCCCCGGGAGACCGGCCAGTTTCTGCCTTTTCGCTGGTGAGAACGCCCTCGTTAGAAGCTAGCACTTCTGAGATTAGAGCGCGCGCCCATCTGCCGGGAAGTTGCGGAAGAGAAAACACCCATGCTTTGCAATCGTTCCTCGACACGTCTCACGATGAGAACAGCGCGTTTGTAGGAAGAAAGCCGGTCCGCTGTGGAGTCGATGCCTGGCCGCTTAGGGTCCTCAGCCCCGGAATCTGGATTGCGCGAAAGCGGCCGTTATGCGGCGATAGGCGAACGGCTCATTGTACGGGCGAAGGATCGCGGGACCGGTCGAATCTCTTTTTGCGGCGCTTTGCTTCACGGCTTGCGGAAGCCGTTCGGTTCCAATGGCTCCCTGCACGGAACTGATAAGGCGAGGCTGAGGTTTCTGGACTTTGATATCGCTCTTCAGCGCCGCCAGTTTGCGCGCCAGCACCCGCCGCTTGTCGCCATAAAGCCACTGAAACAGCACATAAAGCATGAAATCGCATCCCAAGATGCAAAACGCCAGAAATACGGTAATCGACATGTTTCGTTCACCAGGACTGGGCTGGTCCTGCCTCTTCATGATGCAGACTAGGATGGGCAGCACAGGAAAGTCCTGAGAAATTCATCAGAAATTTGTTAAGAAGGGCGGTTCACCAATTTCGCTGGAAGGCAAGGGGCTCCAGCCTAGCGCTGCAAAATACAAGCCTCGAAAAGCAGCGACCGAGCGAACCGTCGTAAGGGAAGAAGCCGTTGACCCGCTCGCGCTGAATCTCAATTTGAATCCAAGAAGCCCGGCGTCTCACCGTGTGAGACACGTCCAAAAAATCCAAACGCGAATCTGCTTCATTTCATGGCTTTTATGCAGCGCGCAATGAAAAAATTCTTTGGCCCACGCGGTGCATATTTCGCGGCAGGTCCGCGCACGCGACGGTTGGCTAACAGGAAAATCGGTGCACCGGCGGCGCTCGCGAAACGATACCTGCGACCAGCACAGAACTGGCGCAGTGGCTGTTCGCGTCCCCACGGATTGATTTTCCCCACCGCCCATCCTCCCGAGGAACGACCTCAAAAGTGCGTAGCAGGTCGAGATGCTGTGCAAGTTGTCGAAAGTCGAACGCTTCTGTCCCAGGCTTGAATTCTGGCCGAAAAGCTTCCGGAACCTTAAGCTTCTTGCCTTCCTGAACATAGCGGCGGCCCTCTATACTCCATTTGCAATGGCCCAGGCTTCCAATTTTGCAGACAAGGATGGTGAGATTTCGGGAACCATTCTATTGGAAGCTGACAAGCGCCCCGCCAGCCAGGTGGCTGTGAGTCTCCGGTCGCGTGTGTTGGGGATTTTCCGCAGTGTACTGACCGACCTAGAAGGCCATTTCAAAATCCAGCACCTCCCGCGCGGTACTTATGAGATCGCTGTCGATGAACAGGGTTACGAGTCGGCCCGAACCGACGCCCAGTTGGACGGCCCTTCTTCCAAGCTAGTGCTTTACCTCAAGGCCACCAACCCAGCTTCTGCTCAGAAAAGCGCTTACATGGTCTCCGTCCACGAGCTCAAGATCCCGAATAAGGCCAAGAATGAGTTCAATAAGGGATTGGAGTTGCTGGCGAGGAGGGATCTGGCTGCAAGCGTGACGCACTTTGCAAAGGCAACGCAGCAGTTTCCTTCTTACTACGAGGCCTACTATCACATGGGAGTGGCCGAGCTGAGGCTGGGCCACACGGAAGCGGCTGCGAAAGACTACCAAATTGCCATTGATGTAAGCGGAGGACGCTACGCCTGGGCGGAGTTTGGGTTGGGGTATGTTCTCTGCCAGGAAGGCAATGCTGCCGAAGCGGAGGCCATCATCCGCAGGGGATTGCAAATAGACGATAACTCGGCCGAAGGATACGCGATCCTAAGTGAGGCAATGATTCGCCTGAGCCGTTGGGAGGAGGCGGAAAAAGCCGTCCATGAGGCTTTGCTTCGCAATCCCAACCTGCCCGACGCCTATTTGATGCTCTCCAACGTCGATGCTAACAAGGGCGATTACCGCGCCGAGCTCGCCGACCTGGATACCTATCTGCGACTGGCGCCGAATGGCCCGGCTGCCGAGCGCGTCCAAAAGGGACGCGAAGTCGTCCTTCGCATCCTCAAGACCGAGCCTCAGAACTGATTTCCTTTCCGGCGCACTTCAGTTCGCTCTGAGTTGCAAAGAATTCACCCCTGGGGCACGAAGCGACCGTCCCCTCCCTCAATCAATTGCACTGATCTAGCCGGGGCGTAATCCCCGCCGCCAGCTCCGCCGCTGAAGACAGATACTCGGCAGCCATCTCTACTACTTCCCGCGCCGAGGTTCCGTAAAACTTTGCCGCTTTGTGCCCGCCGCTCGCGCAGATTTCCACGCGGAACGGCTCCGGCCACCTTTCGCTGCCCCAGACTAATTCCTGCACGCGCAGAATGTGCTCTTCGGCTCCGATGCGGAGAAGATACCGGTCTTCCCTGATTAGAGAGGCCATAAGAAATCTCCCAAGAGCGAGTTATAGGAGTTTCATTTTGGAAGCAAATCGCCACAACCGCAGTGATGCGTCGCATCCACGTTAGTGATTGACGTCACTGTATTAGAAACCTCTAACAGTCGCCCCGACTGATGTACTTTGTACCGAGCCCGTGTGACGTCATTCCTGTAAGAAAGAGTCAGGGCAAGCAAATACAAAACAGTTCGACTCCGGGTCCCCATCCGCTGACAATGGACTGTTTGCGGGAACCAATCGTGTGTGCGAGACTGCGCGCGGGAGGGAAGCAATGCGATTCGCAGGACTGTTTGTAGCAAGCTCATGCGTGGCGTGGTTAGTCTTGGCGCAAACCGCCGCCCAAGAAAGCCCGGTCAAAGAAGAGGCGCCAACTTCGCGGCATATCCAACAGCAGCGCGTGTGGGATACCCTGCAAAAGCTGAGTGAATATGGGAAAAATCCCGAAGGCGGAGTGAGCCGCGTAGGATTTACAGACGCGGACCTCGCCGGACGCGCTTATGTGATGGGCTTGATGCGCGATGCAGGACTTGAAGTTCGCGTCGATGCTGCTGGAAACATTTTTGGCAGCCGCGCGGGCTCCGAGAAACTGCCAGTGCTGCTCTTTGGCTCACACATCGACTCCGTTCCGCACGGCGGAAATTTTGACGGCGACGCGGGAAGCTTGGGCGCGATCGAAGTGATTCGAACGCTCAACGACGAGCATCTGAAGACCCGCCATCCTCTCGAAGTCGTCGTTTGGACCAACGAAGAGGGCGGCCGCTTTTATTCCGGCTTATTCGGTTCGTCCGCAGCAGCGGGGATTCTTCCTCCGGACATTGCCGAACGCAGAGACGACGACGGCGAAAAGCTGAGCGATTGGCTCACCCGCATGGGTGGAGACGCCTCGCACATGGCAAAAGCCAAAATCGCCAAGGGCACTGTGGCTGCCTACGTGGAGTTGCATATCGAGCAGGGCGCCGTGCTTGACGAGTCGCATATCCCGATTGGAGTGGTCCAGGGCATTGTCGGAATCAGCCTGCGCACTTGCGCCGCCATGGGATTTGCGAACCACGCCGGAACCACGCCGATGAACCGCCGCAAAGATGCTTTGGCCGCCGCTTCCCGCGCCGTGCTTGCCGTGCGCGACGAAGTGCGAGCCGAAACCGGCCGGCAAGTGGGAACTGTCGGCTGGATGAAAGTCGAGCCGGGAGCCAGCAACGTGATTCCAGGAAAAGTGACCTTCCCTGTAGAGCTGCGGGACTTGGAGGTGGACAAAATCAACCGCATCGCAGCGCGTATTCTCCAGCGATTCGAATCAATTAGCCGCGAAGAAAACGTTCAGATTGCATGCACGCCGCCGGACCTGCACGCACCGGCGCTGACCGCTCCGCCGTTGCAAGAGGCGATTCGAACCTCCGCGAAAGAAGCAGGCTTAGCCACACTCGATTTGCCAAGCGGAGCCGGCCACGACGCGCAAAATGTCGCCCGCTTCGCGCCCGTCGGAATGATTTTCGTTCCGAGCCGCGGCGGAATCAGCCATGCCCCGTCCGAATACACGTCACCCGATCAGGTCGCCAATGGTGTCGAGGTTCTCTTTCGAACGCTGCTCAAGCTGGACGCCATGCCGGACACCGCAGGTGCGACAAGCCAGTAAAAAAAACGTCAGCTAGTCAACAAAAATTGGGCGATAAAAAACCTCACTCTTCGAGTGCGCCGTCACCTTTCCTAAAGGCCATATTGTCCGTCTCACGAACGTCATCAAGTGACAGCATTTGGCTCCCTCGCCGTAAACTAGGTCGGCAGAACCCTGCGCGAGGTGAAACACCATGGAAATGTCCACCATCGACCCATTTCTGAAATACTTCACGAGCGTTCGCGAGCGCACCATGCGCGTGGCCCGCTGCATCCCGCCGGACAAAATCGACTGGACTTACGCCCCTGGCAAATTCACCCTCGGCGATCTCCTGCGGCACCTCGCCGTTGGCGAGCGATTCATGTGGGCGGAAAACGTTCAGGGGCATCCCAGCCGGTACGTAACCCATGGCAAAGAACTAGCCGATGGATACGAAAACATCCTGGCCTTGATGGAGCGCCTGCACGCCGAATCGATGCAGATTTTCTCCCGCCTTAGCGACGAAGACCTGCAACGCAAATGTAAAACTCCGGCAGGCTCAGAAATTCAAACCTGGAAATGGCTGCGCGCGATGGTCGAGCACGAAATCCATCATCGCGGCCAAATTTACATCTATCTGGGAATCCTCGGCGTACCCACCCCGCCACTCTACGGATTGACTTCTGAGGAAGTGCGAGCGCGCAGTTCCACGGAGTGACCACGCATTCGCCAGTTTGCGTTCAGTCGGAGGCTGCCGATCTGGCAGTGGCGCGTGCCGGGGGCGGCTCGTGCTTCGGGCCAAGCAGGTCCACTGCCGCCTGGTACAGCCTCGTACGCAGTCGAGAACGCTCGCTGGCGCGCGTGATATAACGAACGGAAACCTCAATGCCCCCGGGTACAGGCTTCACATTGATTGCCGGCGCGGCGGAAAATGCGCTCATCTCCCGCGAACGCGTCGCCCGCTTCCATTCCGCTTCTGCTTCCTTGGCGCTTTCCGCGGTGGCTTCCAGCACTTTTTGGTGAATTTGCTCGACCACGGGATAGGGATCTCGTTCCGTAGGCAGCACCACTTGCAATTCGTCCCACAACCACTGTCCAGAAGTCGAGAAATTGAAGTAATGGCCCTCAATCGCAAAGCTGTTGGTGAAAGTCACGCGGCGGCCTGTGGGATGTCCCGAGTCGGTCCAATTCCCCGTTTCCAACAACACGGTGTGAATTGGTCCAATCTCGACAACCTCTCCTGTCACCCCGTTGATCTCCACCCAATCCCCCACCCGGATGCCATTCTTCCCCATCAGCACGAACCACCCGATGAACCCGACAATGAAATCCTTCAGCGCCACCGTCAAACCTGCGCCCGCCAGCCCGAGAAATGTTCCCAGTTGTCCCGGCGGCCCGATGATGACCAGTAGAATGGCCAGAAAGGCGACCACGCGCACCGCCGCGCGGGTAACCGCACGGAGCATTTCCACCTGGCGGCGATCCACTGAGAGCTTCCCGAGAAGTCGTTCGAGCCAGCTATCGAAAAAGATGCCGACCAGCACTATGCCGAGAATCACCGCAAAACCAATCAGTGCGCTATGAAAAACCGCGCGTTGTTGAGCGGCAACGACCGCAATCCAATTCCCGTAAGTGCCAGCGAGTTCCTTTTGATTTTCGATTCGTTTATCGAGCGACGCGAGGGTCTTCCGATCCGATGCGCGTTGCTTTGTGGCTTTCAACGCCGCGGATTGTTCCGGGGTTAATCTCGCCAGTGTGCTTTCTTTGGAGGATGCCGTTGCGGCGGCCGCCGGCCCGGCGGCAGGTGGCATTTGCTGTTGCTTTCCGTCAACCTGCGCCTCGAGTGCCTTGTGCGCGGCCGAAAAGGACGCCGCCGAGGATTCCGCCTGCTGTTTCGCTTGCCATAGAAGAAGCTGTTTTTGATGCCACGCCCACCATTCGGCGAAGCGGTGAATCAGGCCGGGCTCTTCGACGACTGCACTTGCGCTGATTTTCAGGTTGTCTACCGCCTGCGAAGAGGCCTTGTGCTCCTCAATCATCGCCTGGATGCGGCTACTGGAATCGCCGCCGGCGCGGGCTAGATCTTCTTTCGCATCATCAACTTCGTCCTGGTGCTCCTCCCGGTGCGCAGTCGCCAGGACAAGTTCCTCGCCCAGTTCGTCTTTTTTTGCCCCAGTGGCTTTGGCTTCTTCGGCAGTCAGCCGCGCCACCAGCGCATCGTCCGCGGCTAGCGCGTCCTCGGCCTGCTTGAGCCGCGCTTCTATCTGCTTGGCCTCAGCGCTCAAAGGGGCAGGATGTTCCTCTAAATGGCGTTCCGCAGCCGCATAGGCCAGATCCATCTCCTTATCGGCAATCCGCAGAGCGTCTTGAGCAAAGGGCAGCTCTTCCGCAGTGGTGCGCATCTGCGCCAGTCCTAGAGCCGTCAGGAGTGGGGTTTGGTCGACGGCGGAACCGGAAGGCACTCCCGAAGGGCTGTTGGTGATCGTTGGAATGCTCGGGCTCTGCCCTGTCCGGACCAAGCCGTATACCGTCGCGCCCAACAGCACTACCACTCCAATGGCCGCAATCTTTTGAATGGATCTCATGCGCGTCCCAGGGCTGTATTCCCTATACTAGTATGCTTCCCGGCACCGCGAAACAACTCCTTTCGCTCTTCAAGCCCTGTGAATCCTGAGAGTTCTAGAGACATAGTTTCTGAACCCAGCAGGCAGAACAGTTTTGGTGAAGGAACCCGCGTCGCGCCGCCTTCCGTTCGCTTTATGACATTCTTCCCTGCTGAATTCTTGCCCGCCCGCTGCTCCGCCATTAAACTTGAGTAAAGGGGCTTCATGCAGAACCCCAGGCTTCCCAAAACCGTCTTCGTTGTCCTGGCGGCATTCGCAGCGATTTATTTTCTGGCGTATTATCCCCAGCTCCCGCCGGTAGTCGCCTCGCATTTTGATGCCCTGGGCCGTCCGAACAGCTGGCAGACAAAATCGCAGTTCTTTGCCATTTTCGTGGTTGTGACTCTTCTGAGCTTTCTTCTTGTATTCGGCGTTCCCCGCCTGATTAAGATTCTGCCGGTACAATTCGTCAATCTTCCCAACAAAAAGTACTGGCTCGGCCCCGAACAACTGGAGTCCTCTCTCGCCTACTTCAGCACTTGGTTCGCCTGGTTTGGCTGCGCGGTTTTCCTGGTCATCCTTTTCACATTCGATTACGCCGTGCAGTCCAATCTCCATCCCGACCATCGGCCCGACCCCGCCCGCATGTGGTACATCCTCGTTGGCTTCATGGCTTTTACTCTCGTATGGACTTTCCGCCTCGTCTTGCGCTTCGCCAAAGTTCCGAACGGAAATCGGCTAGCTTGATCGAATTTGCCAAAAATAAAAACGCCTCCGGAATCGGAGGCGTTTCCCTGATCGAACTTTAATCTTGGTTGCCGTTGTTGGCCGCTAGCTGTGGACTGTCACCTTCCTTGCTATAGGTAATCCCGCGAAGGGCCTTCGAGGAACGCGCGGAGTTTGCGCGACCGCGATGGATGCCGGAGCTTCCGCAGCGCTTTCGCTTCGATCTGCCGGATGCGCTCGCGCGTCACCGCAAACGACTGCCCCACCTCTTCGAGCGTGTGCTCGCTGCCATCATCCAAGCCAAAGCGCATCTTGATGACCTTTTCTTCACGCGGCGTCAGCGTCTTCAGCACCGAAGAAGTCTGTTCCTTCAGATTCAGATTGATCACCGCATCCGACGGCGAAACCACGGCCTTGTCTTCGATGAAATCCCCAAGATGCGAATCTTCCTCTTCCCCGATGGGCGTTTCGAGCGAGATCGGTTCCTGCGCAATCTTCAAAATCTTGCGCACCTTGGACACCGGGATGTCCATGCGCTTCGCGATCTCTTCGCTGGTGGGCTCGCGCCCCAACTCTTGCACGAGCTGCCGGCTCGTCCGCACCAGCTTGTTGATGGTCTCGATCATGTGCACCGGAATACGAATCGTGCGCGCCTGGTCGGCAATCGCTCGCGTAATCGCCTGGCGAATCCACCACGTCGCATACGTCGAAAACTTGTACCCGCGGCGCCACTCGAACTTATCCACCGCCTTCATCAACCCGATGTTGCCTTCCTGAATCAAATCCAGGAACTGCAACCCCCGGTTCGTGTATTTCTTCGCAATCGAAACAACCAGTCGCAGGTTCGCTTCAATCAATTCTTTCTTCGCCTGCTCAGCTTCGGCTTCCCCGCGATGAATGAACGTCAGCGTGCGCTTCAGTTCGGTCAGCCCGACTTCGCTGGCTTCTTCGATGTCTTTCAGCTCCGTCCGCCGCGTGCGCAATTCCTTGCGCGCCTCGGCCGCGACTTCGCCCTTCGCCGCATCCACGCGGCGTTCCAGCCGTCCCGCTTCGCGCTCCAGCGCCTGCAGGCGCTCGACCGTCCCGCGCATCTTGTCGATCAGCCGCTTCTTTTCAAACGGGTTGAAGTCGATGCGCCGGATTTCCAGCGAGATTTCTACGCGTGTCCGCGCTACCGCCCACTTTGCCCGAACGTAAGCCCGCTTCTTGCCCTTGGGCGTCTTCTCGAGTTTCGCTGCTTGCTTCAGCGCCAGGTCGTACAGCTTCGCGATTTTGTCGATGTGCTTAAGCGTCTGCTTGGTCTTGTTGACAATCTTTTCTTCGGTCAGCTCTTCATCGTCGAACTGCACGATTTCCTTGATCGACCGCGCGCCCTTGCGCAAGTCGTCGCCCACCGCAATCAATTCCTTGATGACAATCGGCGACCGCGTGATCGCCTTCATCACCACGAGCTGTCCCCGCTCGATGCGCTTCGCGATGGTGACTTCGCCTTCGCGCGTCAGCAGCGGCACCGTGCCCATTTCCCGCAAGTACATGCGCACGGGATCGTTGGTTTTCTCCAGTGAACCGGGCGTGAGGTCGAGATCNGGTCGAGATCTTCTCCTTCGTGGACGTCTTCCTTGATTGCGCCCTCGTGGTCGCCGGATTCGACTGAAATCTCCACCGCCCGGGCCGCTTTGGCCGATGCCTGGTCCTCGTAAATCTCGATCCCGTTCCGCTCGAAAGTGGTGAGCAGGTCGTCAATCTCTTCCGAGGAATGCACTTCTGCGGGGAGCGAATCGTTTACTTCGTCGTAGAGCAGGTAGCCGCGCTCTTTGCCGATGGCAATGAGCTGCCGCACCGCATCGTATTTTTCTTCAAGCCCTACTGCCGCCACAGATTCCTCCACCCATCAAACCGAAATCTCAATTAACCGCACCCTTAAGCTGGGTTCTCATTAGCCCAAAGCAGAACAAGGTCCTCTATCCGCAAAATCATTCCGCGGAGACACAAACAGGCTGGCGCTTGCGCAGTAGATTTCTCTGCGTTCGTTCGCACGTACCAAGGGGAAATCTCCCCAGGAGATCACTCGTCTTTTCGTGAGATTCTCTTTGCCGCGCCGCGTATCCGCCGCTCGCCCTGTGCGCCGCCCGTTTGCGCACTCTAAAATCTTACAGTCCCGTCGCGGCCAATCGCATCTATATAGATGCACTTAGCCGCCAATCCGTTACCTGCAAAACCCTTTTACGTTACACGTTTTGTTCCCCCTTCGTCAACTTTGTTTTTCCTGAATGGGGGGCTACGCGTTGCTCCCTGAAGGAGCTAAGTGTGTGACAGTCCGAAAATGCATCAGGAGATGCCTTCCCCCACTACCACCTCGTCGACTCAAAGGTCCACGATGTGACCGTAGGAATTCCTGGTGGCATCGGCTGGCACCGTTCTTATCTCCGGTAGGGCCGCACAGGCCATGGGCTTCCTACATGTTCCCTGGTACAAGAAAGCAGCCTTAGAATTACCTGTAGTAGACTGTAGTCTGTAACTAACTTTTGCTTGACATCTGGAATTACTCTTTTGTATAGTTAAGCCCACTCGCTCCAGGCCCGAATTCAACCGCGTCCCGCGCTTACCCAGCAAGCCTGAAGTCGAAGAAGGGACGGCACCATGATCATGAAGAGAGGCGAACGTTGGCATTGCACGAATCCCGCCTGCCACTGTGAAATCCTGGTCGAATCCAACGGTCAAGTCGAAGGAAGCAATCCCCGCTGCGCGTGCGGCGGAATCATGAAAAAGAAATACGCACCGCCGAGCCTGACGTACCTCGAATTCTTGCGGTTCGAGGAGCCAGCCGAAACACGGATGGGATCGCGCGAGGGCTGAGCCGTGCGCGCCGAAACAATCAGCCGCAGTGCCAGCGCGCACTCGACCAGACCTCTGGTGGTTCGCGGCGGGCTGGCGCGAACTTTCGGCAGCCTGGTCAGTTTTCTGGGAGTGTCGTTCCTGTTCTGTGGTCTTTATCTGCTAGCCGATGCCTTCGCCCATCCGCTGAATGCAAACTCCGCGGGAATAATTGCCGCGGCACTCGCCATAACTCTCGCCACCATTTTGTTCTTTTATTTGCTCAAGCCGCGAAGCACGCGGAAGATCCGGTCAGCGCACGTCAGGCACGGGGGATAGCGGAGAAATAGCGGTCCTCGAGAATGGCGCGGTGGTGCAACTCGTGCCCGGCAATGATAAACGCCAGCGCGCGAACGCTCACTTCGTTTTTGTTGGCGACGCCGCGGCGAGTCCAAGCCTCTTTTCCCAGTGAGCGGAACAGCGCCACGGTTGCGTTCCGGACGTGGCCGAACTCCTCGGCAAGATTCGCTAGCGTGCGTTCGCCAAATCCGCCCCCGCGCACATAATCGTCCTGCTCGAAGCCTTCGATGGGCGTCTGGTCGCCGCGCGCAATGCGCAACGCCCGATAAGCGAAGATTCTCTCTGTATCGCTGATGTGCCCGACCACTTCCTTGACCGTCCATTTGTCCGGCCCGTAGCGGAAGTTGCCTTCGCGTTCGCTGCGGCCGGCGAACAGATGCAACGTCTGCAGGCGCTGTGCTTCCAGCACGTTGACAATGTCGTTTCCGGAAACGAGCGAAATGTACTTCTCATAGTGTGGCGCGTATTCCCCAGGCTGGGGCTTGGCGAGTTGCATGGCGGTTCCCCCGTTTGCGCAGTATACCGCGCCTTCCGGGCTCGAAGGTTCGCTTTTGCTCTCCAAAGCGCCGAAGCACGCGGCCAAATCGGCTGCTGTGCCTTCGCCCCATGCAAGATTTCTTCAACAATTTAGCTTGGCTAGCTCAGGAAACCGCAACGGAAACATTTTCTGTGGGAACGCGTGCTTCGACGGCGGTGCCTTCCATCTCGACCACCAGTCGCCTTTGAACGAAAATAGCGGAAGCGATGGTCACGATGCAGCTCGTCCACGGCACAACCGGAGAACCCCAAAAAAGCTTCACGTCGAACCGAAGCGCAGCGATCCACGCCAGGGTGAGCAATAATCCGTAAAGGAAGGCGAAGACGCGCGCGCGATCGTTCCAGCGCAAACGCAACGCGCACAATCCTTGCAGAAACACAGCAAACGGAAAAGCCACGATTAAATCGATGAAATAGTGTTCACCCGTGCCCATCGTGGCGAAAACTGTGAAGACCACAAACGCCATGGCGATGCCGCGTTCCCAAATCGAAAGACCCCGCGAATACCACCATGCCAAAAGCACCCAAGCCATGTGCAACGATGGCATGCAATTGCGCAGGCCCGCTACAGGAATTGGTTCGAGCAGCAGGCGCGTGGCGTCTTCCGCGGGGATTGGCTTCCAGGGGAAGCGGCTGAGAAAAATGTGAATGGGGCCCACGGCAGGGCAAAGATTGTAAAAAATCACACCCACGGGCCCAGTGATGAGAAACGCAGTCATCGCCGATATGGCCTGCTTGCGCTCGCGCAAAAGCTGCCCTGCGTAGACCAGCGCGATCACCACCGGCAGCCCGATGTAAAAAACCGTTCCGGCGGCTTTGAACCACGACCAGAGCGTGTAGGCCTGCCCCGTAAGGAACGCAATTTGCAGGCGCAAGCTGGAATCGAAGGAAAAAAGATAGAGATCGAGAACTTTCGGGTTAGCTCTTTCGGTCCAGCGGAGGAGCACCGTGCTGCTCCAATCGGAAGCAACAAAAAGCAGCGCAGGGAGGAACGCCAAGGCCATCTGCTTTTGTTCCTCATTCTTAGACCAGGTCGCGCGAAGACCCAGAATCGTTAAGCTGCTGATTCCTAGATAGGAAGTGAGCCCCGCCAGGCTTGGGACAAAATGCAGAAAATCGAAATCCACCGCAGCAAATAAAACTGTGCCGCCCAAGACGCAAAGCGCATCCTGCCACGAAGGCCGCACGCGAAAATGAATCAACGCCACGCTGGCCAGCGTGAAGCCAAAAAAGATGGAGAGCAGGGCGGATTTGTAGAAGTGCTCGCTCGTTCCGAGCCACCCCGTCAGCCCGAGCAGCAAAATCGTCGCAAGAATTCTCGCTGCCAGCGGCAGTTTCATCGCGGTCCGCTCATATTCTCAAAATCGCGCTTCGGAAATGCGTCTCGCCTAGAGTCCCGCACACACACTATAATTTCACCACGAACCCAGTCACCCCAATCCGGATGCACCTTAGACCTGTGCTTAAGACGTGACGCTGAATTCCGCGTCCCGGCTATGCGCCAGGGTTCTTGCCGAGGAGAGCTCTTGTTGAGCAGAGCATGAAGCGAAAATCAGCGAAAAGAAATTCACCGCGCATCGCGTTTCAAGGCGAGCCCGGCGCCTTTAGCGAAGAAGCCGCTGCCCAACTGCTCGGCGAAGCAATCGCCACCGTGCCTCGCCCCACTTTTGAAGCTGCTTTTCATTCCATCGATGAAGGCCTCGCGGACGCGATTCTTGCGCCGGTCGAGAACTCCCTCGCAGGTTCCGTCGTGCGCGTCTACGATCTTCTCCTTGAAAGCAACCTCAGCATCACGGCAGAAACAATCCTGCGCATCGAGCATCACCTCATCGGCTGCCCGGGTGCCACGCTAGCCGGTCTGCGCTCCGTCTCTTCTCATCCCATGGCCCTCGCACAGTGCGAGCGCTTCTTCGCAGAGCATCCTCATCTGAAGCGTGTCCCGGCGGAAGACACCGCCGGCAGCGTCCGCGAAATTCTTGCTCGCGGTGACTTGACCTGCGCGGCCATCGCCGGGCGGCTCGCCGCCGATCGTTATGGCGGAAAGATTCTCGCTGAAAGTATTGAGGACAACCCTGAAAATTTCACCCGCTTCGTTCTGTTGCGTCCCGCTGCCCAGGCCAAACAATTCGCCTCGCCCGACGCCCGCAAAATGTCCATCGCCATGCGCCTGGCGCACCGTCCCGGTTCTCTCTTAGCTTCACTCGAACCTTTTGCGCGCCACGCCGTCAATCTCCTCAAAATTGAAAGCCGTCCCATCCATGGCCGGCCGTGGGAATATCAGTTTTTCATCGACGTCGAAACGCAATCTGCAACCGAATTGGAATCCGCCCTCACCGAAGTGCGCCAAGCCACCAGCGATTTGCGTGTGCTCGGCCTGTACGTCGCTGCGAAAAGTTCTTCTGCGAGCGCGCCAAAGAAAACTCCCAAAAGATGATCGACGACAAATCATTCGCTGGCGCAAAATGAAAAAGGCCGGCTCGCAAACCGGCCCTCTTCGTCCTCTACTTCCTTCACTTCCTCTACGCCATTTGCCTTATTCTTTCAGCAATAGCTGCAGGCCTCTTCGCCCATCATCCCAGCCCCGTCGCCGTTTTGGCCGGTCATATCGTCCTTGATGCGCCGCAAACGCCGCCCCAGCCGCTCGGCGAGTTGGTGCCGCGCGCGCCACAACCGTGCCTTCAGCGTGTTTTCCGTGACTCCCAGTTTCTTAGCGGCTTCCCCGGTTGAGTAGCCTTCCATTTCGCGCAACACAAACGCCGTGCGCAGCAACGGCGAAAGCTCATCTAAGTTCTCGCTGATCATCTCCCGCAGCTCTGTGCCCGCGAACACCTGTTCCGGGTTCGGGCTGTCGTCCGCAAAACGCTCCGTGGCGGGCAGCTCGTCCTCGTGCGGCGGCGCGTCGAGCGACACCGCCGGGCGCGCCTTCGCGCTTCGCCGTCGCATCAGCGCCGCGTTGATCACAATGCGCGTCAGCCACGTCGAAAACTGCGACCGCCCTTCGAACCGCTTCATGTTGCGGTAGGCGGAAAGCAGCCCGTCCTGCAAGGCATCCTCGGCGTCCTCGGTATTCCCAAGAACGCGCAGCGCCGTCTGAAACAGCGGCCGCTGATAGCGGCGGAACAGCGTTTCCACCGCTTGTGAGTCGCCCCGCTGCCCGGCGCGAATCAGCTTCTCCTCGTTGAATTGCGTTGCCCCCATCACTGCCACTTGTGTTGCCATTGTTTCCCCCTAGTCAGTTTTTAAAATCTCTTCGCTTCCACGCCGCGCACAACTTCACTTCTCAGTGCACCGGAACCTGTCCCTTCTGCACTCTCGGCTTCCTCATCAACAACAAAATCGGGATCACGGCGAAGAAAATCACGCCGAGCATCTTGAAATCGTCGACAAACGCCAGCATCGCCGCCTGGCGTTGTACCAGGTTGTAGACCATGCCTTGCGCCTGTTCCGCGGCGTGCCAGGCGCTCGAGCCGTACGATATTAGACGCAGCGTCGTGCCACTCGTCAGCCGCGCCAACGCCGGATTCAAGTTGTTGACGTGCGCCGCCAACTGCGCCTGATGGAATTGGGCCCGCCGCTCGAGCATCGTGGTCACCGTGGCAATTCCCACGCTCGCCCCGATGTTGCGCGCCAGGTTGATGATTCCCGTCCCCATGTTGGTTTTTTCTTTCGGGACGTACGCGAACGCCGCCACGTTGATCGGAATAAACAAAAACGCCAGCCCCAAGCCCTGCAGCATCCGCGCCCGCACCGCGTGCCCGTAATCGAGCTGCAAGTCCCAGCCCGCCATCACGAACAAGGAGATCGCGCACACCGTGCATCCAAACGCGATCAGCAGCCGCGTGTCCAACTTCGACACCAGGAAGCCCACCACCGGCATCATCAGCATAATCACGGCGCCGCCCGGAGACAGCGCCAAGCCCGCCAGTTCCGCCGTGTAGCCCATCAGTTGCTGCAAAAACTGCGGAATCAAAACGGTGCTCGAATACAGCACAAAACCGAGGAAAAACATCATCACCGTAGCGACGGCGAAATTGCGATCCTTCAACATCCGCAAATCAACCACCGGTTCTTTGTGCCGGATTTCCCAGATAATTCCCGCCAGCAGCCCCACCAGCATCAGCACGAAGAACGTCCGGATAAAACCCGACGCCAGCCAATCGTCTCTCTGTCCCTTGTCCAGAATGATTTGCATGCTGCCGAGCCCCAGGCTGATCAATCCGATTCCGATGTAATCGATCCGGAATCCGGCCTTCAGGTTCGCGCGCTTCATGTACGGCGGATCGCTGACCAGGAACGACGTCAAAAGCAGCGAGAGGATTCCCACCGGCACGTTGATGTAAAAAATCCATCGCCAGGAAAAATTGTCCGTGATCCAGCCCCCCAGCCACGGCCCGATCGTTGGGGCTACGACCACTGCGATTCCATATACCGCAAACGCCATGCCACGTTTTTCGTGTGGGAAGGTGTCGTTCAAAATCGCTTGCTCGCTGGGCTGCAATCCACCGCCGCCCGCGCCCTGCAAGATCCGGAATAACACCAGCACTCCCAGGCTGGGCGCGAGCCCGCAGAGAAACGAACTCACCGTAAACAGCGCTACGCACGCCATGTAAAACCGCTTCCGCCCGATCAATCCCGAAAACCAGCCCGAAAGCGGCAGCACGATCGCATTCGATACAAGATACGAAGTCAGGACCCACGTGGATTCATCCGCTCCCGCCGACAGATTCCCGGCAATATGCGGCAGCGCCACGTTCGCAATCGAGGTGTCCAAAACCTCCATGAACGTCGCGAGCGTCACCGTCACCGCGATCACCCACGGGTTGATCGTCCCGTCCGGCATCCGCAACTTCGCTAGAATCCTGTTCCGCATGACCCACTCGTTCGTTGTCTCTTTCTTTTCTCACTTCATTACTTCTTTGTTTCCGTGGTTCTGCCGGACTTTCATTTCGTAATCACGGTCGCCACTACATTCATCCCCGGCCGCAGCACTGCTTTCTCCGGCGGAATGGGGTCGAGCACAATCTTCACGGGAATTCGCTGCACCACTTTCACGTAATTCCCTGTAGCATTTTCCGGTGGCAGTAGACTCAACACCGCGCCCGTCGCCCCGGCAATCGAATCCACATGTCCCGAAAACGTTTTGCCGTAGGTGTCGACGCTCACGTAGGCCTTCTGGCCGGGCTTCATGTTCTTCAGTTGCGTTTCCTTGAAATTTGCCGTCACCCAAACGTCTTGCAGCGGCACCACGACCAACAATCCCTGCCCGGCTTGTACGATCTGTCCCAGCTCGACTTGCTTGTGCGTCGCCACGCCGTTTACCGGCGCAACAATGTCCGTATAACTCAGGTTCAGCTCGGCGGCTTCCAGTGAGGCGCGGGCTTGCTGCACTTTCGCCAGCTTGGCTTGCGCGTCCGCCGACTTCATGCTGACTTGCTTGATGTCCGCCTTCGCCGCAGCCACTCCAGCTTGTGCTTGCGCCACGCGCGCTTTTGCGGCATCCAGTTGTGCTTTGGCTACATCAATGTTCCGCTGGGCCTGTTCCAGTTTTTCTTGATCCGCCTTCAAAGCACTCGCCGTGGCGTCCGCATTGGCTTGCGCCGCGTCGTACTGCTGCTGCGAAATTTCTCCTTTTTCCAGCAGCGGCTTGTAGCGCGCCAAATCCGCCTGCGCGAGAATCGCATTCGCGCGGCTCTTGTCCACATTGGCCTGCGCCCAAGCCAAATCCGCAGTCCTCGCCTGGTCGTAAGTCGTTTGCGCTCTCGCCAGATCCGCTTGCGCGCCAGCCAATTGCGCATCGGCGCTGGAGGTTCCGCTCGCTACACTCTCCTCTGTCCGTGGCACATCCACGCCCGCTGACCTCGCCTCGCTTTCTGCCAGCGCTAACGCGGCCTTGGCCTGGTCCACGGCCGCCTGATAATCGCGCGGGTCGATCTTCACCAGCACCTCGCCCGCTTTCACCTGTTGGTTGTCGTCTACCAGGACTTTCTCCACTCGCCCGTAAATCTTCGAAGCGATCGGAGTAATGTGTCCATCCACCTCAGCGTCATCCGTGCTTTCGCGGTTGTGGTAATAAAGAAAGAGGCCTGTAACCGCAGCAAGGAGCACCGCGCCGCCAGCCACCAGCAGCCGCCGCACCTTCGGATTGGCCAGCCCCTTCGGCGGTTCTTCCATTATCGGAACGTCAACGACCGGCTTTGCCTTCGCCGCGTTCTCAAGTCCGACTTCGATCTCGATGCTCATCATCTCCTCATTTCGCGTACACTTTTTCCATTTGCCCAATCGCGCGCGCCAGGTCCGCCCGCGCCTGATTGAACCGATACAGCGCCGCAATCTGATTGTCGTTGGCTCGCGACAGCGAGTCCTGCGCTTGAATCACTTCGATGTTGTTCGCTACCCCGGCCTTGAAGCGGTCCCTCGCCTGGTCCACTTCTTCGTTCGACAGCACGACTCCCAGATTTGCCACTTGCACCTCATTCCGGGCCGAGTTCAAATTGATGAGCGCCGTCTTGACATCCAGCGCGATGGAATTCCGCAAATCCGCTTCCTGTTCCCTAACCTTCTTAATCTCTAAATCCGCTCGCGTGCTTTCTGCCCTGATTCTTCCGCCGGTAAACAACGGCACACTAACCACACCCGTATATGTGTAGACCGGAATCACGTTGCCTGGGTCCGTTCCGAGCTCCGACCAATTCCCGCTGTACTCCACAGACGGCAGCCGCTGATCCCATGCCGCCTTCTTCGAATATTCCGCCGCTCGCAACTGGTCTTCGAGTGATTTCCATTCCGGGCGGTTTGCCAGCGCTTGCTCCAGGCTTGATTCGAGCTCCGGCTGCGGCATATCGAAGAAGCTAAGCGAATCCGCCAGCCGGATTTCCTGCCTTGGATCCAGATTCAGCAGCCGGCTCAAGGCAAACAGCGATCTCTGCTCATCCGCCTGCGCCTCGATTAACCTTTGATTTTCGTTCTGGAGTTCCACATTGGCGCGCAGCGTGTCAATGCCCGTTCCTACTCCTTCTTTCTGCAAATCTGCGGCTTGGTCATACAAAGCTTGCGCCAGCTTCACTCGCGACTGGGACGCCTCCACGTCCGCCGTCGCTCGTAGCGTCCCGATGTATTGCGAGACCACCAGAAGAATCACTTGCTCGCGCGTGGACAGACTGTCGGCTTTGCTTGCGTTCCCCGAAGCTCGCGCGGCTTGGAACCGCCGGAACAGCGTCAAGTCGAAAATCGGCCCGCTGAATCCCACCCCCGTGGAAAACACATCGAAGGGCCCAATCGCGCTGGGAAGCGGAAATCCTTTTGGAATGCTTCCGCCAAATTGCGCTAATAGGTTCACCCGCTGCCGTTGCTCTTGGAGATTGAAGTTTGCCTGGGGCAGAAGCGCCGCCAGCGCCGTATTTTTGTCTTGTTGCGCCTGTGCCGCTGTGAGGATCGCAGTTTGCGCTGTCGTGTTTTGCTTCAGCGCCAGCGCTACGGCCTGCTCCAGCGTCAGCTTCGACACTTCTGTTGGCGCATTCGCGTCTGCTCCGCCATGGTTAGGCGCTTCCTGCGCCTTTCCCGGCGCCGCGCTCACCAGCAAACTGAAGAACGCCACATAGAATAAAATGTGCGGACCCTTTCGCGTCGGCTTGCCGTTTTCCTCTTTGTTGGCAGCATCGTGCTGCGAGATTTCATTGACGATGGCTTGATTCAGGCACCCTTCCGCCACCAGCCGTCCTCCCTGCCGGTGGATCTCCTTTAGCAACACTTTGCCCGCTGCGTCGATGAAACTCACACCGCAAAGGTCCACGCTGAACCTTTCTTCCGCTGATTCCGAGCGTAATTCTCGCCAGCATTGTTCCAAAGCTGCCACCCAGGGCCCGGCCAGTCTGCCCTCGACCGTGAGTGTCGTCTTTCCGCGCTTCTTTTCGGTTGTAATTCGTAGCATAGTTTCTTCTCGCTCAGTTTGAAGTAGATGCATTGAAATCACCATCCGATGCGAATTTTCATTTACAGTGTATCTATTTGAAAATAAGCATGATAGATGAATTTTATGACCCGCGTCGCATTTGCCAGATGCCCATATATTGTCTATGGATGCTATTAGGTCTGTTCCTGCATGACCATATATGGTCTGCTTTTGGCGTTAAGGCCCCTCGAACTTACGTTAGAACTGTCATTCGTTCCAGTTCGTTCCTGCCGTCAATACAAACGAATCCACTCTCAGTCCCAACAGGGCAAGCGCTCCCCAGAGTCCCGTTCCACAAGCGTCTCCAGAATCTTTGTGTCTATATGCTCTGACGGTTCATCCGTCCTTATATTTTTCCTCCCCAGGATTCGCCCCACACGAACCACCCGCCCCCAGAATCTGTGCGCTCCGTAAGCCTCTGCCGTGACATACGCCCGCTGGCCAACCTTCAGCTTCGAAACGTCGGCCTCATCCACATCCAACCTCACCCGCAGCACCGAATCGTCGGCCATGGTAATGATCGGCGAGTCGAATTGCGTCGAAACACTCTCGCCCGTATGCCGCAGCTTGCGCAGAATCACTCCATTGAGCGGCGCGCGCGTCCACATCGACCACCCGCGCGCGCAGACGCTGCTGCAATTCTTTCGACGTTACTCCCGGCGCCGCCTTCACCAACACGTACGCCGTTTTGTCCTCATTCGAAACTGGATTCGTGTGGTCCAGCGAAGTAGTTCGCTGAAAAAAACAGGCCTTTGGGGGTCGGAGCTTCAGCTCCGACATTAGCAACCTGCTCTTTCAGTGGGCTTCAGCCCCTGAGGAATTGACTTTGACGTTGGCGCAGAGGTTCTTTGCGCCTGGCATTCTCGCGGCAACCACTCAATCGTCCGAGCCACCGTGCGATAACGCTCGGGTGGAATCCCGAATCACGAGTTCCGGGTTCATTTTCTCGCTCACAATGTTCCACTCGCGCTTTTCGAGCCCGGCTTTGATTCCTTCCATCACCATATTGACCGCGTGCGTCCCCATGGCCTCTAGCGGCTGCCGCACGGTCGTCAACGATGGCGCCGAGAGCGCCGACAGCGCCACATCGTCGAACCCCGTTACGGAACATTGTTCCGGCACCTTTACTCCGGCCTTCGTGAGCGCGCGGATCGCTCCCATCGCCGTCAAGTCATCGAACGCCATCAACGCGGTGAACTTCTTCTTTCTCTGCAGCAAATCTTCGGTAAGCCGGTACCCGCCGTCGAATCCCGAGTTTGGATCGAGCGAATCCGGCAATTGCACTACCAGCGAGGAATCAATTTCCAGTCCGGCGGCATGCGCAAATTTTTGCACCCCGCGCCACCGCGGCGCGCTGTCGATCAACATCTTTGGTCCGCGGATGAACGCAATCTTGCGGTGCCCGAGCTGATACAAGTGTTCCAGCGCGATGCGGCCTCCGGTCTCGTTGTCCACCATCACGGAGCTCACGGTGTCGCCCGGTAATTCCCAGCCGATGGTCGCCGCGGGAATGTTGCGCTTGCTTAAATCCGCCAACAAATTGATGTCGACAAACAGCCAGTTGGCCACCACGATCAGCCCTTCTACGTGGTGCTCCAGCAGCATTTCCAAATACCGCTCGAAACGGTTCCGCTGGTTGTGCGCGTCGGCAAACAGCGGCACATAGGAAGATTGATACAGCGCGTTCTCGATTCCCCGCAGCACCGGCGTGCAGAATGGATCCGAGACGTCGAAAAACATCAGCCCCACGGTGTGGCTGCGCTTGCTCCGCAAAAAACGCGCCATCGCGTTCGGCCGGTAGCCAAGCTTTTTGGCTGCTTCCTCGATGCGCTTCTTCGTGGTTGGAGCGATATAGCGCGCCAGCGGCGCATTATTCAGCACGATCGACACGGTCGCGGGCGAAAACCCGCTGGCTTCCGCCACATCCCGCATGGTCACCGTCGCGCTCTTGGAATTCGTTCGTTTCACTGGCCCTCGTTGCGGCCTGCATCATCCTGCGCCACGTCCCCGTTTGGCAATAGCTACCCTGGCACGGCGCCTGCTACTCCGCGGGAACTTCAAACGACAACGGCTCGCGGAACCCCCGCGTCTTCCAGATGCCGAAGAGAATTCCTGCGGCCATCCAGATGGTTCCCAGAATCTTTGCCGGCACGCTGAGGTGCCACCACAGTCCAAGGCAGACGAAAAATCCGACGACCGGCGCAACGAAATTCATCACCTTTCTCTTCCGCTCATGCACAAAGAAGCGCATGAAAGCCGCCGCATTCACTCCCATGAACGCGATCAGCGCTCCAAAATTCAGCAACTCTATTCCGCGCCCGTACGTCAGGAAGAACGAGCCGATCAGCACAATCACACCGATGAAAATCACGTTGTTCCTCGGGACGTGGTGCTTCGCGTCCACTTGCCCGAAAAACGAGCTGGGCAACGCGTTGCTTCTTCCCATTCCATATAGCAGCCGCGCCGCTCCGATCTGCGCTCCCATCCCCGAGCCGAAATTCGCCACCAGCAGCGTAGCCCCGACAATCGTGAACAGCGGCGCCCAGGTTCGCGCCGCCGCGTAAACATATGCTGTATCCGGATTTGGAAAGGGCTGCGAAGCCGGCCACACTAGCTGTGCAATATAGACTTCAGCCGCAGACAAAAACCCAATGACCACGCAGGTCATAACCGTCGCCAGCAGGATGTTTCTCTTGGGATTCTCCGCTTCTTCCGAAAGCGTCGAGATGGCGTCAAAGCCGATGTACGTCAGCACGGCCAGCGAGGTGCATCCAAACAGTCTGTCAAACGTGAATGCCTGGGGGTCGTAGAACGGCTGTGTAAAAAATCCCGGGTCGCTGTGCGAATGGCCAAAAATGTAGCGAATCGCCGTTACAAAAACCACCACGACGACTGCGCTCATGGCCGCTGCCAGGCCGGCGTTCACCCGCGCCGAGGTTTTGATCCCCTGGATGTTCAGCAGCGTAAACACGACCGCAAAAAAAATCTTCCAGCCCCAAACCGGCAGACCCGGAGCGAACTCGTGCGCCTGGCCTGCGCACCAGATCGTGCAGATGAGCGGATTCACGATGTAATCCATCACCATGCTCCATCCGGTGATGTATCCGGCGGCAGGATGAATCTCTTGCGCCACGTACGTGAACGCCGAGCCGGCGCTGGGATAAACGCTCGCCATTCGTCCGTAGCTGACCGCCGTCGCGAGCATGGCCACCATGGCGATCAGCACGGCCGTCACCACGTGGCCGTGCCCGCGGTCGCTGAGCGCTCCGAAAGCCGACATCGGCGCCACCGGTTGCAGCACGATCGCACCGTACAGGATCAAGTCCCAGAGCGTCAGGGCGCGCCGAAGCCGCGGCGCTGCGCTGGTAACGGCTGTGGCTTCGCTGCTCAAGCGCTTCTCCTTCTTAGAAGATCGCTGCTTTCACAATCGGTCTTGACGAGCCAAATGAGATTGTTCTCTGCCACCTCATCCAGCCGCGCGGACCGCGCGACGCCGCGCAGTCACGGCGGCAAATCTGCGAAACCGCCGTTTAGACGCCCCCAAATCTTAGCAGCAAATACCGAGTCGACCGCGCCGGCCGCTTCTTCTTATGCTGCCAGCTGCAATAGTCCGCTGCCCGCGAGGGCATTATTGAACCGTTTCAAGTCAGGCATTTTCCAAGATATTCTGCCGCTGCGCAACCGTGAAATTTCCGCCGTGTCACTCTCCTTCACACAACGCCACGCGCTGCCCAGCTTCCCCCCTGTGAATTTCACCTGTCCTTTCGTACAGGGAAAAATTCCGCAGATAGTACCTTTTTCTTGCCTCTTTTCTTCTTTTTCTCACAACGTTCGCTTCGTCTTTGTAGTCTAATTAACTAAGCGCCCTGCCCTAGTCGAGGGCAACGGTTATGGGCGAGGGGACCCGCAGCAACGGCCGTAGTTCCACCACAGTTGTTTTGTGGCACGCGGCTGGATTCCTCATCACGCTTCTCACCGCCACCTGGCTGCGCCGCGTTGCGCTCCAGCCCGACGCCATTTTGCAAGGCTACCTGCAAGTGATCACGGCTTTGCTGGCGTTTATTTTCGCCGCTGTGACTATCGTTCGCTTTCAGGGCACGCAGGATCGCATCTCGCTAATCCTCGGCGCCGGTTTTCTTCTCTCCGGCACCGTCCTGACCGCCACCAGCGTCCTCTTCTTTCAGTTTTTTCAGGATGTTCCAGTGCGCTCGATGTGGGCGCCGGTGGCGTGGTGGCTGAGCCGCATCATTCTCGCTCTGCTATTTGTGGTGGCTCTGCTGGTCGAACGCTTCCTGCCGCGATCACGCCATCCGCGGCGCGAAATCGCCGGCGCCCTGCTCACCGTTATCGCCTTCACCTATTTGCTCACCGTGGCGCTTCGCCGGCTTCCCCCGGAAGTGTCCCGTCATCCGGGCGCGCTTCTGCCCAGCCCCCAACAGCTTCTGCCCGCGGTGATTTTCTTCGTCGCCGTGATTTGGTATCGCCGCCGCCTCGAGCTGGAGGATTCCGCGTTCGATCGCACCATCTATGCCGCTGCCTGGCTGAATTTCGCGGCCCAACTCGCTGCCTGCCAATCGGAACGCCTGCTCGACGCGCCTTTCGTCCTCGCGCAGACGTTCACCGTGGCCAGCTACGCGCTCGCGCTCGGCGGCGCGCTCCTCGATAACGCTCATCTCTTCGACCAAGTCCGCCATCTCGCGGTCAGCGATCCGCTCACCGGCCTCGCTAACTACCGCCGCCTTCTCGACGTGCTGGAAAACGAAACGGAGCGCACCAACCGCACTAGCAGACCTTTTGCCATGTTGCTGCTCGATCTCGATGGCCTAAAAACCATCAACGACAATTACGGCCATCTTGTGGGCAGCCGCGCCCTGTGCCGCCTCGCCGACATTCTGCGCATTCACTGCCGCGCCATCGACACCGCCGCTCGCTACGGCGGCGATGAATTCGCTTTAGTTTTGCCCGAAACGCACGAAGCGGAAGCGCACCGCGTTGCTAATCGCATCCGCCAAGTCATGGCGGAAGACGCGGAGAAGCCGCATCTCTCCGCGAGCATCGGTATTTCCATTTATCGCGGCGACGGCGAACGCATCGAAAAACTTCTCTCCGAAGCCGATGAACATCTCTACGCCGAAAAGTCGCGGCGCGCCAAACGCGCCGCCGAGTCACGGCCTCGCCACGGCATGCCGCATCCTTGATGCGTAAGTTGCGAAGCTAAGGCTTTTGCTAAGATCGCATCTGTCGGCAGAATTGCGGAAATGAACTTACGGGCGGGGCAAGTCCGCCCTACAGAGGGAAGAAGGCGCGGGTCTAGAGACCTGCCACTACACAAGCCCCTGCGGCCCGGCAGGTTGTTCTAATACACAGCGCGCCTTTGAACGGTGTTCTTGGTGGCCAGCGAAAAGCGCTCTTCTGTCGGCGCCTCATCAAGCAGTTGCCCGGCGACATATTCGCCCACGGCGGGCCCATGCTTGAATCCATGTCCCGAGCCTCCGCCAACGAACCACACGTTTTCCATTTTCGGATGACGGTCAATCAAAAAATCGCCGCTCGACGTGTTTTCATACTGGCACACGCGCGTCTCCNACGACTGGAGCATCGCGTAGCGCTGGAAAACGCCGCGCTACATATCGTTTCACTTGCTCGGTTTCTTCCGGCGTAACAATGCGCGACTGCATATCCGGGTCGACGCGCACGCCGTGGCGGTCCAGCGCGATTTTCAGCCCGCGGCCCTCCAAGTCAGGCATGCCGTAGGCTTCGTCTTCCTGGAAAAGCCAAGTCGGCAACACCGGCGGCGTGAATCGCGCATCCCCGGGAGGCACACCGAAGAAAAAAACTTCCTGCCGAGTGGGAAAGATTCGCTGACCCAGAATCCTTGGAAAGAGTTTCCCAAGCCACGCCCCGCACGCGAAAACAAACTGGCGCGCGGCAATCCGTGTCCCGTCACTGCACGTTATTCGATCCAGTTTTTTCGTGCCGCGCGGCGGCTTGACGCGGGCGAGTCGGTAATCCACGCCGCGCTTTATCGCCGTGGCGACAACCAGGGAAACTGCTCTGCGCGCCAGCAACACACCGCTTTTTGTTTCGAGAATCCCGCCGGTTACTCCTTCAAACGAAACTTGTGAGTAGCGTTTCGCCAGTTGCTTTCGATTCATTTCTTCAAATGGAACTTCACAGCGTCTCAGCGTCGCAATGGTTTGCCGCAGCCTCGAGTCATTCTTCCCTGCAAGCCACAAGACGCCCGTCTCCAAAAAAAGCGGCTGTTGCCTCGCCGAAAAAAATTCTTTCCACTGAAACAGCGACCGTTGCGACCAACGCGTGTACAACTCATCCGCGCCATAGCCCATGCGAATGATGCGCGATTCTCCCCCCGAACTCGACCGCGCATTCCCCGGCCCGTAAGCGTCTACGAGCACGACGCGTGGTACCCGCCGCGCGAGGTGCCACGCCGTCCACGCCCCAAACACCCCCGCCCCAATCACCGCCACGTCGTAAGTCATCTGCGCGCTTATCCCGCCCGCATCCTATCCCAATCTGCCTTCTGGCAGAAAACGAGCGGCATACGTTCGGGGTTCGAACACTGGAGCACGCTCGAAGCACGGAACACCGCTTGCTGTTATAATGGGCTAGCGATAAGGAGCACTGTGGCAGAGAAACATTTAGTTGCGGCCATCGGCAAGAAGTATGCAGGCATGAGCCGCAGCCAGAGAATCACCATAATCCGCAGCCTTTCCGAAGACGGCGTGGCGTTCATTCGCCGCTTTTTCCCGCGGTTTTACGCGGAGGCTTTTCCTGGCCGGGCTCGTGCGGCTTCCGGACCGAGGAAATCAAGTTCGCGTTCTGCGCTATCCGCAAGGCCTCGCTAGGCTCCAAACCCATCTTTTTTCCCCAATCCACGACCATTTTCTTGCGCTGGCTTACTCCGTAGACATTCTGAAGGACCGCCTTGAACACTTCGGCAGGCTCCATGCCTCCTTTTAGCGCGGCTTCGATCGCACCCTTCTTTTCCTTCTCCGAAAGGTGCTGCGTAACGCTGGGCTTGATCATTCTTCACCTTTGTCCGCGCCTGCTCTCTCCCCGCTACCAGTTCGAACTAGGGCAGGACACTTTCACTTCTTGTGTGCTCCGGGGATTCCAGGAACAGCTCCTGGCAATGTTCGTGCCATTCTAGGGAATCGAACAATCCACCGATACGCTGCAACGCCGCCAATTTCTTTGTACTCAACTTCAGATTCCTTGAATCTCTTGATTGTCGTGTTGACAGAGGCGAGTGGGTTAGAACTGTAATCGGTGAAATCAAAACCAGCTTTTATCAACTGGTCTCTAACTTCGACCGCTGTGAAGTAAGTCTGTCTCTGCGCAGCCAATTTCAGAACTTCTCTAACTGCATCTGTCAGTCCACCAAATCTAGCCGCCATGTGTGCGAAGTGGTCTTGGAATTCTATCCGCTTCTCGTCTGGAAGCAGATTCATTGCGGCGTAGATAAACTGACGCAGCTTCAGGATTTCAGTGGCGATTTCCTCTTTTTGTTGGCTAAGGGATTCCCATCTGTCCACAGCATCGAGAATCAATTGTTCGTAATCCATTTTTCCTGTCATAGATAAGGTATAGGCTAAACGCCTTCATGAAGTCAAGCACAAGATGAACGCGAAATTTCGATGGTTAGACCGGGCAATAAGCCGACGCTCAAAAGCGCGTTGAGGAGCTGGAAGTGTCTATTTCGGTGTTTAGAGAACTGAAAAAGCGGGCGAACCGTGGCCAGGGCATTCTGCAACAAACAATTGGCCCACCATCCAGTCCCGAAGCGAGTTCTTTCTCTTCCTTCCCCGTGGTACCATGCAGCGTTTTGCAGCTACTGTTTTGGAGGTGTGTGTGAAGCTGCGTCGCAAGCCCTTCTCAGTTGGTGCTTTCGTATGTTTGTGCGTACTTGTCGCTGCGTTCGATCTGCAAGCCCAGCAGAATGCGCAGCAGGTGGATCCCAAAACTTATGGGGGGATGAAGTGGCGGCTGATTGGGCCGTTCCGCGGCGGGCGCGTTCTCACTGTTGTGGGCGTGCCGAGCGAGCCGAATACCTATTATTTTGGCGCGGTGGCGGGCGGCGTCTGGAAAACCACCGACGGCGGCAATACCTGGGATCCCATTTTTGACAAGCAAAGCATTTCTTCGATTGGCAGCGTCGCGGTGGCGGATTCCGATCCCAACGTGATTTATGTGGGTACAGGCGAAGCCTGCATTCGCGGAAATATTTCTTTCGGCGACGGCGTGTACAAATCCACCGACGCGGGAAAAACCTGGACGAACGTCGGGCTGAAAGACACGCGGCATATCGGCGCCGTAGTCATCCATCCCACAAATCCGGACGTGGTGTTCGTGGCGGCGCTCGGGCACGCTTATGGCCCGAACACGGAGCGGGGCATCTTCCGCACGCGCGATGGCGGTAAGACCTGGGAAAAAGTTCTTTATATCGACGATCGCACGGGCGCCATCGACGTGGTCTTCGATCCCCACAATCCGCACATTCTTTTCGCGTCGATGTGGGAAGGCTACCGCACGCCCTGGTCGCTCAATAGCGGCGGCGACAAGAGCGGCCTATATCGTTCGAACGACGACGGCTCGACGTGGAAACGCATTGAAGGCAACGGCATTCCCGAAAAGCCGCTGGGGCGCATCGCGGTGGCCGTTTCCGGCGCCGATTCGAATGTCGTTTACGCGCTCATCGAAGCCAAAAAAGGCGGGTTGTACCGGAGCGAGGACGGCGGCACGAACTGGACACTCATCAGCGACGATCACCGCTTTCGCCAGCGCGCCTGGTATTTCACGCACGTCTGGGCCGATCCCAAAAACGTCGCCGGCGTATACATTGCCAACACCGGACTCTTTAAGTCCATCGACGGCGGGAAGACGTGGGAACGGCTCAACGCTCCGCACGGCGACCATCACGCGTTGTGGATCGATCCCAACAATCCCAATCGCCTGATGAACGGCAACGACGGCGGCGCCACCATCAGCGTGGACGGCGGAAAGAACTGGACGACGCAACTGAATCAGCCAACGGCGCAGTTTTACCACGTAGTCGCCGACAATGATTTTCTTTATCGCGTTTACGGCTCGCAGCAGGACAACTCCTCGATCGGCATTCGCACGCGCAGCGACCACGGCGCGATTTTGCAAGGCGATTGGGACGCCGTGGGAGGCGGCGAAAGCGGCTACATTGCTCCCGATCCGCGCGATTCGAACATTGTATACGCCGATGACGAAGGCCCGTTCCTCACGCGGTACGACCGCACGACGGGGCAGGCGAAAAGCATTCAGCAATGGCCAGAAGACATCAGCGGGCATCCCGCTTCCAGCCAGAAGTACCGCTACACGTGGACCATGCCGCTCATCATTTCGTCTCACAATCCGGATGTCATTTATCACGCCTCGCAGTACGTGTTTCGTTCGACCGATGGCGGATTCAACTGGACGGAAATCAGTCCGGACCTCACGCGCAACGACAAAACGAAGCAGGGCGACTCGGGAGGGCCCATCACGAAGGATCAGTACAGCGTCGAATACTACGACGTGGTGTTCACGCTGGCGGAATCGCCGAAGCAGGAAGGTCTATTGTGGGCCGGGACGGATGATGGGCTCGTGCACGTGACGCGCGATGGCGGAAAGACCTGGGAAAAAGTCACGCCAAAAGATGTGCCGGAATGGGCCGCGATCAGCTTGATCGAGGCTTCTCCGTTCGACGCGGGAACGGCTTACATCGCCGTGGATGCGCACAAGCTCGACAACTTCAAACCGTACATTTTCAAGACCAGCGACTTCGGAAAAACCTGGACGAAGCTCGTTAACGGCTTGCCGGACAATTCTTACGTCCACGCCGTGCGTGAAGATCCCAAGCGCAAAGGACTTCTCTACGCGGGAACGGAAACCGGGATTTGGGTTTCGTTCAATGACGGCGCGAACTGGCAGCCGCTCCAGCTCAATCTTCCGCCAACGCCCATCCACGACATGGTGATTCATGGCGACGATTTGATTGCTGCCACGCACGGCCGGTCGTTTTGGGTGCTCGATGATCTCGCGCCGCTGCGCCAGATGAGCGCCGGAATCGCCAATGATCCCGCGCATCTCTTCACGCCTTCGACCGCCGTGCGCACGCGCCTCGGCCACTTCGACCGGCGGCGCTATCCCGTCGGTGAAAATCCGCCCGACGGCGCGATCCTGTATTACTGGATCAAGGAAGCACCGAAGGAACCAGCGAAACTCGAATTGCTCGATGCCCAGGGGAAAGTCGTCCGCACGTTCACCAGCGCGCAGAAGAAAAGTGAAGAAGCGCCGGAGGAATTTGAGCGCGAAGCGGAAGTCGAGCACATTCCCGCTGCCGCCGGGCTGAACCGCTTTGCGTGGAATCTGCGCTACGAGCCGCCAGTAAAAATTCCGGGAGCGATTTACGACGGCAACTTCGGTCCAGCTCCCCCGCTGGCTTTGCCGGGAAAATATTCGGTGCGGCTGACGGTTGAGGGGAAGAGCTACACCGAGCCGCTCGAAATCCGCATGGACCCGCGCGTGAAAACGTCCGCGGCGGATTTGCAGAAGCAGTTCGACCTGCTGCTCAAGATGCGCGATCGCCAGGACGAGTTGAACAAGGCGGTTTTGGGCATCCGCGATTTGCGGAGCCAACTGCAGGCGCTGGAGCGTCGCGTTTCCGGCAACGAGAGCGCTAAGAACGTCGCGAGTTCGTCTGCGGATTTGCGCAAGAAAATCACGGACATTGAGGAGCAACTAATCCAGGTAAATGCCAAATCGTTTGAGGACGAAGCCAATTATCCGACGATGCTGAACAGCAAGCTGTCGTACCTGAACGCGACCGTCGATAGCGCGGATACGGCGCCGACGACGGCGGAGCAAACTGTTTTTGCCGAACTCGACAAGCAACTCGAAGCGCAGCTTGGGAAGTGGCGCGAAGCGCTGGCGAAAGATGTTCCCGCGCTGAATGACGCGATGCAGAAAAACAATGTTCCGCCCGTCGGTGTGGCTGTTTCTGCCGCGCGCTAGGGGCTGCAGAACACTGCAACTCGTCATTCCGAGGGCAGTGTTGGCCCGAGGAATGTGCTCTTCTGGGGAGTGCACAAGAGCAGATCCCTCCTCCGAGAAGCTCCGACCCCCGGTGCCGTCATTTATGAGGCAGCTTGATAACTTCTAGTTAGGAACGGCGACCGGAGGGGACGCACCTTTCGTTCCCTTCCCCCACTCGTAAACAGAGCCAATCGCTATATGGCTTGCGCTTAACTTGCATTCCGAATACCTAAGAGCTATTATCCCTCCGCCTTTCCGGGGAGCGATTTGCCGCTGGCAACTTTTTGCCCACCCGTCGCTCTTGGACGGAGATCGTCAGGCTTATTCGGTCCTCCAAAGAATGTCCGCGGCTGCGGAGGATTCTCCTGAAACTACGAAACGACTTGCCCGGCTAACACACTACCTGGGCAGCGAGTTTCACTTGAATCCAGGATTCCGCCGCATCCAGCAAAGCTGAGGCGCCCATGACTTCATCCCGCAGTGTCCAGATTCTTCAGGGGCTGGGAGTCGCGCTTATCATTCTCCTGGCTTTGCTTTTCTCGTACAAAGACTGGGTGTCCCGGCCCTCGGCCTGGCTGATTGTCGTCGGCCTTCTGCTGATCCTCTGCATTGTCCTCGGCGTTTGGATCATGAAGCTGCCGATGGGAATCCTCATCAGCGAGCGCAACCTGATGAGCCTCTCTCGGCTCCAGATGGTGGGCTGGACCCTGGTCATTTTTTCTGCCTACGTCGTCATCGTGATGCAACGCATCGCCCACCATATTCCCCACCCGCTCGATGTCACCCTCGACACGAACCTCTGGGCCGTCCTGGGCATCAGCACGGCATCCCTCGTGGGCACTCCCCTCATCTTGAGCACAAAGACGGATAGCTCGCCCAACGCGGGCGCAGTTCGGGCGGCCAGCAACACCTTGCAGGAGTCACCCGCGAGCATTCAGCAGAATGCCCAAGGAACGCTCTATTCAAATGCAGCTCCCAGTGAGGCGCGCTTCTCGGACATCTTTCAAGGCGATGAAATTGGCAACACCGCGTACGTCGATATCTCCAAGGTGCAG
>OCOJ01033237.1_pt1 | contig 37399 bp, 34 predicted proteins | sample 1539251 | NCBI WGS metagenome assembly OCOJ01 (sample SAMN01911457, study PRJEB22624) | soil metagenome | biome: Soil | place: Malaysia | collected 2012-04-30 | depth RA_metagenome m
ACCCCTGATGGTGGATATGGATATCGGGCGCTGTCAATGCATAGGTGGCGCCCTGGCCGGGCATAAAAGCCCTTGGCATAGACGCCCATCCCGCACATGCTCGTTGGGAGTTATACTCCATCCAGATATTCTTGAAAGGTTCTAGACCAAACTATCCGGGAGGTCGGGAAGACCCGCTTGTAGTTCTCCTCGACCTCGTCTCTGGATCTCGTGGTGTTCACCAAATGAATCTCCTTCAGCCTGTTAGGATTGATCTCTTCGCGAAGAAAGGTTTCTGTCGCCCTGTCGTTATTCGAGAACCTGTACCCTATCGCGACAATTCTGTCAGCCCCTACAATCCTTTTTGCGGCGTGAATCCAAAGAAACCGAAAAGGGTCGTCTGCATAGGCTTTGGTTTGAACCGGAGGCACTATGAGGGGAATGAGGCATGCGGGACCTCTTCCGCACCTCGGACACGTTATGGAGGCGGGCCCCGTAAGGTCCAAGGCGATTTTCGGATCATCCAACAGGACCAGGCCCGAGCATTCCACACAGCGCGCCCAATTTGAGGAACCATGTAATTTCAGCAAATCAAGAGTGGCGTTCGAGTGTGACGGTGGACGTGAACCCGTTCTACTCGAATAGCTATGGAACGTGACATGATACCCATTGTCATCGAACCTGTGGGCATCCCGTAAGGCTTTGTCAAGGAGTAGGTCGTAGTTGAAGCTGATTAGCACATCGACGTCGGAAACAGCGTCAACAAACCTCCTGTGGAGGTTGGAGACTGGTCCCTCTGAAGCTCTTGCCATCGAGTAAACAATCAGGTCCCTGAGCATTGCCTCCATAGAAGTTCCCTGCGTCGTGATGTTTGCCCTGGCTCCATAGATCTCTTGCTTTATGTTCAGGTGCGTCATCACCGCTTCCAAGTCCTCTAAGACAGGCGAATCAAGAAAATCCAAGTTCGCTCCCCTTCCCAACGAATAGTAATCGCTCAATCTCCTCAGGAAGGCCCTGACCGAAGAGTTCGCGATGAGGTTGTCTGCGACTAGAACGAGCTTGAGCATCTTGAAGAAATCTCTGTTGAGTGGGCTTTGGAATCCCTGAATACCGTGCGAAGCCTGAGCGTAGTCCCTAGAAGAACCCGCGCCGAATATGAACAGAGTCTTCCGAAATATTGGTTTAGGCATGCAATCACGAACGTGCTCGGACTAAAGGCATGAGACGCTCCTTGAGTGTATTGTGCCGCAATTGCCTTGGCTGTATGTTGTCTGTCTGCTGCTTGCATGCCTTCACAAACTCTACGTATTCCGGACCGGGCCTGTCAGCCTCGATTTGTTCGCTCAGACCTGTGATGACTTGTTGTGCCGCCCCTATACTGGATTCGCGTATACTCCCATGCCTGATTTCCGGTTGGCCAGGTAGCCCCTCGAGAAGGTCAAACATTACGCAGAAGAGACTATAGAACAACGTCCTCTTTCTGAACTTGGTTAGTTGTAGGGTGTCACCAAAGACGTGTTGGACTTGAATTACGGTGTTGGCCATCGACTGCGAGTACCTGGCCTCTCCCGGAAAATGGGCGTCATACTCTCTATAGTAATGGTTCAGGGACTTCTTCTTGTCTTGTAGTCCTGCCATCATTGCGACCACAAGCTCCGACACGAATTCTGCGTCGATCATCCGCACGACGTTCCTCTCAGAAAGAATTCTGTTCTCTCTGAAGAAGGAGAGGTTCTTACTGGCCAGGCTGTACATGGCTGATTTGAACTCGCCATGAAATCTCGCATTACGCTTCTCTTGGTTGTTGAGGGTCACAGTGTATTGGTTCAACCTGGTGAACATGTCGAGGACCTCATCGTCGCTGGCATCGACCATGATGTCCGCCGAAAAGACATACGAGAGGAAGTCCCTGCGGACGAGCGGAGGGAATTGAGAAAATGGAATCCCGCCGTACGTTTCGTTATGGCGAGATTTGACGGTGAATTCGTCGTGCATGAATTCCAGAACGGTACGAAGGCGTTGTTGGCCGTCTACAACTTCCCGAATAAGCCTCCGCTTCCTGCCAATCTTTTCTCTGAGGTAAATCTTGGGAGATGGCAGGCCGCGAATCAGCGTGTCGATGAAGTAGGATTTCGCGTTCGGTTGCCAAACAGGGCGTCGTTGAAACTTGGGGACCAATTCGAGCAACCTGTCATCGTACAATCGAGAGAAATTCGAGACCGTAAAGGTCTTGGGGACGAATTTCGCCATGGGCCGGTGCTGGACGATTTCATTATTAAGCTAAGAAGGGCCGACTTGAACGTTCCGGGTCAAATATGATGGCCTTCATGAGAGTCGCGAGAGGTCGAGGCGGGGATTAGAAGATGGTGACCCAGACAGAGTGGATGATCCTGAAGCGAGGAGGCTGTCGGATATGCGGAGCAAGGGAACCGAATGTGGTTTTGATGAAAGCCCACTTGCAGGCCCGTAGCAAGAGGGGAAGCCACATCTTTCCATTGTGCAAAAGAGACCATGCGAGGTACGACCGAGGGTTGCTCACGGAGGAGGAGTTGAACTGGCTACACATAACCCCGGAGGAATACGAGCGTCTCGTACCCACGAATACACGAGGAACAGTGGGGGTGAGGAAGCCGTCTCCCCTCATTCCATCGCTCGCGGAGTATCGAAGACTCTTCCTGGGTAGATAGTTAAGACGGAAATTGGGGCTTGTAGACACCGAGATGAGATAACTCACAACGTCGCTGTGAAGATCGAATCTTAGCCGGGCTACTCCTAAGACCGTTCGTAACCCCCTCCTTGTCCTTCATGGAGTGAACCTCCATTCATAGCCTTGGTGGTAATCTTCCCACAGTTTCCGTGCGACGAGAGAGGTCACCTCAAGCCAGTCCGATAGCAGTGTAGACTCTGTCTCCCGTCGTCCGTGTTTCTCCAAGTAGGATTCCTGGTGAGATCTGTAGGCAGAAAGACACATGGCCACCTCTTCGAGGATCCAACCGCTCTCGTACATCTTCCTAATTGCAAACTCATCCGCGAAGTTGTCATGCAGATCGCGAAGTGAGGTCACCTTCTTCTCAAACTCTGCGTAGTCATTCGCAGGCACAGTTTCCGCGAACTCCTGTACGAAGTCCGGGAATTTCATTTCACCCACCTCATGGGCGACGACGAATGTGGTGATCCTGTCGTCTAGTCCAATCAGGAAGGCCGGGTCGAAGTAGATTGTCTCTCCCCTTGTTATGGCTCCACCCTCATTTCGGGCATCCCCGCTCTCATCCAGCGCTAATAATACCCTCTCAAGCGAGACGGCACCCAAAAGTGTAGGAGCAACTCGCAGTCTGACTTGTTGTAAGTCCACGGCCAAACAGCTCCCGCACACGTGTTAAACCTTCAATGATTCTGGAGTATCCCTACATCAGTCGCAATATGGATATTAATGAAAGCGTCCGACTAGTTTCGGGAGGTGGACAATCTGCAGACAAGACTTCAGGGCAACTCTAATGAAGGGAAGGACATAGATTTCGAGGACAAACTCTGGAAGGCGGCCGACAAGCTAAGGAAGAAAATTGAGGTCCACGAATACAAATACATCGTCCTCGGATTGGTCTTCCTTCGATATCTCTCATTCTCGTTTGAACTAAGGCGAAAGGAGCTTGAGAATATGCTGTCCGACCCGAAGAGCAAGGAGTACGTGCAGTCGGTCGAGTTTCGGAACCAGGCGCTCGACGACAAGGACTTCTATCTGGAGCGTGGGGTGCTTTACGTTCCTATTGAGTCGAGATGGGGTCACCTCGTGAAGAATGCCACTCAACCCAGGATCGGCGAGATCATTGACAGGGCAGTCGAAACCCTTGAGAACGAATACCCGAGGCAGCTCAAGGACGTCGTCCCGAAAAACTACGCAGGGAGCAACCTCGACGCCTTGGATTTGGCATACCTGATCAATCTCTTTTCCTCTGTTCAGCCCGAGTCTTCGAACGCCACTGATGTCTTCGGTCGTGTGTACGAGTACTTTCTCGGCAAGTTTGCCGAGGCGGAGGGAAAGAAGGGTGGCGAATTCTATACGCCGAGGTCCCTCACGAGACTTATTGTAGAGACACTCGACGTCAAGCCAGGCAGGGTCTTTGATCCGGCCTGCGGAAGCGGCGGATTCTTCGTTGCAGCCTTGGAGAAGTTGCAGCGAGAAGGTCATGACAGAAGCGAGCTGACGATAAGCGGCCAAGAATCGAAGGTGATGCCTTGGAAAATTTGCAAGATGAATCTGGCTCTAAGGGGAGCCGAAGGAGACATCCGGACGGGCGACTCTTACCACGACGACAAGTTCCCTGATCTGAAGGCTGACTACGTCATGGCAAATCCCCCATTCAACGATAGTGGCTGGGGAGCTGAACGAGTCAAATACGATGATCCTAGATTCGAGGGCTTTGGGGTACCCCCAAACAACAATGCAAACTACGTATGGATTTTGCACTTCATACGACATACTGCACAAAATGGTCGAGCTGGCTTCGTTATGGCGAATGGAGCCCTATCCGGGAGCAACACGGAAGGAGAGATTCGAAAGAAGATCATCGAGGCAGATCTGGTTTGGGGAGTCGTTGCCTGCCCACCAAAGCTGTTCTACAACGTTGGCTTGCCCGTTTCGGTTTGGTTCGTAAGAAGAACCAAGCCATCTCACATGAGAGGAAAGGTCCTTTTCATCTACGCAAGGAGGACCTACAAGGAGATCTCGAGGAAGCAGGTCGTATTGACCTCGGAGCATGTCGCAAGGATCGTTCAGAAATTCGGAACTCTAGAATCGAATGGCCCTGACACAGAGATTAACGAGGCAGGGTTTGCCAAAATCGCGACTACTGCCGAGATTGCGAAGAATGGCTATGTTCTTACACCCGGGAGATACGTCGGGATAAGGCCCGAACTGGACGAAGTCCCTGCGGATGAACGAATCAGAGAGTATTCTGCCCGGCTGATGGGCCTTCTCAATGACGAAGAGGAGCTAGCCAGTCGACTCAAGGAAGTACTGCGTGCGATGAAGTGAACTCAGATGCGAGTTAGATGGGAGTCCAGTTTCAAGGAAGCGGAGTTCGGCCTGATTCCCGCAGACTGGGGAGAAGCAACGCTACAAGAAATGGCTTCGATAGATCCGACTCCAAACGCCACGCGCTCCGGAAAGATCGGGTTCATCAGTATGGAAGGCATTTCAGAACAAAGTCCGTTCCCTAGCTACGAAATTCTAGAGCCACGACAGATCAGAAGCGGAAAGGAGGTTCCGTCAGGGTCGGTTCTGCTTGCGAAGATTACACCCTCGCTGGAGCATGGCAAAATGTGCATCGTGCCGGACAACCCAGACATTAGGTGGTTCGCAACCACCGAGGTATTCTCGTTAGTAGCGCAGGAACCCGAACTCACAAAGTTTCTCTTCTACGTGATGAAGCATCCTGTATTAAGAGAGGAGTTAGAGAATTCGATGACTGGAACAAGCGGCAGGCAGCGAGTGCAACCTCTGGCCCTTCACACCCTCCACATTCCGCATCCGACGAAGGAAGAGCAGATCCGAATCTCGAGATTTCTTTTTCCCTTGGACCTACTCTTAGAGAATTTGAAGAGACAGAATCAAAATCTGGAGTTGCTGACTAATTCCATTTTCCGCAGCTGGTTCATTGATTTCAACAAGTTGAAGGACAAGCGTCTGGTAACGAGCGAGCTAGGGGGAATCCCAGAGGGCTGGAGTGTGCAGCCAATCGGCGAAATTGCGAAACTAAGAAACGGTTTCTCGTACGGAGGTGCGGAGAAACTCGATGAAGAAACTGAGGACTCCCATCTGTTCATTACCCTGAACAACTTTGTGGAAGGTGGGGGCTTCAAACCTGAATATGCTTGGGTCTCCAGTGACAGGTTGGCTGAGCACCATTTCCTAACGGAGGGGGACTTGATCATGACCAATACTCACTTCGGCGTAGGTGGGTCAGATGTTGGGAGACTGCTGGCGACTCCGGCGTTGGTCAATCTTCCACCAGCTTATCAGAAGGCAAGAGCGGTATATTCCCATCATGTCACCCGAATCTCTCCGATGAACATCAACTTGAGGGAATTTCTCTATCTCTACTTGAAGGCCACCTGGGAGGACAGTGTGTCGTTCGCTACCGGAACAGGAGTATTGGGATTGGACTTACGGAACTTCAGGCTAAACAAGCTTGTACTTGTTCCGCCCAATGGAGTGATTGACAGATTCTCTTCAATCGTGAGGCCCATGTTTCACAAGATAATGAACAACCAAAAAGAAGCGATGATTCTTTCTGCCTTGCGTAACTTGCTGCTCGAGTTCGTGGTATTCGGGAAACTGAGGGTTGAGGAAGTCTGAGTTCGGCACAACTCACAGAAGACTACCTCGTAGAACAGCCGGCTATCGAATGGCTCAAGGGAATTCATTATCCCTACATCCACGGCTCGGAGCTTTCGCCGGAGAATGGTGAGAGGGAGACGAATCGTGATGTGATACTAAAGGATCGATTCAAGGCGGCAGTCAAGCAACTGAATCTGTGGCTCACAGATGACCAGCTCGAAGAGGTGTACGCAGCAGTATCCTCAATCGATCATCCGGACCCTGTGATCAAGAGCAAGCTGTTCTACGATATGTTGGTTGCGGGAGTGAAGCTGGTAATCAAAGAATCGAATGAAGAGAGAACAAGACTCGTCAAACTCATCGATTTCGACGAAGTGAAGAACAATATGTTTTTGGCAGCGAATCAATTCACCGTCGAGTATCAGTACAAAAGTGGGTTGCATAGGCGCCCGGATCTCGTGGTCTTCGTAAACGGCCTACCTCTCGCGATCTTCGAATTCAAGAGCTTCAATGCCAACGAGACAGCGAGGGACGCCTTCGACGATCACAGGAACAAGAAGAACGACATACCTCAGCTATACGTCTACGCGCAGGTGCTCGTAGCGAGCGACGGCCACGAAACCAAGTACGGGTCAAGGACCAGCGATTGGGACAAGTTCTTCGTCTGGGAAGGCATCCTCGATGACGATGACATCGACGTGAAGAAGTTAGGCGACGAGTCCTATGAGTACTTCTACAAGGGCCAGAAGATGACTTCCCTGGAGATCATCATCAAGGGGCTCTTCGAGCGGACGCGTTTTGCGGAATTCGTTCAAGACTTCGTCTACTTCGAGAAGTCGGGGGAGACGTATGACATCAAGATCGCCATGTTCCACCAGTTCTATGTCGTGAAGAAGGCATTAGAGGGGACGAAGAGAGCAGTTGTCGAAGGCAAAAGACCTGGGGATCGGAGGGTCGGCGTCGTTTGGCATACGCAAGGTAGCGGGAAGTCGCTTACGATGCTATACTATGCACGCAAAGCTCTGAAGGCGAAAGAACTGGAATACCCGATACTTCTGTTCCTGACAGACCGAAACAATCTGGATGAGCAGCTTTCCTCGAATTTCGCCGAGCTGCCAATCGCTAAACAGGCAGAAAGCATCAAAGAATTGCAGGAGTTGATCAAGACAACTGCAGGAGGAATCATTTTTGCAACCATACAGAAATTTGGAAAAAGGAAGGCAGACGAGTACCCCTTTCTTACCGACCGAAGGAATATCGTAATAGTCGCGGATGAGGCTCACAGGACCCAATACAAGGAGCTCGCGCAGAACCTNCAGAACCGCCATTCCGAACGCTGCATTCATTGGTTTCACCGCCACGCCAATAGAATATGAAGACAGGTCAACCACTCTGGTCTTCGGTAAGCATCTAAGCATCTACTCAATGGAGAAGGCTAGGAGGCATGGCGTCGTTGTTCCTATATTCTATGACGCTAGACTATCGGAGCTTCATCTTACGAACGAATTCATCGACGAGGAATTCGAGAATCTATCAGAGTCGATTGTCTCCGATCCTGATGTGAAGGAAGCGCTAAAGAAGAAGTTCGGGAGGGTCGAGGAACTTGTAATCGCCGAGGACAGGTTGAGGAAGATTGCGAGGGACATCATAGACCATTTCAATGAAAGAACGCAGGAATTCAAAGGAAAGGCCCTCGTAGTCACAGTTAGCCGAAAAGCAGCGGTGAAGCTCTACGAAGAAATGAACAAACTGCCAAATGCACCGCCAACCGTTGTTGTCATGTCAGGGAATAGGCATGACAGCCCTGCGGAGTATTGGCCACATCTCAGATCCAAGGAAGAGCTCAGACAACTCGCCGACGACTTTCGGAACCCGGGCAACAATCCTCAGGTGGCCATTGTCGTCGATATGTGGCTGACCGGTTTTGATGCTCCTTGCTTGAATACGATGTACTTCGACAAGCCGATGAAGGACCATTCCCTCGTGCAGGCCATTACCAGGGTCGACCGTGTCTTCAAGGACAAGCCAGGAGGGTTAATCGTTGATTACATCGGAATCGCGGACTCGCTGAGAAAGTCGCTCGCGATGTATACGGCCAAGACGATTAGCGACACGCTAGTGAAGATCGAAGAAGTGATACGCGAGCTAGAGGCAAAGCACGCCGCCGTCGTCGCCCTCTTCCAAGGTATAGATTACCAGCAATGGAGGAAGCTCTCGCCTACCGACCTATCTCGCGTCACAACTATCGCCTACGACAGGATATGCCAGGATGAGGAGACAAAGAAGAAGTTTGTCAGGAATTTCATCGCTTTGAAGAAGCTTTTCGCCCTCGCAAGTCCCCATCCAGAGGCGTCAGCTGTCAAAAGCGACGTCATATTCTTCGAAATGATCAAGAAAATGGTAGTCAAGTATTCGACCGCCAGAATCAGAGACGTCACGCGGGACCTTGAATACGAAGTCAGCCAGTTGATATCGAGGAGCATCTCGGCCGAGGAACCCGTCGACGTTTTCGCGTTGGCGGGCAAGAGAAGGGCGAATATCTCCATTCTCGACGAAACGTTGTTGGATGAGCTGACGAGGCTGCCTTACAAGAATTATGCCGCAGAGGTCTTGGCCAAGATTGCCAAGGATCAGCTGGTGGTGATGATGAGGCGCAATCCACATCGTTACAGGACACTCTATGAAATCCTGACCGCTCAGATTGACAAATACAACGTCAAACTGATCAGCGCACCTGAAATAATCGAACAACTCGTCAAAATAGCCGCAGACGTAAGGAAAAAGTTTGACGAAGGCAAGAAGCTCAACGTTACGGAGGCGGAACTGGCATTCTACGACCTCCTTTCAACGAATGAGAAGCTGTTCGAGAATTATGAGCAGATTCGCGATGTGGCAAAGCAGATTGCCAAGGAACTTGGTCCTCTTACCAAGGTGGCGGATTGGAACAGGAAGGAATACCTCAAGGCTAGAATCAGGACTGCCCTGAAGAATGTCCTGATGAAAGCCATCGACGGGAGGGGAACATACCCGGAGATCGAGAAGCTATCGGTCGAGGTCATGACCCACGCAGAATCCGTTTACAACGTCGAGCAGGAAGTGTTGGCCGCCGTCTCAGCCTAGGACTCGTCGTCTGCGAACCATCCTTCGGGGTAGCCAACGTATTTCTGAGGACACTCGATCTGGCGTTCGAGCTCGAATTCGAACCACACCTTGTCCGCCGTCCGCTTGATGCCAGCCACTTTGCCCTCCCAGCATTTTCGCGGGAGTCGTGTGAGTCTGTCTATTCGAATGAAGGTCGTCGAAACGTTGTCAGCTAGCTTCTCAGGGTTCATGATATTCCCCCTAAGCATTCCGTAGGTAAAGGAGGTCTTGTTGCCGATCCTATCCCAGTGGTTGGGCCAGGACGTCACCATCACATACCTCAAGGATCACTTTCCGCCCCCATGGTGCTCTAATAAGACCGCTGCCTTCTGTTCGACGACATGTGCCCAAACCCCGACTTGCCAAGAGTAGCAGGATAGGAGGGGGCTTCTTTCGAACTAGGGCATACTCGTGCCCTCTTGGTCTTTCTTGGGGTCTCGCGTCAGACTGTCCCCTGAACGCCCAAACTCTCATGATCTGGAGCATATCGTCCTAGCCAAGATGCACCAAAATAGCTGTCATGTCGTCGGCCCTGATAGACTTCTGGATCGAAAGATTGACTAGATCAATCGCCCGACAGGCGCCACCTACGATCTTAGCAATCTCGCCGAAATTGCCCTGGGGAGATAGGTTGTCAGTTATCCCATCAGAGCATACTAGCAGGGAATCACCTGCCGAGTATTCGGCTTCGGCTTGGTGCATAGAAATCTCACAATCTGCTCCGAGGTATTGTGCCAGCGCGTGTCCCCCGCCTCGGCGTCTTCCAGAATCATCATCAAAGAGTGCCCTCGCATCAGGACCTCGGCAAAGCAAGATAGGTGTGTCTCCGACGTTTGCCGTGATTATTCTTCCGTGACTCTGAGAATCGGGGAGAACAAGGGCTACGGATAGTGTTGTGCCCATGTTCTCGAAGCCCCGCAAGGAGGCCCGTGTCCCAATAAGCAGGTGTATCTCCAAGAAAAGAGATTTCAGCTCATCAAGGTTGCTCAACGGATTCTTGGAGATGCGGACGTGTTCAATGGCAATCTCACTCGCAAGTTTCGCGCCTTTGTAGGCTCCAACACCATCGGCGAGGGCGAAAACAAGCTTCCTACCGTCAGCTAAGTAGGAATCTTGGTTTTCAATGTGGTCAGGTCCGAGACTGTTTGATCCAGTGGACGCATCTACCAAGATTTCTGGTGTCAATTATGGATCAAGAGCGGATTTCGTCAGTAAGGGCCAATAGCTTATCATTGATAAGATTTGTCTGGATGAATGCTACTCTTAATAATCGATTGAACCTCCGGGGTCAACCGTTGCCTCTTCCGAGCACGTTCACGGTCACCGTAGTGATAGAAGGCGCAGAGATCACTATTACTGCGGAGGCCGGCGAGAACTACAGCTCAATTTGTAGTCGGGCGCTGAAGGAGGGTGGGTTCGCTGAGACAAGTCTCGGCACATGGAAGCTTACCAACCTAGCTGGACAGTCGATTGAGTTTGATGAGTCACCCAGTGCAGAAGCTGAGCTAGTCTTCTTGAGCCGCGGCGAGGAATACGACATACAAGGTTGGATGAAGAGACTTGCCAAACTCTACGAGGACGATGAAGACTACGCTGAGCACGAATCCAGGTTGAGATCCTACCTCGAGAAGATATTGGTCGCTGTGAAGGGGAAATACCGGATAATCGGACCTTACCAAGTAGGTGGAACCGGGATTGTTCTGAGGGCTCGTCACATAACAATGCCTCAATTCTTGGTGATCAAGTTCAATCGCCCTTCGAAGAAAGTGTACGCGAATGCGGTCGAGAACGAAAGACAAATACTGGCCAGACTGAACCATGAAAATGTAGTCCACATCCTGGACATGGGTTTCTTTTCGGATACACCGCCTCTATCTTTCATCGTTGAGCCATTCATCCCGAATGCTAGGACGCTANGAATGCTAGGACGCTAGCTGAATTCCTTCAAGACGAGCTGAAGACGCTCAGGGAGAACGTGGCTTCTCCGGGGCATACGACGAAATACGACGAGAAGTCAATTGTTCCCTTCGAAACGAGAGAGCTGGACCGGGTTCTGTATGTCCTCACCGGCCTCCTTCATCAGTGGGTCAAGGCCTTACTCTATCTTCAAACGACTGGGAAACTCCTGTACCTAGACGTGAAGCCGAATAATGCTCTAATCGACGGTAATGGTCACCTTTACCTAATTGACTTCGGCTCAGCGAAAAAGCGACCGGTCACTGACATTGAGACAATGGCAGAACCTGCTACTCCCAAGCTTGGCGAAGTGACTTACGGCAATGTTCCAAGGATCGACGAGTACTCAGATAGCAAGTCAACCAATGTAGTGTACACTCTGAGATATGCCCACCCTAGGCTCAGGAAAGAATACACAGTCACGGATCCTGACAGGGTGGTTACCCTCTGGAAACGCAATGAATTGACGCGGTTCTTCGACTACTACGCGCTTGGCCGCTCTATTCTCGAGCTACTCAACGAGATCGGAAAAGTGAGCCCGAACACAGCCCCCCAGAGGCCATTGTTCAGATTGTTGAATTTCTTGGCGACCAGACTCCTGGATGGCGAGAACCAAAAGAGTCCGTCCAACGATGCAGCCAACGAGATCTTCGGTGACCTGACCAAGGAGGACTACAAGTCATTAAGATACCTTGATCTCAGCCATACCTTGGAGGATCTAGAGAAGGAGTTGGGCAGATGGAACCCCGAGAAGACTGTCCCAGAGCTTGAAACGTATCCTGCGACAACACTCAGAATGGTTTCAGGTCTTAACACAGCTATGACACCTCGCCTCAGAAGCGTGATGGAACACCCGATTTTCGCACGACTTAAGCTAGTGTCCCAACTGGGGCTTGTCTCGCTCATATATCCAACCGCAGACCATTCCAGGTTTGACCATGCTCTAGGTACGTTCACATATTGCTGTAGCTATGTGAAGAGTCTATTCAACGATCCCCAGAACCCTCTATTTAGGAACCTAATACGCTCCAACGACATCGAAGCAGTGCTCTTGGCTGCCCTTCTTCATGACTTAGGCCAATACCCCTTGGCGCACGATCTGGAAGAGGTACACGATCATCTCTTCAATCATCACAGGATGACTCGCACCCTTCTCGAAGACAAGACCAGAGACATTTCGGGTCGGACTCTTAAACAAATAATCACTGACAAGTCAGATGGCTGGGGGGTCGAAATGGGATATTTGGATTCCATCCTCACGAGCAGATCTATGAACCGGTCCAAGACGCTAGATCAGCCCCAAAGTGGATTGGTCGACTTCAAAGTAGATATGCTATCGGCTTTGATAGACGGCCCAATCGATGCTGACAAAGCTGACTACCTGACCCGTGATACCATTCAGTGCAGGGTTCCTTATGGAGCCCTGCTCGACATGGACAGGCTGCTAAGAGTGCTTACGATTGCAGTGATCGAGTCCCCCCCTAATCACCGAGTCACGGTTGGGGTTTACGAGAAGGGAAGACCAAGTGCTGAGGCTTTCAGAGATGCAAGGTACATGCTGTTTTCCTCGGTATACTGGCATCATACTTCCCGAGTGCTCAAGGCGATGCTGCAGTATTCAGTTGCCATAGGACTTGGAAACGAAATTCTCCAAACTGACGAAAGTGATGAGGTCGACAAGATAAGGGACAAGTTAGTCCTCTTCTTGAGAGGACTCTCTCCACCTTTTGCGAACTTGATTCCGCCATGGACCCAGACCCAAGAAGGCGTCTCAAAGGTCAAGGTAGACCAGCCAGAGCTTATCGGGTCTTCCGAAGATGAGGCGAAAGGCGCCTTCAAAGGAGGAGAGTCGACTCTAGGCTGGTATCCAGGAGTATCTTACACGGATTGGCTCATGATGGCATGGCTGAGGGACAACTTGCCCAAACACACCCAAAAATCCCGTGCACTCCTAGAGTCGGTTTGTTCAAGACGCCTTTACAAACGTCTTGTAACGCTGACACCCGAGGATGCGAGACAGGTTCTTCCGAACATCGAGAGAATTGGATGGACCAAGAGAGTGTCACTTTGCGAGGAAATGCAGAAGAGGATCGAGGATCATGTCCTGAAGAACTATGGGAGTATCCATACTACTTTCTATAGGACAAAGGATGAGGTCAAGGACGTCTTCTCAAGCAACCTGGCGATACTAGTCGATATCCCGAATCCCGACGACAAACAAGGCCACCTTCCCAATCGACCCCTGATGGTAGTTCCAGAACTACGCGAAAAGCTGTACTACCAAGAGACCAACAGACCCTATCCCCTGACCGAAGGTTCCTCGCAAATGAGTTCTATCTCAAACATCAGGATACTATGTCATCCGTCGCTTCACCAAGCGATCGGAGCCACCTATCGCGAGAGTTCGATTAGGAAAGAGATCAGCGCCATCATTCAGGAGGCTTGGGCGACTATTAACGAATGATGGCCTTGAACCCTAGGGCGGCAGAACCCTTCGAGCTCCAGCGCTTGCAGAGGCTTTCGTATCGAAACCCTCGGCTCTTCACTGAGCTCTTGGTTGGACTAGCAACCGACACCACATATGAACGGATTATGCTTTCCCCAAAGTATCCACTGACATCTGAGGCTAACCAAGACAAGATCTCATCGGTCATGGAATATCTGCAAACGAACTGGAAGAAGACTCCCGGGATACTCGCAGCATTTCACGAGAAGGCGCGAACGAGGGTGAAAAGAAAACCGTACGGTCAGTTCTTTACGCCGTACGATGTTGCACGCCTTGCAGTTGCCAAACTCGAAGTCGGGCAGGGGCAGACGGTCCTTGATCCAGGGTGCGGATCAGCGGTATTCGGAGTGGCGCTCAAGGACTTACTCGGAGATCGCACTTCTGAGGTAGTATATCTGGGAATTGAGGCCGACCCTACCCTCGCGCTTGCCGCGGCAGTATCCTTGGACTTCGCCGGCGCGCCGCGTGCTTGGCGAGTGCTGCATGCCAATTTTCTTCGGATTGACAAAGACTACCTCTTGAAAATGGGCCTCGATGGCGTAGATCGTGTGGTGTGCAACCCGCCTTTTGTTCGACATCACATGTTGGAGGGTCAAAGCAGAATAATCGAGTCTATGGAACGAAACCAGAAGCTCCATCTGTCGGGATTCTCGGGTTTGCACTCCTTATTCTTGGCTCAGACAATACAACTCCTCAAGCCTGAAAGCCGAATGGTATTCCTCCTGCCAGTCGGTATCAAGGAAGTGAATTATGGCGCAGAGCTATTGGATCAGCTTGCAAACCGATTTGAAATATCTGAGACGAAACTCGACATAGATCTTGCGATGCTCAGCTTTGGACCGCGCCAGCAGAAGTTAGCTAGTCAAATGGATACTTCATCCAACGCCTCGGAAGGAAAGCTAGGCGACCTAGCCTTCGTTAGAAGGGGACTCTCGACCGGCGCGAATCGCTTCTTCGTGTTGTCCCAGGAAGAGATTGAGCGAAGAGGAATTCCTCGAGGCTACCTCCGTCCAGTAATTCCCACGAAGTCTCATATTGAAGGTAACCAATTCACGTCTCAAGACTGGGACCAGCTCAGGAAGTTGAACAGGCCATGCTGGCTGTTCGTCGTCCCAGATATTCCGCCAAACAATCTTCCCGCGTCTGTGGTTGAGTATTTGGAAGTCGGGAGAGAAAATGGCATCCAAAGAATCCCCACTTGCAAGAATAGGAAGCCATGGTATTCTATAGAATTAGGCAGAAGAAATCACCGCAGGCCTAAATCCAAGCCATCTACTGGTGATCCGCCACACTTATTCTTCACATACATGTTCAGAGGGTATCCTAGGTTCATCTACAACAAGGACAAGTTCCCAATCCTGACAAATCTGCTAGGAGTATACGTCAAGTCATTAGCCGACGGTACAAAGGATACTGATGAGAAGCTGATTCAACTTTCGAAGTCACTAAACGCTGACGTGAGACGAGCGATGAAGAAGAATGAAGGCTCGTACGTTCGACGCTATTCAGGCGGGCTGCTCAAACTAGAGCCGAGTGACATCGAGAACATGCCCATTTCAAGTGCTAGCCGTAGACTGCTTGAATCGTTTGGGACACACCTCTAGGCCCATCCCCAAGCCAGAAAGGTCGGGCAGCCTAGACTTCTATTGCATGCGGGCTTCCGTAGCCCTTGCACCTTGTTCGAGTCGCTCTATGCTCTCTTGTAGTCGGACGTCCTTAATTCTCAAAGCCTTGCGTTTCAGCACGTCCACAAATCTTACATGTGAATTATAGGCAGTCCGACGCAAGTCCGAGTAGGTTCGAATGTACATAGAGGCGCCGGCCAGCCTCTGCGCCTTCCTCGAAACTCCAGGTGTGCCTGAGATTCTGCCTCCCACCACGTACCCGACAAAATTCGCATAGGATACCCTAGGGTCGTTGCCCTGTGAGGCAGCAGCTTGGTCCACATAGCTCTCCAATTGTTCGAGCTCTTTTCGCCCTATCGCGACAGACGGTCTCTTGAGTTCGATAACGTTCAAAGTGTTGCCATGTCCCAAGCATAGAAAGTCGATCCTTCCTCCGTCCGAGTCCGGGAATTTCTTCCCAAGGAGCTTGCTAACCTGCACCTCATCTTGTAGATAATCCCAGGTCGGATCGAGCAACCATGGATTGTCGACCAGGAAATTATGCAATTCAGGCACCTCTCTAGCTCCTCCCTCAACATACTGTTGGAACTTGTTTAGGACATCCAAGCGACCCTCGACGATCCTGGCCATCTCTATCGCGTCGAGAATCTCCCAGTCCCGGAAGAGGTCAACAAGGATCTCTGGGCTAGTCGCGTCGGCCCTCTCTATGGCGTCTACAAGAGTGAGAAAAGATTCGTATTCAGCACCACTTGCGAGGAAGTCGGCCACCCTCTCAACAGTCGCCGTCTCAACCTCCTCTTTTTCAGCTATCTTCGACAGAAAATTCTCAACGGCCTTCCTCTCAATGTTCGGCAGCTTCGCGATCCGCTGCTCATAGACCGGCAGCTTCCTCACTTCGTCCAGTTTCTCCTTCGCACGAGTGTCAACCCACTCGGAAAGGAGGCTCTTGACCTTCGTCGTCCCCCATGTCCAGAGAAGCTGCCCCTCTTCCGTTTCGCGGATTATGCTACGCCTGCCAGTCCCAATCATATCCTCCTTATCGTCAAGAAACTCCGCATGAAGTTCGCCAACGAGAGAAGGTAGATACACAACTCCGCGGGTTCCGATTCCGCCTGCATCAAAGGTGGTTGGGGTTTGCACAAGCCTACCTCTGGTCATGACCACTACCCCAGTTATGTCCTTGGGAAGGGGTTCAGAGGATATTCCAATCCATCCCTCCAAGCTTAGGGCATTTCTTCCTTCAATTGTCTCGCTAATCTCCCACACCTTCTTGCATTGTTCGCGAAGCCGCATGTGCGCTGGGATTATGCTTTCCCCGTTGACCGCAACCTCGAATTCAGTGTCAATAATGCTGAAATTACGCGCGAGGTTGCCCCTAACGTCATCCAAGTCCACTGGTCTCTTCCGCTTCAGGTTTCTAAGTTGTACCAGTGTCCCATTTGTTTCCTCCGTCTTTCCCCATTCGAGAACGTTGGGGGAATAACTGGTTTTGACGTTTAGACCCCCGGCTTTCACCCTCTCCAGCATCTTTGCGTAGTCCATCACAAACTCTATGAAATTCCCATCCCTGCATGTCCGAACGTACACTTGGTCCGCTATTCCGAAACCAGCCAATTTTCCTAGCCCCTTGCGCCCCATTACCTTTCGCTCAGTCCCATCGGGAAGTTTGATAGTCTCCGTTTCCTCGTCCCGTCGGTTTCTTCCCACCACTAGAAACTTATCATTGACTTCGCTCACAGTCATACCAAACCCGTCGTCGGCTATTGTGATTTGATACAGATCAGTAGGCGATCCCTGAGGTACATGAATTTCCACCTTCCTCGCTCCAGCGTCCCAGGAATTCGCTACGTATTCGGCTATGACGGCCGGAAGGCTCGTGTACATCTTGAGACCCAAATGGTCAATCACGTTCAGGTCGATCTTCATTTCCAAACTGGGTTTCTGGGCTGCCAGGGTCGTCATCAGAGTTTCCCGGTCGAGAAGCACAACTTTGGCGATATATTCATTGCCGAGTAATCAGACTGTGGGCACGAGAAAGTCGAATGGCGGTTGCTTTGGCTCTCCACGCGATGAATGAAGAGGCAGAAGGAAATTTGCGGCTGAGCTCGGCATCTGGGGGACAATTCAAACCGTCAGTCCACCGTTTCCCATCTCGAAAGAATCTCATAGTACTGCGGAGAGAGCAGATCCTTGCCCTTCAGGTAGTGCTCTAGATACTCCTTTCTCGGTTTCAGTCCCTCCTCGACCATGTCCCTCCGGGCGATATACACCCATGCCTTCACATAGGTCCCGTCGTCCAACCAAGCTTCCATCTCCTTCCTATCGTAATTCCTCGGGTAGCCTTCGTTCCTATCAAGTTCTCTTAGCCCCTCAGAAGTTATAGTGTACAGAGTCCCTTCAACATCGCTGCTTCCGGTCGGATCGCCTTCGACGTTCCCTTTTCCTTCGTATTTGAGGGCGTCTGAGGCTGTGGCCTTCTTGTTGAACTTAAGGACATGGCCTTTGAGTGTGGCATGCTTCCTATCAGCAAAGGAAGCGCCCCTTTTCATCATCTGGTCGACGTCCATGTTCGATCCATAAGCAAAGTACTTGATCGTCCANACGCTTCTCCGAGTGGCTTAGGTCTGTCCCCAATCTGTCTTCCATTCTACCCTATGGCCTGTATGATAAGAGAGTTGCATACCTTGTTGGTCAGATTACATCTTAGTTGAATTCCGGAGGGATAGACGACCCTGCGTTTTGCGATACACCTAGGGGGGCTACAGCGAACCTGAATTTACCGTCATTAGGGCACTCTGCGATGAAAAACGAAAAACCGTTTCACACTCCAACTGTTTCTCGCGTGTAACTACGCAGTTAACGGCGATCGAAACCACCCTCCCAACCTAGCTCATTTCGCGCTCTTCTGGTCTGAATAAGCTTGATTCAGGCTATTTGACATGGATTTTCGCCAAGTCGCCCGCCGGAACTTTGTCAGGTCTGTCGCGGTCCAACTGTCTGATCAGCGAGAGTATATGAGATAAGGTACTATGCACTTTTTCCCGCCTGACTAGGGCGTCTGTTTTACACTCTAACAATCGGTTTTACTGTCCATGAGACTCCCGATTACCACAGGCAACGTCAGGGAGAAGACCAAGGTAATCGCCCTGAGATTAACTCCCGATGAGAAGGCTGGTTTCGAGAACCTGATCAGAAGCAGCGGCTTCAGCAACTTCCAGCAGGCCTTCGACGCTTGGCTCAAGTCAGTCTCGCAGTCGGAGGCCAAGACTCTGGACGAGCAGGCCTACTTCATGAAGATGGAACAGGCGGACGAAATCGCGAAGCGCCTGGGTCTACGCAAGATCAAGGTCCTCGCGAATATCTACAAGACCCTGGCTGGAAGCATGGGATACGACCCAACCAGACGGCTTGTCGAACTGCTCGACCCCTACGAGGCAGTCCTCCGACGGATGATGCAGGCTTGGAACGGCGACCTTCGCGATCTCATCCTGTTCAAGTCCCTGCTCGCCCTCTGGAAAGACCTTAAGCAGAGGGAATTGGTGATTCGCAGCGCCCAGCTTCCGGCTTCTGATGCGGCCCTGGTCACTCCGGGGCACGCGGACGTCCAACAGGCCACATCTTCCGAGGGGGGGTCGGAGCAATGAGGCCCTCCACATCTGCTTGCGATGCCAGAAGAGAGAAGACTATAGTGATGCGTTTCACGCAGGAAGAGGCCGCTCGACTCGAATTCCTGGTCAGGGCCGGGGGCTACTACACTATCCAAGAGGCATTCGAAGCATGGGCGAAATCCCTTGACTTCGGCAAGAGCAAATGGGATTGGAACAAAGTCTGACATGGGCCGAGGCCCACGTCAACTCAGGGACCGCGTTAGTTCGTCCTCGTAGAGGAACGTGGAACCTAACGTCTTCGTCATCTTCCTCAGGTGCTTCAACGCTGTCTTGACTTCCTCTAGGGTCGCTTCGCCGCGACGATATTGGGACCGCGTAGCGAAGTAATCGCGCCAAGCGTGGTCCAGAGCGGACTGTAAGCGCTCCTCCCGGGTCTTCTTCCTATCGCTTGGTTGCCTGCTGTAGCGGGTCCCGGCGACATGTCTGTAGGATGCCAAGGCCTAGGTCAGCACACCAAAAGGTCCGAGGGCCGTGGTCCCAGGTCCGCGCCTGTTCGCAGGTCGTTCAGAAGGGGCGAGACAGAGTTAGGCCCACCGTCGGGATTGAGTTCGCCTGACCCGCGGATCGTGTTCCGGGGCCCTTGGACCACGGTCCCTTGGGCCAATTCCAAGCCAGCGGAGTCTTCGGGGACCAGAGATTGTGGCCCGAATCTCTCCCGAGTCCGGTGAAGCAAAGTCAGGCACCTCATTCTCGTATTAGTGCTCACGACGACGCCGATGTAGCCCAGGAGCTCCCACACCTTCTTGTTGTAAATTGGGACCCTGGTGTCCAGCCAGACTAGGTAGGAGTTGGGCTTGGCCACTCTGCCGATATCACGAATAGCCATCGGCTTGTTGAAGGGCTTCCGACGATACTTCTCGAAGTCAGAGCGTTCGTATGGGGGGTCGGCGATGAAGAGGTCGATATCGCATAGTTCTTTATGGAGAGCAATATTCCGAATATCATCACAGATTGTGGGGCTCAACAAAGGATCGACATCAAAGGTGACCGCACCAACGTCTTGGACCGTCCCTGAGAAGACGTGGCAAACCTTCTGGCAGTCAGGGAAAAGGGCGTAGACTCTTTCTTTCAAGGAATAGGGAAACGCCCCGTAGAAGTTGTTCTTCTTGCCAGGATCGAAGGCCTTCACCCGCGCGTAGAGGGCGCCCAACACCCAGGTCGAATAGAGTCGACTGTTGTGCACGATTAGAGGGCAGTAACCGGGGAACCGCCGCGAGAATGCCCTCGCCCGTTCTTCCGGAGATAGCCTTGGGAGTTCGGCTGGGCCGTGTTCTGGGACTGCCTGCATCAACGAGTAAAAGGCCGCTGCTTAGGGTGGGGGAGAGGTTTGCAGAGATAGCACACCTCTTACCTGGTCGGAACTCCTGGAGTCCAGAACCTACGATAGATTACTGACGTGGTCGTGGCCAGAAAAAGAGGTTGAGCAAGCAACCTCCAAGCGAGTGGCCTTCGCCGAACACAGGTGCATAAGGGCAGAAGCTCTTGTTGTTTCGAATCCTAGCCGGGCTACTCCTAAAAACGTTCGTAACCTTCGTCTCTGCTACGCTAGTGAACCTGAGGAGGTCTTGCGAGAAATATCACCCTGTCTGATCTCTGGGGGGACGTAGTCTTCCCACCGACCTGCCCTCTCTGCTGTGTCATGTTCTGACCCGCACCAGCATCGGTGGCGCCGGGGATGACCTTTGTTCCGCACGCAGCTGTGGCTGGCGGGCCAACCATCGTCCCTGTAACCGCAATTCTCGTGGATCGTAGCCATAATTCGGAGCGATGGGACGGGCGATAAAAGGAGCGGAGGGGAACCGCTTTTCTCAGATCCGGAGAGATGGCTGAAAGTGGTGGGGACAGTTGGCTATCATTCACTATATGCATGGTGTCCAAAGGGCGCCTTGATGCGGCTGCGAACGGATTACAATAGGTTGGGCTAATCTGAAAAGAGGAGCATCTTGGGNTCGGAGACCATACAGCACCATTACAGAGCCAACGGGGAACAGGATTATGCCGAGCACAACCGGTAGTAGGCTGAGACCTTCGGTTAGCATTGAAATGAGCATGAGAACTGACAACGCAAGGATGAACGCCCCAAAAGCCGTGAATCCAGCCCTTGTCACCCGTGATTTCTTCACAATCTCAGGTGCAAGGAAGCCCACGCCGGTGACGGTTATCGGAAGGGCGACGGAGAGTAGGACTCCGAAGGTGGAGAGTTGGCTCCCATCGGGCAAGGTGAAGAGCCCCTCCGGAAGAAAGGCATACCCCCACAGTTGCTGGAATGCTCCTCCGAATGAGTAAACCCCGCCCCAATGGAAGAGTATGTATCCCATGGATTCCAAACCTGAGGGGTTCGAGAGGCATGACATTGCGTCACTGGAGAAGCAACTAGGGAACAAATTCGAAACGTAGACCATTGGAACGAAGAACACTATCAGGAACCCGAACAGGCACAGCGCCGCACCGATTCGGAGAGGCTTGAGATTCAACCACCCAATTACATTGACCGTGACTTATTATTGCTACCCACGAGAACAGCCTAGTGATACTGGCGGGGTCGGCCGGATTTGAACCGTCAGTCTTGGTGGGTTTGGAGGAGCGGCTCTAGTGAGGAGTGACGCCCTATCGATGGTTTGGGCGAGATTATTTAGAGCCAAACTACCCTAGAATGAAGGGCTTTGGACTCTCAGGTTGGCGGCAATATCTTCAGCATACCCAACTGGTAGAACCGAAGGGTAGGTCGAATTGTGGGGGAATTGGCCCATCGACCATGAGGCCGATTGGTGGAAAGTAGGGCCAGTTCGTGTAAGGCACAACTATAATCGTCAGATACATGGAAAGCGAGCCGTAGCAATACCACGTCCTGCAATCTTCATAGTCGCCAGCACAGCCAAGATAGGCGGTTCCGTTTGGGTAGTGGTAAGTTATCGTGTTAGGCGCCCTGATTACGAAGACTGGGACACTCAAGGTGAAGACCACTACGGCAATTACGGCGAGGATGGCCACATACCTTCGCCTCATGAGCAAGTTTACCTGATTCAGTTGGATATACGCCTACTCATGAGAACGACCTAGCGATACTCTGTGGCAGGCAAGCCACGACCCGGCTGTACGGCACGAAGTCGCTCTCTTTTATCGAAGAATTTTGGCCACGGAATCAAGTTCCTCTTTGGTTGGGTTTGTTGATTCTTGCACCTTAGACGCCTCTACTGTGACGATCCTATGGAACCAGTCGTCAGTCATCCTCGGAAGAACATGAACATGATAGTGCATGATGTCTTGGTCGCCATCTCTTTCGTTCATCTGGAGTATACTAACACCTCCAACTTTCATTCTGTCACGCAGTCTTTCAGAAATGTCCTTGGACACCTCTGCGATTCTCGCAAGCGTGGGTTTTGGAATGTCAAAGATATTCGTAGCATGCAAGCGAGGAATGATGAGGGTGTGCCCAGGGTTGACAGGGTGGATGTCCAAGAATGCTATGACATCTTTGTCCTCATAGACTGTATGCCTGGTTTTCGGGTTGTTGGCTATGTCACAGAAGAGGCACTTCATCTAGGATTGGGTTGCCCTCTTGAATCCCATTCGGAACTATAAGGCTTTCCTACCTGAGATGGAAGAGACCAAAGGCCATGCAAGTGAAGGGGCACAGGTAATAGTTGGCAAGCCGACTAGGGCGATGCAGAGCGGGGTTGGTTGAAACACGCCAGCGAGTATTACGACTACTCCTAACGCCAGCCCTATCATGGATACTGCCCCAATGGCTCCTGATCTGAAGAAGCATAGTTCAACAGGGTACGCATAGTGCGTTATCACCAAACCGAGTACCGGCCAAACGGGGAGTATCCGCCTGAGTAGCCTCCATGCCCAAGGATTGCGTGGGTAAGGGACCCATACTGACCCTCTGGGCGACAGGATAATGGGGAGGAACGTAGGTAATCGGAACAAAAAAGGCGAAGAGGGCGACTCCAAGCACCAATCCCAAGACCACATGTCTGCGCCTCATGGCCACTGAGGTAAGAGTGCGCCGCCACCCCCAAAATATCGGGCAGGAAGAACGCACCCTCCCTCCCAAACCCGGCGTGATACTTTCGCATCACCGGGCTTTCACCCTACATCCTCAGTCCTCTTCTTGTGCCTCAGATGGATGAACTTGTTATGGGAATGTTCGGGGACGCTGCAGATAGCTGCGATTATGAGTTAGTCTGGATATATTCGCAATCGGGGATTCCACTCTCGTTCCAAGACGCTATAAAGCATCTCGTCCCTCCACCTTCCTCGTACGGCAAAGTTCTCTTTCAGATGACCTTCGAGCTTCATTCCTGATTTTTTCAAGACTCGGTTCGAACCGATGTTCTCTGGGTCACAGAGCGCGGAAATCTTGTGCAGTTTTAGTCGAGCGAATCCGAATTCAAGCAAGGCTTGGGTCGATTCCGTGGCGTAACCTTTGTTCCAATAGGCTTTGTTAAGGCAATATCCGATGATGCCTATCTTGGGTTGTTGAAGCCGCTTTTCGATGCCGCAACCGCCTATGAGTTCGCCGGTTTGTCTGAGGGTGATAGCAAGTTCAAATTGCGTTCTGGGCTTTGAGAATTGGTACTTGATGGCTTTCCTTATGAATTTCTTGGTATCCGATTCGGTGTTCGGGCCCCAAGGCATGTATTTGACTGTCTCAGCATCGGATGCGTAGATATGCACGACATGCCAGTCCGAGGGCTTGAATTCTCTGATTAGCAGTCGCTTGGTTGCTAGCTTGGTAATGTCTGATTCGCCGACTCCTATGAAGACCGAGTGATGCTTAACTGCTTTTCTTTAGACATGCGTGGCACTTTNGCACACAGGGTTCGTAGATTTTCGACGCGGTGTACATCCATCGGGTCGAATGTTCCTTCGGGCACTGGTTTGATGCGGTGCGCCTGAAGGTTCTCCCGACTGCCGCACCGGGTACACTTCCACCCATCCCTCTCAAACGCCAGAAGGCGGTTGGTGAGATAGATTTCATCGTCGTATGGTGCCAGAATTGGCAGAATATCAGGTATGTCCACCACGGGATTCTCGTCGGTGTCCGAGCTATTGGTGACGGTGATGTTGGGACTGATGTATGGGTTCTTGACTGACCTGTACTTCCAGACCAGCCTGCTATTCGGTGAAGTGTGCACACTTTTGTTAGAGGACATGCGGTTGAGTTCGGCTTTTGCGTCGCCTCTCCAGAGTAGCGGGTATAGGTTATGGAATTGCTTGTCTTTCCTTCGCGTTGCTAGCCTCATGGCGTGCTAAGTTCTACTCACGAGAACGGCCTAGGGATTAAGGCGGGATTGGGCAGATTTTCGACCCAGGCCGGCTAAAACGTACACGTGCCGTTACAGCTTTTCGGAATCAAATAGACAGGCGTGAAATTCCCAGAGGGCAGGCCCACCGTGGTGAAGGTTCCCTGCTCGGGTCTCCAGTCGGCAGTGACGTTGTAACCACGGCCTGAGTATTGGAAGTCATACGGGAGGTAGTATTCCTGTCCTCCCGGATAGCTGGTAACGGTAATCCAACCAGTCCCGTTCGTTATGTATGTCGCTTCCATGGAAATCGCCGGTGTGGGGTTGCCGACGCATTCGATCATTGGGATGACCTTGACTTGAACCCCTGCAACGGGAGCCCCGACCGAGTCGGTCATGAGGTGAAGGAAGAAACCCGCCGGGTCTGCCGTAACCGTACACACTTCACTTGTCGTTGAAACGGCCGTGGTCATGGTGGTCGGAACAGCGGACTGGCATGGAGTCCGAGCCGAACCCGTGGTTGTGATGTCTGTCTGACCCGATGGTACGTAGAGGGTAGCACAGTTGTAGACAGAAAGACCTAGCGGCATGGTCAAGTTATACGAATGGCCGAGATAGGTGACCCCTATCTGGTATGTTCCGTGATTGATGAATGGGAGAGAATACCATTCGGTCGAATTGGTGGTGAATTGCACAGAAACTGCTATCGGGTTTGAATCACCACAGACTCCTGAGATAGGAGCGGTCGCTGTTACAGCGGCGCCTACCACTGGCCCAAGTGTGGTTGCATTGACGACCCGAAGAGAGACCCCCAGCGGCTGGCCGGGATAGGTGGTCATGCATGTAATCCGTGTAAAGGTGGTCGAATCTACGTAGGTGGTTGTGCCTGCATGATTCGCATATGAGCCGATTAGATATGCGGCCCCAGCTCCTGCTAATATCGCCACAACCAACAGGGCCGCAATCACTTCATTCTTCATGCCTCAGAGGGTAGCCTAGTGGGGTGTTTAGTCCTACTCATGAGAACGGCCCAGCGATTTTGGTGGGTTTGGCCCGGCTAGGGCAAAGATGTCGAAGCAGGTGGACATCCAAACTGGGTGGCATTACTATCCTCCTGGGCGTTGCTGCCGCCCGCCTCTTGACAGAGATGATCAGAAGGCCCTTGGCATTCGTGGGGGTCCTCCCTGCTGCATTTCCTGTGTTCATCCTTGCAGTCACTCTAGGCACGTTCTTCGACGGCTCCATGGGCTATGCCCAGACCGTTACAATCGGGATGTTCACCGTGCTGCTCGGCGCTCCTGGAGTCGTCTTAGTTCGCCTATCGAAGGAGCTTCGAGAAGCTCTCCACATCCGAAATAGCACGTGGGGTCTGGTTGCCGGTCCTTGGCTACGTCACCGCCAAACGTGGTGAGGAAGTATCGAGACTGCAAGCGGCAACGCCCCCCGAAGACAGACTCGGCTTTCAGCGCTTTTGAGACTTTGATACCTTATCGTCGACCCCAATAAGAAGGACGAAAGCGGCGCCTAGGCCGCATGGAATGCCAAGTATGGCCAAAGGAACAGCCCATCTCCTGATGCGGGCATTCGCGTCTCTATTTTGCAGAGGTCTCCACACCTTGAGCAGGGTCACGACGCCGAGAACGAATGGGAGAACAAGGGTAAGGGTCCAAAGAGACAACGAGAATTGAGCCGATATGAAGACATCAACGACTTCCAAGCTCAGATAGACCGCTCCAGCCGCAAAAAACGCGACGGCGCCCGCCAGCGCCCACTGGGTTGCACCGCTGAGGAGATTGTTCTCGCCTGGCGGGGGCTGGAACTTCGCCATGACCTGCCCCGCGAGTCTCCCCTTCTCCGTGAGGGCGTACCGCCCGCTCTCGTCCTTCGAGATCAGATCCCCGAGCTGCTTGAGGTGGTAGTTCAGCTTGCCCGTGTGTTCGATTTCGAGGAGATTCAGGATTTCGACGTACGCCAACGGCCCCCTGTCCGCGAGGACTGCGAGTATCTGCCGCCTGGTCGGATCCTTCAGTATCGCGTGGAGCGAGCCGACGTCAGCCGCCATGCAGTTTCGGAGGGCATTGGATGCTTCTCGTTATGAGGGTTGCTGACTGGAGAAGTTGTCAGGTTTTTGTCAGGCGCCGTCTTTTATGAAGACGCGGTATGAAAATTTCAGAATCCATTCAGGCTCCGCTGGTGACAGAGGCGACCTTACTTCTCACAAGCAGCCGACCACCATAGAAAGCGGCAACCAGGCCCAGCACCACCAAGATGGCCGAGGCCGTGTAGACCATCTGACAGTACTGCAGCAGGGAGGGGGAGCACCCCGTCAGGCATGGTTAATTGCTCCTCACCTGCGAGAGACAAGAGGCATCCCTTGAAGAGTTATTCATCTCGCTGGTGAAAGAGAGTAGCTAGACTACGACGGTCATCTGTGTTGGACAGTATGAGCATATTGCGAGATGGCACAACCTCTCGACTAGTGGCGCCCGTTTTTCATGCCCAAACTCCAACGCCCAGAAAGTCACGTCTGGACATGGGGATCCCTTAGGGTTTGGGCTTGGTCAAGAGTGCTGTAGGCTAGATGGGCTCACGGTATGGCAACCCAGGCATGCCGCCCAAACTTGAGGTGGATTGACCGCTCCTCCGGAGCCTCGAGCGTGCAACACGGTGGCGGCCCGGGAAGGCCTTCGATTCATTCGTTCGTCGACATGACCCCTCAGTCCGTCTCAATTCGGATACACTCTTTGCAGGTTCCCTTCAGGGGGGTTCCCCTCTTGACCGAGAAGGTTAGCTCACATAATTGGAACAACGCGGCAGAATACGCCTCGGCAGCTCTCGGATTGCCGGATGGAATCACGCCGCCCATCAAGTCGAAACCGGGTTGTTCGCCAGCATACTCTTCCAGTGTCTTGATCTTTGAGAAGAGCTCCGGTTCACCACTCCTGAAATGTTCCATCAGAAGGTCCCCTTCACGACTTTTCACTATGCCAAACAGTAGTGCGGAGGTCCAACTGTACCAAGAACGTCCATTCTCGACCACGATGGAGTACCACATCTGGTCGTCATCGAAGATGGAATGGCCGGGTTCATGTGGAAGTGAGTTCAGAAGGTTACGGCTGTGCGCCAGAGCCACCTCGTACTGATCCTTGCTTGTAAAGACCTGCGGGTTCGCCACGACCTTTGACTTGTAGACATGTGTAGTCTTATCGTGGGAGATTGTCCCAAGTCTCGACAGCTCATCAAGGTCGTAGTAGACAAGCCTCGGCAAGAATCGTTCGTTCCACCTCCCGGGAAACCTATTCCTGACGACCTGCACAGCCTCGTCATGGCTCAAACTACCTCTATCGGCTATTGCTGTGATTAGAAGCAGCTGACGAGCTATCTTCTCATCTCGTCGTTGTTTCCTGGTTCGCCCTATCGTTGTTTCACACCAGCTTAAACGAATGAATCAACTGCTGATTACGTAGTAATAAATGATAGTTGCGAAAACGGTCGAGTCGATTCATCTAATCTGTCCAAGCTGTGAATACGAATGGCTGCCCCGGCTTCAGCGGCCGAAAGTATGTCCGCGCTGCAAGTTCCGCCTGGACTGGAATGACTCTCCTGGAGATCAGGGACGGACGGCGCGAACACGGATTGTTGACGATTCGTCAGAGAAATCGGGGGCAGGGGGGCATGAAACCCCTGCCGCTTTCTCAGGGCGAGGACCCCTTTCCACCAGCGGAGCCAAGCCCCCATGATAGCAAAAGGGGATGCAAACTGCAGCGACGCTGGGCCAGTAAGCAGCTGGACCCCCAAGTTCGTGGAAGAAGTACAGACAGGGAGGGGCTCGATTAGAGTTGAATGCTGTACAGATGGTTCCATGATTGGTCTTCGATTCAACGGTTACCCAGCCGACCCAATTCCCTTTAGGCCCACCGATCCGACTTGTCAGCTTTTCCTCACCGAACTGGTGCCTCAAAAGCTTGGTCTTGAGCAGGATGAAAGTATCGTGCTTCAGAAACACCTTCTGAGCATCGGTTTCGCGGAGAAGTGCAGCCAGGCTCTTGAAAGCCAAGGCACGAGGGGTTGGGAACAGGGTGCCGACAAGTTTGAGGACGTGCAGAAGGCACGCAACGAAATCACAGGAACTCTCCTGCTAAGCTCTCGCGAGATGACCACACGGGAGAAGTATGACTGGGTGTCCCGGGTAGCCTACAAGCATCTCTTTTCGACCGGACGGTTCTACTTCGACGCAGAGCATTTCGAAGGGTTCTGGTTTGACCGTGCAACCAAGGTTCTGTATAGGCTCCCCACGCCTCACCTGACCGAGGCTGAAAGAACACAGGCATACATGGCGGACCGATTTGCGGTGAACCAGGAGGACAGCGCGTTTAGATGGATTCTTTCAGGCATCTACACACGCGTCGCTCATCGTGCTGAGAGGACCAGGCCGCGGATGTTCAGTCACTTCAACAAGGAGAGGGGTGTCCTCTATATCAACAACAAACCCGGTCGAATGCTCAAACTAGACGGACAAGACGTCAAAGAGGTTGACAACGGAGAGGACGGTGTAGTATTCCTCTGGAACGAGAAATGGGAACCGTGGGACTATCAAAGTGTAGGTGTGGGCCTCTGGAAATCCCTGGTATACAGCAGGTTCTGCCTAGATAGGGCCGCTGAAGAAGAATCACTTTCCATTGACGAGCTCACAGCCCTGTTAGACGTGTACATTGAGGCAATCCTGTTCAGGAGCGTTGTCCCACACAGACCAATTCTTGCTCACATAGGACCCTTCGGCAGTGGGAAAACCTTCGCCGCAATGTCTGTAGGATTGGTTTTGTTCGGACCCAACTTCCAAGTCATAGGACTTGAAGAAGAGAAGCAGGATGCCATCATCGCCTACATTACCAACAATGTCTTCGGAGTCCTCGACAACGCCGACGAGAGAATCAAGTGGCTCCCCGACGTGCTTGCCCGTGCAGCCACGGGGCAATCTATTCCGAAGAGAAGGTTGTACACGACGAATGAGTTGGTCGAGTACGTCGTAGACGTATTGCTGGCAATAACAGCGAGGACGACCCCTTGGGCGCGACCCGATGTCGTCAGTCGACTAATTCCTTTACCCTTCCAACAACCAAAGGCCTTCAGGAGTGAGGAGAAGATGAAGAACGAGATACTCTCAAGCAGGCAGTGCCTCCTTTCAGAACTAGTTGGGAGAGCCAACGGCTCAATCGTGAGGCTGGTTACGGACGTGAGTGAGACTGAATCACCGTCACGTTTGGCAGGCTTTTACGACTTCGGCATCAGGATTAGCAAAGACTCCCTCGTGTTCCGGTCGGCCTTCGAGAAAGTGGTCGCCGCTCAGCGCGTTATGACATACCAGGAGCACGAGACTCTTCTAACGCTTCTCAAAGAGTGGATTATCGCGAACCTGCCCAAGGGTACGTCTAGCCTTGACGAAATAGCTCCGGCTTGGACAAGTCCTATTGCTGCGGCCGATGTGTACGGAGAACTCGCTTCCCTTGCGAGAGAAAGGGGCCTCAGGTTGGAAGCGAGGACCCCTAACGGCCTTGGCATGGTCCTCAGGAATATCAGACCCACTCTGTCGGACCTTGGCATCGAGTTCAAAGTCATCCGCAAGTCCAAGGCCAATCTCTGGTCGTTCAGGTGCAGCGAACCTGAAACAAGGAGCGGCCATTGAAAATGCAGGATTGTCCTCAAACAGTCTCCATGGCCTCCACCCTCCATTCCGTGCCTGACTATGCGTATGGAGGCAGTGGAGGCTGTGGAGACTGTGGAGGCTTTCTGGGGGAGGGTCTCTCGGGGTTCACGTATATGGAGGTTAGAACGTGACACTGGAACCAACCTTCCTTTGCCCTGTGTGCGGTGGGAACCTGCTGCCTCAGGTAGACGACCAACGTGAGTTGGTCTGTCCTACATGCGGGATCGTCTTCCCTATCCCTTATGCCCTCGTGATTGACCGGCTCGACGAGTCAAGACAGCTCACCTCGTCGGGGATGGTCGACGACAATCTGGGAAGTGACCAGACCAAAGTCATCGAGGAGTTGAACAAGAAGGGGTTGCTGCTGAGCTTGAAGGGTATATGGAAGGGGAATGGACACGCTGTCGACAGTTTTCTCATTAACTACAGCGAATGGCTCAAAGACTTGGGCTACTCGGAGGAACGGATAGAGCTGGAGTGCCTTAAGGTCCGGCGATACATCACCTACAAGGACAGAATACGGACCAGGGAATTACAACGACTCCTGCGCCAAAAAATGGTGGACCTCGCCCTATGACTCAGAAGAGAATCAAGCTCAATCTGATTGACTCCAATCCATTTCAGACCAGGGTTTTGGACGACAGCGATGTCATGCCATCGATTGAAAAGTTCGGCCTGTTACAACCTTTGATAGTCGTGCGCCCGAGTCCGAGCTCACCCGGCAGGTACCAACTGCTCTTCGGGCATAGGCGATTGAACTCCCTGAAGAAGTCGGGTCATGTCGAGTCCCTCTGCGAAGTCAGGAAGGTTGACGACCTGGGGATGATCGAGTCTCTGATTGCTGAAAACGAGGACCGCAAGGGGATGAGTGATTACGAGCGCGGTCGTCTCTTCAAGGCCTATCACGAGTGGTTCGGAGTCTCCGTCAGAGACATCGAGAAGATAGCAAGACTGGACGATGCGGAGGTAGCTCGTTGCATAGGCATAGTAAATGACGAAAGGGAGGTGCTGGGAATTCCCAGCGTTAGACCAGATGCGTATCGGGACGCGATGACGGCGACGAAATACAAGTTCGCAGTCAGTTTGCAGGAGCCGACCAAGAAGCAACAGGCCCTAGCCATTGTCACCAAGTACAATCTGACCACTAACGAGACCAAGGCTCTGGTTAAACAAATGAAGGAGAACACCACGAAACCGCCTGAAGAAGTGGCCAAGGCAATCATGATCGAGCGGGAAAGGGCGAAGCCCGACCGGTACTATTCCAGAGTCCTCGCCAAGAGCGGCGAAACCCAAATCCGGTGCAATGCATGTCACGCTGACCTCACTATCGTGCACAGTTCCGCCGGTCACCGACTGGTTTTGAAGGGTGAAGTCGCGTGAGCGAAGATAGGTACTACCGCAATGTCACCAGGATTCAAGAGACATACGAGTCGTCCGCGGCTAACGAACTTTTGGAAAAGGGGTGGGAGTTACTTTCCATTCGCGAGACGACTAGAGCCGCAACAGATGCGTCTGGCAAGCCGGCAGCCTTCACTGGCCCCGTCTACGTCTTGGGCCGGACCAAACAAGTCGGCGGAGGAGAACCAAATCTGCTACAGCCCGGGAGCGACATCGAGAAGGTCCTCCTTTCTCTTCCCTGGAGGACGAAGAGTGGCAGCACTCACGAGCAATACGTGACGACTGAAGACGTTCTACCTGAGATCAAGAGCCACTTCGAGGGTCTATCCGAAGTCAGTCGCAAAGTGAAGCTAAGTGACGGCAGTTCCGTTTACTACACGAAATATCAAAGCCTGAAGAGGTACAACCCGTGAGCGAAGAAGAACAGGATACTCTTGGGGAAGATGTCACGAAGAGTCGGATTGCACCAACTGCTATGGACGACCACGGCATCTATCCCTTAGGGTCGATGCACGGACCTCTCGTCATAGATCCCCCGCCGGCAAATGGGAGATGTCAGGCCTGTGGGAAGCACTTCTCAGAACTGCTCCCTTACGGGGGCCCCGGCGACCCGCTACGTGGTGATTTCGGGGGCGCTAAGCTAATCAGGGTCTTCAGGGCTGACTGGAAGCCGTCCGAGACCGAAGCAGAGATTGAAGAAATCTCCAAGCGTGTGAGACAGGCTGAGCCTGGCCTAACCGAAGAAGAATACAAGAACGCTGTGGACGAAATTGCCAGTGGTGGTAGCGTAGGCGCCATCTGGCTTTGTCGGGATTGTGTTCTGCTCGACGAGGAACAGATAGACGCGGTATACAAACGTCGGTCTGATGTTATCGAACACAAAAGGATTGACGAAGAATTAGAGAAGGAGGTCACCGGACTGCTACTCAAGATGCCACGGCCGGATCCCACGATTGGCGACCCCATGTCAGAACGGTGGACCCCGATTGGACCGTACGCACACCATAATGGTGACGATGAGTACTACACCTATCACCTGAACGAAGAAGTGTGGAACGACCAGATCAGGCTTCTACAGACGGAGGGCTGGGAACTGCTTTGGGTTGGATTGGATAGAACGGTGTTTGGAGGGCGTCCCACTGGAAAATTGGTGATTAGGTTGCATCGGAAGAAGGAATCAGGCAGGGCGGCAGGTCTTGAGTGATGACGAATACGTACGAATCAGGAAGGAGGAGCTCCGAAAGATACTCAAGGTTCTTGAGAAGGCTGAGAAGCTAGTTTCTCAGCGATGAACTTCTTGATCTCGACGAGCTCTTGTTTCAGCTCTTGAGCTTCGACCGAGGATTTCGTCAGTGTTGACCGATCGAGAGGTGTAGCGCACTTCCCGCAGTACCTCAATCCGGGAGTGTTCTTCTCGTTACATCTCGGACACGTCAGAGCGACGAACTCAGGCTCCAACGGCTTCGACGCCTTTCCGGCGTAAACGGCGATGAGCTTCTCTTCGACGTCCTTTCCCGCAAGATGGACATAGGTCGAAGGGATTTTCGATCCACGCGCCCACCCATACTTGATCCTCAACTCGGCCTCGTTCAGGAAGTGGGCGTCTCTGGTAGCGGCAGTGTGTCTGGCAAGGTGGGGATAGGTCCTCTTCCTTATGCCGGCCTTGGCGGCGTTGTCAACTATGACCTCCCTCGCCGATTGATATGCCAGACCCTTCCCGTTTCCGCTGTTGTGGTCAAGTGACGGCCAAAGCGGCGCCTCAGGGAACTCCCTCAGCGGATGTATCTCGACCCACCTTGAAAGGACTGGGGCAGACGTAATGAGCCTGACGGGCCTACCGCCAGTCTTTCCCTTCTTCACCAAGAGTCTGGCTCCGTGTTCATCGAAGGACACTGACCCCACCCTCATTCTCAGCATCTCTCCAATCCTGAAACCACCCTCGAAAGCGACAGCGATGAACGCCTTGTCCCTCGGTCTGTCGGCAATCCGAATCATCCCTTCCACTTCGGCAGTCGTCAGTACGTCAGGTTCTTCGAGTTCGCTGACCTTCACGCCTGCCTTGATGCCAGCGACTTCCTCTGGGTATGGTCCCTCGTACTTGCCGAATCGCAGCCACCTGTAGAACCGCTTCAAAAGGCCCTTCGCGTCTGACCTGGTCCAGGGGCCGTACCTCGGGTTGTTGTTGATCCAGATGGCGAGCGTCTCTATCACTCTCACGTCGGCATCCCTGAAGTTCCCCTGCAGGTGCTTCCGAATCTCTCTGAGAAGGAACACGGCCTTGGCTATCCGGCCCTTGTTCAGCCCTCTGGCCTCGAGCATCCTCTCATACCTCCGAATCAGCTCCTTCTCTTCGTCCGAGAAGCTCTCAGCCGCGAGCAGCTTCAGCTGGTTCTCCAGCTTCCTGTTGTAGTGGTGTATGTCGTCGTCCATACCACCTAAAAGACGGATGGGCGTCATTACCAAGGGTAAAGGCGCCCTGGCCGGGATTTTCGTCGGCGTGATTTCGAACCCGGGTCGCTGCCGATCTGCCNCATAGGTGGCGCCCTGGCCGGGATTTTCGTCGGCGTGATTTCGAACCCGGGTCGCTGCCGATCTGCCAAACAGCTGTCTGTTGACAGGGCAGCATACTGACCTCTATACGACCAGGGCACCTGTAAGGCCCGGAACGTCGGGGTGTTTTAAGTGTCACATGCGCATGTAGTAGTTGTCCTGTCCTGGCGGCAGCGGCCCTGCATGATGTTTGTGAGACTTCCCGCAGCGCTCGATGTGGCGCTTGTACTTCTTGGGGCTGATGAGCTTTCCACACTTGGGACAGGTAGGCACGTGCCAAGCAGGGACATTCCGAATAGATATGCATTTTTCCCTCGCGATATGACCACCCCCGTGCAGGATGAGCGAACCCAAGAGGTGCGGCTGGTCGGGGCTCAACGATCCGCTTTACAGGGAGTACCATGACAGAGAGTGGGGAGTTCCGGTCCACGATGATAGGCTCATCTTCGAGTTCCTCGTGCTAGAGGGCGCCCAGGCAGGCTTGAGCTGGGGGACCATACTAAGGAAGCGGCAGAATTTCAGGCATGCATTCAAAGACTTCGACCCGGCCAAGGTCGCTCGCTTCGACAGTCGGGAAATCCAGAGGCTTCTGAAGAACCCCGGCATCATCAGGAATAGGTTGAAGATCACCTCGGCAGTTCAGAACGCGAGGGCATTCCTCGAGGTGCAGAAAGAGTTCGGGAGCTTCGACTATTACATGTGGCGATTCGTGGGAGGAAGAACGATAGTAAACAGGTGGAAGAGCCTTGGCGAGATTCCAGCAGTCACTCGAGAGTCAGAGGCGATGAGCAAGGACCTGATTCGCAGGGGGTTCAAGTTCGTTGGCCCAACCATCTGTTATGCTCACATGCAGGCTATCGGCATGGTCAACGACCACGTCGTATCCTGCTTCCGGTACAAGGAGCTGGCAGAGCCGAGATCCTAGATCAGACCCAGTTCCTTCAGTCCGCCGATCGTCTTCTCAGCGTTCGCTCCTTCTAATGGAAGAAATGGGGCTCTGGGGGCGCCGCAGTCGATGCCCCTTTCGCGGAGAATTGCATAGTAGGCGGCGATGGGGCTGGGCCTCACAAGCTCCTTCACCTTCAAGACCGTCTTATGGACCGCTATGGCAGCCCGGTGGTCCCCCTTCTTCTCCGCCGAGACCATCGACTTGAAAAGCTCTGGGAGGGCGCTCGCCCCGCCCGAGACTAGGCCATCGGCGCCTGCCATCAAGGCGAAGAGGCCGTACTCTTCGGTGCCGTTCATCACCACGAAGTCCTCGGGGACGGCTCCAATCAGGTCTTCCAGCTGCAAGAGGTTCTGTGAAGAGTCCTTGATTCCCTGTATGGTCCCGTCCTTTGCCATCAGGGCAACCGTTGCAGGCAGGAGGTTGTTTCCCGTGAACTGCGGGATGTTGTAGGCCAGCAATGGGATGCTGACCGAAGCCGCCACCGCCTCGAAATGCTTGAAGATTGCCTTGTCCCCAGGCTTGTAGTAGAAGGGCGTGAGGCTGGCGACGGCGTCTGCTCCTGCTTTCTCTGCGTGCTTTGCAAGTTCGACGGTTGACCGGGTGTCGGCGCACCCGACCTGGACGACCACGACTGCCTTCCTGCGGACTGACTTCACGACCGTCTCCGCCACCAGCTTCCTCTCGGCGGGCGTCAGCATAGGCCCGAGGCCTGTACTTCCGCACGGGTAAATCCCGTCAACCCCGTTGGAGACTTGGAATCTGACAAGCTCAGCGAGGGCGTCAGCGTCGACCCTCCCTCCAACGTCGAAGGGGGTTATGAGCGCGCTGAAGAGCCCACCAATCTTCGAGGTTTTACTCTTTGCCAAGGCCACCCAGCTCTTCCTTCGGAGCGTCTTATGCTTGACGCTGCACACCGCCCTCGATCCGTTCGAGGGCGTCCTCCGTGGCCCTGCCCACGCGCGCTCCCAACTGCTCGAACCTGCTCTCCTCTCCGTCTCGAAGGACCGCGCCGACGATTCTGCCGCCCTCCTTTCGCGAGGTGACAATTGCCGACTCCCTTTCAGCGATCATATGCAGTCCCCGATCGTCGAGCGCGTGTTCGATGTATTTCGCGGCGCTCCCTGACATCCGTGAATCTAATTTCGTGTCGAAGGCGAATCCGAACCTGCCTTCCATGCTGGCGCCGCCCATCGCATTCAGGAAGTCCTTGACCTGCTTCGTGGCCGTGAAGACTTCTGTGGGTCCGCCCAGGCAAATGAGGTCGTAGTTACCCAGAGTCTGCGGAGGGAATTCACTAGTTCGGGCACAAAAAGTCTCCACCCCCGCCTCCTTTAGCCCCCGCTCGAACGCCCTGGCAACGACCTCGGTGGTTCCGAACCTCGAGGCGAAGACCACCGCGGCGCTTAGCTTCCTGCAGCTCCCCCCCGTAGACATGGACGGTGGGACCCGGCCTCAGAGTAAAAGCCGTTGCGACGATTCCCAAATCTGAGAAGCCCCGGCGGGCGCCATGGCCGCTCCAGACAACGGGTCGATGACCTCGGTTGAGCAAGTTTGTAATAACGCTGAGTAGAACGTCGAGGCCTTGGTCGCCGTCGCGCTATTGATGGGCCCAGCCGCGGTGGTAGCAGTCACGGTCGTCTACGTTGGCGCGCTGCGTACGCGCCATCACTACACCTCCATGCTAACCTGCCCTCGCTGTGGGCGCACCTTCGCTTACNCCCATGGCGTCATTCTCGGCACGCGCCGCTACCTCGAGTGCCCTCTTTGCAGGGAGTGGTCCGCCTTCGACATGAGGAAGACCAGAGTGGAATCAGGGAGCACGGCGGCTCCGAAGGCCTGTGCCGAATCCTCCACGGCTAACGCCCGCTGGAGGGCGGATCCACTGGGACCTCCTGTGGGATTCCCGTTCAGGCCGATCCTTACCAGTTCTTCCTTCGAGCAGCCTCCTCCACCGACTTGATTATCTTCGCGTAACCAGTGCNATCTGCAGATGTTCCCTGAGATTCCCTTCCTTATCTCGTCCTCTGTCGGGTGCCGGTTCTTCTTCAGTAGTGCGTAGGTGGACATGAGCATACCTGGCGTGCAAAAGCCGCACTGCAGCCCGTGCTTCGCGAGGAATGCCTCCTGTATCGGATGTAGCTTGCCTCCCTTGGACAGACCCTCCACCGTGAGGATGTCCCTGCCGTCCGCCTGGACCGCCAAGACTGTGCATGACTTGACCACATTCCCATCCATCAGGACGGCGCACGCGCTGCAGTGCGAGGTGTCGCAGCCGACGTGGGTGCCCGTGAGCCCGAGGTCCTCCCTGAGAAAATGGACCAGCAGAAGACGCGG
>OCOJ01038850.1_pt3 | contig 36970 bp, 29 predicted proteins | sample 1539251 | NCBI WGS metagenome assembly OCOJ01 (sample SAMN01911457, study PRJEB22624) | soil metagenome | biome: Soil | place: Malaysia | collected 2012-04-30 | depth RA_metagenome m
AATGGTGGTAGGCCTCGTCCAGCAGCACCTTGAACGATGGCGGGAGCCGGCGCAGGAAGGCCTCCAGGTCCGCGCGCGGGGTGAGCGTGGCCGTAGGATTATTCGGATTGCAGAGGTAGACGAGTCCGGCGGCGCCCTGGGCGCGGTCCAGCATGCCGTCGAGATCGTGCGCGTATTTTGAGGTCAGCGGCAGCGCCGCGGTCTGCGCGCCCTCGTCCTTTGCGTGGCGCACGATGGACTCAAACGTGGGATTGGCGTAGAGCAGCACCTTGCCGGGCCCGAGATAGGCAGCCGCAGCCATGCGCAGATTCTCCGAAGAGCCGCAGCCCAGCACCACCTGTTCCGGTTTCACGTTGTGCCGCGCGGCAATGGCCGCCACCAGCGCTTCGTATTCGCCCTTGGGATAGCGGTTGGCGGAGTCCAGATTGCCCTGAATGGCTTCCATCGCTTTCGCTGAGGGGCCGTAGGCGTTTTCGTTGGAGTCGAGACGGACCGGCCCGCCGGGGATGTAGCCACGTGGCGCGGGCCACGCACGCGCCCAGGCGGATTCGCGAAGCACGGGCAGCGCCGCGCCCGCGGCGACGCCCGTAGCCAGTTGGCGGAAGAAATTGCGTCGTTCCATGCGCATAATGGACCTTTGATACCAGTTACCAGGCAGGCGGTCAAACGGAATCCGCGCGGCAGCCCGTGTGGCCGGGGACGGCTGCCGCTCAGTCCTTGCCGATCAGCGCGAATTCCACGCGGCGGAAGAAGGGATCGATGCGGTCCGCGCGGACGCGCACGCGGTCTCCCAGGCGGCAGACCGCGCGGCCATCCTGGGCGATCACCAGGCGGTCGCGTTCGCGGAAGAAGCAGCGCTGGCCGGCGAATTCCTCAATCGCTCCGATGGGCACCAGCCCTTCCACGTAGACGTCGAAGAGTTCCACGTAGACGCCCCATTTCTGGGCGCCAATCACCAGCGCGCCGTATTCCTCGCCCAGGTGCTGCTCCATGAATTGCGCGGTCTTCCAGTCCATCAGCTCGCGCTCGGCGGCATCGGCGCGGCGCTCCGCTTCCGATGATTCCAGGGCGATTTCCTCGAGTTCTGTGCCGGTGTAAGGGCCCGGGCGGGATTCCGCCGCGGCCCCCTGCCGCGCGGGCGGGTGACGGAGGCGGCGGGCCGGAGGCGCCTCGGCCGGCGCAGTTCCCGGCGCGCCATACGCCCCCGGATGCGCCAGAGCCCATTGGAGCACGCGATGCACAATCAGGTCCGGATAACGGCGGATGGGCGAAGTGAAATGGGTGTAGTCGCGCGTCCCCAGGGCGAAATGCCCGAGGGCCTCCGCCGCGTACCGCGCCTGCTTGAGCGAGCGCAGCATCAGGTAGGAAAGAATGCGCTCTTCGGGCCGCCCGGCAATCTTCCGCGTGAGGTTCTGGTAATGCTGGGGGCGAATAGTGAATTCCGCGGCTGCGGGCAGCGTGACCACCATGGGCCGCTCGCGTCCGTAGCCTTTGCGCCGCTCGCCGCGCGGGGCGGGCTGCACGCGGCCGTGGCGCACGGCCAGCTTGCGCACGGCCAGATCCTCCACGCCCAGCGAATGGCCGAAGGCCTGGGCCAGTTCCTCGAATTCCAGCACCTTCTGCGGATCCGGTTTTTCGTGCACGCGGAAGAGCAGGCCCAGCCCGCGGCTTTCCAGGTAGCCGGCCACGGCTTCATTCGCCGCCAGCATGAACTCTTCGATGATGCGATGGGCGATGTTGCGCTCGCTGCGCAGGATCCCCTTCATGCGCCCCTGCTCGTCGAATTCAATGAGCGGCTCGGGCAGGTCGAAATCAATGGCCCCGCGGCGCGTGCGGCGGGCGTTGAGGAGCAGGGCGAGGTCGCGCATGTTGCGGAAGTGCGGGGCCAGCGCCGCATATTTCTGCACGGCCTCCGCGTCGCCCTCCAGCACGCGAAAAACGTCCGTATACGTCATGCGCTGGGCGGAGCGGATCACCCCGGGAGTAAATTCCGCGCGCGTGGTAGCTCCCTGGGCGTCCATTTCCAGGAGCGCGCTCATCACCAGCCGCTCCACGTGCGGATTCAGCGAGCAGATTTGATTGGAAAGCTCGACGGGCAGCATGGGCACGGCGCGGTCTGGAAAATAGACCGAGGTGCCGCGGAGCCGCGCCTCGTGGTCCAGAGGCGAGCCCGCGGGCACGTAGTGCGCCACGTCCGCGATGTGCACCTGGAGCTGCCAGCGGCCGCCGGGGAGCCGGGCAACGTACACGGCGTCGTCGAAGTCTTTGGCCGTTTCGCCGTCAATGGTGACGATGGGCAGTTCGCGAAAGTCACCGCGGCCCGGGTGATCGCCGTGGCGCACCTGCTGCGGCACGGAAGCCGCCTGTTCCTGGACCTCGGGCGGAAAGCGGTCGGGCAGATGGTGCTTGCGGATAATGATTTCCACGTCCACGCCCATCTCGCCGGTGCGGCCCAGGATTTCGATCACGTGGCCCGCGGCCTGCACGCCGCCGCGCGGAAAGCGCGTCAGCTCGACGTTCACCACCGCGCCGTCCAGTTCCTTCAGCCGCAGGCGGCGCAGCGCGGCGGGATTGGCCAGCGCGTCCGCGCGCACGCCGGCGCGCAACGGGGGTGTCAGCTCGTTGCCGGTGGGAATAAGAATCTCCTGCTGCAGGCGCGCTTCGAACGGCCGCACGAAATTTCCCGACGGGGTGTAGCGAAAAATGCCCACCACAGTAGGATGGGCGCGCTCGAGCACGCGGAGCACCACGGCTTCCGCGCGGCCCGGGCCGGCGCGCTGCGGCCGGCGCTCCACGCGCGCGGACACGCGGTCACCATGCATGGCGTCTCCGGTGGCATCGCGGCGTACGTAGAGGTCGCCCTGCACACCGGGCACGGGACACTCCGGAACCAGAAAGCCGTAGCCGTCGCGGTGCATCACCAGGCGGCCGGTGGCGCGATTCGGATCCCCCCGAACGGCAAAATCGCTCGATTGGGCCGCCAAACGCGGACGCGGCCCGGGCCGCCGGCCAGCTTCCCCGGGAGCCACAGGCTCTTCGCCCGTGGTTCCCGCAGCACGAGCCCGCGGCAAACCAAACCGGCCGTGTCCCATTTCTTCCACTTCGCTCAAATGCAGCAGACGGCTGATGATCTTTTTCAGGTCGCGGCGACCGGCATGGGTCAGGTCCAGAAGCTCGGCGATTTCGCGAAGCGCAAGCGGATGACGAGCCCGCGCGAGGCACGCAAGCACCTCACCTTCGCTCAGGCGAGCTGAGTCGGGATCTTGGGGCATCGGTTTAGGCCTTTTTCTTTCTATAGGATACAGGAGCAGACCGGCAGACGGGAGAACCGCTGTGGAAAACGACATGTTTTTTAAAAAATAGGCAACTCTCCGGGCTAAAATGTGTTCCAATAAGGCAGGTTGAATCATCAACCGCCCGCTGGGATTCCAGCGGGTATCTCCACTCCTAGGGCGCAACGAGGAGGCGGCTTACNGACCTGGGCCGCCTCCTTATAATTTTTATGGCCGCTTGGAGTGCTTCTCCCCCCCACACACTCTGCTGGCATTCTCTCACCCTCTGGTCCAAACTCCGCAGAAAGGCCGGGAAGATGACACACCTTCATCGGTTGCTGACGGCGGGAACCATCGCGGCACTCTATTGCGCGGGGGCAGCGCCGCTGGCCGGCAATGCGCATTCCGAACCGAGTGAGTATGCCGCGGTGCTCGCCCATGCCTCCTGCGCGCCGTGGGACGGCCCCGCCGTGGCCATCGACTTTTACTCCTCTCCCGCGCAGTGCGGACAAGCCAAAAGCGCCCGGCTGCGTATCAATCTGTGGCGCGAATTACCACTGAAGGCGGGACAGAAACTTGACCTGTCCCGCGCCACGAGCGCAGGCGTGGCCTCATTCTGTGCTCAGGAAAATCAGTGCGAGGCAGCGGATTCCGGCACGGTCTGGATCGAGGGCCTGGAACCGGGCAAGAGCATTTCCGGCCGCTACGAGCTTGCGTTCAAGAAAAGAGGGGGGCTTGCCGGGAAATTCCGCGCGAACTGGTGTAAGAATCGCCAGCTTTGCGGATGAGCCGCGGCGGCGGGATGAACCATTGCGGGCGGCCTCACGCGGTTGCCGCGCGGCCCGGCGCACCGAGAAATATCAGCGAGGTATCCACTTCGCGCAGAAGTTTCTCGATCAGGTCAGGATCCATCCCGGAGGCATCGTCCGCCATGACCAGCGCCCCGGCATGTTCGGACCGGGTGGCCCGCAATAAGCCCGCGCCATCCCCGGGAGCGATTCTCCGGAAGCGCAGCTGGAGCGCGCGCGCAGCCAGCTGCGAGCGCAGCTGGCTCTTCCATTTTTCCGCGGCATCCGCATGTCCGGTGAGCAAGAGCAGCACCAGGCAGCGCGACCCCGCTGCAGCCAGTTCCGCGGCCACCTCCAAGCCGCGGCGCGCGGCCTCCGAGCCGTCATAGGCGCAGAGCACCGGCCGGCTGAAGAGCGTTCCACGCTCGGAGAGCAGGAGCGCCGGCCGGGCGCGGGTGAGCGCGGCCAGCGAAGGATGGCCCGCGCGCGCCGGGGCGGAAAGAGACCAGCCGCGCCGGCCCATCGCAAACAGGTCCATCTCGTCCGCCAGGGCCAGCAACTCCTCCAGCAGATGTCCGCGCACGCTGCGGAACGACCATTCGACGCGCGCTTCGTGAGCGGCGCGGGCCAGCGAGGCGCGCGCCTGCTCGGCCCGCACTTTCAGCTTGCGCTCCATGCTGGCGCGCTCCAGCGGGGCTTCCTGCGCTGTGGCATAAAGTATTTCGCGGGCAAAAGGGGCGCCGGCCAGTTCCAGCAGCCTGCGATCTTCGATGAACAGGGCATGCAGCTCCGCGTCCATCTTGGCGGCCAATTCCGCGGCCGCGCGCAGGGCCTCCAGGCTTTCCGGAGAAGCGTCCAGGGCCAGCAGGATGCGGTGGATGGAGGAGAAGGCCTTGGGCTTGCTCACGGCTCGCCCTCCGGCCTGGGGCCGGCCGCGGCGGCCTGGCGTTTTTCCGCCAGCTCCATCAGGCGCGCTTCCACCTGCGCGTTGACGCTTCCTGCGGGAAACTTGCCCGTGGCGTCACGCTGGCCGGCGGCGACTCCGGTGAGCAGTTCGATTCCCTGGTCCACCGTTTCCACGGCATAAATGTGAAACTGCCCGGCGCGGACGGCATCCACCACCGCGCTTTTCAGCATCAGGTGGCGAAGGTTGGAGGAGGGAATGAGCACGCCCTGCGCGCCGGTTAGGCCGCGGGCCTGGCAGAGATCGAAGAATCCCTCGATTTTCTCGTTCACTCCGCCGATGGCCTGGACCTCGCCGTGCTGATTGACGGAGCCGGTGACCGCGAGCGACTGCCGGATGGGCAGCCCGGAAAGCGCGGAGAGCAGCGCGTAAAATTCCGCAGAGGAGGCGCTGTCCCCTTCCACGCCGGAGTAGGATTGTTCGAAGACCAGGCTGGCGGAAAGCGAAAGCGGACGATCCGGAGCGTAGCGCGCGCTGAGCAGGCTGGAAAGGATGAGCACGCCCTTGGAATGAATGGGTCCGCCCAGCTCGACTTCGCGCTCAATATCGATCACTTCGCCCTTGCCCAGCCGCACGCGCGCGGTGATGCGGCTGGGATGGCCAAACGCATAGGCGCCGAGTTGCAGCACGGAGAGCCCGTTCACCTGCCCGGCGCGCCCTCCCTGGGTGTCAATGAGGATGGTGCCCTCGAGAACCTGCTCCTGCAGGCGCTCGCGTATGCGATCCGCGCGGTGGTCCTGGGCGTCAATGGCCCGCTGCACGTCCGCGGCCGTCACCGCGGGCCGCGCGGCGGCGCGTGCCCAGTAATCGGATTCGCGCAGCAAATCCGCCAGCGTGCGCAGATGCATCATTAACTTGGTGGAATCCCCGGCCAGCCGCGCGCTGTGTTCGACCAGGCGGGCCAGGGCGTTGCGGTCAAAGGGCAGCATGCTTTCCTGTCGGGCCAGCGTGGCGATGAGCCGCGCATAGAGCAGGCTGTTCTCCGCATTGCGCTCCATGCGGTCTTCGAAATCCGCCTGCACCTTGAAGAGTTCGGCAAAATCGGGGTCGTAGGCGCTCAGCAGGTAATACAGCAGCCGCTCGCCCAGCAGCACCACCTTGACCTGCAGAGGAATGGGCTGCGCGTTTAGCGAGACGGTGCTCACCAGCCCGAGCATCTGCCCGAGCGACTCGACGCGGATCTCCCGCCCGCGCAGAGCCCGCTTCAGCCCTTCCCAGGCGTAAGGCTGCATCAGCAGCTTGAGGGCATCGAGGATCAGGTAGCCGCCGTTGGCGTCATGCAGCGCTCCCGCGCGGATCAGAGTGAAGTCCGTGGTCAGCGCCCCGAGCTGCGATACGTATTCCACCTGGCCCACGAGGTTCTGGTAGGTGGGGTGATCCAGATAGACCACCGGAGCGCCGCCGTGGCCGTCGTGCTCCACGAGGAGATTCACCCGATAGCGCCGCAGGAATGCGGAGCCCCGCTGGCCCTGGGAGGGTGGGATGCCCGCCAGCGCCGCCAGGGGGTGTTCCGGAGGCGCCAGGAATTCATCCGCGTTCTGCACCACGTTCTGCTTCATCGTTTCCAGGAATTTTTCCACCTCCGGCAGATCCGCGTATTTCCCCTTGAGTTCGTCCATCACCTCGCCCACCGCGAGGTGGGTGAGCTCGCGGTTCAGCTCCTTGATCTTCTCGCGCCGTTCGCGTTCCCAGGCAGGCGCCTGGCGCAGCACGGCCTGGAGCTTTTGCTGCAAATCCGCAATGTCCGCTTCGATCCTTTTTCTCTCCGCCTCGCTGAGTTTCTCGAACTCATCCGGCCCCACCACTTCGCCGTTGTGCACGGGAGCCAATACCAGACCCGTGGGCGTCCGCAACAGGACCACGCTCTTCTCGTCGGCCTCTTTCTGCACCCGGTCGAAGGCCTTCTCCTGCCGGTCTTTGATCTCCTGCTCGATGGATTGCTTGCGTGTGCGATAGCTCTCGCTTTCGAACACCGCGGGAATCGCGGCGCGCAGCTCCTCGACCAGCTTTTCCACGTCTGTCTGGAACTTGACCCCGCGGCCCGCGGGCAACTGGAGCGCGCGCGGCTCCTCGGCGTTCTCGAAATTGTTGACGTAGCACCAGTCGGGAGGCGTGGGCTCGGTGGCGGCCTGGCGCTCCAGAAATCCGCGGACGGTGGAATATTTCCCGATGCCCGCCGGTCCCAGCAGATACAGGTTGAAACCTTCGCGGCGGATTCCGATGCCGAATTGCACCGCCTCCACGGCCCGCGCCTGTCCGGCGATTTCCTTCAAGTCTTCCAGTTCAGAAGTGGTCTGAAAGGAAAATTCCTCCGGATCGCACTTGCGGTAGAGAGCCTCTGGGGAGAGCGGTTTCGTGAACTCCATACGGGGCGGTTCCATTCAGCTCGAAATGGCAATTTATGCCCAAGGACGTGCGCTGGCAATTGCTTTCTGCCAGCAGCGGCGCCGCGCAGAACAGCCCCGAAGGCGCTGCTTTCATTCCCGGTTGCTCGGCAACTTTTCCGGCGCGGCCGGGTTAAAGAGCCGTAATCTGGGTGTGCCCCGCGCCAGTGCCGGATCGGAAGCGACGCCATCTTGCATTCGCTGGCGGTCGAGGGGCCGGCATTAGAACCTTGGAGTTACCTGCTCCTATCTCCGCGCGGCAGTGGCCGAAATCCACCAGTTCCTGGTGTATTGCGGCCACGGAGATCCCCACACGCTGTGGCGGCCCGTGTCCAACCTCTGTATTTCTTTGAACTTACGCGTGCATCCCGTTGGAACGGGAGTTGCATCTCTGTAAATGGGAAGGTGTAAGGAGCGCGTTATGAACAGCCTGCTGAAACGATCCTCTTGCTCTGCTTTTGGAATCATCGCCGCCATGCTGATTGCGGGGGGTCCGGGTTTTGCCCAGGGTGCGCCCGCCGGAAGTTCCCCTGATTCACAGCAACAGCCGAGCCAGGCTCCGCCTGCGCAAAATGGCTGGCAGAAATTCAGCGGAGGCTGGGGCAAACAGGCCGCCCCTGACGCCAGCGCTCCGGGCGCGCAGACGCCTCAAGACCAGGCGACGGCAGCGCAGGCTCCCCCACCCGCCGCGGGGCCGCAGGATTTCGTGGCACCGCCGGCAACTCTGACGCTGCCTGCGGGCACCTACGTGAGTGTGCGCATCGATCAGCCGCTCTCTTCCGATCACAACCAGCAGGGTGACATCTTCTCTGCGACCCTGACGGAGCCGGTGGTGGTGAACGGCTACGTGGTGGCGCAAAGCGGGCAGACCGTCTACGGCCGTGTGGCGGATGCGAAAAAGGCCGGCAGGGTGAAAGGTGTATCCGAACTAAAACTGGAATTGACCGGGCTGACCCTGGTGGATGGGCAGACCCTGAACATCCAATCCGTGCTGGTGGACCGCAAAGGCCCCACCTCCGTCGGGCGTGATGCCGCAGCGGTGGGAGGGACCACGGCGCTCGGCGCGGCCATCGGCGCGGCTGCCGGATGGGGCACGGGCGCGGCCATCGGCGCCGGAGCCGGAGCAGCCGCGGGCCTGATCGGCGTGCTGTTTACGCGCGGCTATCCGACGGTGGTTTACCCGGAGACGCTGCTGATCTTCCAGCTTTCCACGTCGGCCAGCGTGGATACATCGCGCGCCCCCGCGGCTTTTCAACTGGTCCAGCCCGCGGATTATCAGCAGTCGCAAAATGCGCCCGCTCGCCCTTCCTTGCGCAATGGCTGTGGCCCTTATGGCTGCCCGCCACCGCCTGCGTATCCGTACTACGCATCCTATGGGCCGGGCTTCTACCCCTACTACTACTCTCCATTCTTCTACGGCCCGGCCTTCGGTTTCTTCTATGGGCCGAGCTTCTTCTATCACGGTGGTTACTACGGGTACGGCCGTGGTTATTATCGGGGATATGGCCGGCCGGTGCCCCACGTTGCGGCCGGAGTTCATCGCTGAATCACGCAGCCCCCTTCTCTGCGCCCATCCGCAGGCAGGATAAGAAATGAGAGCCGGCCAGTGGCCGGTTCTGGCTTGAACGCTCTCAGTATCTAAGGAGGGCGAACGCCATCGGGACGGTGATGTTACGGCCGGCCACCGTGGCCGCCACCGCCGCCGTGGAACCCTCCGCCGCCGAAGCCGCCTCCTCCGTGGAAGCCGCCACCGTGGTACCCTCCGCCGCGAAAGCCGCCGCCGCCCCATCCACGGCCAAACCCCCCGCCCCCGCCAAAGCCCCGCGCATTCGCGTGGCCGGTGAGTCCGCCGTGAACACCTGAAGGATAGTGCTGGCCTGGACCCCACGCGCTCACATTGCGGGCAAAGTGATGCGGCCAGCGATGGCGGTAGAAGACCGGCGCCTGCGTCACCCAGATGGGCGAGTAGAAGCCCCAGCCGAAAGGACTGAAGAAGATCCCGTCCCAGGGAAGGAACGTGAAGCAGTCGAACCAGGGATCCCAATACCAGCCATCCCCATACCAGGCGGGCCCGAATCCGCCATACGTCGCGAGGTCACGGGCCGCGTCCACGTTGGCCTCCGCCAGGTACGCGGAGCGCAAGCTGGTCCAGCGGTAGAGGTCGGTGGATGCGAAATCCTTGCGGTCGAATTTGTAGGACTTCAGCTCGCCGGTGTCATTCAGGTTCACCTCGTGGTTCTTCTTTACTTTAATCGTGCGGTCGCCGGCCAAAACCAGGGCCTCGCCGTCGAAGACGCGCACCTGCGCCGCGTCTGCGGAGAAATCGTACAGCCCTGCTTTGACCACACGGGTCGAAACGCCGTCCTCCTCCACGCGCAAGTCGTTTTCCGGCTGCAGTTCGGTAACTTCCAAAGTGGCTTCGCCCCGCTCGACACTTACGTCCGTATCAATCAAACTGGACGAGACCATCCGCAGCTCGCTGTTTTCTCCTGCGCGCAGAAAGACGCCCGGAGTCAGCAGCAGCTCAACATTGCCATGTTCGGTGCTGAGAGATTCCCCGTCCTTGAGTTCTTCATTGCCGGCTGAATGCGAATCCAGTGCCTGATTCCCGATGAATGCCTGCCCTTCCACATAATTGATAGTTCCGGGGACTGCTGTGGTGCGATCCGAAGGAGTACCGCCTGAGGCTGGCAATGCCAAAGCCAGTGCCGGGCAGCACCCCGCGATGAAGCAAAGGGTTGCATGCCGCATGGCCTTATCACCTCTATGAGATTAGATGCGGCTGGGGCGCGGGAGAAAACCGGCAACCGGCGCGGTCAACACGCAATGCGGCAGAACAGCGTCCGGGTAGCCCTGGCCCCGGCTAATCACCGGACCGAGCGGGCGCATGTTTCCCTACCGGACGCGTTCCCACGTGAGTTTGTAAGTAGCGTCTTTGCGCTGGATGCTGCCGCCCTTGCCGTCCTCGGTGGGGATCAAAACCAGGCGGTTTGCTCCCTGAAATTCGAACCAGCGGACGTTGTTGCGCCCTTGGAAGCCGGGATAGGAATGATCGGCGATGTGGTGCGTTACAGTTGCCGCAGCCGTGTCCACGGTATAGGTCCCGTAATACTTAGGTAGGTATCAAACGCTTCGGCCTTTTCCTCCACCGTGCCGTTGGATACTCCCTTGGCAAACGGCTTGCGCTCCCCGTGAATGGCTATCTGCACGCTCATCCATCCCGAGCGGTCATAGACGATCAGGCCGGTGGGCCGCTGGTAATCCACTTTGCGCATCGGCGAATTGCCTTCCACCGACACCAGCCGCCATGCTCCCACAAGCCTCTCCTCGACTTTTTGCTGCGCCGCGGCGGCGGGCGCCGTAGGCGTGACCGGCGCGGCCAGAAAGGCGCAGCCCAGCAGCAGGAGCAGCATGGTCCCGCGCCGCGGCCGGATGGAACGAACGCATGCCCGCGAGTTGCCCCGATCGGCAGCCGCATACGAGAACGCAGTGCTCATAACTTTTTCTCCCTCCATGCTCAAACGCCATCAAACGCGCGCCGATTGGCCGGCCGGGCAATCTCTGCGGGCGCCGGGAGTCTGTGGTCTTACTGTTTCTCTGCCTCGGGCTTAGCGCTCTCCTGGAATTCCTGGTCCATCCATTTCTTGAAGGCTTCGAGGTTTTGCGGCCGGCCCAGGAAGCCGCGCACCAGCTCCGTGCCGGGCTTGGAGCCGCCGGGCTCGAGCACCGCCCGCCGGTAGCGCATCGCCGCCTCGCCGCCCACCAGGTTGGCCCTGTCGAACTGGCTGAAGAAATCCAGAGCGATCACCTTGTCCAGCACGTACGTGTAATAGTTCGAGGAGTAGCCGACCAGGTGCCCGAAGCTGGCATACCGCCGGTTCCCCTCCACGAACGTGTAGGGATAAAAGCGCGTGAAGTCCGCGCGCAGGATGCTGTCCAGATCGATGGTGTCCGGCGCGCGGTCATGCAGGTCAAGGGAAAGCGTCGAGTAGAAGAGCTGTCCCTGCGCCCAGGTGGCGCGCCCAAAGGCGTCCGCGCGGTTCATGCGCGCGATCATTTCCACCGGCAAGGGCTCGCCCGTCTGGTAATGTCTGGCAAAGGAGCGCAGAATCCCCGGGTCGCGGAAGAATTCCTCGAGCATCTGAGACGGCGCTTCCACAAAATCCGTCTCCGTGGCCACGCCGGAAATGCCGCTCCACTCCTGCTGCCCGCCCAGGATGTTGTGCATCAAGTGGCCGAATTCATGGAAGAAAATCACCACGTCGCGGTACTGCATCAGCCCGGGATCGCCCGGCACGCCGCCGGCAAAGTTGCAGATGAGCACGCCCTCCGGCAACTGCCGCCCGCGGATGCCGGGCACCAACTGGCTGGAGCTGAACCATTTGTCCTTCCCCGGCCTGGGGTGCATATCCAGGTAGACGCGCCCGATCAGCTTCTCCCCGTCGTACACGTTCCACTCGGAGGCCGCGGGGTCCCACACCGGGACATCCGCGGACGCCTGGAAAGTGACGTGGAAGAGCCTGGCGGCGGTATCCAGTATGCCCTGCTGCACGCGGTCGTACGGGAAGTAGGGCCGGACCGATTGCGAGTCGAAGCTATAATTTGCGCGCGCATACTGGTCCGGCCAGTACAGCTGCCCATAAGCGGGCAGGGCGGTCAGGTCCGGCCGCCTTTGGCGGGCAAAAGCCAGCAACATTCCGTATTCGCGCCGCGATGCCGGACGCGATGCGGCGTCCACTTCGTCCAGGAATTTCTTCATGTTCGCGGCCGAGCCCATCATCTGGTCGGCGGTGGCCAGGTCCGCGAAAGTCGGGTACCCAAGCAGTTTGGCCAGTTGGTCCCGCGTGCGCAGCAAATCCATGAGGATGGGTTTGTTCTCCGGATAGGCGCGTGTGTTGTACGCCAGGTACATCCGCTTGCGCAGCTCGTCGCTCACGGCGTAGGTCATCACCGGAGAGAAATCGGTCTCGTCCGTGCTGAAGGTCACCGTGCCATCCGCCGCGGGCGCATGCTTGGCCAGGAAATCCGCCGGCAGCCCTTCCAGTTCCGCTTTGTCTTTCACCTCGACGTGATTCGGCTTTTCCTGGATGTTGCGGCCGTACTGCAAACCCACGTCGGTGATATGGTCCAGGCGTCTTTTCACCTCCGCCCGGGTGGCCGCGTCCTTGTCCACGCCGGCCAGGCGGTATTCCAGCAGGGTGCGCTCCACGTAATGCCTGGTCGCTGCGTCCGCAGCGGCCATATCCACAGCGGCCAGCGCGCGGTAAACCTCCTGGTTCAGGAGCAGGGCGTTGTTTGCTTCCTGAACCTTTTGCGCCAATTCCTGTCCGGCGTCCCGCGCTTCTTTTTGAGAGGCCAGCGCGTACATGGCGAAGGCTTCTCCTCCTGCCAGGGTCAGCTCATTCTGCGCGTTGTCGAAGAGGCGCAAAGTGTTCTCGATGGTCCGCGGGCCCCGGACGGCCAGGAGCTCGTCCACAAATTTCCGCTCCCGCGCCAGGTGCTCCCCCACCCATTTTTCCTCCGCCGCCCGGTCCAGCTTCCCCACCCAGATGTGCACCGGATCGCTCTGGGCAAAGCTGCGCGCAGGGGCCGGCAACAACGCCAGGCCAGCACCCAGCACGAGCAGCAGCGCGCGCCTGCACGATTGGAAAACCTCTCGAGACGGCATGGCGATCTCCTTGAATGTTATGCGCAGGAACCCGCAATTCGCAGCCGCCGGGGAGCGAAAACCCCCTGTGTTTATGGGCCTGGATGCGCGTCGCGTCCGGCACCGGCGCGAGCGGAAGCGTACCAGAAACCAAAGCCTGCTGACACCAGAACTGGCACCCGCGCCGAGAGCACAGTGCAGAGAGAATCCGAGTAGAAACCTCATGCCTCTATTCGCGATTCAAAAAGCCCCGGCACTTGCGCGAGCCGCAGCGGCAGCGAATGCGGAAGGTCTTCGGATGGAGGCGGTAGTCCAGGGAGAGCTCTTCGCCCGGGCGAATCCTGCGATGGCTGAAGAAAATAATATGACCGCGGATTTTCCGCACGCGGAGATTGGGATCACAACTGTGGTTGACGCGTTCCGCACCCGAGCCGCCGGCACTTCCGTCAATGCTCCAGACGCGGTTGAGGCGGAACATGTAGGTAATCTTCGGGCGGCCACGCGCCAGTGCCTTTTTGAGCCGGGCATATACCTCGCGTTGCCGGATGCGCTCCCCCGTGTACTCGATCACCTTCCTCCCGCGGGGGATGGCCCCGCGGGCAAATACACCGTAACCGTGAATCGGGGACACCAAAATCTTCAGGGGAAAAACAGCAAATGCGGGATTGATGGAGGGAGCTTTTCTGCGAGGGTGACTCACCCGAACCACTCAAAGAAGCCAAGGGGCTGCCGGCCAGGCGGCAGCCCCTTGGCAGAAGCTGATTCCGTGCTTCAGTACTTCTGGAACCTGAGGGTCTTGGTGGACGACAGCTTCTTGCTTTTCTTCAGCGGCTTCTTGGCCATTTGCGCGACCTCCGTGTTTGAGATGAACCCGAACGGGCTGTAAGGGTTCGTAGCATGCCGCGTGCCAATGTACATCCCGCATCTTCGCACGCCTTCGCGCGCGAATAAAGCACTTGAGGCCAACCGGCCGGCGCCGGATGCCGGGCGGGGCAAGTCTCTGTGGTAAAAATCTCCCCTGCAGGTGTGTTTTTTCCCCCTTAGCAGCTTGCTGAAAAAGAGTCTCCTTTCGTCAGGGCACGACACTAGCCGTGCCGCAATCCGCGCAAAATCCGAGCGGCTTCAGCCGCTGGAGGACGGCGACTACGACTGCTCAACAACCGCTTGGAGGATGGGAGAGCCCGGTGTGGAGAAACGAATCCGGACGATCAAAGGCGCGCGCAAACACTCTCGCAGCGGTTGACAGCCACGAATCCCTCGCTTCGCGGATAGTTGGAGCACCAACTGTCTTCCTGCGGCCCACGGCGCACAGAGCCGAGATTGGGCAAACGCGGCAGCCCTTGCTCGATTTCTCGGGCGCTGCGGTCCAGCGCCTCACAGCACAACCGAGTGACAACTGAAGTGACACCGAGCAGACTGCTGCCACAGAGCAGCAAGTTGCAGCCTCCGCTTCAGTGCTTGGATATCTTTGGTGCCCAAGAGAGGACTCGAACCTCCACGCCCTTGCGGGCACTAGACCCTGAATCTAGCGCGTCTGCCAATTCCGCCACTTGGGCACGTCTCGCCGGAGACGTTCTGCGGTTGGTGCGTCTATTTTCCTTGCCCCGCCGGACATTGTCAATTCGCGCAAAGCGGCCGCGGCGCACCGGGGGCTTGCGCCAAATGAAGAATTGAAACCTCGCTCGGCCCGCAACGCCGGCGCGAGAACTTCCCTTAGCCCGCTCAACGCTGCCCGCGAATCAGACCCACCTGTCACTCCTGCCAGGTACTGGACCGATGCCGAGTGCGGTTCTGGTACGAAAGAACAGGTGCCGGTTTGAAAACGGAACCAGGCACGACGAAATTGACCGCGGTCCAATGCAAGCGTAGTCTTGCGGTTAGCGCTTTCCAATGCCGAAACGGGAAGGATGACTGCTTCATGGACCTGAGTACCGAGGCCCGGCCTCGCGAGCGCAGGCGCGGTGAACGCGTCCTGATCCGCATGGCCGTACGCATCAGCGGCACCGGCAAGGACGGGAAGCCCGCTCACGATCCCGCCGAGGCGGTGGTGGTGAATCGCAATGGCGCCCTGCTGCGCGTGCCCCACCCGCTCAAACAGGGCAGCACCCTGGAAGTGTTCCAGGGGCAGGAGAAAGTGGCCAAGGTTTTTCGCGTGGTCTGGTGCAGCGACCGCCCGCGGGAAGGCCGCCACGACGTGGGCATCGAACTGCTCGAACCGTGCGAGGAGTTGTGGGGCATTCGATTCCCTCCACAACAGCCCGGCGCCCCCACTTAGCAGCTTGTTGAAACAGCTCCACCGTTGTCATTCCGAGGGCGGCTTGTGCCCGAGGAACCCGCTTTTTCCTGTGATTCCGGCGAAAAACGGTTCCCTCGCCCGCCCCGCCACGGCGGGCCGGCGCGGCGGGCGGGCTGCAGCAAATTGCGCCACTACCCCGCGGCCGGCCTACTAGCTTTCACTCTCGTTTGGAGCTATAGTCGCGCCAGAATACAGGTCAGGGGCAGGCGGAAATCCCGCCCGCGTCCTCAGGCCTGTGGAGAGGCTGCTGCCATGGGCGCGCATTCGAGTCTGCTGATCATCCTGATGGGAGTCTGGGGAGCAGTGGCGCTGTGCCTGATCGGCCTGCTGGTGTACCGCGGCGTAATCGGCCGCAATGAAGAGATCGAGCTGATGGTGGACCAGGCCGAACACCGCTTTGTGGAAGAACAACAGGCCATCTCCAGCCGGCTCGAGCGGCTGGACGCCCCCATCCGTTACCTTAGTATTGCGGCTGGAGTCCTTCTGCTGGTGATTATCGCTCTGTGGATTTACCAGGGATTGCAGAGCTCCTGAACTCCACGCTTCCGGCAGGCTCCCCGAGGAGCCGCCACCCTCCCGAAATTTCAGGCTGCGCGGTCGCCGGCCACTGACTGGCCACTTGGACCCTCACTACCGGACCGGAGGTTTTGCAGGCGCGGGCGGGGCGGCGGCCGGGGCGGTTTGCGGCGCAGCCGGCATCTCCGCCACCGAGGTGTGATTGACCACGATCAGCCAGTTCCCCGCGCGCTTTTCGAAAACCAGAGTGGTGTGGCCGTGATACCCGGAAGTGTTCCCGTCCACCTGGGCGCTAAAGGTCCATTGATACACCGCCCAGGCCATGTTTCCCACCACCTTCAAGTAGGTGTTCGAGCGGTTCATCTCCACAGAGCGCATGCGCGCGCGCTGCCGCCGGTAGGCTTGCGCGTATTTCTCCCAGCCGATCACCGGGGGCTCCCAAAAGCCGCTCACCACCAGCACGTCATCGGCGTAGTACTTGTGCATGAGTTCGATGTCGCCAATTTGCCAACCGCCCAGCACCTGGGTGATGGCGTAGTCCACGGCTTGCTGGTCGCTAAGCGGCACCAGCGGCGTATCGTCCTTCTTCTGGTCTTCCGGAGAGGCCTTGCCCGATTTGCCCGGCTTGCCCCCCTGGCCCGCGGCGGGAACTGCCCAGCCCGCGGACAGCGCCAGGATGATTGCGATCAACCAGATTCGCCGATGCATGGAACCTCCGTGGCCGCGAGAGCGCCGGGTGGCGCGAGGCTATGGATAGGAGCGGCCGCAGGCTAACGCGCCGAGCGCAGAATAGCACGGACGCGTGCGGGAATCCGGCGGGATTGGGCCGGTGGTACGGAAGAAGTCACGCGCCCGGCGGTGAATCGAAGTCACCGGCAGCGATCCTGCAGCGCCGCGGCGCGCCGCCATCAGGAAGCAGGCGCGGCGCGGGGCGCGCGCGACTGGCTGAGCAGATTCACGAACAGCCGCAGCGGACCCTGCACGCCCTCCGGCAGCTGGCGGAAGAAGGAGAGGCCCGTGTAGATGTACGTGCCTTTGCCCACCGCAGCCACCACCAGGCCGCCGGTCAATTCGTCTTCTCCGGGATCGCGCAGCGCCAGGATCGGTGTGTACCGGGCATCGAAATCCCCCCAGAAGTAGAGCCCGCGCTCCTGCACCCAGCCTTCGAAATCGCCGGGGCCGATTTTGTTCGGGAAGTTCAGCACCGGGCTGGGGGAGGCGAGGACGCGCACGGGAGAGTTGCGGTCCGTGATGCGTTTTGTGGGTTCGCCGACCTTTGCGGGATAGGGCGCGGGGAGCAGGCGGTTCCAATCGCTCGAGCGCTGGTACTGCACCACCAGCGTCCCGCCCGCGGCCGCGTAGTCCAGCAGCCGCTGGTTCGAGCGCGCCAGGTCGCCGCGCAGTTCGTAGGCGCGGATGCCCACGGCAATGGCGTCGTAGTGGCTCAGGTCGTTGAACGCGAGGGCTACGGGATCCAGCAAGTCCACGGTGATGCCCGCTTCGCGGAGCACGTCCGGAATGGGATCGTTCTCCGCGGCCACGTAACCCACGCGCAACTGGTTGGGAACGATCAGTTCAGGCAGCGCCAGGGTCATGGCCGCGGGCTCGCTCCACAGGCGCGAAGGAAGCGTGGGCAACGGCTCGACCGACGTGCGGTATTCCTGTCCCTCCAACCGCGCCGTGGCCTGAAGCGTCAGCGTGGCCGCTCCCGCATCGCGCGGCACGGGAATCTGCAGCCGGGCGAGCTGGTCGCCCGCGCCGTCAAATTTCAATGTCACGGGCGCGGAGCGCGGCCAGGCCGGGGGCGTGTCCAGTTGCACTTCCACCTGCGCGGGCGCGGAGCCGTAGTAATGCACCCGCGCGACAACTTCGAGCGGCTGGCCGCGACGGGCGGGGGGCACCAGCATTTCTCGCGGCTCCAGCGTCAGCGTCACCCGCGGCACCAGCGTGAGCGGCTGCATCTCCACCTGCGTCGAGCTGGCCTGCACGGCGACCACCGGCACCTCTACGGAAAAAGCGTAGTCTGCCACGTTGGCCATCACCTTCGCGCGAACCAGGGGTGGCGGTTCAGGCAGCATCCAGTGGTTCTTCCCGGGAGACACGTGTGCATTGGCCGGAACTTTCACGGTGAACTGCGAGCCGCCGGCTGCTCCCTTCTCCGCGGGTTTTTCCGTTGCGGTCCAGCCTGCCGGAAGCTCGAGTTGCGCCGGGCTCAGCGAATCCAGCGCGTGTTCCCGCTCGCGATGCGCTACGCTGACGCTGAACGCCTCGCCGGGAATCGTCTCCCGTCGATCCGCTCGCCCCTCGACGTGCAGGCCCGCGGTCAATTGCATGGCGTGATGAATTCTCTCCAGCGCGCGCTCCAGCTCCTGCCTTGCCTGTTGTTTTTGTTCTTCGGTGGCCCCCGGGGAGTCTGCGGCCAGACCCCACACAGCGGCAATCTGTTTCCCGGCCATCGCCAGGCTGCGCGTCGAGCCGGGCCAGTCCAGCGCCAGGGCCAGGCGGCGGGCTTCGGCCAGAGACTGCTCCGCGCGCTCCAGCGTGGCCCGCCGGGCGGCGAGAGCCGGGTAACGTTGGGCCAGCGAAAGCAGGGTTTCGGCGAATGTTGCCGGGTCCGGCGCTTCGCCTTTTTCGTTCACCAGGCTCACGCGGAAGCGCAGGAACGGTCCGGTGAGAAATCCGGCGATGCCCTGCGTGCGGTGCTGGAAATCTCCCTCGCGGCCGATTTCCGCGTAGGTGCGGCCCCACAGCGGAGAAATCTGGTCGGTGGGGACAAGCCAGCCTTTGTCGCCCTCGCCGCGGTAACGCTCCAGCACCTGGTCCACATGCCAGGCGGGTCCGGCATCGGAAAATTGTTTCGGGTCCGCGGCCGCGGCCACGGCCTGCGGCGTGAGAATTCCGGAAGTCTGATGGTGCCCGTGGCCGGTGTGCACCCCGCCCCAACTGTTCAGCACGATGTTCGGCTGGTAGGTGCGGATCACCTGCACCATGTCATGCAACGCCGTATCGCCCCAGACCTGCTTTGCAGCCTCCACCGTTTTCACGAATCCGGTATCCCGCGCGCGGGTGAAAAACAATTGAATGCCGTAGATGCGTGTGGCGGCCAGCAGCTCGTGGCTGCGCAGCGCGGCCAGTTGCGGGCCTTCTTCCGGCCCCAGCGCGTTTTGCCCGCCTTCGCCGCGGGTGATGGAGAGCAGCGCGACGTGGGCGCCCAGCCCGCGCGAGAGATAGGTGAGCGCGCCGGCAGGCTCGTCATCCGGATGCGCGGTGATGCACAAGATGCGCGTAATGACGCGCGCGTGGTCAATGGCTTCGACCGTGTCCGGGAGATCGTCCGTGGTGCCGGGTATCTGCCCGTGGAGGCCGCGCGCTGCCAGAATCGCTGCCGCCACAAGAGCAAGTGCGCAGGCGCCGCGCCGCTTCATTGCGCCGCTCCCGCAAAGGGCCATTCCCGCGCCGCGGCCGCGCGGGCCAGGAAAACGGCCAAGCCGGCGGCCATGGCCCCGAGTCCCGCCAGGGCCACGCGTCCGGTGGAGAAGAACACCGCCAGCCAGAGCGCGATGGCCACAACCGCCGGCACCGGATACAGCCACATACGGAACGGCCGGCGCTCCGGCCCCCATCGTTTTCTCAGAATCATGACGCCCACCGCTCCTCCTATGAATTGCACCAGGATGCGCATGGCCAGGATGGCCGCGATCACTTCGCGCAATCGAAACAGCAGACTGAACACCAATCCCGCGGCGCCCAGCGCCACGAGCGACACGTGCGGGAAATGCCGCGTGGGATGCACCCGGGCGAACACCCGGAAAAAGGTGCCGTCGGCGGCCGCGGCATAGGGCACGCGGGAATAGCCGAGCGTGAGCGCGAAGAGCGACCCGAAGGCCACCCACAACACCATCACCGTGGCCAGCCGCGCCGCCCCGGCGCCGTAGATGCGCTCCACCAGCGTGCTGAAGATAAAGGAGGAGCCGCGCGCCTGCTGCCAGGGGATCGCGCCCAGGATGGCCGTCTGCATCAACAGGTAGAGCGCGCCCACGCCGGCAATCGAAAGAAAAATGCTGCGCGGGATGTTGCGCTCCGGCGAGCGAATCTCGCCGCCCAGATGGCACACGTTATAGTAGCCGAGATAGGTGTACATGGTCTGCACGGTGGCGTGTCCCAGCCCGGCGAAAAATATCCAGGAAAAATCCCACGCTCCGGCCGGCATCGTCATGAGCCGTGACGCATCAAAGTGCGTCATCCCCGCCCAGATCAGCCACACGAGCGTAGCGATTACCCCGCCCCACAACAGCAGCGTAATCTTGCCGATCTGCTCGATGCGCCGGTACAGCAGCATCACCACCAGCAGGATCACTCCCGCGNCTGCACGGTGGCGTGTCCCAGCCCGGCGAAAAATATCCAGGAAAAATCCCAGGCGCCGGCCGGCGCGGCCGTCAGCCGTGAAAGATCCAAGTGCGTCATTCCCGCCCAGATCAGCCACACCAGCGTGGCGATCACTCCGCCCCACAACAGCAGCGTGATTTTGCCGATCTGCTCGATGCGCCGGTACAGCAGCATCACCACCAGCAGGATCACTCCCGCGGNATACCGCTTTCTGCTCCCAGTGGCCCAGTGGCACCAGGTAACCCGCGTACTGCGCGAAGCCGATGGACGCCGAAGCCATCACCAGTGGCGCCTGGAACATCGTTTGCCAAATGAACAGGAACGACATCAGCCGGCCCCAACGTCCCGGACCGTAAGCCTCACGCAGGAAGACGTAGCTCCCGCCCGCCAGCGGCATGGCCGCGCCCAGTTCCGCCCAGATGCAGCCATCCACCAGCGCCACGACGGCCCCGGCGGCCCAGGCCAGCAAACACTGCGGGCCGGGCATGGCTTCAATCACCAGCGGCACCACCACAAACGGCCCGATCCCCACCATGTCAATCATGTTCAACGCGGTGGCTTCCGCGAGACCTAGTCTGCGTTCCAGTTGCGCTTCCGCCATCGGCCGGCCCGTTCCCCCAGAAGGGAGGGCAGGATAACAGATGCCGCGGCTCGCTCCTCCCGATTTCGTGCGCTACACTGCGGCGGCGATGCTTCTTGCGGGAATCGCCCTGACTGCCGCCACGGCCACCGTGCTGCTGCTGGAGTTCCTGCGCTGCCGCGTGCGGCCGCTGCCCTGGCGCGGCTGGGTGGGCATGGCCGCGCTGCTGGCCGCGGAGTTTTTGATGTTCCGCGGCGTGCAGCCGGTTGCGGCCTATTTCACGCCCATCGCCTGGACCGCCTACATCTGCCTGGCGGACGCGATGGTCTGGGCCATCCGCGGGCGCTCGCGGATGGCCAATGAGCCCCGGGAGTTCGCTGTGACCGCGGCGCTCTCCCTGCCGCTCTGGCTGATTTTCGAAGCCTACAATCTGCGCCTGCGCAACTGGACCTACGTGGGCCTGCCCGCCAACTGGCTGGCGCGCAATTTCGGCTATGCGTGGTCGTTCATGACCATCACTCCGGCCATCCTGATCACCGCGGATCTGGTGGAATCGTTTGGCTGGTTCGGGGAGAGGCCGCGGGGCCGGAAGTATTCCCCGCGTGCGCTGGCCGCAATGACCGCAGCCGGAGCGCTCTGCCTGGCGATTCCGCTGGCCGTCCCGGCGCAGGTGGGCGCCTGCCTGTTTGCCCTGGTTTGGGTGGGATTTTTCCTGCTGCTCGAGCCCGCGAACTACCGCCTGCGCCTGCCTTCTCTCTTGCGCGACCTGGAAGAAGGCCGCCCCAGCCGGCTCTGCGCGCTGCTGGTTTCCGGATGGACCTGCGGCTGGTTGTGGGAATTCTGGAATTACTGGGCATCGGCGCGCTGGCAATACGTCTTCCCCATGTTTCAGGAGTGGAAGATTTTCGCCATGCCTGCGCCCGGCTATCTGGGTTTTCCGCCCTTTGCGCTGGAATGTTCCGTGATGCTGGTGTTCACGCGCTGGGCTGTGGATAAAGCGCGCGGCCGGTTTTCTCACGTTCGGGGAAAGTGAGCCACGCCGGGTGAAATTCCGGCGATCTCTGCTGGCAATTTCCCTGCTCGCAGCTTTCCTGCTGCCCTTCCGGGAAATCCACTCGCACGCCGCCACTCCTGCGCCGGTCAGCGCTGCCACGCGGGACGATGCGCGGCAACGAAACACCCGGGCTTTGGCCTGCCCTGAGGAACGAAGGGCCCCGGAAGCCCGCCCCTCGCCTTCGACAAGGCATTTATAGGACTGCTTCTATTCCGCCATGGCGAACAACCGTTCCCGATCGAGCCGCACCTGCCAGGGCATCGGCCGGTCCTTGATCTGATCCCAGCGCTCCTTCTGAATTTCCGCTTGCAAGGTGTGGCCGGATCCATCGGGCGAACCCAGGCGCAGGTACAACGTGCGGCGGAAGGGCGTCTCGGTGCTCTCCACCAGCGTGCACGGGAACACGTTTTCACCACCTGGCTGGTCCGCGAACGAAATGTGATTGGCGCGAATTCCGACCTGTTGCGCTCCGGCCAGCGGTGGAGAAACGCGCACGGTCACGCCCCAGTCCAGCGCTTCCACCAGACCGCCTTCCAGCGCGCGCGCCCGGGAAATGTTCTTGCAACCGGTAACCCGCGCCACTTCCGCGCTCGGCGGATGCCGGAAAATCTCCTCTTTCGGCCCCAGGGCCAGCATGCGCCCGCGCGCCAGCACCAGGATTTCGTCGCACAGCCGGTAAACATCCTCCAGGCTGTGACTCACGTAAAGCGTGAGTCCGCGGAAATCCGCCAGCGTGTCCAGGAGTTCTTTCTCCACCAGCGCGCGCAGGTGGAAGTCCAGCGCGGAGAGCGGCTCATCGAGCAGCAGGATGCGCGGCTCCGGCGCCAGGGCGCGCGCCAGCGCCGCGCGCTGCTGCTGGCCTCCGGAAAGCTGCCGCGGGTAACGTGCCGCCAGCCCTTCCAGATGCATGCGCGCGAGCAGGGAGCGCACTCGTGCGTCCCGCTCCGCGCGTGAAAGATGCGCCAGGCCGAAGCCGACGTTTTCCGCCACCGTACGGTGGGGAAACAGCGCGTACTGTTGGAACACGAAGCCGGCGCCCCGGGCGCGTGCCGGCAGATTTATTCCCTTGCCGGAATCAAAGAGCACGTGCCCGTTGAACTGTATGCGGCCCTCACCCGGCGTCTCCAGTCCCGCGATCGTGCGCAGGGTCATGGATTTCCCCGCGCCCGATTCACCCAGAATTCCCACGCGCTGCTTCTGCGTGGAAAGCCCCAAACGGAGGGAGAAGGAACCGCGGTGCGTGGCGAACTGGGCCGTGAATTCCACGCGCTACTCCTCCTGCACCACGCGCATGGCCAGCCCGCGGCGGTGGCGGGTCCACAGATTGAGCGCGCCGAGCGCGGCCAGGGAAATTCCTACGGCCACCAGCGACCAGCCCACCGCTTCCTGTGTGTCTCCCGCTTCCACCGCGAAAAAAATGGCCAGCGGCAGCGTTTGTGTCTTTTCTGGAATATTTCCAGCCAGGATCAGCGTGGCGCCAAAATCTCCCAGGGCGCGCGCGAAGGTCAGCACCATGCCGGCTGCCAGGCCCGGCCAAGCCAGGGGAAGCAGGATTTCACGGAAAATACGCGGCTCGCCCGCTCCCAACGTGCGTGCCGCTTCCACCAGCGGCGCATCCACTTGCTCGAGTGCGGCCCTGGCGGTCATATACATCAACGGGAAGGTGGTGACCGCAGCGGCGATCACCGTAGCCGGCCAGGAAAACACCAGATGCAGTCCCAGTTGGTACAGCATATTGCCCACCCAGTTCGCACGGCCCAGTACCAGCAGCAGCAGAAAACCCACCACCGTGGGCGGCAGCACCAAGGGGAGCAGGAAGAATCCATCCAGCAGTTCATAGCCCGGGCCCCGCCGGCGGGTCCGCCACCGCGCAGCCAGCGTCCCCAGCACGGCCACAGTTGCCGTGGCGGCAATCGACGTTTCCAGCGAGAGGCGGATCGGCGAGAGGTCCATGCGGCGCACTATTTGGCGGGGGCGGTAAAGCCGTACTTCTCGAAGAAGGCCCGCGCTTCCGGCGAAGAGAGAAACTCGACGAATGATTTCGCCGCCGCAGCCTGCGGGGAGTTGCGAATCACTGCCGCGGGATAGACCACGGGAGTGTAGGAACCTTCCGGCAAGGGCGCTGCGATGGCGACTTTCGGCGTGGATTTGGCGTCCGTTTCGTAAACAAATCCGGCATCCGCGTCCCGGCCGGATACGTAAGCGAGCACGGCGCGAACGTCCTGCGCATAGACGAATTTCGATTTCAATGCATCGAACACTTTCAAATTGCGCAGTGCTTCCGCTGCGTACTGGCCGGCGGGCACGGAGCGCGGTTCACCCAGGGCGATCGCCCGGACCTCGGGCTTTTTCAGGTCTTCCACGCTTTTCACAATTGTCGCGCCCGAGGGCACAACCAGCACCAGGCGGTTTCCGGCGATGTTCTGCCGCGTGCCCGCGAGCAGCAGCCCTCCCTTTTCCAGCGCGTCCATCTGCGCCGGGGCAGCGGAGATGAACACGTCAATGGGCGCGCCTTCTTCGATTTGTCTCTCGAGGATCCCGGAAGCGCCGAAGGAAAGGACGGTCTTCGGCGCGCCGGAACGCTCGCGGAAGCGCTTGCCCAGCGCTTCCAGAGCGTCTTTCATGCTGATGGCCGCCGCCACGGTAATCTGCGGCTCCTGGGCCCGCGCGCGCGCGGAAGGAATCATCGGAAGCAGAAGGGCAAGAGAGACAAGGAAACCGGTTCGGCGTCTTGGCATTTTCCGTTTCCAGTGGCGCAAAATCGAGGCGTGACTCTACACCCGCAGAATCATTACCTCGGTGGATTTGATCAGCGCGGCGGCGCGGTCTCCGGGATGCAAGTCCATCTCCCGGGCGGCGTCCGCGGTGATGATGGAAGTAATCTCCTGCCCGCCGATGGAGATTCGCACCTGGGCCATCAGGCCTTCGATGCGCACCTGGGTCACACGGCCTACCAGCTGGTTGCGCCCGCTTAGCCGGCGGAAATTCCGGCGGCGCCCCGGGCCGGGCTTTTCCCCGGCGCGATGCAGGTATTTGTCCAGCTCGGCGCGAGGAACGCGGTGATGGCCGCCAGGGGTGCGCACGGTGCGCAACTTCCCGTGATAGATCCATTGCTTCACGGTGGGGTAGCTGATGCCCAGGATGCGCGCGGCATCGCTGGGTTTGAGCAACTCAGGTTCCGCCATGGCGAGAGAATATCCACAGGAGACCGCAATTGCAATACGATTCTATGTGCTTTGGGCGGCTAATCTCCGGTCCCGGGTCTTCCGGGACGGGCAAGAATCGTATATATACGATTTGACATAGCGAACAGAACCGTATATAAGCCCCCGCGGCCGCGTCGCCCCGGCCCAGGAGGTTTGCCGTTTTCCCACCGCTCAGGCCGGCCCGGCACAACCTTCTCCTCGGCTCTCGGCTTCCCGGAACCAACGCGTTCGCTGGCGGGCCCTGGCCTTCGCGTCTGCAGACCCCCCAACGCGGGCCCGCCGGGCGCGTTGTTCCCGTGACCGTTCCTATCCACCGCCGGGGCGGAACTTGCAGACCGTGGTGAACTCGCAATCGAAAACAGGAGGTCAGTGATGCGCAGAAAGGTCCGAATCACGTTTGCTTCACTCGTTCTGGCGGGCTTGGCGTTGCCCGCCGGGGCGCAGCAGGTGATCGCGCAGGCGCCGCCGGATCCCGTGGTGCAGTTATTCCTCTCCAAGGGCTACCTGACGCAGGAAGAAGCGGCAAGCATCAGCCGGGCAGCCACACGTTCCGAGGCGGACAACCGCATGCTGAAGATTTTCCTTTCCAAAGGTCTTATCACCCAGCAGGAGTTCGACTCCGCGGCCGCGGCCACGCTCGCGCCCGCGGCGGAGGCAGAATCTTCCGGCGCGCACCTGGCCGCAGCGTCCGCGGGACCTGTGGGCGTGGTGGCCGGCCCGAGGTCCGCGCCGCAGCCGCGTGCCCCGGCCTGGCCTTCCAGTCCGGTGATGGCCGGCACGGACCCCAGCGGCGGAGCATCCGCCGACGCCAGCGTCATTCCGGCGGTGGCCCCGCCGCGGGTGTTGCCCATCGGGATTCCCAAGGATCCCAAGGGGATCATTCCCGATCTAAAGCTCGGCAGCGGGGCCATGCTCAACGTCTATGGCTTCTTGAAGGCCACGGCGATCTACGACACCACCAACAGCGGCGGCGCAGTGGTCGGCAGCAACGACTTTCCACTGCCGCTCTTACAAGGCGACACCGGGCCGAACTCCGGCTCGCAATTCCGGGTGAAAGCCCGCAGTTCGCGAATCGGCGCCAACTTCTTCTGGCCCATCAACGGCCCGGACATTACCCTGACCGGAAAGCTCGAGTTTGACTTTGAGGGAGACTACACGATCGTGAACAACCGGAACGTGAGCTCGAGCCGTTCTTCGCAGCCCAGCCTGCGCCATGCCTGGATGCGCATGGACGCGAAGCTCGCTGAGGTGCCCTGGTTCGCGGAATTCGGTCAGGACTGGACTTTGCTCGGCAGCTCCATCGTCCCCGATTACATCGAATCCACGAACAATGGAGTCGCCTTCGGGAGCATTTACGAGCGCTTGCCGCAGATCAAGACCGGCCTGCAGTTTCACGCCGGCGAGCTGAAAATTCAGCCGGAGTTCGCGCTGGTGTGGGCTTCTTTCGCGGACTCCAACCTGAACAATTCGAGCACGGCCTCCCTCCTGGGCTCACAGGGTGTCGTGCCCATAGGCCAGCAGGCGCAAGGGCGCGAGGGCGCAATCCTCGGCGCGGCGAGTGGACAGCCTGGCGTGCAGGGCCGTTTGGTCTTCGATTTTCCGATCCACAAGAGCTGGAAGAACGTTCCCAACGCGGAGATCATAATCAGCGGGAACCATGCCTCGGCGCAAGAGATCGTGCCGCTGGCCAGCATCCCGAAGAACGGCATCAGCGGGCTGACCCTGGCGACCAATGCGGTGATTACGGGCGAAGCGGCGCCGCCTGCTTGCAGCGGGCCCGCGCCTGCGGCCGGATTCAGCATCCAATGCTATTTCCCGACCGGCCTGTCCAGGAGTCTCCCGCAGAATACCTGGACCGCCGGCCTGCAACTGCCCACTCCCTGGTTCACCCTGTGGGGCAATTACTTCCGCGGGGGAGACATGCGGTTCTTCTTCGCAGGGATTCTGAATTCCGCCTTCGTGGACACGATGGGCCATACACCCCTGGCCATACCGGGCCCGACCACGCTTGTGACCTGCACAAATCCGCCCGCGTGCACAACTTCGGGCACCACCAACGTCGCCCAGGGCGTCTTCTCCCTCTCCGGCGATCCCATTTCCTTCGTCAACATCAACAATGGCGCGGTGGTCGCTCCCTATCGTCCCATCCGCGGCCAGGGCGGCTTCGTACAGTTGGGCATCCCGCTCTCGCGCATTTTCGGGGCCAACCCCGAGGGTCTTAATTCCGGCTGGTGTTTCTTCATCGCTTACGGAATCGACTCCGCTTTCTCCCGCGACGCTATCCGCGCCGGCGGCAACAATCTGGACCGCACGGACTATGTTCCCATCTCCTTGCGCTACCGGGTCAACAAGTGGGCAGAAATCGTAAACGAGCTCACCTGGTACGACACGCGCACCGCAGAGAGCAAGACCGTCGATTACCGGGGTTTTCCCGCCCACGTAAACCACGACGTCCGCAACGAGTTCGGCACCATCTTCACTTTCTGAGGGCAGTTTGGCGATTTGACGAGGCGCTCACGGGAGCGCTCCGCCTGGGATTGATTTGCGCAGGGCGGTTGCTTACGCAGGGCATGGCCGCGGAGAACGATCGGCGAGGATCGCCGCACTCAGCTTCGCGCCGCTTCGGCCTGCTCGAAGGCGTGATAAGAGGAGCGCACCAGCGGCCCCGATTCCACGTGCCGGAAGCCCATGGCCAGGCCGGCGCGTTTGAATTCCGCGAACTCCTCGGGATGCACGTAGCGCTCGACGGGAAGATGCTCCGGGGTAGGTTGCAGGTACTGGCCCAGGGTAAGGATGGAAGCGCCCTGCGCGGCAATCTCGCTCATGGCCTGCAAGACTTCCTCCCGCGTTTCCCCCAGGCCCAGCATCATGCCGGTCTTGGCCGGAATGCCGCCCGCATGGCTGCTGGCGCGGCGCAGCAACTCGAGCGAGCGCTGGTAATCGGCGCCTTTGCGCACGCGGCGGTAGAGCCGCGGCACGGTCTCCATGTTGTGATTCAGCACGTCGGGCCGGGCGGCGAGCACGGTCGCCAGCGCGTCCCAATCGCCGCGGAAATCCGGGATGAGCACTTCCACCTGACACTGCGGCACGCGGGCGCGGATCTGCCGGATGGTCTCGGAGAAAATATGCGCCCCGCCGTCCGGTTCGTCGTCGCGGTTCACCGAGGTGACCACGGCGTAGCGCAGGCCCATGCGCTCCACCGCTTCCGCCACGCGCCGCGGCTCATCCTTATCCGGCGGGCCCAGCGGACGCCCCGAGGGCACGGAGCAGAAGCCACAGGCCCGGGTGCACACGTTGCCAAGGATCATGAACGTGGCCGTGCGTTGCTCCCAGCACTCCCCCAGGTTGGGGCAGCGCGCGCTCTCGCACACCGTGTGCAGCTCGAGCGTGCGCATGATGCGCAGGAGCTCCCGATGATTCGGCCCTCCGGGAAAGCGCACGCGCAGCCACGGCGGACGCGGGTGCAGACCGGGAGCGTAGGCCGGGCCGGTGGCGCCACAGCCGGTTGCGGCAGCGCCCTGATTCAGAATCGGAAACTGGAAATCCATAGGCCACGAACCCGGTTTTCAGTGTAAGCCGCCTCTGCGGGGGGCCGCAAGCTCCGGCCTCCGCGCGGCAGAGTAGCGAACAGCAATCCGCCGGGCTAAGGTGGCCCGGCCGGAGCTACCGCGTTCCGCGGTTTGGGGGTCAGCAGGAAGTTTCCGTCTTCGCAGTCGTAGAAGTTCGCAACGGAGTAATTGCGGTCCATGGCTTCCGCCAGCCGCCCCCACCAGCGATTGCTGCCCCGCTCCAGGATGGCCTGCGGCTCCATGGACAACACGATCAGCCCAAAGGCCTGATCGGCCACGGCGTTTTCCAGCGGCCGGTTGGGCAGCACACGGCTGCGCACCAGATAGGTCAGCACAAACGGGTTGGACACCACCGGCTCTTTGCCTGCCAGCACCACGGCCCCGACGTTTTCCGAAAGCACCAGCGGGCTGGGAGATTCCCGCACCTGGCGATACAAGTCCGCGCAGCCGGAGATTTTGAGCGGCACCACGCGCGCTTGCGCGGTAAAGGCCCCGCCAAAATACAGCGCGGCCCCGCCGACGGCCAGCACGAACACGGGGGCGACGATGCGCATGCTCCGCAACTCCGCCAGTGATTGATAGCCGAGCGCGGCGGCCAGCGAGCCGGCGGCCAGCAGTTCCAGGAAGTGATTCAACGCCGATCCCTCTTTCCCCGCGGTGACCAGCACCACGCCCGTCGCGCAGAGCAAATAGAGCGCCACTGGAAGCGCCCGGCGCGCGCGCAGCAGCAGAAAGGCCAGAAGCAGGGGCGCCAGCGGCAGCAGGCTGAAGCGAACGAGAGAAAAAACCTTTATCAGCCGGCGCAGGGAATACGGGTCCGCGTGCGTGCGGAACATGTGAAAGAAGAAGTGCCCGTCAGTAGCCACCTGGAACCAGTAAAAAACCATCAGACAGATGGCCGCCATTGTGCCGGCCAGAGCCGCGGCGCGCTTCCAGTTCCCGCGCGCGGCAAGCCACAGCACGGCCGCCGCCGGCGCGGCCAAAGCCGTGTATTTCACGTACAACGCCAGGGAAAACAGAATTGCGGAAAGCAGCCACCAACGCTCGGGATTGCGCAGGCACAGCCACAATCCCGCCAGGGCCAGGGCCAGGGCCAGCAGGTCCACGCGCAGCAGCGGCAGCCACAGGCGCGAGACGCCGTTCGCCAGGAAATACAGCCCGAAAACTGCGGCCAGCGTCCGCGAGCCGGTCCACTCCCGGATGAGCAGCCAGAGCGCCAGGACAATCGCCACGCCGCTGGCCATGATCACGAATCGCCCCAGGGTGAACCCCACTCCTCCCAGTTGCACACACAGTGCCACCAGGAAATAGCCCACTGGGCCGTAAGGATTGAGCGCGTTGGGATAGGAGCCGGGATCGGGATAAGGCGTCAGCCCGTGAACGATGCGCACGCCCGCGTTCAGGATGTTGCCTTCCTCGTAGTCCAGTTGGAAGGGCAGCCGCGCTTCGCTCACTCCATGCCAGAGGCAGAGCAGCGCACCCGCGGCCACGCACACCGCCGCCACCCATTCCGCGCATCGCTGGACGCGCGCGGCCGGCGGGGACATAGCAGGCGGCGCGGTCACCGGAGCGTCCTGCCCGGAAGCCTGCGAGGCGGCGTCCTCCATGGCGCGTCAGTCTAGCACGCGCGGCCGTTGCGCAGCCGCGCCCAGCGCGATCCAAAGAGCCAGCGCGGCAAACTCCCACCGCGTGAATGAGCCGGGCACGGCGGGAATCAATTTCATGGCCAGCAGCCCGGCGCCCACCAGAACGCCGGCGGCGGCGAGGGCGCGGTCCATCGGGCCGGGCCGCATCGCCCAGTAAGCGGCGCAAGCCATCATCCAGCCAAAGCCGGCGGCAAAGGAGCCGACCTCGGTGATGGGGACCAGGATCTGCGCGCCGAAGAAGCTGGCCAAGGCGGTTCCCGCGCCGACGGCCGCCACCGCGGCCCGCGGTGTCTGAAACGCCGGATGCACCGCAGCGAACGGCTGCGGCACCAGTCCCCGCCGGGCCATGGCAAAGAGCAGCCGCGAGGCGGCGACGAAATTGCCGTTGAAAACCTTGGCCAGGGAAAACAGCGCGGCAGCAAGAATTACATTCACCACCCAGCGGCTGCCCACGGCGCGCTCCAGGGCCACCGCCGTCGGGAATTTCATTCCCGCCACGCTCTGCCAGGGCTGCGCCCAGGCCACCACCGCGATCACCGCGGTATAGAAAAGAATGCCCGCGGAGACGGCCAGCAGCGGAGCCAGCAGATGATGCGCCGGGGGAAAGTCCGGATGCGATTCCTCCGAAGCTTTGGCCGTGGACTCGAATCCGGTCATGAAGTAGGGCACGATTTGCAAAGCGAGCAGCACGGAGACCAGCGGCGCGTGGCTCCAGAGCGGCGCGAAATTTCTCGGCGAGCCCCGCGCCACGCCGGCCGTCCCAAACACCAGGAACAACACGACCAGCCCGAACGTGGTCAGATTCTGGAACGTGGCGCTCTGGCGGATGCCGCGATAATTGAGCGCGCTGATCCATGCAGTCAGCGCCAGCCCCAGCGCCAGGTGCGGCAGGTACACGGGCGTTCCGGCCACGCGGTAGAGCTGCAGGGAATCCAGCGCCGGGAAAATATACGCAGCCACGCGGCCAATGGCCACCGCCTCCCACGGGCAAACGATGGCGTAAGCCAGGAGCATCATCCAGCCGCTCCAGTAGCTGGCCGCGCGCGGAAAAACCTCCGCGGTAAATGCCACCTCGCCCGCGGCGTCGGGACGCCGGCTGATGAGCCGCCCATAGACGTAAGCGATGGGCAGGAGTGCCGCTCCGCCCAGCGCAAACCCCAGGATGGCTCCGGCCGGGCCACCGCGCGCCAGCCAATCGTCCATCAGCACCAGCCAGCCCACGCCCACCATGGTGCCGAAGCCCAGCGTGAAGTAATCCAGCAGGCGCAGTTTGCGCGCGAGTTCCGTCATGGTCCGGTTGTAGCACAGACTCCCCCACGGCGAGACTCTGCGATCTGGCGTGGAGCGGCCGTGCCCCCCGCCCGGTCCGGGAGTTCGGCAGGAAATACCGCGACAAAAAAAACGGCCCGATGGAGTCCATCGGGCCGCTCGAGATCAAGGGTTGTCGAGGCCGGCTAGAAAACCAACCGGCGACGGAGGAGCAGCAAGCTGGCCAGCCCGCTCCCCATGAGCAGCAGCACGCCGGGCTCAGGGGTGGGCAGCGGTGCGTCTCCCAAATATTCCTGGGGCAGCCCGGTGTTGGGGGGATTGGGCTGCTGCGTGCCCGCGATGGGCGTGTAGACCATCAAGTTCGAGTAATCATTTCCGGGCAAGCCGGCATTCGTTTGGGCCATCGTGACGTATTTCTGGATGGTCATAATTTGCAGGCTGGTGAGCGATCCGTAGGGGTCGGGGTTCGATGAGCTGAGCCCGACTCCGGGATCGAAGATGTTCCAAATGGCCCACTGGAGCTCACCCAGGGTTTGAGCATAACCCTGGCCGTTGCCGGTACCAGCGGGATTGAGCGCAAACATCATCTCTGCTAGATAGGCCACCTGCTGATACTGCGCAGCCGTGCCCAGGGTGGCGTAGGAACTGGGGAATGTCGAAACGTTCACCTGCCAGGATTCACCGGGGGTGACGTCGCTTTTGAAGTCGTCGCAGATCAACTGTAGAGAAACCGTTTGCCCACCGATATTTCCGGTGAAATTGTAAGGGCCTACATAGACCCCGCCCATGGCGTAGTTGCCGCCATTGACGAGTTGCAGGCTATCCGCCGATGCCGCCGTTGCTGCCGCCAGCATCAGCACCACAAGCGCTAGGGCGCGCAGACCGAGTCTCATCTGTCCTCGCAGGACACTAATCTCCTCAGGCCCTTACCTGGAGCACGTTCGATGCCAGCTTCGCAGGTTCGACCTCTGCCGTAACCTGTGCACTTGCAATAGATTAGAAATCCGCACTGCGGCGGCGAGTGAAGTGCCGGGAAATTGCTGGCATTGCAATGGAAAGGGATTGCACATGGTCCACATCGGGGCGGCGGGCTGTCACGCTTGTACTAGTAGTTCTAGTCGCTACCTGTACGGGTAAGGCAACACGCCTTACGCCGGCTTTGGATGCGCCCAGGCCAGGTCAGTGCGACGACCGCGCGACACTCCGCGTAAAGAGGCTCACCATAGTTACGCGGCGAGCTGGGGATGCAACCGGTGGAAGCCGGTCGCTTCCTGGTAGGCTCGCGCCAGCGCCAGCAGCTTTTGTTCTCCAAATAATTGACCCAGGAAAGTAAGGCTGACCGGAGTGCCTGGGCCGGCGATGTTGCGTTCCGGATCATCCTGCGGCGGCTGCGGCGCATCCGCACCTCGCAACCCATTGGGAAGAATCACCGCGGGATGCCCGGTGAGATTGGTGGCCACGAGTTGATCTCCGGTGTTGGGAGCCACGATGACGTCATAGCCTTGAAACGCCTTCTCCAGCGCCTCCATGGCCAGCATGCGCGCGCGGTTTGCCTGGATGTACTCGACGGCGGGATAGAAGCGTGCCACGCGGAATTCGTTGGGCCAGTCGTTGGGGCCCTGCTCGGTAAGCAGCTTGTCGCGCCCGGAGCGGGTCAGCTCATCGAAGGCCGCCGCAGCTTCGGCCATCAGCAGCGGGAGCATCGCGCGGTAAGGAAATTTCGGCAGCTCCACGGGCTCGAGCTGCACACCCATGGCCGCGAGTTTTTCCAGCGCCGCCTGCTCGTAGCGCCGGTCGTACTCCCTGCGCGCGCGGGCGGCTGCGCGGCGCTCCCGCTCCTCCGCGCGCTTTTTCTCCGCTTCGGCAGCGGGCGCCGGCTGTTCCTTTGGCGGCTCCGCTTCCGGCCGGGCCTCGAAATCCGCCTTCAGGTATGCGACGCGCAATTTGCGCCAGTCGAGCTGCGCGTCCCAATTGAAGATCCCGCCGCGCGCGCTGCGGTCGCGGCCGTCGGGGCCCTGGATGGCATGCAGCACGATGGCGCAATCTTCCACCGAGCGGCAAATCGGCCCCAGTTTGTCCATGCTCCAGGAGAGCGCCATGGCTCCCGTCCGTGGCACGCGGCCGAAGCTGGGACGCAACCCGGTGGCGCCACAACGGGTGCACGGAGAAGCAATCGAGCCCAGCGTCTCCGAACCAATGGCAAAGGCCGCGCAGCCCGCCGCCACCGCGGACGCCGAGCCGGCGGAAGAGCCGCTCGATCCCTGCGCCGGATTCCACGGATTGCGCGTGCGCCCTCCGAACCATTTGTCGCCCATGGCCAGGGCGCCGAGCGTCAGTTTGGCGAGCAGCACGGCGCCCGCGCGGTCCAGGCGCTTCACCACTTCCGCATCTTCGTCGAAGGTTTGTTTTTCAAATCCGCCGGCGCCCCAGGTGGTGGGATAACCCTTCACCGCCAGCAGGTCCTTCGCGCCCCAGGGCAGGCCGTGCAGCGGCCCGCGATATTTTCCGGCAGCGATTTCCCGGTCCGCTTCGCGCGCCTGCGTGCGTGCGCGCTCCTCCGTCAGCGTGACCACAAAATGCAGCAGGGGGTCGTAGCGCCTCAGCCGCTGGAGATACATTTCCGTCAGCGCGGAAGAGGAGACGCGGCGCGTGCGCACCAGTTCCGCCAGTTCGCGCGCGGAGTGGAAGGCCACGTCTTCCAGATTCCGCGGCACGCCCGCCTGGCGGATCGCCGCGGCCGGGGAGAGACGCAGGGGTTGCCGCACCCGGGCGAGGGTCTTCTCCGGCACCAGGGGCTCGAACGCCAGCGCCGGCGCCACCGAGTTCGGCATGGCCAGCTTGTGGATGCTTTCGTAGTCCGCGATGTGCTCGTTCAACCCGTCCAGCAACATCCGTTTCTGCTCTTCGGCGATGGGCACATCGGCGATGCGCGCCGCGGCATCAATCATCTCCGTCGTGATTTTCGGCTGCTCCGCCGCCAGGCCCCAGAGCACTCCGGGAAATAACGGCGAGGCCAGCCCCGCGGTGGAGCAGGCGGCGAGAAAGGCGCGGCGATCGAGCATGACAGGTGGGTCCTCCCGGCCGGTCTTATATCGCGAAGGTAGACGGGTGACCAGCGGCAGGTGACGCAGCGAAGCGCTGTACCCCGGGTCCCGCCCAGGCGAGACCCGGGGCGCGTTCCGGGTCGCGCTTGGTTGCGCCGGGCGCGCGGAATTACAAACCCGGAACGAACTACGCCTCTAAGGGGGCGGGCTGCATCGATTGCCTTCATCAGTGCGCAGCGGTAAACAACACGGCGTCGGAGGATTCGTTGCCGCGGGCCAGGGCGAGAATCTTGCCGTCCCGGGACCACGCGAAATCGNAAAATGCGGCCATCGGGGAAATGGGTAAGCTGTTTCGGATTGCCGCCCTTCAGGGGTTGGACCCACAGGTTTGACGCATTGGCGCGCACAACCGCATACACCACCGAATGGCCGTCGGGCATCCAGCGAATCTCGGGCCAGGCGGAGAGCGGCGCCTCGAAAGATTTCTCGAGCGGGCCGCCCGCAGCGGAGATCACTCCGATGCGGTTTCCCAATGGTGGAGCACCGGGCGCGGCTTTCGGGCTGTAAAGGAACGCAACGTGTTTTCCATCCGGCGAAATCGTCGGCGCCTGCGCTTCCTCGTCCAGAAGGGTAAGCATGCGCCCGCTCTCCCGATCCAACCGCGTCAGTTTTCCTGAGCTGCCGGCATAGATGGAGGTCACTTCCTTCGGCGCCGTCAGGCCGGCAAACCAGGATCCGTCGGGAGCGCAATCCGCCGCGAAGAATTGCTGATCTCCCTTTGTCTCCTGGCGCACCTGGCCATCCTCGAGGTCCACGCTCCAAAGCTGCATGGTGCCGGAGGAATCAGAAGCGTAATACACGCGCCGCGTGCCCCGGCACTCCGCTGGCCAAACGTGGTACTGGGCTTCGTTGGTCAACTGACGCGGGGCGCGGCCTTCACTGTCCGTTACCCAGAGTTGGTAATATTCGGTCGCGATCGAGGTAAAGACGAGTTTCCCATCCGATGTCCAGGCAATCCCACCCGTGCCATCCGAGCGCCCGGTGGTGATTTGCCGTGCGGATTTCTCCTCGCCCTTTCCGGCCGTCCAGAGATTGGAGACCGAATCCACCTCGATCCCCGCAAACGTTTTCCCATCCCCGGCGATACTGAGGCTCGTAAAGTGCCCGAGCAAGTCGCTGGTCAGTTGCCGGACGGCGCCCGCGGGAAACGAAACATACCAAACCTGCTGAAATGCCCCGGTGTGCTCGTTGGCGTTGAACAGCAGACCGCTGCCGTCGGCCAGCCAGGCGAGACCGCCCGAGGTGGACCGCCAGCGCCGGGCGCCGGCCGGCTGGGGTGCTCCCCCCGCAGTGTTCAGCGTGTAAAGCCCTAAATTCAAGCCGGAAGGATCGGGATGGGATTCCAGCAGGGCGAGCGTCCCTCCATCGGGCGACCAAGCCAGATCGTCAATCGTGCCTGCGTCCACGTTTCTCAGCAGCGCGTGTGGCGCTTCCGGCTTCTCTCCGATGCCGGCCACCACCAGCGCCGGTTTCTCTTCGCCCGGCAGGACTCCCACGTAGGCGATGTTGTTCCCGTCGAGAGCGAGCACAACACGCGAGAGGACGTCGGAAGCAATCAACCGCGGTACTCCCCCCAGTGCGGGAAGCTGGTAGTAATTGCTGCTCTTCTCGGAGATCCGCGCAAGGTAATAAACGAAGGATCCATCCGCAGAAAACGCCAGGGGGAGCAAGGGCGTTTTTTGTTGCGCAAGAATTTCGACAGTACTCCTGGTGGAGATCTGTTTGATGGACAGGCCGAACTGCCGGTCGCCGCTGAAGGTCGAATAGGCGAGATATTTTCCGTCGCGGGAGATGGCTGCGCCGGAAATATTGCCCGTCGCCGTAAGCCGCGCCACCTTGAAGGAAGAAAACGGCGTTTCCGCCGGAGCCCCGCCACCGGCCTGCCGCTCGATCCTCTCCGGCTTTGCCGCGCGGAAAAACGTCACCCACAGCGCCAGCAGGATGAGCGCGGCCCCAACTGCTCCCCAGGTCAGCTTGCGCCACACACCCGATCGCGGGTGCGCCCCGGGGAGAGAAAGGATCGCGGATGCGCTCTTCGAACCGGTGAACGAAGGCGACGCCAAAGTGGTGGAGGGACCGAAGGCCGCGGGATTGACCGCTGAAGTGGCGCTGCGGCCGCTCTCCTGGTCGCGCCGCAAACGCTTCAGGTCTGCGCGCAGCTCCGCCGCGGTCTGGTAGCGCAGCTCGCGGTCCTTCTCCAGAGTCTTGGAGAGGATCTCCTCCAGTTTGGCGGGAAGGGAAGGATTCCGCTCGCGCGCCGGCGGCGGCGTGCGCTCCAGGATCGCGTGG
>OCOJ01062863.1_pt1 | contig 36950 bp, 30 predicted proteins | sample 1539251 | NCBI WGS metagenome assembly OCOJ01 (sample SAMN01911457, study PRJEB22624) | soil metagenome | biome: Soil | place: Malaysia | collected 2012-04-30 | depth RA_metagenome m
CGATCCGTCGTCCACAAACACAATCTCGCCGGAGAGTTCGGCCTGACCGAACACCCGGTCAAGCTGTTGTGTAAGCAGATTTGCGACTTTCCAATCGTCAAATACAGGAATGAGGACCGTAACATGCGTTTTTCCGGCGACGCTCTTCGAGGTCGGCACTTGCATCTAAGTTCTCAACGCGTTTTTGAGGATCATGCGCTTCAGCGTTCCTAAATTTGTACATTGTAGCATGACCACTTTTTGTCGCGATGTCGCTGTTGGAGCTCGATCTCGCTCCCTTTGTCGGAATGCCAGTCTCGTGAGTCCTCACTGTTCCGCGTACCCCTGCGGATGGCGCAGATGCCACTCCCAGGCGGAGCGAATCATCGTGGACAAGTCCGGCTGGCGGGCCGTCCATCCCAGCACCTTTTGCGCCTTTGTGGCGTCCGCAACCAACCATGGAGAATCACCGGGGCGCGGTGGCTCGACCACGGCGCGAACCGGCTTTCCTGTGACTTGACGCGCACATTCGATCACTTCCAAAACCGAGTGGCCGCGCCCGCTTCCGAGGTTCAAAAACTCTGAAGCTCCGCCTTCCCGCAAATACTGCAGCGCGCGCCCGTGCGCCTCCGCCAGGTCGCACACGTGGATATAGTCACGTATCGCTGTGCCGTCCGGAGTCGGGTACGTATCGCCGAACACAGAAACAGAGTTTCGCGCTCCAGAGGCCGCCAGGAGAACGTTGGGAATCAGATGCGTTTCCGGATCGTGGTGCTCGCCATGACTTTCCGTGGCGCCCGCCGCGTTAAAGTATCGCAGCACGACAAATTTCATCCCGTGTGCCGCGTCATAAGAAGCCAGCGCTCGCTCCAGCAGCAGTTTGGACCACCCATAAGGGCAAGTGGGCAACTGCGAGGCGCCTTCCTTAACAGGAAGCGTCTTCGCTTCGCCATAGGTTACGCAGGAGGAGGAAAAAACCACGCGGCGGACTCCGGCTTGCATCAGCGCTCCGAACAGCGCCAGCCCCTGCGTAACGTTATTCTCCCAATAGAGCCTTGGTTCGCGGATGGATTCCCCAACATAGGCAAAAGCAGCGAAATGCACGCACGACTCGATCTCATTTTCGCGCGCAATTCGAGCCAACAACGCCGCGTCTCCCGCATCTCCCTGATAAAACCGAACAGTGGCATCCAGCGCCTGACGGTGGCCGCGCGAAAGATTGTCCAGCACCACCACTTCCTCGCCCAGCGAGAGCAGGTGTTCGACCGTCACACTCCCAACGTATCCCGCGCCTCCTGTCACGAGGATCGCCATGGAGCCTCCCTCAACTTTTTGCTATGTGCCTTGGGGACCGAATCCTGTAACGGCGCTCTGGTTGCATTGATGCAATGCAACACGACAAAGCCTTTGGCACGAAGGTCCCGCCCGTGGAAGGCACGAGCGAAAGTGTTTATATATATTATTAAAAGATGATTGAGGAAACCAAGACGGAAGCCCCGGATCGATTCTCGGAAGTGAATGAATTGTCCAAGAGGCTTGTTCAGCGTTCCGCAAGGAATCCCGTTGCCTGGTTTCTCTTCAGGATCTGCGGGCGTCTCTCAGATTATCTGGGCCGGATCTTCGAGTATGCGCAAATTGCGCGCCGGGGCGCTGACCGCGATGAAATGCTTGCGCGCGTCACAGCAGAACTATTTCCACACTTGGCGGTTGCGAATGGGCCCTTCAAGGGGCTGCAGTATCCTTCCGCGAAATCGTTTGGCAGTTCCCTCCTCCCAAAACTCCTGGGCTCCTATGAATCAGAGCTGCAACCTGTCCTGGACGGAATGCTAGGCACGGGTTACACCACGATCGTCGACATCGGCTGTGCGGAGGGGTATTACGCAATTGGGTTAGCACGGAGATTGCCTCACGCAGAAGTGTATGCCTTTGATACGGACGCAAAGGCGAGACAGATGTGTCTGCAGATGGCGAAACTGAACGGCGTTGCGGATCGAATTCACATCGGAGGCCTGTGCGATGAACAGGCACTGAGATCCCTCCCACTGGGAGACCGAGCCCTGATCTTGTCCGACTGCGAAGGTTACGAGGGTTCATTGTTCAGTGCGCGAGTGGCTGAATTTCTTGTTAAGCACGACGTCATCATAGAGACACACGATTTCATCGATATTGAACTCAGCGTGAAAATGCGCGACGCCTTCGCCAAGACGCATCACGTCCGCTCCATCAAAAGCATGGATGATATCGAGAGAGCCCACACCTATCATTGCCGGGAGCTGGAACGCTACAGCACCCGCGACAGATGCCTCATCCTTAGCGAATGGCGGCCCGCTATCATGGAGTGGCTGGTGATGACAAGTAAGGAGAAAGACAGCATCCAAACGCGCCCCGCTTGCGATTGACAGCGCGTTGGCCTGATCGGGCGAGGGTACTCTTGAGTGGCAACGGAAAGAATCGCCTCGAGTGATACTTAATTTTTTTCGGACCTCGCCCTATCCTATAATGAGTTTTTTGTGGTCTCCAGAGCGATTCGGCCGGTTTCTCCCAGGTCCGGGGCAACGGGTACGCAGGCAAGGAATGAATGACAAGACCTTTTGTCAGCGTTTTAATCGACACCTACAACCACGACCGCTTCATCGAGGAAGCGGTCAGAAGCGTCTTGGCACAAGATTTTCCGGTCAGTGATCGCGAGATTCTGGTCATAGACGACGGTTCCACCGACAAAACGCCGGAGATTNCAGTGATCGCGAGATTCTTGTCATAGACGACGGTTCCACCGACAAAACGCCGGAGATTCTGCAGAAGTTCGCGCCGCACATCCGCATTCTTCGCAAGAGCAACGGTGGCCAAGCCTCTGCCTTCAACCTCGGCATCTCCCAGTGCAAGGGCGATATTGTCGCCTTCCTCGATGGCGACGACTGGTGGGCGCAGAACAAACTGTCAGCCGTCACAGAGGCATTTTCTGCCAACCCAAACGTCGGACTTGTAGGCCATAGCATTACTCAAGTTCTGGCCAATGGCTCACAGGGCGCTGAGTTGGTTCGCGACGCGCCTCGCTTTCACATTGATTCCGCTGCGGGTGCGCGGCTATTCCGTCTTCGCAAGAGCTTTCTGGGCACGAGCCGCATGGCTTATCGCGCCGACATACTTCGGCGCATCGGTCCGGTCCCGGAAGCGCTGGTAATCGAGGCCGACGAATTTCTCTTCACCCTGGGCGCGCTCTTCTCGGAAGTTTTGCTCCTGCGCGAGCCGCTTACCTTCTATCGTCTCCATGGACAAAATCTCTATCAGTTGAGCGCCCCGGATGACTTCTCGCTGCGTCGCAAGCATGCCGTTGTCCTCGCCCTGGAGGATGCTCTGCGCCGCCGTTTTGCCGAAGAACATGTGCCCGCGGAGGTCTCCNTCCGTGATCCTCGAATCGGTGCAAAATGAAGCGGACGTTGTTCGCCTTTCCCTTGGGGAGGGTTCGCCGCTCGACACCTTTCGCACGGAATTGACGAACTACCGCGTGAATCATGAACATGCCTCGGCGTTTCGTCGGTTTTTGAAATACATCAGTCTTCTTCCTGCTCTCTTCCTTTCTCCGCGCCACTACAATTCTCTCAAGCAAAAAGTGGCTTCCAATTTGCTTTACGCCAGGGCTCGCGCAAAATTTCTTCCCTTCTATCGTCCCCACCACGTCGACCGCACCGGGGATTGGAATCTTTGATGCCTTCTGCCGCAGCGTCCGCGTCCCAACCGCTTCGCGTTCTGATGTCGGCCTGTGTGCCTAGCCGCCGCGAGGGTGGCGCCGCGACCATCATCTACAATCTCGGCCGGGAACTCGAAAAGCGCGGCCACTCGCTTACCTACTTCTTTCAGGAAGATCTCAGCGGGCAGGGCAAAATTTCCGCGCGGTTCAATGAGCTGGTCTTCGCTCACCGCTTGAGCCGCTATATCACCGGCAACCGCGGCAAATTCTCAGTCGTGAATCTGCACGCGCCGGCGGGGGTTCTCTACGGCATGCGGCGCCGCTGGTTTCCTTCGCCCGGCGACCCTCCCTACGTGATGACACTGCATGGCCTCGAAGAGCGGCGCGTTCATGTGCAAACCCGCGAAGCCAAAAAAGGCCGCGCCTGGAATTTTGCCCTGAAGAACCGCCTGTGGCACCGTTTCTACAGGATGCCGCTCTACGACTGGTCTATCCGCTCGGCCAACGGTGCGCATGCGTATAGCCGCGATGTCTGGAACCTCCTGCAACTGAAATACAATCTCGACTCCGACCGCACTGCCTATATTCCCAATGGCGTCGAGCAGCGCTTCTTTCTCCCGCGCCGCTATGATGCGACCTGTCCCTTGAAGCTCCTTTATGCGGGCACTTGGCTCGATCAGCGGGGCATTTTTTACATTCGCGATGCCCTCGAACATCTCGTTCCGCAATTGCCGGGCCTCACCATGACTTTTGCCGGTTGTGGTTGCCCTCCCNGGAACCATCAAGGAATTCTTTGGTGCCAAGCTGGCCCAGACGATTGTTGTTCAACCGGTCGTGCCTTCGGGCCAGATGCAGGAACTTTTTGCATCTCACGATGTCTTCCTTTTCCCCTCTCTTGTCGAGGGCCTGCCGTCCGTACTACTCGAAGCCATGGCTTCTGGCATGCCCGTGATCACGGCGGAAACCTGTGGCATGCCGGACGTGGTTGAAAATGACTTTAATGGCCTGCTGATTCCACCTGCCGATGCGCCCGCGATTGAAGAGGCCGTCCTGCGTCTTGCCGTGTCTCCGGACCTGCGCCAGCGCCTTGGCCAGGCGGCGCAGCAGACCATGGCACGCTATACTTGGGAACGCTCCGCCATTCTGCTCGAAAAGCTGTTCCGCCGCGTAATCGCCGGCGAAGGTCAAACATTCAAATAATCGTCCTTGGAGCCGCTCCTGTCTCGTGATAGGGAGAAAGCAAATTGACTAACTCTAAAGAGAGCATGCGTCGCGATTGGGATGAGCGGGCCCGGCGCAATGCCTTTCTCTACATTGCGAGCTGGCGAAATGATTGGGATGAGGCTTCTTTTTTCGAGTCCGGTGAGCAGGACTATCTGCGGCTTGTTCAACCCATTCTTCAGAAACTTCAATTTGATCCGGCTGGTAAATCGATGGCAGAACTTGGCTGCGGCGCTGGACGAATGACGCGCAGCTTTGCCAAGAGATTTCGCTCCATTTTTGCCGTGGATATTTCTGCGGAGATGCAGTCCCGCGCGAAAGAGTACCTTCACATGTTTTCAAACATTCACTGGATTCTTTCCGATGGCGAGACGCTTTCTGGCATCGGAGGAAACTCCGTCGATTTCGTATTCAGTTATCTCGTGCTCCAGCACATGCCCCACAAGGAAGTGGTGTTCAGCTCCATTCAGGAAATGATGCGCATCCTCTCTCCCGGCGGAGCATTTTTGTTCCAGTTCAATGGCTCCCACCTCCCAACCATGAATTGGAAGGGCAGACTCATTTCCGGTGTTCTTGATCTCATGTCGTCTATGGGCCTCAAGAGGCCCGCTAAGGGGGTCGCATGCCTCGCCGGGATTGACCCCGAAATGGTGGGAAGAACTTGGCGAGGAGTTGCGCTCACTGCCGAAGAAATTAGAGCAGCCGTCCACATGGGCCATGGCTCTCCCGAAGGCTTCCTGGACCTCGACACGCCGCTTGCCTGGTGCTACGGCCGCAAAAAATCGGAGGCTCGTGCGTGATCGCTCTCGGGCTGAACTATTCTCAAATGCACGATTCTTCCGCCTGCATCCTGCGCGATGGCGAACTACTTTTCGCCGTTGCCGAAGAGCGCCTCAGCCGCGTCAAACATGACGCCAGATTTCCGGCGCTGGCAATTCAAGCCTGCTTGGATTTTGCTCATGTCCGCCCCGAACAAATCGACGAAGTCTGCCTGGGATGGCAGTCCATCGGGCAACTGTATCGTCATGACCTGAGCCTGTACGCCACGGGCCGCTGGCCTCTCACCTACCTGAACTTTCTCAACTCCTCACGCTACTTCCTCAGCATGCGGCATCAGCGCAGCGGGGCAAATCGTCTCGCAAAAATGCTCGGCGCCTTCAAGGGGCGCTATCGCTTTGTCGATCACCATTTGGCCCACGCCATCAGCGCCTATTCCTACTCCGGTTTCGATGACGCCGCCATTGTGGTCATGGACGGCCGCGGCGCGTGGGAAGCTACCTCTATCTGGCACGGCAGTAAGGGGCGCATCGAGCCTATCCTCACCATCAATTGGCCGGACTCGCTTGGTCTCTTCTACGCCACATTCACCGAATTTCTCGGTTTCGTTCCCAATGCTGATGAGTGGAAGGTCATGGGGCTCGCGCCGTACGGTAAGCCGGGCGTTGACCTGAGCATGTTCATCGATCCGCATGCCGGTCCGTATAAAGTCCACACGCATCGCCTCGTTGGGAATGGCGGTGGTCCTTTCGCCGGCTGGCCCGCCGCACTCGGTTCTCCGCGCGAACCCGAAAGCGACATTTGCGATCTTCACAAAGACATTGCTTTCGCCGTACAGGACGCATGCGAGGCCGCGATGATGAGCGTCGTGCGCCTTGCACTCGAAAAGACGCGCAGCCGCAACCTCTGCCTGGCTGGTGGTGTTGCGCTGAACTCCAAGGCCAATGGCAAAATTGCCGCTTCCGGCATCGTGGGCAATATTTTCGTCCAACCCGCTGCTGCCGATGATGGAGTCGCCCTTGGCGCCGCGCTCGCTCCTTTTCTCGGCGGAGGTCAGCGCCTGCCATCCAAGCCCATGCGCCACGCCTATCTCGGCCCTTCCTTCGAGGACGCGTCGATCGAAGCCGCACTCAAAACCTACAAGATTCGCTACTCGTCACTCTCTGATCCTGCCGCAACCGCCGCCGAGATGATCTCCCAGGGCAAAATTTTGGGTTGGTTTCAGGGCCGTATGGAGTTTGGTCCGCGCGCGCTCGGGAGCCGTTCCATCATCGCCGATCCCCGCGATCCAGAGATGAACACCAAGGTCAACAACGCTGTGAANATTCCGCGAGTGGTGGCGCCCTTTTGCTCCTTCCTTCAAAAAGGAGGCCGCGCCCGAATACCTCGAGTCGGCTTTCGACTCACCTTTCATGATCCTCACCGCGCAGGTGCGCCCGGAAAAGCGCTGTGTCATCCCGTCGGTCACCCACGTCGACGGCAGCGCCCGTCCCCAAACGGTCGAAAAGGAAATTAACCCGCTCTACTACCGCCTCATCGATGAATTCGGCAAGCGCACCGGCGTGCCCGTGATCATGAACACCTCCTTCAATCTTCGCGGCGAAGCCATCGTGCACACGCCCACCGATGCCCTCCGCACCTTTTTTAGTTCCGGCATGGACGCCCTCGTCCTCGGCAGCTTTCTGGTGGAGAAGTAACATGCCAAGGGACGGTGGCAGCATGGCGAATCTGCTTTTCCGCTATGCCTCGCCGCTCTCCGGTCTTCGTCGCGTCCCCATCCTTGGGGATATTCTGAGTTGGACCAGTCGCCGGCTCGTTCCCGCAGACACATTGATTTGGGTGCGGATTGAGAATGGTCCCGCCCAGGGATTGTGGATTCGCGTCAGTCCCCGCACTGGCGAGCACTTTCAGCGCGGACTCGGGGAACCGGAAGTCCAGCGGGCCATGCAGCAACATCTCCGTCCGGGCATGACCTTCTACGATCTGGGCGCCAACATTGGTTTTTTCTCTCTCCTTGCCGCGCGGCTTGTCGGTCCCTCCGGCAGAGTTTTTTCGTTCGAGGCAGATCCGGAAATCGCCGCGCGTCTTGGGGAAAATCTCGTAAGGAACAATTTCGCTCACGCCGCTGTCGTCGAAAAAGCAGTCTGGTCCGAGCCTGGCAGAGTTTCTTTTGTTCGAATCGACAGCAGTACTTCTCCCGACCGCGGCCTCGGTCACGTGTCTACAGCAGAATGTTCCAACGCTAACACCGTGACCGTCGAAGCCGTCTCGCTCGATCAATTCGTCGCAGGGCATCCCCCGCCAAACTTCGTGAAATGTGATGTGGAAGGCGCGGAGGTTGCCGTCTTTCAGGGCGCCGAGCGATTGCTTCGTGAAACACGCCCCATTCTCCTCGTCGAAATGCACAGCGGGGAGAATCACCTTGCCCTGACTCGGAAACTTGCCCACTTCGGCTACGCTTGCAGCGATCTGGACGAGAATCACGTCCTCGCTCTACCCCGATGAGTCAGCTTGTCATCGCGCTTCTTGGCCGCAAGGATGAACCCACCGACGCCGTCGAGGAATACTGCCGCTATCTTGGTGACGCCCTCAGAGCCCATGACATCCAGCTCGAAATCCGCCGCGTGCCCTGGGAACTCCACGGCTGGCCTGATGCCCTTCGCGCTCTTCAACTCCAATCCGAAAAATGGCGCAACACCTGGGTGCTCGTCCAATATACTGCTCTGGCGTGGTCCGCGCGCGGGTTTCCCCAAAAAGTTCTCCGCGCCCTGAAAATCCTGAAGTCCGCGGGTGCCCGTGTAAGCATCGTTTTCCACGACGTCGAACCCTATCCCGGCCCTCGCCTAATCGATGCAATAAGACGGCTCGTCCAGGTTCGCACCATGCGCCGCGCGCTCTCCCTCGCCGACCTCGCCATTTTCACCGTCCCGCCGGAAAAAATTTCCTGGCGGCCCACCTCTGGTCCCAAGCTCGTCTTCATCCCCGTTGGTCCCAATCTTCCCATCCCATCGGAACCGGCTGCGCATTCGCCAAACGTCACGGTACCTAGTATCGCCGTCTTCAGCATTACCGGCGGCGAACCCGGCGCGCACGAAACTCGCCTCATCCGTGATGCAGTCCGCCACGCCTCACAGAAACTCGGTCCACTCCGCCTCTCCGTCTTCGGGCGTCATGCGGAACTGCGCGAACAAGATCTGCGCAACGGTTTGCGCGACTTACCTGTCGAGCTGTCTGTGGAAGGAGTCGTCGAGCCCATTCGAGTCGTCGAGCGGCTCTCTGCGTGCGATGTGCTTCTCTTTGTGCGCGGTGCCATTTCCACTCGCCGCAGTAGCGCCATCGCCGGGATTGCCTGTGGCGTCCCGCTGATTGCTTACGTCGGCAGCGAAACGGCTTATCCCCTCACGGACGCCGGCGTCCTTCTTGTTTCACCGCGCAATCCCGGCGAGCTCAACGACGCGCTGGTCCGCGTCCTCTCTGACCCTGAGCTTCGCGCCGTGCTGCGCTTGAAAAACTCAACCATTTACTCCGAACATTTTTCCTGGCCTTCCATCGCCGCGCGCTTCGCCGCCTTGCTCCGTGTGTAGCGCTGGCTTTTATGCCAGCGCTGTTCCCGCTTCTTCCTCGCGAACTCTTGTCGTCCTTATCCCAGGAAACGTGTGCGGGGATCTTCTCTATGGTCTCTGCGGCACCTCTGTTTACTCTGTGTTAGAGCCTTACTCTTAGCGTCCGGCCTTTAACTGTCAGACTTTCCGCTGTCCGCTGTGCTCCTCTCACCACTCCCTCGCGATTACTTCGACGATTTTTCCGAGCGCGTCCAGGTCCTTCGTGTCGATCACTTCGCCCGGGGAGTGCGAGTACCGCAGCGGCCAACCCAGCGCCACGTCCACCGACCCATACCGCAAAAACACGGCGCCGTCATTCCCGCCACCAGTCACGCCGTATTGCGCTGGAATGTTGTTCTCCTTCGCCAGCGCCAATACGCGGTCCACATATTGCAGCGGCACGACATTCGAGTTGTCCACAGCACGCACCACGAATCCCTTGCCGAGCTCTGCGTCGCCAAAACGCTTCGATTCCAGTGGCGAATCCGAGCTCACAAAGGTATCGATCGCAAACACGAAGTCCGGCGTGCGCCCGTCCTTCGCGGCCTGTTCCGCGAACGCCGCCGCTCCTTTCAATCCGACTTCTTCTTCCGTGGACCACACAAACGTTACATCTCGCCCTGGTGAATTCGGCCCCAGCGCTTGCACTGCGGCGATCAACGCTGCGCAGCCCACGCGATCGTCAAAGCTCCGCGCATTCGCCCGTGTCCCCAGCAGCGGCCGGTATTGCTTCGGAATGGTCACAAAATCACCCGCCGTGATCCCCAGCTTTTCGGTCTCTTCCTTGGTCTTAGTTCCGACGTATACATGGGCCGGTTCGTCCATGGACCGCATGCTGGTGGGAAAGTCGAATCCAGGCTTGTCCCATCCCGCCGGCAGTTCCAGCACGCCGCCAATCTTGTTTCCATCCTTCTTGTGCACGAGTACTACGTGCCCCAGAAAATATTGTGGAAATCCTCCACCAAGCACGTCCACCTGCAGCCGCCCGTCTTCCTCGATCTTCTTCGCCTCGTATCCAATCTCGTCCATGTGCGCTACAAACGCGATGCGCGGCGCCTTCTCATCCTNTCTTCCCGTCCCCCAAGTGCAGCACCAGGTTCCCCGCCGCATCGGTGGTTATCTTCTTTTGCGCCCACTCCGGCAGCAATCTCTTGACTTCCTCGCGAACAGCGCCCTCATGCCCGCTCGCTCCGTACGCTTCCGTGAGGGCCCGAATTTCAGGGCCACCTTCGCCCCTGGAGCCTGCCATTCCGCCACTTGTAGTCGTCTTCGGAATCTCCAAATATGTCTCCAGCAGTCGCCCCAGTCGCTGTGTATCCATCCATGCGACTGTTTCGCCTGGCGTCACCCGCCACAGTAGAGGCACTCCTAACTCTGCAAAGCGCTCTGGTAACGTCGGGCCCTTCACATAACCCACAATTCGGGGTGGAGCAGCCGTCACCATTTGAACTGGAATTTGTTCCTGAGCCGCCAACGCTTTCAGTTGTCCCACAAGATCCTGCGCGCCTTCTTTTGCACCCGGGGCAAGGCCGAGCAGGACACCGCTGCCGGGTTTCTGTTCTTCCGTTTTCGCATCCTTATCCGAAGATGGAGACGGCGTTACGCGGCCAACAAACAACATTTCGTCAGGGTGAACCTCGGTCAGCAACCGGTTCAATCCGCGTCCGCCGAGCCATTGCTGGGTCACAAACGCGATCGTGGTTGTGCCCTGCACCTTGCTCTCCTTAGTATGTCGGAGTAATTCCAAAAGCGTGTCGCGACCGACTTGCTCGCCCATCCCGGGCCCTGCGCGTCCCACATTCCCCACCTGGAGAATTCCCTGCTTCAGGCTGATCGGATCCAGTAGATCCACACCCGCCGCGCGCACTTCCTCTGCGCTCTTTGCGCCGATATCCACGTACAGCTCTTCCACATGATTCATCTTTGGCGGATTTGGACGCCCCGGTTGCAGGTGGACACTCAAACCCGCAAATACCCCCGGAACCTCCTTACCGCTTCGAGTGGTCACAACGACGGGCTGCGCGAAATTCAACGCATCAAACACGCCATTAGCTGGCGCTTGCGGCAGCCGTTGCACGCGTAAGTAGCCGTCAGCGGTTATCTCGCTTACCACATAACCCGGTTCATCGATCGCTGCTGCAATCAGACGATGCGGCGCACCACTGCCTACCGTCACGTACACGTTGTCCAGATTGTCGGTCTTCGGATGAAAGTCCTTCAGAGTTTCCAGTAGCGCCTTACTGAGCGCCTCTTCATGTCCGCTTACAGCGGGAATCTTGCCCAACCGCAGAAAATCCTGGACCGATTGCCCCGCCCCATGTCCTGCCAGAACTAGAAAGACGCCGGCCACAATCATCGTCCGAATTGATACCCTCATCCTCGCCCCTATTCCCCTTTCCGTGTTCTTTTCGTTCCATGTGGTGAAATCTTACGCTCTAAACTTCAAATTGAGCAGTTACAAAAATGGGGAAGGCGACAGCTATCTGCTCAATGTCTCGATCAGCAGTTCCTTCTTCGCTTCTGCCAGGCGGTTCATTGCCCCGAGCGACGACACGTAGCCGCCAATCGCCGCTGCCGTCAGCGCGCTGAACGCAATCGGCGGCAGCCAGGGATTTCGAGTCCACTGCCCCGCGAACAGGATTAGCGCGCAGATGCCTCCAATCACAATCTGCACGCCGAACGCCGTCCACACGGCCACGCCGGAGTTCCGCTGGCCCTTCAACTTCCCGATTTCCATTTTTTTCGGGAAGCTCAGCGACGACCAGTTGGCGATTGTAAGCTGCCCGCTCACGGCAAAGGCGCCTGCTGTCACCGTGGCCAGGAACATCGGCGTGCCCGGCCAACCTATCCGAAACGTAAGCAGTCCGAGCGCGAGCGCCAGTTCCAGCACCACCAGTCCCACCAGGAAGAGATTTTTTCCCAACAGCACATCCTGAAAATGCACCGGCGCCATGAAATAGGTTTGGATACCTTTCCCCTCGTATGCGAACGAATTATAGGCCGGTGACACCAGGATCAGAATGAGATAGGCCATGATCCCCGGGAAAAACAGGGCCGGTCTGATGCTGTGCTCCTTCAACGCCGACCCCGGCCCGAACTGCATCGTAAAGAACACCACCATGACCGGCGGAATCACCAGAGCGAGAAACGCAAATCCATTGCGTATCAGATAGCGGAGCTCCTTCGCAATGACCGCTGCGACTTGCGGCGCGACGAGTCCTGGCAATTCTTCCTCAACAGCCCGCTTCTTCTCTTTCTTCCTCGAGACCACCGGCGCCGGCGTGTCGCTGATTTCTTCCCCGCTGTACAGTGCCGCGAACCGCCTCCACAGCAGAACGCTGAGCACGGCTACCCAGGCAACCAACCCCGTCACTCCTACCAGAAGTTCCCGCGAATTTGCTGCCGCGACTGCCTCAATTGCTTTGCCTGCCAGCGACCCCGGCAGCCAACTGAGGTACGGAATCAAGTGCAGTATCCTCGGGCGCGCCCCGTGTCCCCATTTCTGAAGCGTAGGGTTCAGAAAGTTCAGCGACACCATGGACAACACAAACAATCCTAGAAACAGTTCCCGCGTTCTCCGCTTTGCCAGCAAGTTTTCCAACCAGGATCCCGTCAATCGCTCCAGCGTCACGTTCAGCAGCACAAACAGCAGGCTGACCACCAGCAATACCGGCACAATATCCATTTGCGCGCTGCCAGCTCCGGCAATCATCGAGACGATCCAAAAGACAGATGAAATCCCCGCGTAATCGGAGAGTCCGTAACCCAGGCCCAGCAGATAGAACGCCCGCAAACTCAACGGAAATCGCAGCAAGGTGGCGAACTCAAAATTCGCGCCAAATCCGGCCACGAAAATGGGAAACACTTGCCACCAGAGAAAAATTCCCCAGTACAGTAAAGCAAACCATCCCGTTAGACCTTTCGCCATGAATTGGTAGCCAGCTGCAAAAAACGCAAAGCACATCCCAAGAACCACCGCGCCGCTGAAGATCCCCACCCAGATCATTCCGATCAGGTCCCAGAGATTGTTCTTTCGCCGCAAGCTGTTTTTCAGCATGCGCCAGCGCACTTGCGCGACCAATCCGATCTGCTCGAAAACGCCTGGCATGCGGATCACGTCAGCCATGTCAGCTCCTCAAGCCGAGCTTGCTCCGCCCCGCTGTGTCCCACAATCGACAAAAAAATCTCTTCCAACGTTTTCTTCTCGCCTTCCTGTTCCCCAACGCCGGCTCGTAATTCTTCCAGAGAACCCTGTGCCACAAGGCGCCCCTTGTGGATGATGGCCATGTGGCTGCACAGCCGCTCGACAATCTCCAGCACGTGCGAGGTCAGGAAAATCGTCACGCCGCGCTCGGTCATTCTTCCCAGCAAAGCCTTCAGCGCCCCCGCCGCCAGCGCATCCACGCCTTCAAACGGCTCGTCCAGAAAGAGGATTCGCGGCCCGTGAATCACCGCGGCGGCCAACGCCAGTTTCTTCTGCATGCCGTGGGAATAGTCTGCAATCTGTGTTTTCTCGCGGTCCGCGAGTTGCATGAATTCGAGCAATTCCTCGCCGCGCTTCTCGGTGGTGGCGCGATCTAGTCCGTACATTCGCCCGACAAAGCGCAAGTATTCGATTCCCGTCAGCCTCTCAAATAACCCCATGCCTTCCGGCACGACGCCAATCTGCCGCTTCACCTCCACGGGATGTTTTTCGAAGTCGAGGCCCAGCAACTCCATGCGTCCCGACGTGGGCGCCAACAACCCGGTCAGCATCTTGATCGTAGTGGATTTGCCCGCGCCGTTCGGTCCCAGAAAGCCAAAGAACTGCCCGGCTTGCACGCGCAGGTCGATGGCATCGACAGCGGTCAGCGCCCCAAACCTGCGGGTGAGTTTTTCCGTAGCAATGGCAATCTCAGTCATTGATCAGGCCCCTACGCGTACACCCGTGCGCCACTCTATCATGAGCTACTACGCGCCCCGCTTCCTCAAGTACCAGAGAATTTGAGGCCGCACATGTCTTACTGCGGCCTGCTTGAGACTGAGGTCGCTCCACCCTGGGGTGTTCCCCGGCTAGGCAGCGCCGCAAGCACCGCCGGAAGCTCCACGCGGAACACGGCCCCACCCGTTTGGCCGTTATAGCAGAAAATTTTCCCGCCATGCTCCTGCACGATACCGTAGCAGATGCTTAGCCCGAGCCCGGTGCCCTTACCAACCGGCTTGGTCGTATAGAAGGGGTCAAAAACTCGATGTGGCTCACGAATCCCGGGGCCATTGTCAGAAAAAAGCACGACCACATTGCCACGGTCGCGCAGCGTGCGGATCGTCAGCTTGCCCCCGCCCCTTTCGGCCATGGCATCGAAGGCATTGCTGATGACATTGAAAAACACTTGCATCAGTTGATTGTTGTCGCCGCGCACGCCGGGCAAGACGGACTCGAGCTGAAGATCGATTGTAGAGCCGCCGCTGTGCAGGTCCAGCGCGCGCAACTGCACGGCGTTGGTGACCACGGAGTTGATGTCCAGCAATGTACGTTCCGTGGGCACTTGTCGCGCAAAGCTCAAGAGATTCTGCACCAGACTCCGCGTCCGCCGCGCCTGCTCGCGGATTTTCCCCGCCGCGGAACGGGCCCGCTCCGGCAGCGTGTCATCGTCGGCCAGCATATCGGAGTACCCCAGAATGGCGGTGAGGGGGTTGTTGATTTCGTGCGCGGCACCGGCGGCGAGTTGTCCGAGGGAAACCAGCTTTTCCGATTGCACCATCTGCGCCTGCAACCGCTGCAGGTTTTCAATCGAGGATTCCGACCGCGCCAACAGGCGAGCCCGGTCGGCGTCGGCCAGGTGAATTCGGAAGAAAACCAACAGCGCCAGCGGTAGCGAGGCCACCAGCGTGACCGTCAGACGGAAATCCCGCACGGGCAGCGAGTCATGCTCCACGCGCAAGGCGTACAGAGCAAAAAGCGGAAGAGAAAGCACCGCCGCCATCGCGAATCGCGTTGCCCACACATAATCTTTTCCCGTCTGTTCTGCCTCACCTTCCATCGGAGTATCCAACTCCTCCCGCTTCCCGAACGATACTAGGCCCGCCAGGCCATACCAGAAGAAAACGGTCATCAACGGCAGGTCATACAAGCTGCCGGTGTAGTAGGAATTCTTCGCGATGGCCAGATTGAGCAACAGAGACGAGAGCATGTAGAGGGCCGTGGGGCAGAAAAGGTGGAAGTACACGCTGCGCCAGGCACCGCGCGTGCGCAGCCAGAGGATGGCGAACCCGATGGCGCATGCGAATTGCTGGATGTAGGCCAGAATGTTGTAATTCGCGTTATACCTATCCAGGGTTGGCGTGGCGTACATCCAAGGCAAAACCACGAATACGTAGACGAATGTCCACCAGGTGAGAAGCAGGGCAAAATCCAGGTACCCCAAGCCCATGTGTAATTCGCCACGCCGGCGATGGGGCCGCACGGCCAGCGCCGCGAACAGGGGAATTCCATGGAGGAAGAAAATGATGTCACCCACAAACAGGCCAGGAACATCCTTGTGAAGATACACTTCGTAATATGTCCATTGAAACTGGCCCACCATCCAGAGCGTGCAGCTCAAGGCAATCAGCATCCAGAACACGTTCCGCCGCCAGTGGGGAGTCCCGGCGTTGATTAGCAGGCCCGCATTGGCCAGCAGCGGGACTAGACATTGCACCACATTCCCGAATGCGGATAGCTTTGGTCCGGGGCCCAGAAAGTGGGCTACTGTAGCGTAGAAGCCGAGGAACGCAATCCAGCCACCGACCAACCACAAGGTTCTTCGAGAAGGGGACATAAATTGTTTTCTCTTATTTTATGCGTTGATGGGCAATCTGGGTGGCCTCCGGCCGTTGCAAATGGCCAAAGGATTACCGCGCTTGTAAGTGCCCGCGGTCCTTACGTGCCAAAACCGCCGTCGGCATCTTGCTGAAACTGAAAAAGTGTTCACCACGTGTCCTGTGGATTGATTTAACCTAGGGGGGCGATATGGCACAACGTCAACACTTGCTATTCCTGGGGCTTCTACTTCTCACCCTTGTGGGCGTTGCCTGTTCCCACAGCGGCCAAGCTGGCGCACCCACTGGTTCGGTCAAACCGGTCGCCTTGCAAGAAAAAATTCCTCCAACATTTACCTTCGTGGCCTTTGGCGACACGCGATTTCACGATCCTTCGGACACAGGGCCAGCGAATCCCGCCGTGCGGCGCGCTCTGGTTGCCGCGATCGATAAGGAGCAGCCGGCGTTCATTTCCATCGGGGGAGACATTGTGTACGTCGGAGAAAACACGGGAGACTGGAGCGTGTGGGATTCCGAAACAGCCATTTGGCGCGAACACAAGATCCCAATCTATCCGGCCCTGGGAAATCATGACGTCAAGGGCTCTCTGCAAAAAGCACTGGCGAACTATTTCGCCAGGTTCCCGGATCTGCACGAAAGCCGCTTTTACTCCGTGCGCGCGGACAACATGCTCCTATTGGTCTTAGACAGCAATCAAGACGAGCTCTCCGGAGCACAAGGCGATTGGTTCCGTACGCAACTGGAGCAAGTTCCTTCCTCCGCCGACTTTGTCTTCTTGGTATTTCACCACCCCGTGATCACCAGTTCGTCCGACGAAAAGGAAATGGGCGGCGGGCACTCTGTGCGCACAGCGGAACAGGCGCTCGGGCAGCTTCTGGAGGAAAAGCAAAAGCATATCCGCGCGCGCTTCGTTGTTTTCAATGGCCATGTGCACAACTACGAACGCCACGAACACGGCGGAATCACCTATTTCGTGACCGGTGGTGGCGGCGCCCACGCTTACCCTATTCCCCGTCGGCCGGATGACCTCTACCAGGATTCCGGAATCAACTATCACTATCTGCTAGTCCGGGTGGACCACAATCGCCTCGTCGCCACCATGAAGAAGCTGGAGTTCAAGGATGGAAAAGAAGTTTGGACCCAGCCGGACAAGGTGACCATTACGGCTCCCCTCGTCCTGCCAGCCGCGGCAGATTGATTGGCGCGCTTCCTCTGCGCCTAACAAATTGCCGTATGATACGTTTATGCGCCTCCTGCTGGTCGAAGACGATCCCCGCATTGCGCGGTTTGTGACCCGAGGCCTGCAGGAGCAGTCCTACGCGGTGGACGTAGCTGCGAACGGAAATGACGCCCTCTACCAAGTCGAGATCAACGACTACGATCTGATCATCCTCGATGTGATGATTCCCGGCAAGGACGGTTTTGCCACCTGCCGAGATATTCGTTCTCTGGGCAAGCGCATGCCGATTCTGATGCTCACGGCGCGTGATGCCGTCGATGACCGCATCACCGGCCTCGACTCCGGCGCGGACGACTACCTCACCAAACCCTTTGAATTTGGCGAATTGCTCGCCCGCTTGCGCGCCCTCCTCCGCCGCCCGAACGAGTTGCGTTCCCCGCAAATCACGGTTGGGGACCTCACCATTAACACTACCTCACAAACCGCCAGGCGCGGCACGCGCACGATTTCTCTGACCGCGAAAGAATACGCCCTGCTTGAATTTCTGGCGCGCAATGCAGGCCGCGTCGTCGGGCGGTCGGAAATTGCGGAACATGTCTGGGACGAGACCTTCGATCCCTTTTCCAATCTCATTGAAGTTTATGTGAACCGCCTGCGCCGGAAGATTGGGGATGACGATAGAAAGCCGCTTCTCCAGACCCGTCGCGGCAGCGGTTACATCCTCGGCCCGCCATCCGAGTCCAGGAGTTCTGCGTCAGTGCGGCCCGCTGGCGGCAGTCCTTCCAGGAAATCGCATGCTTGATTCTATCCGCGTGCGTCTCACCCTTTGGTATACGGCAGTGCTCGGCCTCGTGCTGATCCTCCTGGCCGGCTTCACCTATTTCCTGTACTGGCGGAACATTACGCAACGGACGGATAGTAATCTCGCAGAACTCGCCAATGCTTTCGCCACAACTTTTGAAGCCGAGCTTCAGGACCAAACCGGTCCAGAAGGTGTGAAGCGAGCCGCAGATGTGGCCATGACCGAGCATCGCTATCGCGATACCGTCATGGTTATCATCGATTCCTCCGGAAATACTCTGCAAAGTTCGCTGCAACTTCCGGGAATTGACTTTTCCAAAGAGCATGCGACGCCGGATCTTTTCTCCTCCGGCTCTTTCCGCGCACTTGCGGTTAAGGCAGGAGCTCATCCGGGCGTGCTTGGCACTGTGCGCGGCGGCAAAGCCGGTCTTCGTGCTTTTGCCCGGCCATTAACGGCGGCGGGGAAGAACTACACGCTAGTGGTGTTGCAGTCTCTCCATACGCAACAAGAAATGTTCGAGGACATCCGCGAAACCTTTTATTGGGCAATTCCCGTCGCGTTGCTCCTGGCCAGTCTCGGCGGCTATTTCCTGGCCCGCAAGAGCCTTGCGCCGGTAGCAGCCATGGCTTCCCAGGCCCGCAGCATGGGTGCCGCGAATCTTCACGGTCGTCTCGCGGTGGCCAATCAGCGCGATGAGCTGGGCCAGTTGGCGCTCTCGTTCAATCAATTGCTCGAGCGGATTGAAGCGTCGTTTGAACAGCAGAGACGATTCGTTGCGGATGCGTCCCACGAACTGCGCACGCCAGTCGCGATCCTGCGCGGCGAAACGGAGGTCACGCTTTCCAGGGCCGATCGTTCCCCCGAGGATTACCGGGAAACCCTTGCAATTCTCCGCGACGAGTCGCAGCGGCTGGCTCACATCATCGAGGATCTTTTTACGCTCACACGCGCCGATGCCGGCCAGTATCCCTTAGACCTTCGCGATACCTACCTGGATGAGCTTGCTGCTGAAGCGCTCGTGCGAGCCCGGTCCCTGGCTCTCGGGAAGAACATCACGCTTGCCTCATCGATCGAACCGGATTTGCCCATTAAGGCGGATGAGGCCTTGATTGGCCGTATGTTGCTCAATCTTCTGGACAATGCCATCAAGTACTCTCCCTCCGGGCGCAAGGTGGAACTCGCCTGCCGCCGCGAGGGGGAAAACTATCTGGTCACCGTCTCCGATACGGGTCCAGGCATTCCAGCGGAGCTACAGCCTCGGATCTTCGAGAGGTTCTTCCGTGCGGACAAGGCCCGTTCCCGCTCGGAAGGCGATACCGGCGGCGCAGGACTTGGCCTGTCCATCGCCCGTTGGATCGCCGAAGCCCATCATGGTCGCCTGGAACTGACGCGCTCGGATTCCTCCGGCTCGACGTTCTCTGTCCTTTTACCCGCTCCGAAGAGGCAGTAGGGCTCCCTCCCAGTTAATCGTGCGTTTAGCTTTGCCTGGCTAGCCTAAACGTGGGGTGGGGGCGCCTGCTACATCGGGTCTGGCCGTGCTCCTCCCCTGCAAAAAAGGAAATCCATGAGCCGTCGAACCTATATCGCTATTGCGCTCGCTGCAGCCGCTTCTTGGACTCCGGCAATGCTGTGCGCCGGCCAGCAGCCGGAAAGCCCAGTCCCGCAAGCGCCTGCCAGCGCGACGACGAGTCAGGCGCCACAAAAACCTGCTCCTATTCCCGGAGCGCCGAAGCGCATTACACTGCAGGACGCGATTGCCCTTGCCCGCAAGAACGATCCGACCTACCACTCGGCAGTGACTGAAGCGGGCATCGCCCGCGAGGATCGCTCGCAGACACGCAATGCGCTTCTACCCACGGTGGATTTCACCACGTCGAGTCTCTATACGCAGCCGAACAGTCAGGGGAACGTGAAATTTATCGCCAACAACCTGCCGCATGAGTATGTGAGCCAAGGCAACATTCACGAGCAACTGGATATCTCCGCTTTTGCCGCTTTCCGTCGCTCGGCTGCGCTCGCCGCTGCCGCAAAAGCCCGGGCCGAAGTTGCTGCTCGGGGTTTAATTGTCACGGTCGTGCAGGATTATTTCGCGGTCGGCGCCGCAGAACAGAAGCTGGCCAGCGCGCGCCGCACCGCCGATGAAGGAGAGAAGTTTCTCAAGTTGACCCAAGACCTGGAAAAAGGCGGCGAGGCGGCGCACTCCGACGTCATCAAGGCGGATCTGCAGGCGCAGGACCGGAGGCGCCAGCTTCAGGAAGCGCAGCTTGCTCTTCTCAATGCGCGGCTTGATCTTGCAGTCTTGCTTTTTCCGGATTTCAACGACAATTTCGAGACCGCCGACGATCTCCACGCTAATGTTCCGCTACCACCGCGCGACGAGTTCGAGGCCCAGGCCGCGCACGAAAACCCGGATATTCGCGCAGCACTCTCTGCGGTGCAGGCTGCGAATCAGGACGTGACCTCCGCGCGGGCGGGATATCTTCCTTCGATCGGCATCGACTACTGGTACGGGATTGACGCCGGGCACTACGCCACCTACAGCCCCATCGAAGGCGGCGGCCGGATACAAAATCTTGGCTCTGCGGCCATGGCGTCTCTGACTCTTCCGCTCTGGAATTGGGGCACAACGCAGAGCCGCGTTCGTCAGGCCGAACTCCGCCGCGACCAGGCCAAGCTCGAGCTCTCGCTGCAGCAGCGCAAACTCCTCGCGGAGATGCGCTCCCTGTATTCGGAAGCGGAGACGGCCCTCAACGAATTGGCTGGGTTGCAGCGGTCGTCAGAACTTGCTGCCGACAGTCTTCGTCTTACAACGCTGCGCTATACAAACGGGGAAGCCACGGTTCTGGAGGTCGTTGATGCGCAGAGCACCTTTGCGCTGGCCAATGCCGCCTATCAGGACGGCGCGCTGCGTTACCGCGTCGCCCTCGCCAATCTTCAAACGCTTACAGGGGTAATGACAATTCCATGAACTATCGAATCGCCTCTTTCCAGAAATTCTCATTGCGCGGCTTGTCCGGCGCGATACTCCTGCTTAGTTCTTTTGCCAGCCTGAGCGGTTGTGGCAGCGCAGAAAAAGAACCGGAGCCAGTCGTGGCCGTTCAGGTCGCACCCGCAAAGCGTGGCCCGATCTCCCTGACGGTGACCGCCGATGCGGTCGTGTATCCGCTGCAGCAAGCGGTGATTACCCCCAAGATCACTTCAACGATACGGAAGTTCCATGTCCAGCGCGGAAGCCATGTCAAAGAGGGGCAAATCCTCGCAGAGCTGGAGAACGCCGATCTCGCCGGTACCGCAGAGCAGAGCAAGGGCGAGTATGAGCAAGCCGAAGCGGGCTATGTCACAACCACCGGGGCCAGCTTGCCCGAACAAATCCAGAAGGCGGAACTCGATGCCCTTGCCGCGAAGGCCGCATTTGACGCGCAGCAAAAAGTATACGAGGCGCGCAAAAGCCTCTTCGACCAGGGCGCTCTTCCGAGGCGGGACCTGGATGCTGCCGAAGTCGCACTGGCACAGGCGCGCAGCGTGAACGAGCAGGCACAAAAGCAACTGGTCGATCTCCAGCGCCTTGGCAAGGAGCAGACGCTGAAATCCGCTTCCGGTCAACTTTCGGCTGCAAAAGGGAAATACCTCAATGCCAAAGCGCAACTGAGCTACTCGGAAATTCGCAGCCCGATCGATGGTGTTGTCACGGATCGTCCGCTTTATGAAGGAGAATTGGCTACGGCGAATCAGCCGATTCTGACGGTAATGAACACTTCCAAGCTCATTGCCAAAGCGCACATCGTGCAGAGTGAGGCGGTGTTGCTAAAGGTCGGCGATCCTGCCGAGATCGGGTTTCCTGGACTCGAAGAGCCCATCAAGGGCCGCGTCATGCTCATCAGCCCGGCGCTTGATCCGGGGAGCACGACCATCGAAGTTTGGGTGGAGGCCATCAAACCGGGGCCGGGACTGAAACCGGGGATGAACGTTTCCATTGTGGCTACGGCCAAAAGCTTGAAAGACGCCCTCGTGGTGCCAGCTTCAGCTGTGTTCAAGACCTCCGAAGGCGTGGACTACGTTCTCACCGCTGGTTCTGACGGGAAAGCGCACCAGGCCAACGTCAAGGTGGGCATTCGCAACAAGCAATTGGCGGAAATTCAATCCGGCTTGAAGGAAAACGACTCGGTGATTACCGTGGGCGGTTACGCTCTACCGGACAATACCAAGATCACTGTCGAAGCCGCCCCCGCGGCGGCCGACGAAAGCGAAAAAGCCACCGCGGATAAGGGCCAGAACCCCGATCCTGCGTCTAAGGAAAAACCCGGCGCCGCTGATCCGCCCAAGGAGAAGGAGTAGCCCGGCATGGACTCGCGGCCTGAATCGTCTTCCTCAGAAACTCGGCCAGCGCCGGATCGTCCGGCACAGGAAATGCTCTGGTTCCGGAAGTTCTCGCGGCCCATTCTTTTCCTGACGATCAGTCTGTCACTTGTCGGCGCCTATCTGGCCTTCAGCATCCCCGTCGCGGTTTTTCCGAGCACGGACTTTCCCCGAGTCTTCATTGGGGTGGACAACGGAGTGATGCCCATCGATCAGATGTTGGTGACGATCACGCGCCCCATTGAAGAAGCCGTAAACAGTGTGCCGGGCTTGCAGAAAGTCATTTCCACGACCAGCCGTGGTTCCGCCGAAGTGAATCTCTTTTTCGACTGGAAGTCAGACATGATTCTGACGCTGCAGCGCGTGGACGCAGTGGTCGCGCGCCTTCAGCCGGAATTGCCGCCCGGCGTGAAGATTGAGACACACCGGCTGACCTTCGCGTCGTTCCCGATCATTGGTTACAGCCTGACCTCCGATACGATTCCGCAAAGCAAGCTCTGGGAAATCGCCACGTACGATCTGAAGCCGCGCATCAATCGCTTGAACGGCGTGGCCTCCGTGCTCATTCAAGGCGGACGCGTGCCGGAATTCCAGGTCACACCGGACCCGGCCAGGCTGCTGGCGGCGGGAATTACGGTGCCGGACATTCTGGATGCCATTCGCCGAAGCAACTTGATCGATTCGCCGGGGCTGCTCGAGCATGAGCATCAACTCGTGCTGGGTCTCGTCAGCGGCCAGGTGCGGACGCCGGAAGAGATCGCGCAGATCGTGGTCAAAACGACGAGCAACGGTCTGCCGATTCGCATCGGCGACATTGCTAAAGTCGCTCCCTCGGAAGCGCCGGTCTACACCATGGTCACGGCCAACGGAAAGTCCGCTGTGCTGCTCAGCGTGAACCGGCAGCCAGACAGCAATACGCTTGACGTGGCGCACGAGGTCCACGCCAAAATTGCGGAACTGCGCCCCACGCTTCCTCCTAGCGTTCACCTTGAGGTGTTTTACGATCAATCTACGATCGTACAGGACTCCATCGCCAGCGTTCGCGATGCCGTGCTCCTCGGGATCATTCTTTCTTCGGCGATTCTCGTGCTGTTTCTCCGCGATTGGGGCTCGTCGATGGTTGCGGGGCTGGTCATTCCCGTTACCCTGCTCCTCACATGGATTGTCCTGAAGCTGACAGGCCAGAGTTTCAACCTGATGACCCTTGGTGGCCTGGCGGCAGCCGTTGGTTTGGTGATTGATGACGCCATCGTGGTTCTTGAAAACATCGTTTTGCATCGCGACGCGGGAGAAACGCGCTTTCAAGCGATTCAGAGCGCGTTGAGCGAAATCACCATTCCTCTGATCGGCTCGACGATTACCCCCATCGTTGTGTTTCTGCCGCTGATTTCGGTCACAGGTGTAACTGGAAGCTTCTTCCGCGCCCTGGCGATTACGATGACAGTTTCGTTGCTCAGCTCGCTCGTGCTCGCCGTAACCTGGACGCCCACGCTGAGCCAGTATTTCGTGCGCAGAAAGGAAACGGTCAGCGAAGCGCCGGCAGAGGCGCAAACTGTTGCCACTCTCCTGGCGGCCGAAGAAGCCCACTTGTCAGGCCGCTTCGGGAAAATTGTCTCCGTATACGGCCGTTTCATGCAGGAACTTCTTCACCGTCCTGTCCTCGTGTCGGTGGGCTCGCTGGTTGTCCTGGCGCTCTCCTTCGTATGCTACAACGCACTCGACTCGGACTTATTGCCCTCCATGGATGAAGGAGGCTTCATTCTCGATTACTACACGCCGCCTGGAAGTTCGCTCGCGGAGTCCGATCGTATTCTGCAGCACATCGAGAAAATCGTTCGTTCCATGCCGGAAGTGGAAAATACTTCCCGGCGCACCGGCCTTCAATTGGGTCTCGCGGCGGTAACAGAAGCGAATCGCGGCGATTTCACGGTCAAGCTGAAGAAAAACCGCAAGCGCGACATCTACGAGATCATTTCCGACGTTCGCGCCGAGATCAAAAAGACGGAGCCCGCGGCCGACGTGGAATTCGTCCAGGTCCTCCAGGACATGATTGGCGACCTCAGCAACCAGCCGGAGCCCATCGTCATCAAGCTGTTTTCCCCGGACGGGAAGTTGTTGGCGGCCACCGCTCCCCGTGTGGCGGACGCCATTCAGAAAATTCCTTATGTTGTGGATGTGCTCGATGGAATCGAGAACACCATCAGCGGCCCGGCGGTGACGTACCAGGTGAACCCGGTCATTGCGGCGCGCGCCGGCTTTACACCCGAAGAAGTAGCAACCAACGCTGCCGCGGTGCTGGAAGGAGAGGCCGCCCCGACTCCGGTGGTTCTGAATGACCGCGCCTATACGATTCGGGTGCGATTGCCGGGGCAGAATCGCTCTTCGCTGGAAAAAATGACCAACACACTGCTGACCAGCGCCACTGGAAAGACCGCTACTCTTGGGTCGCTGGCCACCATCACCAGCGATCCGGGCCAGACCGAAATTCGCCGGGAAAACCTCCAGCGCCTTGTTCAGGTAACTGGCCGTTTTGAAGGCGTTGGCCTGGGTACGGGCATGCAGGCCGTCAAGAAAACAGTTGCAGACCTGCATCTGCCCTCGTCGATTCGAGTGGAATACGGAGGCTTGTACGAAGAGCAGCAGAAATCTTTCCGTGAATTGCTGACCGTGTTTTTTCTAGCGCTTGTGCTGCTTTTCGTCGTTCTGCTATTCGAGTTCCGCACCTTTTCTGCCCCAGTGGCGATTCTCATCTCCGCTCTTCTTTCCACGTTTGGAGGCTTTTTGGCGCTTCTGATTACGCGCACCACGTTCAACGTGGCGTCCTTCATGGGCATGATCATGGTGGTCGGTATTGTGGCCAAGAACGGCATCCTGCTGCTCGATGCCGATCAGCGCTTCCGCAAGCTGGGTTTCTCACCTGAGGAAGCGATGATCCAGGCTGGCCGGCGCCGCTTGCGCCCCATCGCCATGACCGCTTTGGCCACGATTGCCGGCATGCTTCCTTTGGCCCTGGCGATTGGCTCTGGTTCGGAAATGCTTCAGCCGCTAGCGATCGCCGTAATCGGCGGATTGCTCAGCTCCATTGTGCTTTCGCTGATCCTGACGCCGACGTTTCACTACTATCTGGATCGTGCCTCATCGCCTAGCCGTGCAGTGGGAGCTGTCCCCGAAACGGTCGCTTAACCGCGCGTTGGGATGCGCCCTGATTGCACGATGCGGTAACTCGGAGGTGCGGCTGAGTCAGTTGCGCAACGGATGCCTTTATCGCCGCACTCTACGCGGGGAAATCGCACTTTTTTGTGACCCCGGACCGACATAAAGAAGGCGTGTGGTACAGTTAGGTTCGCCTATGTGTGGAATGCGCGGGAACTCGCGGTCGGACTCTTTATTCCTGCTCAAGATTGGCACATACAGCTTCCTATTGCTTAGCATTTTTCTTCTTCCGATGGCTTTACAGGCCCAGTCGCGTTACGTGCAACAGCGTACCGTGAGCGGAATTTTGGAGGGCGTCGTCAGCGCCGATGGCAAGGTCCGCACATTTAAGGGCATCCCGTATGCGGCGCCGCCTGTCGGCCCGCTGCGCTGGAAACCGCCGCAACCGCCAGCGGCCTGGACAGGAGTGCGCAAAGCCACCGAGTATCCACCTCGCTGCATGCAAGCGCGTGTTTATGCAGACATGGTCTTCTACGATCCCGGGCCCAGCGAAGACTGTTTGTACTTGAACCTTTGGATGCCGGCCTTGCCGACCCAGCCGCGGCTTCCCGTCATGGTCTGGATCCATGGTGGAGGTTTCAAGGCCGGATCCACCTCCGAGCCACGGCAAGACGGGGGCAACCTGAGCAAGAAAGGCGTGCTGGTGGTGACGCTGAATTACCGGCTGGGAATCTTCGGATTTTTCTCGCATCCGGAGCTGACGCGCGAATCCGGCCACCATGCCTCCGGAAACTATGGCCTTCTGGATCAAGTCGCCGCGCTCAAATGGGTCAAAGACAACATCGCAGTGTTTGGGGGGGATCCCGACAACGTCAGCATCTTCGGCGAGTCTGCCGGCTCGAGTTCCGTCAGCGCGCTGATGGCCTCACCCCTGGCTCAGGGCCTTTTTCGCCGCGCCATTGGCGAGAGCGGTGCCTCCTTCAGCCCCATGCACGAGCTTAAGCCCCGTGTCGAAACCGAGAAGACTGACTTGGAATTTGCGAAATCGGCTCTAGGAACAGATTCCCTTGAAGCCCTTCGTGCCAAACCTGCGACTGAAATTCTCCAAGCAGCGACGAAAGACCGGGCTCCCAGTTTTAGACCCAGCATTGATGGTTACTTCTTACCGGAAAGCGTGGAGGCGATTTTTGCGGCGGGCAAGCAAAGTCCGGTGCCGCTCCTCGCTGGATGGAATGCCGATGAGGACAGCTACAGATCGCTGTTGGAAGGAAAAGAGCCAACCGTTGAGAATTTCACAGCTCGAGTCCGGGTGCTTTATGGCCCCAATGCCGAAACTATCCTGGAGCTTTATCCGGCGGCAACCGCGGCCCAGGCTAAGCGCTCAGCTCAGGACCTAGCCGGCGACCGTTTTACAGGCTTGGCCGCTTGGAAGTGGATGGAGTTGCAACTGAAAACCGGGCAAGCTCCCGTATTTCGCTACCGCTTTGACCAGACACTTCCTTTGCCCGCAGACGCGGCGCATTCTTCCGATGCCGAACCAACGGCTCCGCACGCTGTTGAAATCGAGTTCGTGTTTCAAGTGCTTTCCTCGCGCGATCTCCCGTGGCGGCCGGAGGATCGCAAGCTGTCGGATTTGATGGGTTCTTACTGGACCAACTTCGCCAAGACCGGGGATCCCAACGCTGTGGGGTTGCCGCATTGGCCAGCCTACAGTTCGGACGGATACCAGGTGATGCACCTCAGTGCCGATCCTCACGCCGCGCCCGACGAGCACCGCGCCCGTTACGAGTTTCTCGACAGCATTCGCTAGCCCGGGCAGCGGGATATTTGCTAGCAACCTTCCTTTAACCCTCCATTCACATACGCNCCGAATACCATGGGGGCGAGAAAGCACTCATGCACATCCTCATCGTGGAAGACGAACCGGAAATGGCCCGGCTGCTGTCCCGCGGCTTGGAAGAAGAGCAGTTTGAAGTGAGTGTGGCACGCGACGGCCGCTCGGCTTTGGAAATGTCTTCCTCGAGACCGTTCGACGTCATCCTGCTGGATGTCATGCTGCCCAAAATGAGCGGCCTGGACGTGGCGCGGCAACTACGCCGCCGCGAATACGAAACCCCCGTTCTGATGCTGACCGCACGCGACTCGCTCCCCGATATCGTCAGCGGTCTTGATGCGGGCGCCGATGATTACCTGACCAAGCCGTTTTCCTTCCTTGAACTGCTGGCGCGAATCCGGGCGCTGGCGCGGCGCAATGAGTTCCGGCGGAAGACTGTGCTCGACGTGCAGGATCTGGTTTTGGATGTGAGCACGTTGCGTACCTTTCGCAAGGGCCGGGAGATTCATTTATCGCAGACCGAGTTTCGGCTTCTGGAGCTGCTGGTGCGAAATGCCGGGCGGGTCGTTTCGCGGAGCGACATCCTGAACACCGTGTGGGGCAGCGGCAGGGAAGTCACCGAGAATACCCTGGACGCGTTTGTTCGTCTATTGCGCAAAAAGGTGGACCAGGACGCAGAAACAAAATTGATACGGACGCACCGTGGATTCGGCTACTCCGTGGGCGCGGTGACCGCCTCGTGAAACTGACCATCCGCGCGCGGCTCACCTTGCTGTATTTCGTCGTGCTTGCGGCTTCTTTCCTCGCCTTCTTCTGGATCTGCGATTTCGGCTTTCGGCACAGCATCGAGGCCACGGTGAATGATGCCTCGCAAAGCAATCTGGATATCGTACGAAGAGTAGTGAAGAACTCCCTGCCGCAGGGTGTGCCGAAAGTGAAGAAGGAGCTTACTGAGCTTTCGGAGCTATGGGCGAATGGAGCGATCTTCGAAGTGGCCGGGCCGGACGGAGAGTGGATTTTTCGCTCTCCGCGGTTTCTCCTTCCTCAATCTCCGCTACCTTTGCCCCCTGCCAGCGGAGTAGCTTTCCGGACCACGAATCTGGACTTACAGCAGTACCGCATCGCGCAACAGAGTGTCTCCCTGGATGGTCAAAACTTTCGGATCAACGTGGCCGTGCCAACGGAACCTTTCGACCAGGCCCTCGACAATTTCCGCGTGATTGAAAAACGCTTCCTGCCCCTCTTGGTCGTACTGGCCTCACTGCTCGGGTACTGGCTGAGCGGCCGCGCGCTGGCCCCTGTCAATCGCATCATTGAGTCTGCGGAAAAGATCGGCGTCCAGAATTTGTCGCAACGCCTCCCTGTCCCCAAGGCAGAGGATGAACTCCGGCGGCTCACCGAAACGGTCAACGCGATGTTGGGCCGCATCGAATCGTCCGTGCATCGGATACAGCGGTTCACAGCGGATGCTTCGCATGATTTGCGGACGCCGCTCTCGCTGATCCGCACCAACGCGGAGCTGGCATTGCGCCGCCCACGCACGGAAGCCGAATATCGCGAAACGCTCGAACGCATCCTGGGCGCGTCTGAGGAAACCACACAATTGATCGAATCGCTCCTGATCCTGGCACGTGCCGACGTCGGTGCGGCTCAGCTCCAATTCGGCCCCATCGAGTTGACGCCCTTGTTGCACAAGGCGGCACAAAAGGCCGCGCTCCTGGCGTTGCAAAAGGGCATTGTCTTCTCGGAGAACATAGTGCCGCAGCCGCTCCCGATGTTTGCGGACGCGGTCGCGACAGAACGTCTCCTCCTGGCGCTGCTGGACAACGCCGTCAAGTACACACCCGCGAGCGGAAGAGTCCAACTGCGTTCCTTTGCAGAGGGGGAGTTCGCGGTCGTGGAGATCGAAGATACGGGAATCGGCATCTGCGAAGACGACCTGCCGCGCATTTGGGATCGCTTCTTCCGGGCGGATCAGGCGCGCTGTCGCGAGGTCCCTGGTTCGGGACTCGGGCTTTCAATCGCTCGCTGGGTTGTCGAAGCGCACAAGGGTGCGATTGAGGTCAGCAGCCGGTTGGGTCAGGGCTCACTCTTCCGCCTACGGTTGCCACTTTTAATTTCCGCACACGCCAGAATCGATGAATCTGAAGGACAGCAGCAATCCACCACGGCGGCAGCTTGACCTCAGCTCTAACCTGAAAATCCTTTCACTCGCTCTTTAACCTCTTCTCAATGTTTGTTCACACCCGTGTAGCAGCTCAGTGGCCTAATTCCAATTAACAGACGTTGCCCACCCCGTGTGTCTCGAACCGTGCTTGCCGAGGAAAGGTTCATCTAGAGTCATAGCCCCAACACGGGAAATGGATGGGCGTGATAACAGGAGGTTCCCTATGAGCAGACTTTTCTCCCGGACATTTGCATTTTTTATTCTCATGGCACTCATTTCCCCGCTGTTACTCGCGCAAGTCGATCGGGCCGTGCTCGAGGGAACAGTTAAGGACAGCAGCGGAGGAGTAATTGCCGGTGCCACCGTGAAGATTCTTAAGGTGGCTACCGGTACTACCAAAGAACAACGCACAAATTCAGTGGGGTACTACCGCCTGCCGGGCTTGGCAGTTGGGAACTATACCGTGACCGTTTCCAACAGCGGCTTCAAGACCAAGGTGATCGAAGGCGTTTCCCTTGAAATTGGGGAGACGCGTACTTTGGATATTGCACTGGAAGTTGGGATGGTTTCGGAAAAGGTCGAAATCACAGCATCTGATGACCCCGCGGAACGGAGTTCAGCCGAAGCTTCGGCGGTCATAAGTACCACTCAAATCCAGAACCTTCCCAACAATGGGCGTGACTGGGCGAGTTTCACTCTTTTCGCACCCTTTGCACAGGACGACGGCGGGGGAGACCAGCGAACCATCCGGTTTGCCGGGCGTGCGCGCGATGACAACAACTTCCAGTTTGACGGCGTTGATGCAGGCGGCATTCAGGAACAGGCTCAAAAATCGCAAACGCGGTTGCAAATCTCCCAGGATGCCGTAGCTGAATATCGTGTGAACAGCGGTCTCTACGACGCCGAATACGGCACGCAGGCCGGCGGCCAGATTGACATTGTCACGAAATCCGGCACCAACGACTTTCACGGGACTGCCTTCGGTTATTTAAGGAACTCCGTGTTTGATGCACGCAACTTTAATGATTTCGACCTCAATGGCAATCCTGCTATCCCACCGTTTCGTCTGGGACAGTATGGAATGACCCTCGGCGGTCCCATCGTCAAGGAAAAGCTGTTCTTTTTCATCAACTACGAAGGCCTGCGCCAATACCAGGGAACCTCCACTCAGGTTTTTGTTCCTTCGCCCCAGATCCAAAAGACCATCTTGGACGCCTCTCCTCAAATGTGTTCCATTCTTCAGGCCTTTCCTTGGCGAAAATCCACCGGAACAATTGATAACTGCTCCCCAAAGGTTGCCTATCCTGATGGCGCCTTCGTGAGTATTCCATCCACGAACCCGACCACTGCCCCCTCCGATACCGACATGTTCACCAATACCTCGCCCACAACCGTCCACGAAGATACCTGGCTGATCCGCTTGGACTACAGGATCAACGATAAAACTCTTCTCTATGGCCGGGCCCAGCGCGACATCAGCCTCGTGAGCGCGCCGAATGGTGCAAGCGTTCCCTTTGATGTAGTGCGCACGATCAATCACCCGGCGAATTACTTTATCGCCCTGCAAGACGCGTTCTCATCGAGCCTTTTTAACGAAGTCAAAGTCTTCGTCAATCGCGCTCCCTTCATCAATCCGCAGGCGAGCCCTTTGCCCTATTCCGTCAGTTCCAACAATTGGACGACCGTCAATAACCTCAACGCCGACCACGAAGTCGGAACCACCTACGGTGTCATCGATAATCTCACCTGGACGCACAATCGCCACACCTTCAAAACCGGCATGGAAATACGCCGCGTCCGGCTAAACCAGGGGAAGACCGCCGACAATCGGCTGGACTTCAGCGATGGCTCCGGCAACCTCGATACGGGTTTCGTGGACGCACAGATTTCCGAGCTGCTCTACATCGCTCCGTGGTGCTGCCACAAGTATCGGCGGATGATGTACCTGCCCTACTTCCAGGACGAATGGAAAGTGAACCCAAATCTTACCGTGAACTTAGGCATCCGCTGGGAGTACTACGGCGTAGCCCACGAAGCGGACAACCGCACCACGGTGTTTGACCTCAATCAGTTCCACGGCGTGTGCCTCGGTTCCGGTTCCCTTAATACTCCCTTTCCTACGCCGATCGATACCCCGCCTTGCCCCAGAAATCCTGCCTTGTACAACGCGAACTACAAAAACTGGGACCCCCGCGTCGGCATAGCCTGGGCTCCTCCTGCGAGAAACGGCAAGACAGTTATCCGCACAGGATTCGGTATTTACCATGGCGCAGCGCAAAACGACGATCTGAACGCCGGTTTGGAAAGTGACACCTATCGCGTTACCTTCAAGCCCACGACTCCCGCGGAAGCTGCTCTCCAGCCGGGTTGGCAGCAAGAAGTGCCCGACCTGTCCGGTATTCCGGCTGGTTCGACTCCCAATCATCCTCGCGGACTGCAGCGCGAGGGACGCCGGGATCTTTACGTGGAAACGTGGGGCCTGACAATTGACAACGANATTGCCCGCGCACTTGCTTTTCTCAGCGGCCTATTTGGGCAGCCACGGGGTCCGGCTCTTTTCCCGTGGTGCCGTCAATCTGTGCACCGGGAATTTGGATCCGGCGAATGGCGTTTGTACGCGACCCCTCGACCANGTACTATCCCGGCATCAACGGCGTGTGCAACGCCGCAGGCCTGACTGATCCGTATGATACGTGTGATCCCTTTGGTTCCGTGGACTACAAATCCGACGTCGGCTCCAGCACCTATCACGCCCTTCAACTCACTTTGGAGCGGCGCTTCAGCAACGGTTTTTCATTCCAGGGGCGCTACACCTGGTCCCATTCCATCAATGATGGCTCGGTAGGCGGCGGGGAATCGACGGGTCCCGAGAACGTCAATTGCCTGCAGTGCGACAAGGGGCCGAGCATTTTCGATATCCGTCATAACATCACGGCAAACGCGGTGTACGAGCTCCCGTTCGGCCCGGGTAAGTCCCATTTCAACCAGGGCGGGTTTGCCGGCAAGCTTGTCGGTGGCTGGAGCGTGAGTAGCGTGGCGCTGTGGCATACGGGCCATCCCCTGACAGTGACCATGAATCTTCCTGGCAATGACACTTTCCTGCTTCCTGACGGCAACGACCAGACGAATCAACGCCCCGATCTTGTCCCAGGGGTTCCTCTGACTTTGCCTGGCGGCGGACGAAACGGTGTACCCCTTGTCAATCCGAACGCTTTTCAGGCACCGCCCATTGACCCCGCGACCGGCCTCTTTACGCGATTTGGGAATGCCGGAAACGGCATCATCCGAGCCCTGGATGCCTGGCAGATTGACTTCGCGATCATGAAAGAGACCAAAATTTCCGAGCGCTGGGCTGTTCAGTTTGGCGTCCAATTCTTCAACATTTTCAACCACGTGCAACTCGGCGATCCTGGCACCCTCAGTCTTGACTATAGCCCCGGAGCTATGTCTCCTTCTGGCGTCTTGACGAACTTGTCCGTTCCCGGCAGTTTCGGGATTATCACCACCACGAACAATTTCAACCTCAACAACGACAACGCCGCCTCTCCGAACACGGGAACCGGATTGCCACGGCAGATTCAGTTTATGCTGCGCCTTATCTTCTAAAAGAAGTAGCAAAGGGCGGAATCCTCTTGATTTCGCCCTCCTGCGTTTCCCATTAGGATGATGAGCCGCCTGAGAAGGTGTGCGCGCTCACAACGTTGGCCCGAATCGGCCGTCCCCTTGTTGGGCAACCTGAAAGGGATTTCAGGCGGATGTTTAGTCACAGTTTAGGTGGTTTCCGTTACCTATGAAGCGGCATGCGCGGAGGAGGAAATGAAAAAGTCCTTGTTGTTACTTTGTTTGGCCGCCCTGCTATGCGCCTCCATTTATGCTGCTGCCGTCAACTATCAGCTTCTAAAAACGGTTGCTGTTCCTGGCACAGGCGGTTGGGACTATGTGACCGTGGATGACGTCGCGCGCCGTGTCTACATCAGTCATTCGACGCAAGTCGATGTGCTGGACGCCGATTCGTTCGTGCACGTGGGCACCCTCCCCAACACTCCAGGAGCGCATGGTGTGGCCATTGACCCGGTGTCTGGCCGGGGCTATATCACGGCCGGAAGAATGGATTCGGTCGTGACCTTCGATTCGAAAACTCTGAAACCGCTGGGCGAAATTAAAGTTGGCAAGAAGCCCGACGCGATCATCTACGAGCCCCTGACCAAGCGCATCTACGTGATGAACGGCGACAGTGACAGCATCAGCGTGCTGAATGCAGCGGACGGTGCGTTTGTCGGGACAATCCCGCTCGGGGGCGGTCCGGAATTTGCGGTTTCCGATGCCAAAGGCAGCCTCTACGTCAACCTCGAAGAGCAGAACCAAACGTTGCGCATCGACGTGAACGTATTGAAAGTAAAGGACCGCTGGCCGCTCGCGCCCTGCGCAACTCCCACGAGCCTGGCGATGGACCGGGAAAACCGTCGCTTGTTCGTCGGCTGCCGTAGTAAACATCTCGCGGTTCTCAATGCGGACAATGGAAAAGTGATCTTCACGGCGCCGATCGGCGAGCGCGTGGACGCCGGTGCATTTGATCCTAAGACGCGCCTCGTTTATCTATCTACGGGCGATGGCAGAGTCTTCATCTTTCACGAGGATTCAGCGGACCAATATTCGCAGGTCCAGGAAATAGCGACCAAGGCGGGTGCGAAGACGATGGGTTTTGATGCGAAAACCGGCAATCTCTTCGTCCCGACGAACGAGAATGGAACCATGCAGGTTCTGGTCTTCACGACCGCGCCCTAGTTTCGTAGCGTTGAAACAGCTCGTTGGTGGCTCGACCCAGGCCTAGCTGTTCGAAGCTGATCTCCCCGCTCGTGTGCTTCTCTGATGAGGAAGTCTCTGCTTCTTCTTTCGGCCTAACCTTACTTGGCAAGTGCGTAGGGATTTGCTTCCAGCAGATCAGTCAAATCGTTAACGATTCGTGAACAGACCTTGCGGACCTCTTCCTCGGTCGGGTTCTTATCGAGCTCATACTTGGCAAGCGGAATGTAGTTGTTCAGAGTGATGATCGGGCCGTACCGATCGTCGGGAGATTGCACAGGGGCAGGTTCGTAAAGCGGTTGATCCGGGTGGGACAGATTGAAAATTCCTACGTAAAGAACGGCCTTGGGATTCGTGGAAGCGCTACCCAATATGGCGCTGCGAACGCGATTCATGTCGTCGTACTCGGTGAAAATGCCGCGGATGAGCACGCCGTTGCTTGGACGGGTACCCGGCTCACGAGCAGCAGCGTAGCCTTTCTTCCGTAGAGTTTGGAGCAGCATCGTGGAGAAAAAGTCCGTCAGGCGGCGTGCTTGCTCACAGCGCACGTCCGCATCTTGATAGACCGACGCTGGCGTAGCGCCCGAATCTGAAGAACCTGTGGCACACTGCTGCGGATCCTCTGCAGAGGCCGTCTGCTGGAGAGGCGAAGATCCTGACTCCGTGGCCCAAAGCTCGAAGTTGCTGACGTACACAGGAGTCGGACGTGTCGGAGGATCCTGTCCGTAGGCGCAAGCGACCATAAGCAAAAAAGCTGGGACGAATGTCAACCGCTTCCTGAGTCTCATCGCAATTCCTTCCATCAGCAATGCACTGTCGGTAGTGCACTCGAGTGACCATTCGAATCTGTGTGCTCAAGTCCAATTCCGGGAAGAACATAGAAAGGGCCCGGCAGATTCGTTCAGGTGATGACGGACCTAGATTCCGAGCATGCTGCTCGCATGTGGTCAGAGTAATGTTTAATGTTTCGGGTGTTTCGGCGAAACGCCATGCAACCCTTCTGGTGCTCCCATTCGGGCAATGCTCGAATGTCAGCAAAGAGAAATCTGGACATATAACCGATCTAGAGCACCGTCAGCAAGATAGGAGCAATAAAATTGGCACACGGTTTGCCCTTACACACGCCGTGAAGCGATCGACAACGTTCGCTGAATTTTAGGAATTGAGAATGCTTCGAGCGCATTTTGATCAAAAGAATAACGGCCTGGCCCTCACGCCGGAGGGCCGGCTCGTTGCTGCCGCAGTGGTGTTCGCAGACAAGACCTGCATCACACCGGCACACCAAGAGGTGTCGCCATGTCAATTGACGCATCCGCTTTAGATCTGGGCTTCAAGTCCGTGTTGATGGCGACGGATCTGTCGTCTGCTTCGGTGAACCCCCTTCATCATGCTTTGGCTATCGCCCGCCGTTTCAGAGCGAACCTATACATGGCTCATGTCGTTCCACGGGACGCTCATTTGATGGCCGGGCCAGAAGCCCTGGAGCTCGCATGTGAGGGAGCCTCTGAGGAGATGCAACAACTTGAGCGTGACTTGATTCGCGATGGGTCGCTCGACGGCTTGCATCGTGAATTCATTGTCCAGCAGGGCCGCGTCTGGGCAGAACTGGAAGCAATAATCCAGCAGAAGCGCGTCGATCTGATCGTGCTCGGAACGCACGCCCGGCGCGGCCTTGAAAAACTTCTCCTGGGGTCCGTCGCCGAAGAAGTCTTTCGCGACGCTGACTGCCCGGTTCTGACGGTTGGGCCGCACTCCTACCGGGAGGGTCGTGTTGACCTGACTGACGAAGGTCGAACGTATCTGTTTGCTACGGATTTCGGCGAAGCTTCTCTCCGTGTACTATCACACGCTGTTTCACTCGCTAATCGAACCAAAGCAAAGCTAATTCTTCTACATGTAATTCCAACGGCTGCTATACCGAGCATCCCGGGCTGGTACAGCACATCCGAGCTCAACTCAGTGCGAGAGAGCCTGCGAGTGGCTTGCCTGAAGGAACTCGAGCGCTTGGTGCCTTATGATGAGCAGACTTCAGTCGAGCGTGAGTTCATCGTGCAGTTTGGGATACCCAGCGAAAAGATTTTGCAGGCCGCTTTAAACAACAGAGTAGACTTGATCATCCTGGGCTTGCGTCAGTCGTCTCCAGTCACCACGATTCCACGCCTGCGTTGGGGCACAGCTTATGAAATCGTATGCGGCGCCGGATGCCCGGTACTAACGATGAGGTAGTAATTTGCCAGTTATGGTTTGTGCCGCGTCTGAATTTCATCCTAAGGCTACCCTGCTGCTCCGCTAGCTCTAACACGAGATTCGCTTCAATCAGCTCCCGTAATCTTTTCTCTGGATGCTTAATCGCCTCATTTTGTTTTGCAGGGTTGACCGGTTCAGCCCTAGCCGCTCGGCCGCGCCACCACGGCCGGAAAGCTTGCCCGAGCAAGCCTTCAATGCATCAATAATGGCTGTGCGTTCCGCCTGTTCGAAGCTCGTGGCTGAAGCGGGGACTGCTTGGGTATGACTTTTGAGTTCTTCAAGTGGAACCTTCAACTCTTCCCCTTGGGAAAGAATGACCGCTCGTTCGATGAAGTTCTGCAGC